>Ga0102590_1000212_pt1 | contig 153055 bp, 114 predicted proteins | sample AraplaMF_Col_mMF_FD_76859 | JGI IMG/M metagenome (GOLD analysis project Ga0102590, IMG submission 76859) | Arabidopsis root microbial communities from the University of North Carolina, USA - plate scrape MF_Col_mMF | ecosystem: Host-associated > Plants > Roots > Endosphere | place: USA...
CGAACCCTATCTACAACTCAAACTCTTTAAAACATAGGGGGCTTTATTTTTCAGAAATAACAAATATCCTTGATCCTATTGCATTGTCGCCCGGGGAATCCTTGTTTTTAAATTTCCCCGGACAACAATGATTTATCAATTACGAATTAAGTACTCCGCATAGAGATATCACCCGGAAAAGCAATTAGTATACAAAACGCTTAATGTTCAACGTGAAGGAATGCATTCCCCGTTCAACATTAAGCGTTTTACATTCAGCCCAATTCGTAATTGATAATTCGTAATTCACATCGGGTATTCCCATTCTCCCCTGTACTTCCTTTGCAACAGCTTATTCGCTTCTTCATCATTTTTGATCAGCTGCTGTTCCCCATCCCATTCAATACTCCGGCCTAATTTATAAGACAGCATTCCCAGCAGGCTCATATTGGTAGAGCGTTGCCCAATAGCAATATCGCATACCGGCGAATGATTTTGCTGAATAGATTGCATAAAATCGGCCCACAGCTCGGGGATGTTCTGATCATCCGGCTTATGCAGCACCGGCGCTTCATGAATAATAGATTTGTTCTTGTCAGATGGGTAAAACGTCCAGCCATCCAGCCAGCCCATATGAAAGGTGCCCTCTGTGCCGTAAAAGTAACAGCCTACATTGCTCTTTTCCGCTTCATTGCCGGCATACATGCGGTGTTCCCAGGTAGCGGTAAAGGATTCAAATTCAAAGATCACGTTCTGCGTATCCGGCGCATCGGTATTATCTTTTTTAATGAAACGGTTGGCGGATGAGAACACTTTGCGCGGGTATTTTTCCTCTGTCCACCACAGGATCTGGTCCATCCAGTGAATGCCCCAATCCCCCAGCTGCCCGTTGGCATAATCCAGGTATTGCCGGAAACCTTTGGGGTGAATAGTGGGGTTATAGGGATGTAAAGGCGCCGGCCCGCACCACATATCCCAGTTCAGGCCCTGCGGCACACTTTCATCGGCCACCTTCTTACCTTCTCCCCCACCGTAATGCACAAAAGCACGTACCATCCCTATTTTCCCTGCTTTACCCGATTTCAGGAAGTTAATGCCGGAAATATTATGCGGCGATACCCGGCGGTGCGTACCCACCTGTACCACCCGGTTATACTGGCGGGCCGCTTTTACCATGGCCTTACCTTCGTTAATGGTATGGCAGATGGGCTTTTCCACATACACATGCGCGCCCTGCTGCATGGCTGCAATAGCAATAAGCGGATGCCAGTGGTCAGGCGTAGCTACGATCACTACTTCCGGCTTTTCTTTATGCAGCAGCTCACGGTAATCCCTATACGTTTTAGGCTTATCAGAGGTAAGCGTATTAATAACAGTAAGCGCCGCATTGGCCTGCCGTTCATCCACATCGCAAATGGCTATGAGCTTGCAGCCGCCATGCTGCAGGGCGCTGCGTAAAATATTCATGCCCCACCAGCCGGAGCCAATGAGCGCCAGCTTATAGGGCGCCGTACGTTGTAAGGATGACAACAAGGGTAATGCGGAGTAAGCAACTCCTGCCTGGGCAGTGTTCTTGAGGAATGATCTGCGATGCATATGTGTGGAATTTTAGGTAACAACGCTGAAGGCTCAATGCGGAACGCTTAACGCTGATTGTGTTATATTTAAGTGCGGCATACCGCCCGCAGCATTATGCGTTAAGCATTCAGCATTCTTCTAAAAATAAAAAACTTTCCTAACTTCAGGGTCATGAGACCTGTAAAAATGCTGATAACTACTTCTAAATGGATCTTCAACGTGGCTTTTTGCCTGTACATTGCCGGCTGCGGCAACCGTACCGCCAACAACACTGCCACTACTACCACCACCGATACATCCACGGTGGCTGCTCCCACAGATAATGGACCTCAGTTCAAAAAAGAGGGTGAGCTGTATTTTATTGGTAAAAAAAATAATGACACCCTCCACAAAATAGAGATGGAGGTAGCCGAAACAGACGATGAAAGGGCCCAGGGCCTGATGCGCCGCAGATCCATGACGGACGGGCAGGGCATGTTATTCATTTTTACCGAAGCGGCCGAACAATCCTTTTGGATGAAGGATACTTATATTTCCCTGGATATTATTTATGTAGATGATAAAAAGGAGATCGTATCCATCCAGAAATACACCACCCCGCAGTCAGAAGAAAGCCTACCCTCCTTCAAAAAGGCGCAGTATGTAGTAGAGGTGAATGCCGGCTTCTGCGATAAGTACCACATTGGGTTTGGAGATAAGATCGCATTCAGTAAAAACTAGTTACGAATTAGTATTCCGCATAAAGATATCATCCGGAAAAGCAAATTATACAAAACGCTTAATGTTCAACATGAAGGCATACATTCTTCGTTCAACATTAAGCGTTTTGCATTCGGCCCAATTCGTAATTGACAATTCGTAATTCTACTTCAGCTCCTCCGCCGTAAACCCTTTTTCCCGGCCCTTATACATCTGCCGTACTTTCTGCACATCCTGCGCGGTCAACGGCTCTGCTTTATTGCTCCAGGCATTACGGATAAAGCTGATCACTTCCGCAATATCACTATCGGAAAATTCATCGTTGCTGCCAATACCGGGCATCTCCCCGCTTACTTCCGGCGCTTTGTACACCTTTCCATTTACGTTCACAGGGCCGCTCAGGCCAAACAATACAATCGCAGCTACTTTATGCTTATCGCCCTTCACCCATTGTGATTCATTTAACGGCGGCGCCAGGGACTGAATGCCGTTACCATCATCCCCATGGCAGGTTTGACAAACCGTTTTAAATATCTTTGCTCCCCTGGGGTATGCTTTCACTAAACCTTCATTCAGCTTGGCCTTGCGCCGGTTATCAATATCCTTTAACACCTTTTGCAGGCGTTTACGTATCAATAAGGTGGTATCTGCATTCCAGCTGCTTACCTGGTCCAGCAGCTGCTGTTCATGGCCGGCATTATTCCCGATCAGCGCATCGGCTACATAGCGGTCATTGGCATAAGCATGTAGTAGCTGCGTTTGCAGCTGACCTGCTGCTGTAGCATTCAGGCGTTGTATATAAGGCAGCAGCATAGCCACAGAAGGCGCCTGCAATACGCTTTGCTGTAAAGGCGTAACAAGCTGCAATACCCGGTTCACCTGTTGTGGTGTAATAACAGCCGGCATAGCAGCCAGCGCCTGTACACGCAGGTAGGGGTTCTTGCTCTTTAATACTGCAGCAACATCTTCTACCTGCAGCTGGCCTAAACCTTCCAGGGTCCACATAGCATGCAGCAGGCCCCAGGGCTGTTTAATGGTATCCTGCTGTAAGCGGCTCCGCAGCTGCGGTACCAGCGTAGTGTAGTGATGGTCTATGATCATTTGCTGCGCACGGTCACGTACCCAGCCATTCGGATGGTCTAACAGCTCCAGCAGCTTTGCCGGATCATCGGGTAACGTTACCGGCTGTACGTTATTGGCCTTTGCAGGTATTACCCGGTAAATACGGCCGCAGTTCAGCGGTTGCGTTAGGTTACGGCTTTTGATCTCGTTCTTTAGGTAAGGCGTAAGGTAGGTTTTGTGTTGTATAATGCCGCGGTACATATCCAGTATATACATAGCCCCATCGGGACCGGTATATAAGCTCACCGGGCGGAAACGCTCGTCTGTGCTGGCCAGGAACTCCTTCCCTGCATAGGCCTGCTTACCGGTAACAATATATCCGCTATCCTGCAGCAGGTTACGTTTAATAAGGTTGGCAGATGGTTCTGCTACAAAGGCGTTGCCATCATAAGCCTCGCCAAACAGCCCGCCGCGGTATACCAGGGGCCCACAGGCAGCGGTAAAATTCACCAGGCGCAGGCTGTCATCCAGCACGCCCTTCATGTAGCCGCGGTTCACACCTGGTGTAGGGCGTATGGGATACACCCGGTTATCCGGTACAATATGTTCATCAAAACCAGCTACTGTACGTTGTGCCGTGTTATTAGCGCCCAGGCCCGGACTAAAATAATCTCCCAGTAAGTTCTCAGAGTTATTGTTGTAAAACAAGCGGCCGTAGTTATCCTGTGTAATGCCCCACTGTCCGCGGAAGTGGGTGTGCTCTATCAGCCATTTATTACCGGCCTTACGGTAACGCTTATCTGATTTGGCATTGTAGATCCAGTTGTCCATAGCCCGCAAAAGCCCGTTGGGCTGGTGTTCTACGTTACCGCCTTCGGTATACTTATCATCCACCAGTATTTTTTTACCGGCATGGTCTCCATTGTTCTCAACAAACCACAGCCTGGGTGGCTCTGCTATCAGTACACCATTTTCAATCAAACAAATAGCGCGGGGCAGCACCAGTGAATCCATGAATTCTTTACGGCTGTCTACCACGCCATCTTTATTAGTATCTTCCAGTATCACCACCTTACCATTACGCATATCTTCGCCGGTGCCTGAGGTGTCTGGCATATATCCCATCATTTCCAGCACCCACATGCGGCCCTTTTCGTCAAAGGTCATGGCCACCGGTACGGATACCTGCGGTTCTGCCGCTACCAGCTGCACTTTAAAGCCCTCTTCCACCTGGATATGTTCCAGCGAAGCTTTGGCATCCAGCACAGGCGATTCCGCAAACTTTTCCCGCATGGCAAGGGAATCTGTTTGGTGCTTATCTTTTTTTTCTGAAGTGTTGGGCTGACAAGAAACAATACATATTGCTCCAGCGGCTAATAAGCTGTAAGAGAGTAACCAGTTTTTCATTCCGCGCTGCTATTTATTTACATCGATTGCAAAAAACTAAAATAAGGTACGTTGGAGGAATATACAAATTTAGGGCTTGGGAAAATGATGGGAGGTAGAATGGCGGGATATAGGTAAAGAGAGCTATGCTCCCTTTAATATTTCTTCGATCCTTGGGTCCGGGATATAACCGGTTACTTCAACTAGCTTTATTTTATTATAGTCCGGGTGATTGGCGTTGAGCACATAATTAAATTCCTGGGGTATGATGGCGGAAGGCACTTTCAATACAGGATACCTTGCCTCATCATACCAGCGGTTGCCCAGGGGCTGGCATTTTGAGTAATCCAGTACATCATTCCAGCCTGCTGCTAATTCCGCAGCGGTAATAGTTTGAATTTTAAGGGAAGATGGAATATCAATGACCATGATGCGGTAATCATCATTAAACCCCTCTCCCTGCCTTCTGACAAGATTTTCCAGTACAGCCAGCGCTACAGAGCCGGCAGCATATATCACTGCTTTACCAGCCGCTGCCCAGCGGCCATTTGCTTTGGAAGGATTCAGATCTTTGGAGAACTCTTTATAAGCAATTCTAAATACTCTCATTACCCGGGTTAAATAACATCACCGTATGCTAGGCGTTTTAGCTCATCCATGATCAGCTCTACGCCTCCGGTAGTTTTCAGGAAATCTTCCGGCTTTTGTGGTTTGCCGAAAAAAGGTTTTTCTAACCAGCGTTTAAAGGGTTCTAAGCCACCAAATATTTTTTCTCCCAACTCAAAAAGTGAAATGATCTTTAACAGATGCTCACCCTGATTAGGGTCTAGTGGCTCCTTATCGGCCAGTTTATTTTTTATGGTTTTAGTGGATATATTCATGGCTGCTGCCAATTCATTCCTGGAAATATTAGCCAGGTCAACAAACTTAATAAAGGTATCTGCATAAACACCGCTAAGCGCAGCAGTAACCAACTGATAATTGTTTCTCAGGTCAATATCCTGGAAGGCTTGCTGGATCCTGGAAACATCAGTAGCCGGCAAAGCCCCTTCCCCACTTTCTTTTATGCTTGCAACAGGCGGCGTTTTAGTATGCGCGGTGCTGCTTGCTTTCATTGCTTTTGCCATAACCTCTTAATTCTTCCCAAATATAGGAATTTTTTCCCGATCTAAAAAGAATTTTTTCCACTATTTTGCTAATTCAAACTTCTGAAATCCACCGGCACCAGCTTACTTACGCCAGGTTCCTGCATGGTTACGCCGTAAATAACATCCACTGCCGCCATCGTTTGCTTGTTATGCGTAACAATAATGAACTGTGAGTTATCGGAGAACTTGCGGATCATGTTGGTGAACTTGCCTACGTTAGCATCATCCAGTGGGGCGTCCACCTCATCCAGAATACAGAACGGCGCGGGTTTGATCAGGTAAATGGCAAACAGCAGCGCGGTAGCGGTCAGGGTTTTTTCACCACCGGAAAGCTGGGTAATAGCGGCCGGGCGTTTACCTTTCGGTTTTGCAATGATCTCAATGCCCGTTTCGGCCAGGTTCTCCGGCTCATTCAGGATCAGGTCGCACTGGTCTTCTTCGGTGAACAGGGCCTTGAATACGCGGATGAAGTTTTCCTTCACGGTATTAAAAGTATCCAGGAACTTCTGGTTGGCGGTTGATTCTACTTCCTGGATCGTAGCCATCAGGGATTCCTTGGCTGCTACCAGGTCGTTCTTTTGTTCCAGGATGAACTCATAACGCTTTTTCATTTCCTGGAAAGCCTCAATGGCCGTAGGGTTTATCTCACCCATATTTTCCAGGCGCTTTTTCAAACGTTCTGCGCTGCCCTGCAGCTCATCCACGGGCAGGGTGCTGCTGCGTGCATCATCCAGGATCTCGTCCAGGTTCACTTTAAACTCCACGCTCAGCCTTTCCTTCATGGAAGCCAGCTGCAGCTTCAGCTCATTCACTTTATCCTTGATGGTGGTCAGCTGCTGCTCCAGCTGCTCTTTGGCGCGTTGGCGGGCACGCAGGGAGCTTTCTTTCTCCTGCAAATGGTTACGGAAGTTGTAGTACTCCTGGTCTTTTTCGTTCAGGGCTTTTTCTTCTTCTTCCTTCTTCCGGAACAGCTCTACCAGTCCGTCATCTGCAACACTCAGCTTATCTTCTGCAGCAGCAATGTTAGCCACCGCATCTTCCAGCTGTGATTTATTATTGGTGATCTGCACATGCAGGTCGCTCAATTGTTTGCGTTTAAATTCCAGCTCCTGTTTCAGCCCCTGCACCTTGCTCTGCTGGCGGGTATGCTGCAGGTTCTGGTTGTTGAACTGTACGTTGGCCTGGTTGTACTGTTGCTCTGCTTCCTGGGAGGCCCGGTCTGCAGCTACAATGCTGTCGTGCAGCGCATGTACCCTTTCATTCAGGCCTTCCAGCTCGTCCTTCACGCCGGCAATGCTTTGCTGGTTGGTTTCCAGCGACTGCTGCATCTCTGCCAGGCGCTTGTCGCCGGATTCAATCAGGTGATGGAAGTTCTCAATACGGTTCTGCAAACCAAACAGCTGGTTATTCAGCTGGTTGATCTTTTCACGGGCCGCATTAATATTATTTTCATTCAGCTGGCTGTTATAGCCTAATACTTCATTGTGTTTGTCCTGCAGCTGCTGGCGCAGGTTGCTTACCACTACTTCCAGCGCTTTGATCTCTGCATCCAGCTTTTCCAGGTTCTTCGCGCGGCCCAGCTTCTTCCCTTCGAACAAACCTACCGAACCGCCGCTGAAGCTGTATTTACCACGGTACATACGGCCGCTCTTTTCTACGATCAGCACATCCTGGTCGGGCATCTGGCCAAAATCCAGCGCAGCCACATCATCTGCCACAAATACTTTACCCAGCAAGTAATTGCCTAAACCTTTATAGCGTTCGTCTATTTCTACTACTTCCAGCGCCGGTATGGTACCCGGAGGGGTGAAGAGCTGTCCGCCCTGGTGGTGGAACTGGTCCAGTATAAAGAAGTTGGCCTTGCCTTTTTTGTTGAGATCCAGCAGGCGTATGGCCTGTATGGCTTCCTCTGCGTTATTCACTACATAGTAGTTCAGGTAAGGCTCCAGCAGGTTTTCTATACAGGTGCGGTAATCTTCCTTACAGAAAAATATATCACTCAGAATGGGCGCCTTATTATTCCAGTCGCTGTTCTTTTTCAGGAACTTAATGCTTTCCGGGTAACCTTCCAGGCTGTCTACCAGTGATTTTAACAGGTCGTATTCGTTCTTCTTGGAGTCCAGGGTACGGTTCTCGTCCGTCAGCTTATCACGCAGGCCTTCAATATCAGATTGGGTGGCCAGGATCTTGCCTTTGGTCTCTTCCTGGAAACGGATCATATCTTCCAGGTTGGCTTTGCCGTCTTCCAGGGTTTCCTGCAGGCCGCTCTTTTCTTCTTCCAGCTGCTGGATCTGCGTTTGCCGGTTCGTCTTTTCTTCCTGTAGCTGCTGTATGCTGCGCTGCAGGTTCTGTACGGAGGTATCGGCTACGGCTACTTTCTTTTCTGCTTCAAATTGCTGGCGTTGCCATTGCTGCTGATCGCGGCGCAGGGTTTCCAGGCTTTGCTTTTTCTGGTTGAAAAGTTCTTTCTTTTCATCTACCATTTCGTGCAGGGTTTCCAGCTCGTCCTGCATGGTATCAAATACTTCCTGCTCTTCTTCCGCCTGCTTTTCCGTACGTTCAATGGATTCTGATAATCCCTGCAGCTGCCCTTCGGCATTATTCAGGAAATCGCTCAGGTTCTTTTCACGTTCGCGCAGGTAGGTGAGCTGCTGGGTGGCCAGGTTCTTATCATTTTCACGGGTGCGCACGGTGGCCAGCACTTCATTAAAGGATTTCTGCAATACCTGCAGCTCCCGCTCTTTGGCTACAAAGTGCAGCTTATCTTCTTCAACGGCCGCTTCCTCGGTAGCAATTTCTGCTTCCAGCGCCATTTTACGGTCTGTTTCTACCTGCTGTTGTTCGGAAAGGTCTTTGAAAGTGACATTGAACCCTTCCAGGGCGGCTTTGGCCAGTTCTATGCTGATCTCCCGGTACTCTTTCTTTACCTCGTAATAACGTTCTGCTTTTTTAGCCTGGCTTTCCAGCGTTTTCAGGTTGTTGTTGATCTCAAACAACAGGTCCTCAATACGGTTCAGATCACCCTCCGTAGCATCCAGCTTGGTTTTGGCTTCTTTTTTACGGGTTTTGTATATGGAGATGCCTGCTGCCTGCTCCAGCATGCGGCGGCGGCTGTTTTCCTTATCCTTGATAATATCATCCACCATCCCCAGCTCAATAATGGCGTAAGAATCGGTACTTACGCCGGTATCCATGAACAGGTTGTGGATGTCTTTCAAACGGCAGGCTACATCATTTAGTCTGTACTCACTATCGCCGTTCTTATAAAATTTACGTGTAATGGTAACCGTGGTAAATTCGGTGGGCAGCACGTTTCGTGTATTCTCAAAGGTGAGGCTCACTTCGGCCATACCACTGGCGGAGCGGCTTTTGGAACCGTTAAATACCAGACCGGCCTGGTTCTCAGAACGCAGGTTACTGATCTTGTGTTCCCCTATCACCCACCGGATGGAGTCAATGATATTACTTTTGCCGCAGCCGTTCGGTCCTATTACACCTGTGATCCCCTCGTCAAAATTTAAAACGGTTTTGTCGGCAAAACTTTTGAAGCCTTTGATTTCTAATGTTTTTAAACGCACAGTTGCTCCGGGTTTATTTTTTTAAAGCTGTCAAAGATAACTACGATTCACATATTGCCTACACGTAATTTGTGCAAATGAATTAGTAATTTAACAGCGTAAGCCGGATTAAACTGTTTTTTTTATACACAGCTGTGTATAAATCGTTTTAAAACCAATTAAAAACAACTGATTTACAGCTTATTACAATGAAATGTTCGACTTTTACTTAAACGCTTGACCAACAGCCTGGCTTGTAGCCGGTTCACAATTGAACGATTATTTTTAATTGCCGGTGCTTATACTGTAGAAAGATTGCAGACCCGATGAAAAACCTGAGAGAAACCCTTGCATAACCGAAATCTAAACGGAACATGTACGCCAACATGCAATACCCATCATGAAAAATGGTCTCCTAACCCTGATGACCGGAATACTGTCATTCCCTTTGCTTGCCCTTGCCCAAAAACCCGCATCCCTGCACATCACCGGCCAGGTGGCTGATAGCGCTTCCCGCAAACCTATTGGTTACGCCACCATTACCTTATTAAAAGCTGCCGGCCTGCAGCCGGTGCAGAATGCCCTTACAGATGAACAGGGACGTTTTAGTATGCCCAACCTCAGCGCAGGCCGTTACCAGCTGGGTATCAGCATTGCCGGGTATGCCGCCCGCATCCTGGAAGCCTTTACGCTGGATTCCCTGCACCCGTATTATGCCCTGCCGCCCCAGTACCTGCCTGCTGCCCCGCAGCAGCTAAAGGCCGTAACAGTGGCCGGGCAAAAACCATTGCTGGAAGTAAAGGACGACCGGCTGGTATATAACGTGGAAAATGACCTGAATAAAGACCAGCTAACTGCTGCCGAAATGCTGCGCCGCGTACCTATGGTAACAGTAGACCCGGAAGGCAATGTGCAGCTTAAAGGCAGCAGCAGCTTTAAGATGCTGCTGAACGGTAAAAGCACCGCTATGCTGGCCAAAAATCCGAAAGAGGCCCTGCGCGCTTTCCCGGCCGGCGTGATCAAAAGTATAGAAGTGATCACCCAGCCCTCTGCAAAATATGATGCGGAAGGTGCAGCCGGTATCATAAACATTATTACCCGGCATACGATTGATGGCTATAATGGTAACCTGTATGCCAATGAAAACAGCCGCGGGTTTGCAGGCGCAGGCGGCTCCCTGAATGCCCGCATAGGCCAGCTGGGTGTGGCAGCCTACGCAGGCGCCAGCTATTTCCGCAACAAAGGCCGCTCAGAAGGCCTGCGGGAAAACTACCTGCAGGGCAACCTAAGCACACTTATTCAAAATGGCAACAGCATTTTTGACGGCACCTATTACTTTGGCAACCTGGAGCTGAGCTATGACCTGGACAGCACCAGCAGCCTGAGTGTGTATGGCAATGTGAACATCAGCTATAACAGCAACAATGCCCCGCAGCAGGTAAAGCTCTACGATGAAAGACAAAAGCTGGAACAAACCGGCAGCTACAGCAGCTATACAGATTATAAAAGCCAGAGCTATGACCTAGGAGTCGATTATCAGAAAAGGTTCCGGCAGCCGGGCCAAACCCTTAGCCTGTCCTTAAACCGGAATACCGGCAATAATGACCAACGGTCTGATAATCAACAGCTGAATGAGCCGGGCGGTTATACAAGTTTCAGCAATACCAATGATGAATATAATACTGAAACTACCTTTCAGCTGGACTATACCCAGCCGCTGCCGCATGGTCAAAAACTGGAAAACGGGGCCAAAGCCATTTTACGCACTATTGAAAGCGATTACCGGCAGCAGGGAGAAATGAGCATTACCCGCGATCCTGATAACCCGGACCGGAACAACACCTTCAACTACCGGCAAAATGTGCTGGCAGCATACACCACCTATGCATTCAAAATAAGGAACCGGGTGAATGTGCTGCTGGGCGCCCGCCTGGAACACACGCACATCAATGCACATTTTATTGCTAATGACACCGCCTTACGTACTGATTATCTGAATTTTATACCAACGGCCAATATTGCTGTTCCTCTGCCCCATATGCAGGCAATCAGCCTTTCTTACAGCCGCCGCCTGCAGCGCCCCTGGGTATGGAACCTGAACCCTTATGTAAATGATAATGACCCGAATAACATTACTTATGGTAACCCCGGCCTGCAGCCGGAGCTGAATCACTCCTTTGGATTGAACTACAATATCCTCTTTAAAGGCATACGCCTGCTGGCCGGCATGGATTACACCTTTACCCATAAAGCCATGGAAAGTTTTGTAGCCATAGATACTGCCACCGGTGTTACTGCCGCCACCTATGCCAACATAGGCCGGCGCAGCGCTACGGGCTTTAACCTGAATGTAAGCGTTCAGCCCCTGCCACGCCTGAGCCTGAGCGGCAATATACGCAGCCAGTATACCAGCCTGCAAAGCAGCAATGGTACAGGCCTGCATAATACCGGGTGGAGCGCCAACAGCTTCATTAACCTGGACTATGACCTGGGTAAAGGATTTAAAACAGAAGCCTCCTTTTATCTGAACAGCAGCCAGCCCACCTTGCAGGGCCGGGCACCCGGTTATGTTACCAATAGCTTTACCCTGCGTAAAAGCCTGTTTCACCAGCGGGCAGCTGTAAACCTTACACTGGACCAACCCTTCCAGAAAGAAATAGCCTGGAAGAACGTGACCCATGATCCCTCCTTTTACCGTTCCAACACTTTTTACTACCCGGTACGCGCCATCCGTATTGGCTTTGGCTGGAAATTCGGTCAGCTAAAGGAATCGGTGACACGTAAAAAAGGCGTAAAGAATGATGATGTAAAACAGCAGGAAAGCAAGCCGTAGTTTCAATTATGAATTATCAATTAATACCTTTGCAGCACTTAAGAATTACCTTCCAATTCGTAAGTGAATAATTCGTAATTGACAATTCCCCATGCGTTGGCTTACAGAAATTAAGAGTTTTATATTAAGCTACCATTTCAGCAATGGGCTTCGTACAACCATTAGCGTGGTGGTGCCTTCTCTGGTATGCCTGAGTATGGGCCAGCTGATAATGGGTATTGCCATTTCTACGGGTGCGTTATGCGCCGCCCTGTCAGACCAGCCGGGCACCTTTATCCATAAACGGAATGGGGCATTCATCAGCATTGCCTTAATTTTCCTGACTGCACTGGGCACTGGACTGGCATCGCCCTACCCTTACCTGATGGCCCCCTGGATCGTAGTCTGCTGCTTTTTCTTCAGCATGCTGCTGGTATATGGCAACCGGGGCGGCAATATAGGCATAGCCTGTTTGCTGGTAATGATCATTATGCTGGGCGATCCGCAGGATAACCTTATGGACACCCTGCGCTACAGCGGGCTGGTGCTGCTGGGCGGCCTGTGGCATGGGCTGCTGGCGCTGGTGCTTTGGCAAATACGCCCTTACCTGAACGTGCAGCAAACCTTGGGGGAATGTATACTGGAAACAGCCCGCTACCTGGAGCTGCGTGCCGGGTTTTATGTAAAGGATACCGATCTGGATGAAACCTATAAATCCGTACTGGAGCAGCAGGTGCTGGTGAGTGAAAAACAGGAAGCCGTAAGGGAGCTGCTGCTAAAAAGGCGCTCTGCCCAGCAGGGCACCAGCAGCATCAGTAAAAGCATGGTGCTCATTTTCCTGGACCTGGTAGACCTGCAGGAGCAGATCATGGCTTCGCAGATCGATTATAAAGCGCTGCAGCAGAACTTCGGAGAACAAAATATCCTGGAAAAATTCCACAACCTGATCCTGGAATATGCACAGGAGCTGAAAGATATAGGCCTGGCCGTTATGGCCGGGCAGCGTTCCATGCCCCGTGCCAACCTGCGGCACGATATTGAAAAGGTACAGCAGGCCGTTGGGGAGATCCGTAAAACCCTGCCCACCCTGCGGGAGCGCACCCGCCTTATTACCCTCACCAACATCCTGGGCAACCTGCAGGATATGGCGGAGCGCATGTATAACCTGCACCGCCTTACCCGCCTGGAACGCCTGAAAGATACTACCATTGATCCGCGGCTGGAGCTCTCCCGCTTTACCACCAGCAACCGCTACGATTTTGAGACCTTCCGCGATAACCTTACCTTTCAATCGCACATTTTCCGGCACGCCGTACGCGTAAGCCTGGCCACCGTAACAGGTTATATACTGGGACTGCTGCTGCACCTGGATCGTGTATACTGGATCCTGCTTACCATAGTGGTGATCCTGAAACCAGGTTTTGGATTAACGAAGTCGCGCAGCTACCAGCGTATAATCGGCACCGTTATAGGGGCATTGTTTGCTATAGGTGTATTATTGCTTACCAACAATCCCACCACCATTTTTATTATTATGCTGGTGTGCATACTGGGCGCTTATACGTTTATGACCTACCAGTACACCGTTAGCGTGATCTTTACCACCCCCTTTGTTATTTTCCTGCTGCATTTCCTGCACCCTGCAGATCTGCGGTATGCCACCCAGCGGGTGCTGGACACCTTTATTGGCGGCAGCCTGGCCTTTGTGGCCAACCTTACCCTGTGGCCCAGCTGGGAGCATAAGTACCTGCCCAGCTATATGGAGAAAATGATAACGGCCAACAAACAATATTTTGAGCAGGTTATAAAGCTCTACACCAGCCTGCAAATGTCTGTTACGGAATACAAGCTGGCCCGTAAAGACACTTATGTACACACCGCCAACCTCATGGCCGCTTTTCAGCGTATGTTGAGCGAGCCTAAGAGCCAGCAAAAAAATAATTCCAAACTGTACCACTTTGTGGTATTGAACCACACCCTTACCTCCCGTATTGCTGCGCTGGCAGCTTATGGCCTGGGCCAGGGCGTGCGTTTTCCCCGCCCGGAGTACCAGCTGATATCCCATTACCTACTGCAGTATATGGACCAGATCATACAGCTTACCCAGCAACCCGGCGCTGCCCTGCCGGAACTACCCGGCAATATTGAAGCTTTTGAAACACTGGATATTCATGTGGAAAGCCTTATCCAGCAACGGCAAACAGAGATCAACCAGGGAAAGGGCGAAACGCCGGTACGGGATGAGATGCTGGAAACCAAACAGGTGCGCGACCAGCTGCACGGCATCCTGGTAGTGCTGAAGGATATGAAGAAAGCTATGAGCTAAGCGCTGTCATCCGCAATCCGCAGGCATTGTATTTGTACGCATACAGGTATTCAACAACCTAAAAAGAACTGATCATGCCTGACAATAAAACCACTACAAGCTTCCAGGACCTCAAAACTATTGATCCGCTAAGGGATGACCATGTTGAGTACCTTTCAGAAGAGCTGAAGGTTACCAAGGAAGAGATCCTGAAAACAATAAAGGAGGTAGGTGAAAAAAGGGAAGATATTGAGAACGCCATCCGGTCAAGGCAATAGCTCCTTATTATCCTGTTCATAAATGATCTGCAGCTGGTCCGATAAAGGCTGCATATTAGCCAGTATCCTGTCAAACAGTGCTGGGCCTTCATGAATATACCAGGGCATAAAGTTCTCTTTGCGCTCCTGCAGGGAGTTAGCGGGGAATAATTTGTCGCGCAGCTGCCTGATCTGGTCTGTTTGCCAGGCAAACTTTTTCTTTTCTGCCCGCAGGAATTTATGTTCCAGGCGTCCAATGCTTTTGATAGCTTTTTGCCTTTCAGCGCCTACGCTGGATACCAGCGTAACATCTATACTGCGCGCCTTGGCTTCCAGCTCATCAAACAGCTGTTCCAGCGCATCATATTCCTTTTTCAATACCAGTGCGGCATTGGTGCGTTGCAGCACAAAGTTATTTACCAGCTCATTTACATTGCCGAACAGGTCTTTAATACATAAGCCCAGGTTCTGCAACCATTTGCGGGAAACCGCATCTACCAGTAAAAAGGAATTGCGCATCACCAGCATAGGATACGGCACACGGTAGTGGGCAAATAAAGCCTGCAGCTCAAGCCAGTAAGCAATTTCACCGCCACCGCCAATAAAGGCAATGTTGGGTAAAATAGTTTCCTGTAACATTCCGCGCAGGATCACATTGGGGCTAAAACGCTCGGGGTGGTTATGCAGCTCCTCATCCAGCTCCGTAGCGGTGAATGCAATATTAGAGTGTAAAACTTTCCACTGCTCCCCTTCTTTCACAATCCGTTCCCGGCTGTTATCCGTAAGGTAGAACAGGTTTATTTCCCGGGGATTGGCCTGTACTTTATAATGTTGTGATATTTTCTCAATAGTATCGCTTACCAGCTTATAGGAGGTTTGGTGTAACAGCTCCTCCTTCATAACCGGTATGTACTGCTTTTTAAACAGCGGGGTATCGGGGATCAGCACTACCAGTCCAAAGCGGCCAAATAGGGCATTTACCAGGTACAGGGTAGCTTCCTGAATGTTATCATACTGGCCGTAGGCATTTCGTAACAGCTGCACTAGCTCTTCTGCGTGCTTGCCATAGCCCAGCAGGGATTCTATCTGCACAATCAGCTCCTCCAGCCCATCCGGACGCATACGCCCTACAGCGCCGGCCTGCGTGGTAGGCCAGGTAAGCGTTTTACCGTTCAGGTAAATGCTGCCCAGCTCATCCAGGTCATTATCCTCACTGCCCATATAATACACGGGCACAAAATTGTACTGGGGACGTTGCTCTTTAAAGTCAGCCGCCAGCTTTACGGTTTGTAAGATCTTGTAAACAAAATAAAGGTAACCGGTAAAAATATTGGGTTGGTGGGCGGTACAAATGCTAAAGGTGCCCGGCTGCTCCAGCAGGCGAATGTTTTCCTTTACTGCCTCATGCACCTCTAAACCGGCATATTGCGCTTCCAGGGCTTTTACCAGCACATCCCTTTGCAGGGGCTGCGCTTTTTTAGCATGTATCAGCGCATCCAGGTCGGCATGCAGCGGCGGGTGCGTGTAAAAAGATCGGATATGCGGATGTTCTGCCAAAAAATCGAGTACCAGTTGGCTGAAATAGCCGGTTTCACTGTAGGGTACACTGTTGCATACTGATTGATCCATGCTCCTTACTTCCTTTGAAGGCACGAAGGTATAATAAATTACGAATTAGGAATTACGAATTACGATGAACGGCGGAGGGCGGGGACAAAATGATGAATAATTGCGCTTATATTGAGAGTTGGTACGAAACGTGCTAAACCCAATTCATATTTTCTTAGTCAATTTCTTACTCGTAGTCCTCATTCGTAATTCGTAATTGAAATCTGTAATTCATGAAAATTGCAATCCTCTCTACTGTGGCCTGGCGCACACCTCCCCAACATTACGGCCCCTGGGAACAAATGGCTTCTAACCTGGCAGAAGGGTTAGTAGCTAAAGGTCAGGAAGTTACCTTGTTTGCCACCGCCAATTCCGTTACCGGCGGTACCCTGGCTGCTATTTGCCCGCGGGGATATGAAGAGGATAAAACGCTGGATGCCAAAGTACAGGAGTGTATGCATATCAGTTACTTAATGGAGCGGGCCGGGGAATTTGACATTATCCATAACCACTTTGATTTTTTGCCTCTTACCTGGTCGCGGTTAATACCTACGCCTATGGTTACCACCATCCATGGCTTTTCCTCTCCCAGGATCATTCCTGTATATGCCCGGTTTAATGATGTGAATCATTATGTATCCATCAGTTATGCCAACCGCAGCCCCGAGCTGCAATATGCCGCCAATATATATAATGGTGTACGCACCGCGGAATTTTCACTCGAAACCCAGCCGGAGGACTACCTGCTGTATTTTGGACGCATTCATCCTGATAAAGGCACGTTTGACGCGATACAGATTGCCCTGGCTACCAACCATCGCCTGGTAATTGCCGGTATTATACAGGATGAAGGGTATTACCGGGAAAAAGTGCAGCCGTTCATTGATGGGAAAGACATAGTATTTGTGGGCGCTGTGGGCGGGGAGGAACGCAACCGGGTGTTAAGCCGCGCCAAAGCCCTGCTGCACCCAATTTATTTTGAAGAGCCTTTTGGCCTTAGCGTAGCAGAAGCCATGTTGTGCGGCACGCCTGTAATTGCCTACCAGCGCGGTTCTATGCCGGAGCTTATCCAGCATGGCAAAACAGGTTTCCTGGTAAATAATATGCAGCAGGCTATTAACAGCATAAAAGCGCTGCACACTATTGACCGTACCTATTGCCATACCCACGCCAAAGCGCAGTTCAGCCAGGAGAAAATGGTGAACAGTTATCTGGCACTCTATGAACAAATCCTTAGCGGAAAGGCATCAAACCCACCGGCACATTAGCATATTAGCACATTAACACATCATCTGCACATCTGCATATTTGCACATCCATCCATTTACCCATCCTGCTTGATCCTGTCCAGCAAATGTTCCAGGTTTACCGTGGCAAAACCGGTGGCATAATCAGAAAGGCCGTAAGGAATGATCAGTTCCTGGTTATGGATCATAGATCCGCAGGAGTATAATACATTGGGCACATAGCCTTCTCTTTCTTCTTTGGTCGGCACCAGCAGCGGTTCTTTCAGGCGGCCTATTTCCTCCTTGGGATCATTAAGGTCCAGCAGGCTGGCGCCTATACAATAGGTACGCATTGGCCCAACGCCATGTGTTATAAGCAGCCACCCTTCCGATGTTTCAATGGGCGATCCGCAGTTGCCGATCTGTACAAACTCCCAGGGGTACTTGGGTGTTTGCAGGATCTCCGGGTTTTCCCAGATGTTGATCTTATCGGAGTACATGATGTAGTTATTAATACCGTCAATGCGGGATAACATTACATACTTACCATTGATCCTGCGGGGAAACAGCGCCAGGTTCTTGTTCTGCGCGCCCTCGCCATACAGCGGCAATATTTTAAAGTTGTAAAAATCTTTTGTTTGCAGCAGCTTGGGCTGAATGGTAATACCATCATACGCTGTGTAGGTAGCGTAATAGATAATATCGCCATTGTTATCGGCAAACTTTACAAAGCGTGCATCTTCAATGCCCCGCGTTTCAGATTCCGAATAAGGAAATATAATACGGTCAGAGATATCTGTATCCAGTGAAAAGTTCACTTCGTAGTAAGAATCTGCCAGCCATAATAACCTTTCCAATGCCTTCTTGATCAGGTGATCTACCTGGTAGCGCTGCTGCATATCACGGATCACGCGTTTCAGCGACAGGTATTCAAAGGTATCAGACAGGCTGCTCTGCACTTCCCGCATCACGGAATCCGGCAGGCGGATGGATACTGCATTCTGGAAAAAGCCCTGTTTCTGGTAAAGGGAGTTGCGGATAATATCTGCTTCCTCCACATAGTTACCCGGCGGCGTCAGAAAGATCTCGTTTTCCCGGTTAATAACCCCATGGCGGAACGCGATGGAGGAAATATGCCCCTCGCCTACTGCGCGGAAGCTGATGATCACGCGTTTTTCTCCTTCTTCCAATCCGCTCTGGTCCAGGTCTTCGATCAGGGAAGGATTAAAGAACGCAGCCGATTCAATGGAATACTCATTGGTAAAATAAGAGCCGATCAGCAACCGCTTTTTGTAATCCACCTCATCATAGTTAATGCCCTGGGAGGTGAACAGGTGTTTTACCCGGTCGCAATGTTTTTCAAAAATGCGGGTTACGTTACGGTGGCGGCGTGAGAACTCACGGAGCAAAGGGGTGAGCGTGGCGGAAACTTCCGCATCCGTCATGCCGCCAACCTGGCTGATGATGGCTTTGGCGCGGGCATCGCCGTTAAAGAAAAAGCGTGCTACTACTCTCTTTAAATCAGGATAGATCTTTGTGTTTTGTCGTTCTATGGTCAGTCGCATACTTCGCCTTTTATTCTGCAGTTTTATAATGTAGGTGTAAAGGTACTCATACAAAAATGTGCAAATAAATATGCGCGTGATTATATTATCAATACCGCGCAAATTCATTTGCACAACACATTAGCAAGTGGCCCTATCGGCCGCTTAGATCACAAATCCATCCTCCAATACCATACCCTTTTTTATTACCACGATCCCATCCTTCACGGTATATTTTTCAAACTCGCCATCCGGCAGGCGGTCTCCCACATTGATCTTCACCCCGTTGCCAATGCTGCAGTTCTTATCTATAATAGCGTTATTGATATGACAATCATCTCCAATACCCATAGGCGGATGGCCTTTTGCCTTGGCCCTTTCCAGCTCTTCCAGCGTTTGGTAGTAATCGCTCCCCATTATGTAACAGTTTGTGATCACAGATCCACGGCCTATACGGTTACGGATGCCTACCACACAACGTTCCAGTGTGCTGTCCAACACGATGCAGCCATCTGAAATAACGGTTTTATTCAGCTTGGCCGAGATCTTGGCCGGCGGCAGCATGCGTGCCCTGGAATAAATAGTATGTGATTCATCAAACAGGTTAAACTTGGGGATGTCATCCGTTAACCCGATGTTGGCTTCCCAGAAAGAGCAGATGTTACCAATATCTGTCCAGTACCCGGTGTATTGATAGCTTACTACTTTATAGTCCGCATTAATAGCATACGGGATCAGCTCCTTACCAAAGTCGGTGGAGGTTTCCTGCCCGTTCAGCAGATCATACAGCACCTGCCGGCTGAACAGGTAAATACCCATGCTGGCCAGGTAAATGCGGCCTTCTGATGCCATTTCGTCGCTCACGGGTGATGACCAGGGGCCTAACACATCCTGTTTGGGCTTTTCCGTAAAGGAAGTGATCAATCCCTTGGGGTCTGTTTTTAAGATCCCAAAGTCAGAGGCATCCTTGGCGCTTACCGGTATGGTGGCAATGGTGATCTCTGAACCGGATTCTACGTGGAATTGCAGCATGTCCCGGAAATCCATCTGGTACAGCTGGTCACCGGAGAGGATAAGCACATATTCAAATTCAAAATTATCAATATGGTGCAGGCACTGCCTCACCGCATCTGCAGTACCCTGGTACCAGGTAGGGTTATCAGGGGTTTGCTCTGCGGCCAGTATATCCACAAAAGCCTTGCTGAAGTGGCTGAAGTGATAGGTATTTTTGATATGCTTGTTTAAGGAAGCAGAGTTATACTGCGTAAGCACAAAAATACGGTTCATATCCGCGTTCAGGCAGTTGGAAATAGGTATATCCACCAGCCGGTACTTACCGGCCAGGGGTACTGCCGGCTTTGAACGGCGGCGTGTAAGGGGATACAGCCTTGTTCCGGCTCCTCCGCCCAATATCAGGGAAATGATTGCGTTAGACATATATTATGTTCAATTTTTCATTGTAAGCAAGTGGCTGGCGGTCAACGGTTCAAAGGTAATATTTAATGCTGAACGCTGAATACTCAGATAGCTAAAGTGATCAATAAGGTTTTAAAGCATTGGGCATATATCGCTTCAATCAGCGTTAAGCATTAAGCGTCCGGCGCTAAGCTTAAATAAACATCCAGGTATTCCTGTGCTGCGCTGTCCCATGAATGATCCAGCTGCATGCTGTATTGTCGTATATGCTGCAGGGTTATAACCTCCTGATCTTCGTACAAGGATACTGCCCGGCCTATTGCCCTGCATACATCCCATACTGCTGCATGTATAAAACGTATGCCAAAACCGTTTTTATCGCCAATATCCGTAACCGTATCCTTTAATCCGCCTACACTTCTTACAATGGGCACTGTGCCATAACGCAGGGCATAGAGCTGGTTAAGACCGCAGGGCTCTACGCGGGAGGGCATCAGCAGGAAATCGCTGCCGGCATAAATACGGTGTGATAAAGCTTCGCTATAACCGATATATACATTAAAGTGATCTTCTACATATTGCCGGGTTTGGTGTAGAGACCATTCCACATGGGGGTCCCCGCTTCCCAGCACCAGGAAATTCACCCGGCCCTTCAGCTCATACAGGGAGCGGCCAATAATATCCGGTAACAGATCGGCGCCCTTTTCCCCCACCAGCCTTCCAATAAAGGATATTAACGGCAAAGCAGGGTCTAATCCAAACTCACGGCACAGGGCCTGCTTATTTTCCTCCTTACCGGTTACCAGCGTAGAGGCGTTATAGTTAGCCGTTAACATAGGGTCTGTTGCAGGGTCCCATACCTTGGTGTCAATACCGTTTAAAATACCTGTACACTTGCCGCGCTCATAATTAAAGAGGCTTTCCAGCCCGGCGGCGGAATTAAACATCTCTTCCAGGTAGTTGGGCGATACGGTGGTTACCTTCCAGGCGCATTTAATAGCTGCTGCCAGGGGGTTAATGGCCCCGGCCCAATCCAGCAGGCCGCCCTTCCAGGAATCAAAGGAAGGCAGCAGGTATTGCCGGTCCCAGCCAAACTGGCCCTGGTACTGCGCATTATGAATAGTTATAACAGAAGGCACATTTCTCAGCCGGGCATATTTATACCCATTGCTCATCAGAAAGGGAATTAACCCGGTATGATGGTCGTGGCAATGGATCACATCCGGGCTATGCCGCCACTCATTGATCCAGTCCAGCGTGGCTATCTGAAAGGCTAAAAAACGTTCCGTATCGTTGTAATATCCGTATACACTGGCCGTATCCAGCAGGCCCGGAATATCCACCAGGTAAAGGTCAAATCCTAAAGTGTTGTGCTTTTCTTTCCAGACATTAAAGTGGTACCAGTAAGGGCCCAGGTACATGCCGGCCTGGTGTACGATCTCAAATTCGTGGGTTTCAAAAAAACGGGTCCTGTATGCGGGGATCACTACTTTGGCATAACAGCCCGCCTCAAACTGATATTTGGGCAGGGCGCCCACCACATCCCCCAATCCTCCTACCTTGGCTACCGGGTAACATTCCGCGCTAACGTGTATAACTTCCATGCTATTTATTTATTGATACATACTTTTAAGTTACCTTAGAAAAACTATATAAACAAAGAACTCTCAAAATTAATTTATGGACTTTGGACGTGTAGACGAGGCCCTGCTGAACGACCTGGATTTCAAGTTGGCCGCAGAGCCTGTTTTTAATAAAAAAGTACTGAAAGGCCAGCCCGCAAAGAAGCCGCAGATCTATGTGGGCTGCGCCAAATGGGGCCGTAAGGAATGGATCGGGAAGATCTACCCCAAAGGCACCAAGGAAGCGGGTTTCCTGGATGAATATGTACATCACTACAACAGCATTGAGCTGAATGCCACCCATTACAAGATCTATGAGCCGGATGCCATCCGCAAATGGGATGCAAAAGCCGCAGGACATCACTTTAAATTTTGTCCGAAAGTACCGCAGGCCATCAGCCATTACAGTCAGCTAACTAATGCCGGCCCGCAAACCACCGCTTTCCTGGAAGGCGTGCTGGCATTTGGAGAGCACCTGGGGCCTATCTTTTTGCAGGTAAGCGATAAGTTCTCCCCCAACCGGAAAGACCAGCTTTTTCAATACCTGGCGTCCCTTCCAAAGGATCTGCAATGGTTCGTGGAGGTGCGGCACCCGCAATGGTTCAGTGATGAAGGCATTTGGCTGGAGCTGCTGCAAACACTGCAAAAGCAGAAGGTAGGCCTGCTGATCACCGACACCTCAGGCCGGCGCGATTGTGCGCATATGCACCTGACCATACCCAGCGCATTTATCCGTTTCGTGGGCAACAGCCTGCACCCTACGGATTATACCCGTATCGACGACTGGGTGAACCGCATCCGTTACTGGCTGGATCATGGGCTAAAGGAGCTGTACTTTTTTATGCATATGCACGATGAAGCCTACTCCCCGGAACTAAGCGTGTACCTGGCAGATAAGATGAAGGAGGTTTGCGGGATCGAGATCATAAGGCCGAAGTTTGTGAATGATAATACACTGTTTTAACGTGTGCCACACCTCTACTTAGATCCCATTTAGATATTTTCCATCTAAACCCAATTTCTTTTAAAAAAAATCTATTACGCTCCACAACTCCTTCGTAATTCGTAATTGATAATTCGTAATTTCGCGGCGGAATAATGGTCTGATATGCGAGATAAGCTCCGGCAACTGGCCCTGGAACTGGAGGGCGCCCTTTACGATGATAATACCATGCGTACCTTATATGCCACGGATGCTTCGGCATACCGTGAGCTGCCCCTGGCAGTAGCCATCCCGGCGCATGAAAAAGATATCAAACGCCTGATCACCTTTGCCCGTGAAAACAAAACCTCCCTGATACCCCGCACAGCCGGTACTTCGCTGGCAGGCCAGGTGGTGGGCAACGGTATTATCGTAGATGTATCCAAACACTTTACCCGCATACTGGAAATAAACCCGGAGGAAAAATGGGTGCGCGTGCAGCCTGGCGTGGTGCGCGATGAGCTGAACATGTTCCTGAAACCTTACGGCTTTTATTTCGGGCCCGAAACTTCCACCGCCAACCGCGCCATGATAGGCGGTATGGTGGGCAATAACTCCTGCGGCTCCAACTCTGTAGTATATGGCAGCACCCGCGAACATTTGCTGGAAGTAAAAGCTTTGCTGAGCGATGGTTCTGAAGCGGTGTTCAACACCATTTCCCCGGATGAATTTCATGCCCGCTGTGAACGGGCTGATGGTTCCCTGGAAACCAAAGTTTACCAGCAGATCCGGACCATTTTAGGTAATCATGCCAACCAGGAGGAGATCCGCCGGCAGTTCCCCAAGAAAAGCATTACCCGCCGTAATACCGGTTATGCGGTAGATCTGCTGCTGGAAACAGCACCTTTTACCGCCGGCACAGAAGATTTTAACTTTTGCAAACTCATTGCCGGTTCAGAAGGCACGCTGGCCTTTTTAACGGAAATAAAGCTCAACATCTCTCCCCTGCCGCCTAAAGAAACCGGGCTGCTGTGCGTGCATTTTAATACCATCGACGAATCGCTGCGGGCTAATATTATTGCCATGCAATACAAGCCCAGCGCCAGTGAGCTGATCGATCATTATATACTGGAATGTACCAAGGATAATATTGAACAAAGCAAGAACCGCTTTTTTGTGCAGGGCGATCCCGGCGCCATCCTGGTAGTAGAGTTCCTGCGCAACACCCGCGAGGAAATAACGGAAATAGCTATACGCTTACAGCAGGAGCTGCAGGCGGCTGGTTTAGGCTACCACTTTCCGCTGCTGTTCGGGGATGATACCAAAAAGATCTGGACCCTGCGCAAGGCCGGCCTGGGCCTGCTCAGCAACCTGCCCGGCGATGAAAAGGCCGTGCCCGTGATAGAGGATACCGCCATTGCTATTGAGGACCTGCCGGAATACATCCGCCAGTTTAACGACATCCTAAAAAAATACAACCTCTACGCAGTGCATTATGCACATGCCGGCAGCGGGGAAATACATTTACGCCCTATCATTAACCTGAAAACGGAAGAAGGCAACTTACTGTTCCGCAAAATAGCAGAGGAAATAGCCACGCTGGTAAAGCAGTTCCAGGGCTCCCTGAGCGGGGAGCACGGGGATGGCCGCCTGCGCGGGGAATTCATCCGCCAGATGATAGGCGACAAAAACTATGAGCTGTTACGCCAGCTGAAATACACCTGGGACCCGGAGAACATTTTTAACCCGCATAAGATCGTAGACACACCCTCTATGAACAGTATGCTGCGGTATGAGCCGGGCCAGCAGGTACCACCGCTGCAAACCATTTTCCACTTCCCGGACCAAACCATGCTGCAGCATGCGGAGCAATGTAACGGTTCAGGCGACTGCCGTAAAACGCAGCTGAGCGGCGGCACCATGTGCCCCAGCTACATGGCTACCCGTAATGAAAAAGATACCACCCGTGCAAGGGCCAACATCCTGCGCGAATTCCTGACGCATTCCAATAAGCAGAACCGTTTTGACCATAAAGAGATCTATGATGTGCTGGACCTGTGCCTGGCCTGCAAAGGCTGTAAATCAGAATGCCCCAGCAACGTGGATATGGCTAAGCTGAAAATGGAGTTCCTGCAGCACTATCATGATGCCAATGGCGTGCCTTTCCGCGCTAAAATGATCGGCAACTATACCAGCCTCAATGGCCTGGCAGCTATCACTCCCGGCATTTATAACTGGCTGGTGAAAAATAAAGCTACCAGCAGTGTTATTAAAAAGGTATCCGGTTTTGCGTTGGACCGTTCCTTACCCGGCCTGCACAACACTACTTTAAGAAGCTGGTTCCTGCGGCAATGGCCAAAGGAAAGAACAGCCCTGCCGCCCAATGCACCGGCTGTGTACCTGTTCTGCGACGAATTCACCAACTACAACGATACCAGCATTGGCATTAAAACCGTGCAGCTGCTGCATAAATTAGGGTACGAGGTACGCATGATTGATCATCCGCAAAGCGCCCGTGCTTTAATGTCAAAAGGATTGCTGCGTAAAGCGCGTGTGATCGCTGAACAGCAAATACGTATATTCAAAGACGTTATTACGAAGGATACGCCCCTGTTGGGCATAGAACCCTCTGCAATCCTGAGCTTCCGGGATGAGTATCCTGACCTGGTGCAGGAGCAGTACCGCGAAGCGGCCAAACAGCTGGCCAAGAATGTGCTCCTGGTAGATGAGTTCCTGTCACAGGCAGCGGAGCGCGGCGCACTACGCCCCGGGCAGTTCACACAGGAAAAAAGGCATATTAAGCTGCATGGGCATTGCCAGCAGAAAGCCTTATCTACTCCCCTGCACAGTAAAAAAATATTATCCCTGCCTGCCAATTACAGCGTGGAAATTATTCCTTCCGGCTGCTGCGGCATGGCGGGTTCTTTCGGGTATGAGAAGGAGCACTATGACCTGTCTATGCAAATAGGTGAGCTGGTATTGTTCCCCGCAGTACGCAATGCCACGGATGATACGCTCATAGCCGCTCCCGGCACCAGCTGCCGGCACCAGGTAAAAGACGGTACGGGCAAAATAGCGCTGCACCCGGTAGAGATCCTGCATGCAGCCCTGGTATAATGCTACTGCAATAGTTTTTGCAGCTTAATGTGAAAGCCGTTGAACAGCTCCGTCACATATTCCGCAGCATGTGGCTGAAAGCGTGGCTGCTGCATAAACTCACGGTATAATTTAGGATCAGTATGCAATTCTGCTATCTGCTTTTGCAATGCAGGCAAGCTTTCCGGCCCTTCATAAAACAGTATGGCATTCTTATTCAGCACTTCCGGCTCGGGGTTGTTGTTGCTGCCCCAGTAAATTGGAATGGTGTTACTCCTGATGGCTTCAAATACCTTTTCCGTTACATAACCTTCCCGGTTGGTATTTTCGGGGCAAATGCTGAATTTATAATGGCCGTTGAACCGGATCTTGTTATCGTGGAATTTTTCCTGCAGATCATTGGTGTTACGGAGATAAGCCCCTGCACTGTCTACCTGGTCTACCTGGTTTAGGGCATCGAATAAGATGGTACGCAGTCCATTCTTATCATGCCGGCAGATCAGCGAAGCAAACTTTTTCTGATCATCCGGGCAAATATCTTCCTCTGTATAATGCTCCAGCCGCCGCCGTATTTCCTGTTCATCTGCAGTGGCGTCAAAAGAATAAAGGATCCATAAGGGAAAGCGCTGATAATTCTCACTTACCAGGTGATCAAAGCCCAATGCCAGGTCCACCAGGCGTTTGCAATGATCCGCATACTCCGGGAAGTTCACCACATTCTCACCGGTGTAAAAAAGCTTTATGCGGCTTTTACTGGCCGCTATCCTGTTCTTAGGCCCAAACACAGAGCAGAGTAACAGAGAATTCTGCGGGCCCAGTTGTTGGGAAAAATGATGCAGCAGGTATTGGTAAAACCACAGCTCTTTATTTTGCTGCAGGGTCCAGAAGTTCAGGATCTCAATATGGTTTTCATCAGGTGTGTAGGTATAATCAACCGGCGGTTTGGATAAGCCTATCTTTTGCAGCAGCGATTTCAGCATCCTTTCAATTTGGCGAAATATATAAAATATTTAAACACCTTCAAATTGCCTGCAGGGGTGTAATCCTTCATAATTTTCATTAAATTGTTATATGATCAGGTTCTATGTCCTCCCTATTGCATTCCTGTTTTTGCTTAGCGGCTGCTTTTTTAAATCAGACAAAACCGGCTCCGCAGATGGTATTATCTGCGAGTACCTGTATACGGATAGTGCCGGACAGGTGCTGATAACACATGAAAAAGTATTTCATGCCACTTCCAAAAGCTCCGGCCGCGGTTATACGCGCATAAGCGGTTTTACCAACACCCGTCTTTCCGCCTATGATGTAAAGGATGGGCATTTACTGGCCCGCACCATTTTTGGCGGGGAATCGGAGGATGCCTGCCTGCTGTTGGCCCTTACCGGCAACCAGCTTTGGTGTGTGAGAAAAAATGAAAATGAGCAGGTAACCCTGCAAACCTATGATCCGCGTACGCTGAAAGTAAAAGCCAGCGCCGACCAGCTGCTGCTGCAGGCCTCTTTCCTGAAAGAGCACCTGGCTAACCCGGAATGGTACCAGCTGCCGCAGTTCTATGGTTATGACGCCGGCCGCGGTATTATACTCAGTGATGATCAGGGTTTTCATTATGCACTGAACCCCGCTACCCTGAAAGTGGAAAAAATTACGGATGTAAGCTACCAGCTGCCACCGCTGAACGACCCGGATATTACAGGATCGCACACCGCCTATAATGATTCTGTTGTACTGCGCCTGGATGGCAGCCCGCGGAACTACCTGGTAATAGAAAATGGCAGCCGGCGCCTGGAAAATGATCCTGGTTTTCTGAAGGGCAGCTTCCTGGTAGATAAGAACCTGAGCCGTTTGCAGCAAATGCAGTCGGGGCAAATGCAGGAGGTAAGATCGCTCATCAGCCAGCAAAAAAGTATGGTAGATTCCCTGCAAATGCTGGCCGACAGCCTGCGGCGTAATAAAACGGGCGCGAATATACGCAGTATGGAAACCGCTGTACGCGATATGCAAAACCGTATAGACAACCTGGTTAGAAAAGCTGCTACCTCCAACAGACTGACGGGCAATAACGACCGGCTGCTGCTTGCCGGATCTGATAACTTTTTTGTGCTGCAGGCATCCTCTACCAATAAAGACGCCGGCCTATTGCTTTCTTCCCTGCAATGGGCGCCGGGACACCCCTTACGCCTACACTGGCAAAGCAAGCTTACCGGATTATTTTTTGATGCATCCAATGCCAAAGAAACCAATGCTTTTAAAGAAGTTTTTTCCAGCGGCAACCCGGAGTTCACCTTCCGCTGGGCCGATGTTACCCGGCAGCAGCTGCTGCTTACCTGGATGCTGCACACTACCTGTATTGATATAAGAACAGGGAAAGTGGTTTGGCAGATAAAACATTAAACAATGTGCAGATGTGCAAATATGCAAATGTGCAAATGCTGGATGCGGCGATTCAATTCATCTGCACATCTGCATATTTGCACATCTGCACATTAATCCATACCTTCCAAAAAAAACAGCATTTTCCCTCAAACCCTTTAGCATATGAGATCTAACCATATAATCCTGGTCAACGAACAAGACGAGGCCCTGGCTACCATGGAGAAGCTGGAGGCACATCAGAAAGGGCTATTACACAGGGCTTTTTCTGTGTTTATTGTGAATAGCAAAAATGAAATGCTGCTGCAGCAACGCGCCAGCGGCAAATACCACTCCGGTGGCTTATGGACCAATGCCTGCTGCAGCCATCCTATGCCGGGCGAGGAAGTAGAGGAAGCCGCACACCGCCGCCTGCAGGAAGAAATGGGGTTTGATTGCCCGGTTAAGAAACTGTTCACCTTTACTTACCAGGCCTCTTTTGATAATGGCTTAACAGAGCATGAATATGATCATGTGTTCCTGGGTACTTTTGATGGCGCCGTAATCCCGGATGAAGAAGAGGTAGCAGCATACGCGTTTTATCCGCTGGCTGAAATAGCGCGCCAGATAAGAGATACGCCCGATCGTTTTACCTATTGGTTTAAGGTGGCCTTCCCGATGGTAACGGAGTTATTATAACACCCGTTAATTAAGATCATAAAAAAAGCAGCGGTCAACTGGCCGCTGCTTTTTTAGTATCGTTATATAACCAACCTACAAACGGATAGTAGCCGGCAGGTATTTGGCGATCAGGTCTTCGTAGTAAGACTTTAACTCTGATACTACAGGCGGTTTCGGGCTTTTGGAATACAGATCGTATGGATTGAATTTCTTTACCCATTCAAACATTTCCCGGTCATGATCATCCATCAGGTGCTCATAAGCGCCTTCCCTGTGTTGTGAATAAAAGGAGTGATAGCGGATCATATACAAAGCCGGCTCCGGCAAATAGTCTTTAGTGATGTGATAAAGGTATTCATCATGCCCCCATGACATATGCACGTTCTTTAACCCGCAATTGGGGGAATATACACCGTATTTGGTATTGTAACGCTCATCATTAATATCCGGGTTGTTGGCAAAAAATTCCGGGTACACGATCTTATCCGAGAACTGGCAGCCTACAGGGAAGGTATCGCCTACCACAGCCCATTGTGCTTCGCCAAACAAGCATAACACTTTGCCCATGTCGTGGATAAAACCGGTGAGCACAAACCAGTCAGGATGGCCGTCTGCGCGGATGGCTTCTGCTGTTTGCAGCAGGTGCTGCAGCTGGTCCAGGTCTATATCCGGGTCAGAATCATCTACCAGGGTATTCAGAAATTCCATTGCATTCCAAACCGGCATTTCCTTGCGGTTGAACTGCAGGAACTCTTTTTTCTTTTCCTGTACAAATTCGTATGTCTGGTATTTATGGTTCAGGCGGTAAAACTCCCGCACAGTGTCCCGTTGGGGATTATCGTAATTGCGGTATTCTTCTTTGGCTTTGGAAGGCTCTACTCCTTCCGGGTAACGTTGCAGCACATCGTCTTCCCATTGTTCAATGCTGTTGAGTGGCTGTAGCTCTTTTTCGGAGAATTGATCTTGCACTTTCATACGTGATGATTTAATCTTTTACGGGCCGTATGGAATCTCACGATTTCATACGTGATGATTTAACCTTTTTCATTGTTCGTATGAAACCTTGCGATTTCACACCTGAGTAATTACGTGAATTAAGTACCCTAAATTAAACTATTAAATTGGCTTTTCCAGCTTTTTTTGCAATCGATTAGATAATTTACAAATCACTCATAATGAACCAATTGCAATTAACACTAAAATAGGCAGGTAACCCATTCTCCGGAATGCCTACCAGAAAACAGTGTATAATGCCGTCAGGATCCCCACAATAATAACAGATCCTACAATGAAAGCCGGGTTGGTGCGGAACATTGTCTTATCAATCTGTATAATGCGCGGCAGGTACTTACTGTTACGGTCCATAAAGGTGATCAGGATCATCAGCCCTATCAGCACCACAAATACAATACTCATACGATCCAGGAAAGCATAGTCCGGGAACGCGCCATTGGTCCATACCGGCAGGAACTTAAGAACAGTGGACACTGGAATGGTAAGCACGGCAGCCACCAGCGCAGCGGTAGAGGTAGTGCGCTTCCATAAAAAGCCCATCAGGAAAATGGCCAGCACACCAGGCGCAATAAAGCCTACATACTCCTGTATGAACTGATAGGCCTGATCCAGCGAACGCAGGGCCGGCGCCACCAGGCAGGCTATACCCATTGCAATGATCACGGTATAGCGGCCGGCACGTACCAGCTGTTTTTCCGTAGCATCTTTATGAAAGTAACGTTTGTAAATATCCAGGGAAAAAATAGTGGAAATACTATTGGCCTTACCGGCCAGCGATGCTACTATAGCGGCTGTAAGGGCAGCAAAGGCCAGCCCCTTTAAGCCCGGGGGCAACAGGTTCATAAGGGTAGGATAGGCCTGGTCAGGTCTTACCGTTCCGGCAGCATCCGTCATTTCATGGGTGAATACCCCGTTCTTATACAATACATAGGCTGTAATACCCGGCAGCACGGCAATTACCGGTACCAGCAGCTTTAAGAAAGCGGCAAACAAAATACCTTCCCTTGCCGTTTTCAGATCAGCACCCAGGGCGCGTTGTATAATATATTGGTTACAGCCCCAGTAGTTCAGGTTATTGATCCACATACCGCCTATGAGCACGGAGAGGCCCGGCAGATCTTTATAATAGGGATGCGACTTATCAAAGATCATGTGAAAATGTGTAGGCGCCTGGTCTTTGATAATGGCCAGCCCTTTCCAGATGTTCTGACCAAAACCAAAGTGTTCGGATACCAGGTTCAGGGCCAGATAAGTGGTTACCAGGCCGCCCAGCACCAGCACAAACACCTGCACCACATCCGTATACCCGATCACCTTCATACCGCCCAGTGTTACAAACACCGCAAACACGGCCAGCCCTCCTATGCACCAGAAAAAGTTTATTCCTGAAATAGCATTGATAGCCAATGCGCCCAGGTAAATGATGGAGGTAAGGTTCACCAGCACATATACCAGCAGCCAGAAAATAGCCATGACAGTACTTACCGTACCGTTATACCGGTTCAGCAGGAACTGCGGCATGGTATAGATCTTATTTTTCAGGTACACCGGTATAAAGAACACCGCTACAATAATGAGCGTGGCGGCCGACATCCACTCATAGGTGGAAATGGCCAGCCCCAGCGCAAAGCCGGAACCCGACATACCAATGAAATGCTCCGCAGAAATGTTGGAAGCGATCAGGGAAGCCCCGATAGCCCACCAGGTCAGCGATCCCTCTGCCAAGAAAAAGTCTTTGGTGCTGGTAACATTCGCACGCTTACGGCGGTAAATGTAATAGCCATAACCCGCTACCACAATGAAATAGACCAGGAATACCAAGTAATCGGATAAACGAAGATGATTCATAACGGGTGTGCTAAATGTACAAATGTGCATATTAATGTGCATATATGCAAATGGCCCGGAGAACGGGCCTTATTTTTGAGTACCTTGCCATACATCAGCTTTTATACCTCCTTATGCTGGAATTAGATAAAAGGGAAGCCCGTTTGCTGCAAAAAGCCATTGATCAATGGCAGCAGGATCAGCTTATAAACCCGGAACAGGCGCAGCAAATGCAGCAAAGCTACCAGGTGCGGGAGACCAATATTGAATGGCAAACCATTACCCTGTATATCTTTATTGCGGCTATTTCCTGCGCGCTCATGGCTTTTGGCTCCCTGGTGCTGGATGAAAAGTGGATTGAAGTGATCCGTAAAAAGCTCTCGCTTACAGATGGCATTATAGCATTGCTGTTTGCCCTGCTCACCGTATTCCTATGCTATAGCGGTTTCCGGCGGCAGCAGAAGCAACCCGCCTTTTCGTTTAACCGGGAGCTGTTTTGGCTGCTTCCTATACTCAGTACAGGCGTTACCGTGGTATATTTTGGTAAAAGCCTGCAATACCTGGATGGTAACTATGGCTTATTCTGGTTGCTGGCTACCCTTACTTATGGCGTGCTTGCATTTATTTTGTCGTCCCGCCTGTTATGGACCGCTACCCTCTTATGTTTAATACCGGCTTATGTAAAGCTTACCTACTACGTTAGCCATGATGCTTCGTGGTTCCTGGGCATGAACCTGCCCTGCCGCTTGTTTGTGCTGTCGGTGATTATGCTGTTGTTACACCGGCTGGCGCTGCGCAGTAAAAAATATCATGCCTTACAGCATATTACCTGGGGCGGTGGCTGGCTGCTGCTATTGCTCTCTGCCTGGCTGATCTCTGTTTTTGGTAACAGCGGCACCTGGAGCGAGTGGCAGCTGCTGCGCCAATACCAGCTGTTATGGTGGGTGGCTATCTATACCCTGTTATGCGTTGCGGTGATATGGCTGGGCATTAAGCTCCGCGATCCGCTGGTGCGTGACTTTGGCGTGATATTCCTGCTGCTGGATATGTACACCCGCTATTTTGAATATCTGTGGGATCGTACGCACAAAGGTATTTTCTTCAGCATTTTAGCGCTGTCGTTCTGGTGGGTGGGGAAGAGAGTGGAAAAATGGAGCAGGAACCGGAGGTAATTACGAATTATTTAATTACGAATTACGAATTGAGTTGTACGATCAGGCTGTTTCTTCAAAAAATGCAGCTCATAATCTCTATATAAGCTATTCATAATCCGGCGCCATATAATGATCAGAGCCACTAATCCATCGCTTCAATCTTCACTGCATTCCATTCGTAATTCGTAATTAAATAATTCGTAATTCTCTATTTCACCGTCACGCTCTCTACCCTGTACCGTCCTGTATCCTGCACACTCCAGTCATAGTTACCGGTCATCCAGGTACGCAATACCGCTACATACTTAGTGAGCTCGCGGTCCGTTACCCCATCAAAGGAAGGTAACAGGTTTTCCAGTGCGGCAAACAGCCTTACTTCCTCATTATGCATGCGGTGCGCTTCATCAACAGCAGCCTGGAAAGAAAGGCCGCGTTCCTTTATCAGGGCTAATACCAGGTTGTGCACATCGCCCTGCTCCGCTTCCTTTGCACAGGAAATAATGTCGTTGGTCCAGCACACCACGTTATTACAGGCCAGGGCTAAACGCTGCACCATGGAGTGCTGCAGCACCTCGTCCGGCAGGTCTGTTTTTTCACTGATAGCAATCAGCTCCAGATCAACAAACAGTGCGCCTGTATAAGGCCGCATAATCACGTAATCCGCTACCGGCGGGGCTTTGTGGCTGGCCCTGTTATTGGCTTCCCAATGGCAGGCCCTGAAATATTCCTGCATGGTGCGTATAAAACGCAGGCGCCATTCAGGGCGGCTCAGGGGTAGTAAACGCTGCCACACATCTGCCAGGGCCATTGCAAAGGCACCACCCTTTTCAGGTTCGGCTATCTGCTGCTGCAGGATCTCTAAAAAATAATCGGTCACTTCCTGCAGGCTGCTGGCTTGTTGCCCCAGCTGTGCTTCATCGCACAGGTCATCATGCAGGAATAACCAGGTGTTAAAATTGGCAAGAATGCACAGCTCTTCATAACCCGCATTGGGAAACGTGCGGGCTACCAGCCAGGCAAACTTTGACCTTTTAAAGCGCGCCAGCGCTGTTTCTGTTTTAAGCAGGCCAAAGGTTTGGGCCCATAGTACATTCTGTTGCTCGGCTAACTCTGCAAATTTGTTTACAAGAGAGGGAAACGGATACGACATCCGGGGGAGATGGATCTGTTGCATAATCAATCAGGGATTTAATGGTTAAGAGAAAAAAATCGGTTTAGTACATGTGAATGCAATACCAACGGGCACTCCAAAAGCGGTGGTTTGCAGATAAAGGCTATTTACCCCGGGCAAGCCGGAGGCGCTCCTCCCTGGATAGTGGGAGGATCAGCAGGTTATCGTCGTGTAGGAAACGCCGTTATAACGGGCACGGTTGGCACAATAAACGTTGAACATAAGATATAGCCATACCGCCTACTCCCGTACTGTTGGCATACAGATATACGGGTATACAGCAGGCGGGCCACTCATGCCCGGGTTGGCACCTGTGGTGTTTCCATATTTTAATGACATAATAATAGCTGTGAAGCCGGGGCATAGTAACAACGAAACAGTATCCTTGAATATTACAGCCGGATAGGTGGCGCATGAATAGGAGGCATATAAGTCGTGTGTCTTTTAAACAATAAAAATAAAAGGGGAAGCTAAAATAGGGTTAATTGCCTTACGGTAGAAGGTGCTTCTGATACTGCTCTAAAAACATTCTTCTGCTAAATCAGACCATTTCCCCCCTGGGCATACGTTATAAATTTACAAAACTTTTAGTTGATTTTAGCTGGCAGCCCTAAATTAGCTGTCCATAATCGCTATTTCCAATTTAACTTTGCGGCATGGCAGAAGACCTTCATATAGTAAGCGGCGATAAAACAGCACAGTACCATTCCCTGCTGCCGCAGATCAAGGGCCTCCTGGATGGAGAGCCTGACCTGGTGGCTAACCTGGCCAATGTGGCTGCGGCATTGAAAGAGCAATTCGGCTGGTTTTGGGTAGGCTTTTATTTAGTAAAACAAAATGAGCTGGTATTAGGCCCCTTCCAGGGACCGGTAGCGTGTACCCGTATACAGCATGGGCGCGGCGTATGCGGCAGCAGCTGGGCACAGGCCAAAACGCTTATTGTGCCGGATGTTGAAAAATTCCCGGGTCATATTGCCTGCAGCAGCTTATCCCGCTCAGAGATTGTAATACCCATTATACGTAATAGTGAGGTTGTTGGCGTGCTGGATGTGGATAGTGAGCACCTGGATCACTTTGATGCTACTGATGCAAAATATCTGGAAGAAATAATTGCCCTGATAAACATATAGGTACTCACGCTTACTGCTATACGAAGCATTAATGCACCAGGGTAACATTACCCGACATTTGCTGCGGTACGTTGTTCCGGCCGGTGAAGGTGCAGATATACAGGTAACCCTGCGCCTGCTGTAAAATGCCTTTATACATACCATCCCAGCCCTTTTCAGGATCATTGGTCTGAAATATTAATGCACCCCAGCGGTTATATACACGCAGGCTGTAGTTACGTATATCATCGTATATTTTAGGGCGGAAAAGATCATTGCTGCCATCTCCGTTAGGACTAAACGCCGTTGGTAAGATCACCAGGCAATTTTTAAAAGGCGAGGTGATCTCCCCCGAACCGCTTACACTGCAGCCATTGTGGTCCCGGATCTCATACTGGTAAAAACCCGGCTGCAGCTGCCCCATTAAACTATCCGGCTGCCACATGCTGCCATTCACCCGGTAAGCATAAGGCGGCGTACCACCCTGCATTAATGGAATGATCTTACCGTTCTGCGTTTCGCTGCAGCTGCAGGGCTTAATGATCGTTTCCCGGATCTGTAAAGGCGGCGGTTCTGTAAGGGCTATGGGTGGCAGCACAACCATACAGCCCTGCTCATCTTTCACCATTACCTGGTAGGCTGCCGGCGGTAAATGTTCCAGCACGGGCGTATAGGTGGCATTGTTATTATTCACATAATAGCGGTAAGGCGCTAAGCCACCGCTGGCATTAATGGCTATTTTTCCGTTTTGCTGCCCGTTGCAAAGGGATGGTGTAACAGTAGCATCAGCCGCCAGGTCGGATGTTTGTACGGTGGTGCTGCCTTCCCCGGTAATACCTTTACTGTCCGTAACAGTAACGGTGTAGGTACCTGCCGGCAGCTGCCTTAATTGATTGTTATCAGGTGCGCCATGCCCCCAGTCATAAGTAAAAGGCGGCGTACCACCTGCTACCGTGAGCAGTACCGCGCCGGTATTGCTGTTGGCGCAGGTGGTGGTAGTGCTGAATGAAAGCTTCAGCTGCTCATAAATGAAGTTGGAAATATTATCCAGCAGCACCGCTACGCCGTAATCGCTTTTAGCACATGGGCTGGCATGGTAAGCGCAAAGGGTAATATAAGTATAGTCGGCGGAGGGGCTGAACAAGGGGCTATACCGCTGCCAGGTGGTGTGGACAAACTCCCCTGAGCTCCAAAGCAGCTCGGCCGTGTCGCCGGGTGCATGGCCGCCGTAAATAGCCAGGTTACCGTAACAGGTGCTATAGGCGTAGATAGCCGTATAGGCCATGTCAAAGTACATGCTGTAAATGTGATCTTTACGCAACACCCCGTTCAGCTGCTGGGAAATACCTTCTGTATACTGATCGCCACTATGCAGGCCTACATAACTGTTGCCTTCTGCAGCAGCTAAGCGCACACCGTAAATGCCGGGTTGTATATCTGCGGTATTCATCCCCACCCATCCGGCAGGCGTAGCATTCATTTGCGGCGTACCGCTCAAAGTTGGGTTGGTAACCGGTATATGTTGTGCAAACAGCTGAATGTGAAGGCATGCGCATACCAGGTACGTGCATATAAAGGTTATGCAGTAGCGCGTATTCGTAGTTCCTGGCAGCCTCAAAAGCCTTTCAGCCATCGTACTCATAGGATATTCGTATGGTCGGTTTCGTAGGATAGCAGCTAATTTCGGGCCATTTCGCCTTCATTAGTCAGGGTGTAATCGGATTACTTTATAAAGGTATATATATTTTGATTTTCATAATAATATTATTTTTTTATGAAATCCAGTTAAAAGGAATAAAATTTGCAAATACTTTGGGGTTTAAAACAAGCAGCAAACAATGTTCTTTTTCAAGAAGCGAGCGTCCGAGGCATCCCATACTGGCATCCTGGAATTTATGGAAACAGATATTCATTCACACCTGGTACCTGGTATAGATGATGGCGTGAAAGATCTGGAAACCTCCCTGACCTTTATTGAGCAGTTACAGGAGATGGGTATTAAAAAGATTATTACTACCCCGCATATCATTCTGGACCGTTATCCTAACTCTGTTGATACTATTACCCCGCCTTTCTCCGGTGTAAAAGCAGCTCTACGGGAAAAAGGCAACGATATTGCTATTTCCTTTGCAGCCGAATATTATATGGATGAGCAGTTTGAAGAGCTGATCCCCTCTACCTCCCTGCTTACCCTGCAGGATAAGCTGATACTGGTGGAAATGTCGTTCATGCAGGCGCCACCCCAGCTGCATCAGTGGCTGTTTAAGCTGGCCTCCCATGGTTACCAGCCGGTGCTGGCCCATCCCGAGCGGTATAACCATTATCATGACCAATATGATCAATATGACCAGCTGCGGGAATGGGGCTGCCTGTTACAGGTGAACCTGTTATCCATAACCGGTTATTACGGCAAACAGATCCAGAAGGTAGCCGAGAAGCTGCTGGCCGATAAAATGATCACCTTTATTGGTACAGACCTGCACCATCACAAACATATGCAGGCCATACAAAGTATTGGCAAGGATAAGAAGCTGATGAAAATGCTGGATCAGTATGGATTCAGGAACCGGGAGCTTACACAATTAAGCTAATTTATCTTGTACACAGCTGCATCGGCAGATAGGTACAGCAGCTGGAAATTCCGGGGTATGCGGGAGTCACCGGGCTGCATCAGGAAAGAATACTGCGGTAAACAGCCGGCTGCTACGTGGTCATATACCAGGTAATTGGCCTTTACATTATTTGCATCAATATTACAGGGAAAACGGGGCGCCTGCTGCCTTGCCCTGGCATTCAGATCCCTATACGTTACCAGCCCATTCAGATCTCCATTATAATAAAGCGGCAGCATCAGGAATTTAGATCCCAGGTGATAGGCCCTGCCGGGATGATAGCACATCAACAGCTTTTCACTAATGTCAGGATCATGCTGTTTTAAAACAGCCATTATCCGCGCATTATCTTCTATGCCATTGTTATTGTGCAAATAGGCCCTTAGCTGCCAGGAGGCGTAAGCCAGATCAAAACAAACAGCAAACAAAAGGATCATCATCAGCGAGCGTTTACGCGCCGACCTGAATTGATAAAACAGGGGCCGCAGCTTATAACCTGCAGCTGTTCCGTAAATGATAAGCAGCAACACCCAGCTTAAGAACACTTCGCTAAAAACAAAAGCCTGGCAAACCAATAGCAAATAACAGGCAAAGGCTATTACCAGGGGCAGCACCCTGCGGGTGCGCAGCACTAACAGGTTCCGGCTGAAATACTGCGCCAGGTAAAGTACTATGGCTGCTGCACAAAGCGTACCTGTAACCTGCCCGCGGTAAATGATCAGCCCAAAGCTTTTTATTACATTAAAGAAGAAGTTGCCGATGTATTTACCAGGCGCCTGCAAAAATATATCCCCAACAGAATTAAACCGGTTAATGGCAGACCAGGACCAGGACCATCTTGTTTCCGAATTTGAAAATACGCCCAGGCCTATATTCATGTATTGCCAGGTGGCAACCGGGGAGCCGTTCCGCAGGTAATTGATCCACCACCAGGGACAGGATACCAATACAAAACCGGCCAGTATACAAGCTGCATATGCTGCAGCGCGCCTGAAGGGATAAAAGCAAAATACGGTGAGCATAAAAGCCGGCAACAGCGAATAGCTGGTGTACCTGGTAAGCCCTGCCAGCCCGCAAACAAGGCCGGTGAGAAAAAACCGGTAGCCATTCCCGTTCTTCAGGTACTGCAGCAGCATAAGTATGGCCAGCAGGTAAAACAATGAATCCAGCATATGATTTTCCACCTGCACACTTAGCTGCAGGAACATAAAGTTGGTAACTACCAGCAATTGCGCCAGGCAGGCTGCCAGCCTGTTTGCTGTAAGCCGGTAAACAAACTGGTATACGATCAGCAGCAGCAGCACCGCTGCCACTACGGAAATCAGCCGGCTTACTTCGAACCCCGGGCTTACCTGGGCCAGCAGCCCGAGTAACACCGGGTATAAGGGCGGCCAGAAATGGGATGCCCAGCCATTGTAACCATTTCCCCGGAAAATATCAATGCCGGAAAAGTAATGCATGGTAGCATCACAATCTGCCAGTAAATGATAGCTGCCGGCAATAATAACAATGGGAAGCAGGTAAACAGCCGGGATCAAAAAACCGCTGTATAACCAACTTTTTAACCGGCGCCCTAAAGCGTACATGAAAGATGGTTTTAAACTTAGTTCCATAATGCGCGGATCAATGCTGTTATGCGGTGCAGCTGTTCCGGTATAAGGTTAGAGCCACTGGGTAAGCAAAGCCCATGATTGAACAGGTTTTCCGATACCCCGTTTACATAAGCCGGGGCATCTGCGAATACCGGTTGTAAATGCATGGGCTTCCATAAAGGCCTTGAATCTATGTTCTCTTTTTCCAGCACCAGCCGTATATCTTCCCGGCTAAGGCCCCCGTTTTCCCCGGGATCAATAAGTATAGTGGTGAGCCAGCGGTTGCTGTAGCTGCCTGCCGGCTCCTGCGGGAACTGTATGCCAGGCAGGGCTGCCAGAGCCTTTACGTAATAATCAAATGCAGCACGGCGCTGGCTGATACGGCAGGGCAATACCTGCATTTGCCCGCGGCCTATTCCAGCACATACATTGCTCATACGGTAATTGAAACCAATATGCGTATGCTGGTAATGCGGGGCGGGGTCGCGGGCCTGGGTGGCCAGGAAGCGGGCATCCTGTATAAGCGTTTCATCATCGCCGATTAGGGCGCCGCCGCCACTGGTGGTTATGATCTTGTTGCCGTTAAAGCTTAAAATGCCCAGGGTACCCAGGGTACCGCAGGCTTTATTATTGTAAACAGATCCCAGGGCTTCTGCTGCATCTTCCACTACCGGTATGTTATACCTGGCGGCTATGTGCAGGATCTCCTTCATTTTTGCAGGCATACCATACAGGTGTACCGGTATAATTGCTTTCAGCTTTTTGCCTTTGGCCAGCCGCTCTTTAATGGCGGTTTCCAGCAACGCAGGGTCCATGTTCCAGGTATCGGGCTCACTATCTACAAACACAGGTGTAGCGCCCTGGTATACAATAGGGTTGGCTGATGCGGAGAAGGTCATGCTCTGGCATATCACTTCATCTCCCCTTTCCACTCCCAGTAATATCAGCGCCAGGTGCAGCGCAGCGGTACCGGACGATAATGCGGCCACATACCCTGCGCCGGTGAACTGCGCCAGGTCTTTCTCAAAACCATCTACCAGCGGGCCCTGGGGTGCTATCCAGTTAGTATCAAATGCTTCTTTAACAAATTCAAATTCCTGCGCTCCCATGTGTGGGGAGGATAACCATATTTTTTCTCGCATACGCGTTGCTTACTTTTTAGTATACCTGATTATTTTACCGGGGTTGCCTACTACAACGGCATGGTCCGGCACATCTGTGATCACTACCGTACCTGCGCCAATAATAGCCCAGCTGCCAATATTCATACCCTGTATAACGCAGGCGCCTATACCCACATGCGTGCCCTCTCCTATCTTTACATTGCCTGCCAGCGCTGCGTTGGGGGATATATGCACAAAATCGCCCAGCTCACAGTCATGATCTAAAGAGCAGTTGGTGTTCAGGATCACATGCTGCCCCATTACCACGCTGCTGTTCACACTTACACCGGCCATTATTACGGTGCCTGCGCCTATGCTGCATCTTGCAGATATATTGGCAGCAGGATGTATGGCCGTGGCAAATGAAACCCCTGTTAATTTATCTGCGATCTTTTTCCGTGTGCTGTTGTTGCCAATGGTAATGATCAGCTGCGCATCGCCCGGGAAATTATCCGGGGCAAACGGCCCCGGCACAGGGTAATCCAGCAGGCGGGTACTGGCGGGTTTATCATCAAACACCGCCGGTATGCTGCTGTTATTTTTTTCCAGTATTTCAGCCACCACTTTTCCGTGGCCGCTGGCACCATATAAGTACACTTTGTTCATACAGTAGTTCCTTCAAATTTTTGTGCAGTAGCCTGCCCCTGCTGGCTGATACCTTCTGAGCGGGCAGCTTTTAAAACAGTAAGCCATATAATTTTCAGATCCAGCTGCAGGCTTACATGATCGGCATACCACACATCATACTTAAACTTTTGCTCCCAGGTAATGGCATTACGCCCATTCACCTGCGCCCAGCCGGTAATGCCGGGGCGTACACTGTGCCGCCGTTGCTGCTCCGCATTGTATAAAGGCAAATACTCCACCAGCAAAGGGCGTGGCCCTACCAGGCTCATATCGCCCTTCAGCACATTTATTAACTGCGGTAGTTCATCCAGCGATGTTTTGCGCACCAGCTTTCCCACAACGGTTAAACGCTGTGCATCCGGCAGCAGGCTGCCATTAACATCCCGCTTGTTGTTCATGGTGCGGAACTTAATGATGCAGAATATTTTTCCGTATAGCCCTGGCCGTTGTTGCAGAAAGAAGGGGCGCCCGTTATTGGCTATTCCCAGTAACAGCACCAGCAGCAGCCCAAGAGGTAACAGCAGCAGCAGCAGCATAAAAGCTGCTATCCTGTCCAGCAGGGGTTTTATGTTATGCTTATACCCAGGCATTTTCAGGGACCATTACTTTTTGCTGTATATGATCCAGGTAGCGCAGTGCCAGTACCTGCCGGTCAAAATTGGCTTTTGCATACCGGAAACCATTTTCACCTTCCTGCTCCAGACGTGCAGGATCATTCATGTACTGGCGGATGATGCGGCTATACTCCGCGGCATTTTCCGGCTCCACATAACAGCCGGCGGCAGCAGTTTCCACCAGCTCGCGCGAAACCCCGTCAATGGCCATTAGTATGGGCTTTTTGCAGGCCATATAGTCAAATGTTTTATTGGAGTATACTGTTTTAAAAGTATCTACCTTCTTTAACACAGAAGCCCCCATATCCGACGACAGTATATATTTAAAAACTTCCTGCTTGGGTACCGGATCCAGGAACACCACATTCTTTACCTGGCGTTCTTTAGCCAGCTGCTGCAGGCGGTTCTTTTCCATTCCCTGCCCTATCAGCTGAAAAAGCACGGGCGTATCTTCCAGCAGCTTGCCTGCCTCCAGCACCTGCTCCAGGTGGTTAGCCACGCCATGCGCGCCAACATACGTGATCACAAAACGGTCCTCCAGCCCGCGCATACGGCGAAAACGCACGGGGTCAAAGGTGTGCAGCAACTGATCTGATAAAGAGAAATCTGCGGCGTTAGGAATAAATATCAGCTTGTTTTCCGGCACCTGCTTCTGATCACGCAGGGTATTATAAAAGGCGGGTGTTAATACATTAATAAGCACGGCCTTGCGGTAAATGAACTTTTCAAACCAATAGGCCAGCCGTATAATAAAACGGTTCTTCAGCACCCCGGTATCTATAGCCGATTCCGGCCACAGGTCCCGCACCTCAAATACCAGCGGCAGGCGTTTTAAACGGGAAATAAGGTAACCGGAAAACCCTACGAACAACGGGGGCGAGGTTACGATCACTACATCATACTTACCGCTTACTTTAAACAGGCCGGCCCACAGGGAAGCGAACATAAAAGAAAAGTAACCCCATAAGCGGCCTATAAAATTTTTGTTGTATGATTCCGATACATGACAGCGCCATACTGTTACGGCGCCCTGCTGTTTTTGTTTAAAATACCGGCCTTTGTACTCTGCTCTTTTTTCCGATGCATTGGCGTGTATCATACCTGCAAGCACGGTTACTGAATGGCCGGCTGCTGTCCAGGAGCGGGTGATCTCATTCCAGCGGGAACCGCCCGCATCGTCTTCTTCCAGAAAATACTGGTGCACTAAAAGAATATTCATAGTACCGTTATTTCAGTGATGATCTTATTATGCGGAGTTGTAAATACAATCTCGCTGCTTTCTTCCATGATGCCGTATAAGGCAGCATGGCGGCCGGTTTGCTGCTGTGGCAGCAGTATATTCCCTGCACCATCGTGCGCCCGCCATTGCAAACGTTGTGGTGAAAGGGTATGCCAGCGCTGATGCATTTGTAAAGCAGCGGGCTTGCGCCTTACTTCATCCTCAATGATCCATACGGGACTGCCTTTTTGCTTGCATACACGACGGTAATGCTGTATGCCTTTTCCTACGTGGTGAAAGGCCGTTATGAGGCCTTCCCAGATGTATTCATACGTTGATTCGTATAAAACGGCATGCTCGCACTGCGTCCAGTTATACCAGATAAAGCGGGGGCCTTTTTCCATCTGGTCGTAGTTATCCAGCATTACGGTGTTATGTGAGGCGGTGCCCATAAAATACCGCAGGGTATCTTCATCCGTATTGTACTTATAGCTGCCTGCATCCAGCAGTATATTTTCGCCCTGGTGCCAGATGTCCAGGTGCAGGTTATCGGCCTGCGAAGGGCGGTCTTTATGTACACCGCATCTTAAAAAAGTAAGTGTATCCGGCTCCCGGCATATATAATACCCGCCGGCCGGGAACCGGTAGCAGGCATTGCCGGGGCGTAATACCGGTATTTGCTGTGCAGCGGGCGCTTTTCCGTACCAATGCACATCTTCATAAGTATCTGTAAAACCTGCATCCTGCTCCAGGATGGCTGCCAGCGCCTGCAGCTGGGGGCGGTAATCGCGGTAATGCTGCTCATTCAGGCGAAAGAACAGCGCGCCGTCATTAGCGCCGTAATTAGGCAGCCAGCCATTGCTATCGTTCATGCATATACGCAGGAACTGCAGCGAGCGGCTTGCCTGCCCCTTTACCCGGCTGCTCCATGTTTCACCGTTCAGCGCAGCCAGCTGTAAGGCCCAGGTAAGCAGCTGTATCACTACGCGGTTGTAGTTCATAGAAAATTGCAGAAAGGTGCCATCGCTGTATACCTGGTAAGCCATCTCCTGCTCAAACCACTGCCGGCCGGCCGCCTTCCATTGGGCTGCGCCGGGTAAGGATGGATACAGCAGGCCTCCCAGGTACAGGGCCAGGGTTTCTGTAAGCGCATGATTATTGCGTACCGCTATGCGCGAAAAATGTATGTTGTTGTATACATGATGCAGCTGCCAGTAAATGGCATACTGGATCTTATCAAAAACAGCCGGGGTTAATGCGGGTGAGTTGCGGTAATAGAACAGCGCAAAGGTCCAGTTAAGCACCCGCAGGCTTATTTCCTGGCTGCACTTGTAGTGCGGGCCGCAATTCACCTTATTTACATTGATCCAGGAAAGTATTTCTTCCAGCGCATAGGCAGCGCAATCTTCCCCGAAATGATAGTCGTAACGGATAACATCATACAGGTAGGCAAAGCGCGCCTTTTCCCATACAAACTTAATATCCCCTGCTTCGCTGGAGTAATCGTTCACAATGGTCCAGTGCCGGCTGCCGTCATAAATATGCCCCGAATCGGGGTTCTGCAGCCAGTTAGGGGCAGCCCCCAGGTTACGCAGCGGACCGCTGAAAAAAGATAGCTGTCCGTCTCGCAGCTGCCGGTAACGCTCCTGCAGCGCAAGCTGCGGCCGCCGCGGAAAAGTGATCTGCTCCCGGCTTTGAAAAAAGAATTGTACCGGCTGCGCCTTCCATTCTTCCAGCGAAAGGTATTGCTGAAAAGGGGGCGCCTGCGGAAAGCGTTTTTTAAGCCAACCGCTTTTACGCTGCAGCTCGTAAGCCGAGCGGAAGGCAATATAACGCCAGCCCATATTACGTGCTACGTGCAGCCCTTTGCGTAATGTGTGCAACGTGCTCATGCTACCTGTGCGGGTTGGGTTTGCAGGCTAAGCAGCGCTACCAGCGCATCTGCAATACGTTCCGCCGTATGCCCGTCCCACAAAGGCGGTATGCCTCCCTGTTTCCATTTACCGGCAAACAGCAGCTCCATAGCCGGGCCCAGTGCAGCAGGATCTGTGCCTAACAATACATTGGTACCTACTGTACAGGTTTCCGGCCTTTCTGTACTATCCCGCAGGGTCATGCAGGGCACACCCATTACCGTTGTTTCTTCTGTAATGCCGCCGGAATCAGTGATCACTGCTTTTGCATGCGCTACCAGGTAATTAAATTCCAGGTAGCCCAAAGGGGTGGTGAAATATAAATTGGGATGCGCCAGCGCTATCCGTTCCAGCTGTTTGGCCGTACGCGGGTGTACCGGGAATATTACCGGCAGCTGGCGGCTGTTATGCATAATTTCATTGATCAGTATTGCCAGGTGATCCTCTTCATCTACATTAGCCGGGCGGTGCAGGGTCATTACCAGGTATTGCTGCGGTTGTAAGCCGGCCTGCTCCCAAACCGGGGGCGCATAAAAGCGGGACCGGTTCTTCAGCAAGGTATCTATCATGGTATTGCCTACAAAGAACAGCTGCTCCGCTGTTTTACCTTCCCTGCGCAGGTTTTCATTGGCTATTTCCGAGGTAGTGAAAAAATAATCTGCAATAGCATCGGTTACCATGCGGTTTATTTCTTCCGGCATGGTAATGTCACCCGAGCGGATGCCCGCTTCCACATGGGCTACTTTAACGTGCATTTTTTTTGCTACAATGGAGCATGCAAGTGTAGAAGTAACATCGCCTACCACTAATACCAGGCTGCTGGGATGCGCCATCAGCTCCTTTTCAAAACGTACCATAATGTTCGCAGTTTGCTCTGCCTGCGTGCCGCCGCCTGCTTCCAGGTTGGCATGCGGCTCCGGTATGCCCAGCTGCTCAAAGAATGACTGGCTCATGTTGGCATCATAATGCTGACCGGTGTGTACCAGCCGGTAGCTGATGTTATATCCCTGTTGTTGTTTGTTGTGAAGGGCGGCTATAACCGGGGCTATCTTCATAAAATTGGGCCGCGCCCCTGCAATAATAGTGATCTGCATATACACAAACATTTTATATTACATCAATATGGTTTAATACCGCCTGCGGCTGCAGCTCAGGCTGCGCCGGCTCCTGTTCCTGCAGGAAGATCCATTTGCCCTGCTGCATACTTTCTATGGCGGCAAAACTGGCCAGGGTGGTATTTACTATTTCGTCAAAAGGTATAAGCGCTGCGCCGCCTTTACAGATGCGTTCATTGAACAGCCGGCATTGGTTGGCATGGCCTTTATTCAGCGGTGTTTTTAATTTTGAAAATCCTTTAAAACCGTATGCACGGGTAATGCGGAAGTTATCTATGATGGCGGTACGCTCCTGCGTATATACCTCTATTCTTTCTTTTGCATAAGCTTTGGAGCCGTTGGAGAAATAGTTGATCACTCCTGTGGAACCGTTCTCATACTTTAACAAGATGCTTGCATTATCCGTTTGTGCTGTGGGCTGGCTGCCCATGGCATTCATACATACAGCCGTTACTCTGCTGCCGGTTAAATAGGTGATGAGATCAATAAAATGGCAGGCTTCTCCAATAATACGCCCGCCCCCAGTTTTACTGTCGTGCACCCATACATTCAACGGTATAAAGCCGGCATTCATGGTAGCAATTACATTCATAGGTGCGTCGCCTACCAGCTGCTTTACTTTTTGCGCATGGGGCGAGTGCCGGCGGTTAAATCCTACGGTAAGGGTTACACTGCCATCGTAGGCCTGCTGTATAGCTTCCAGCTCGTCCCGGTTCAGGGCCAAAGGTTTTTCTACAAACACATGCTTGCCTGCCTGCATGGCCTGCAGTACCATTGCGGCGTGGGTATTATGCCGGGTGGTGATCAGCACCGCATCCACCTCCGGGTCGGCCAGTATTTCCTGGTGGTGGGTAGTGCTGATGGGAATATGGTGCTTATGGGCCAGCGTGGTGCCGGTAACACCGCTGTTGCTGGCAATGTATTTAATGCGGGCGCCGGCTTTTTGTAGAGCAGGCAGCAACGTCATTTTAGTAAAGTTACCGGCTCCTATAATGCCCATTACCCCATTTGCACCTGCAAATGAAGCAACAGGCATTATTTGTACGGAGGACCGGTGTACGGTATTAAGAGGATAAATAAGTACAGACGCTATAGAACGGCTTTGCCCAATGTGTGCATAGATCTCCTGGTAGTTTTGCAGCGGCACACGTTCCGTAATTAAGGGCAATACCTGCAGGTGGCCGGCGGCCATGGCCTGCAGCACGGCTTCAAAGTTGCGCTGCTCCGTCCACCGCACAAACGGTAACGGATAATCGTAGCCTTTTTGCTCATACTGTTCATCATACCTGCCGGGGCCATAGGAGCAGGATACCTGGAAGCTGAGCTCCTTTTCATAAAAGGCTGCACGGTTTATCTGCAGGCCTACCACGCCTACCAGTATAATACGGCCACGCTTACGGCTCATATGTGCGGCCTGTGTAATGATCTCATCTGACTTTGCAGAGGCGGTGATAATAACACCATCTGCACCGGTACCATTGGTGAGGGTGGTTACATATTTAACCACATCCGTACCTTCTGCCGGGTTAATGCCGGTAATGCCCTGCTGCCGGGCCAGGGCTATCTTTGCGGGGTCAAGGTCCACCCCGATCACGCGGCAGCCATTAGCCTGTAATAATTGCGCGGTCAGTAATCCTATCAGGCCCAAACCTATTACTACAATGGTTTCCCCAAAGGTGGGGTTACAAAGGCGCATACCCTGCAGTCCTATGGCGCCTATTACAGTAAATGCCGCTTCTTCATCGGTTACATTATCAGGCACCAGGGCAGCCAGGTGTTTAGGCACACATACAAATTCCGCATGCGGCCCGTTGGAGGCTACACGGTCGCCTATCTTAAATTCGCTCACCCCTTCCCCTACTGCTATTACATTACCTACATTACAATAACCCAGCGGTAAGGGCTGTTCCAGCTTATTAAAAACAGCTTCCAGGGTGGGCATTAATCCATCTGTTTTAATTTTATCCAGCACCTGCCGTACTTTATCCGGCTGCTGCCGGGCCTTTTGCACCAGGTTGGCTTTACCAAATTCTACCAGCATACGCTCTGTACCCAGGGATACCAGGCTGCGGGTGGTTTGAATAAGGATGCTGCCCCTGCTCACCTGCGGCGCGGGTACTTCTTCCAGGATGGTGGCGCCTGTTTTAAACGATTGAATAAGCTGTTTCATCCGTTAATATTTATCTTCTCTTGTATGTAGAAAGATCCCTCATGCCCGGTTTCATGGCACTCTTCTATTATTTTCAAGTAGGCTGCTGCCCGCTCTTTTGCTGATAAGAATTGGTGTAAGCGCTGCCGCCCGTTATGCAGCAGCTGCTCCTTTAACTGCACATCAGTAGCTGCTTTGTAAATAGTATTTCCTATACTTTGGGGGGATAAGGGATCAAAGTACAAGGCAGCATCCCTGCAGATGTTCCTGGCAAATGACAGGTCGGAGGTGAGCACCATGCGGTCCATTTTCATAGCCTCCGCATAGGAAACAGAAAAGCATTCCAGTAAGGTGGGCAGGAACATGGCATCTGCCTGCCGGTATAATGCCGGGCAATCGGCAATATCCACCTTACCTGTAAAATGCAGATACGGCAAATGCAAAGCAGTAATGCCCGGCAGCTGCTGCGCATTAAAAGTGAGCACAAAGCGGAATGCAAAACCCGGGTACTGCTTTACCAGGTACTCAATAACCGCGGGTATAATGGAAAGGTTCTTATGAATATAATAGGCAGAAACAGTTAACAAGGTAAATGCATCAGATGCCGGCAGCCTTACGGCATAAGACCATTTATTTTCATCATCAAACACCTGGTGACAGGTATTGCTTACCGTATGCACCGGTTTGCCAGGCAGCCGCTGCATCAGCAGCTTTTGTACATCTTCCGTTTCCACTACCAGCACATCACAATCGTTCTTAAAGCTGCTGATATGAAAGCGCTCTTTTAATTTCAATAACAGCGATTGCTTCAGTGTTATTATTTTAAAGAAGGGTGAATCTTTATAGAGGTACTGCGCTTTGGCAAACCCACAGATATGCCTGGCCTGCGGCCGCCAGTAAGGCGGGCCAAAAATGGTGAACACCACATCCGGCCGGATGTGGCGCTCCAGGGCCGATAATTCCCTGCGCAGCTGACGGCGGCCCTGCATAGATGCAGAACTGGCCTTTATATCATAGAACATAAAATTTCCCGGGTACAGGGAACGGTCTATCAGCGCCGACATTTTTGCCGACAGGAACACATGAAAAGTATTGCCGCTCAGCACCCTGCACTCGCTTAAAAAGGAGTGCGTGGCCTGCAGCCCGCCACCAATACGCACCGTTGAAGCATTGATCACTACTTTCATTTGACCGTTTTTATTTAATAAGCTATAGCATCTGCAAAACCGTTCAGCATTTTTTCCATACTACATTCATGGCTGTAGGTATGCTGCGCTGCCAGCGCTTTTTGCAGCCACTGTTCCCTGTTATTCACTACCTGTAACATTACACACTTCAGCTGCTCAATGGTAGCTGCTTCATCATCCTCATTATGCATATACAGGTAACTATTATCATGGTTACAATAAGCAAACTCCGGCCCATGATTAATGTTAGCGGCCGTAACCACCGGCACCCCATATGCAAAACTTTGTACTACTCCCAGCCCAACAGCCCCCGGCGATACGTAGGCCAATGCCGTGCTGTAATACTGTTCAATACAGTCTTCATCAAAAGTTCCGGGCCTGAACTCCACCGTATCTGCCACATCCAGCGCCAGGCTTAGCTGCTGAAGGTCGCGTGTAATAGCAGTGTCACCGCTGCCTACAATCATTAGCTGGCAAGCCTGCCGTTGTGCGGCGCTTAACTGAGCGTATGCCCTTAGCAGCACATCTATCTTTTTTCTTTGCTGCAGGCGGCCCAGGTACAGGAAACAATTCCTTTGCTGCGCCGGCATTTCTCTGGCAATTTGTTTTACCAACATGGTATTATTGGCCACAAAACACTTTGCATCCTGTATGCCTGTTTTATTTCTGAAAATGGCTTTGGTTTCATTGGTATAAAAAATAAGGGCATTGGCCTTTGTTGCTATTAAGCGCCGCAGCAGGGCTGCCACCCTTACACCATTGGTTCTGCCAATGCCATGGCCCCATAGAACAGAGCGGGTACGCCGGCTGTTAAGCTGAAAGGGTAAGATTGAGAGGTTCAGCCACCACAGATCAAACATAATAACCACACAATCAAACTCCTTTGCAATGCGGTATACACCGGGCGTATAACGGATCTGTTTCAGCCGGTACATGCGGCCATCATATTTTATTTTCTTAAACTCTGTAACGCCGGGATCCCCTGAAAAGAATAATACCGTAATATCATAGTACTTACCCAGCGCCTCAAAAAAAGGCACACGATAAGGCGGGATCTGATTTTGTATAATCAGAATTTTCTGCGTTTTTTCAGTATTACACTTGTTGGCATTACTCATAACAGACCTGCTGAGGATCACTAGAAACCTGTACCTATTTTATCGAAAACATTCCCCCTTGCAGCAGCACTACCGGCTGCGCTGCTTCTTGCCGACAGCTGCCGGTCTTCCGTACCGGCTTTGTCGGGAATAGCTTTTATATTGATACCCGTTAGCTTACTATTCAGATTGTTCAATACACTTTTTGTATAGAAATCGCAATTGCTCCGCAGGCTGGCTGCATCCTGCGCCTGGGCCCCTCCCTTGTCCACCTGGATCTCCAGTTCGGCTGCGCTCTTATCACTGCCTGCCGGTGCAGCTTTCAACCGGTTAACGGCAGCAGGGGCGCTCTTTTTTGCCAGCATAGCTGTAGGGCTGTTATTGGCCTGCTTCATTACATCCCCTTCGCCCAGCTTCATTTCCTGCCCGTCTTTTCCCAGCAGGAAATTGTTCTTGAGCTCAATGTCTTTCGGCACCTCGTTACACTTATTATTATAGTGCTGCAGCACCACTAAGCGGGCGTTACTCACAAAATAATTGGAGTCTATTTTTACGTTGCTAACGGGTTGGTAACCGCAATCCTTATCCCTTGATCCCATCATTAAGGCAATGGGGTTTTCCTGTATGCGGTAAAAATAGTTGCCTGTGATCTCGTGATCGGATCCGTTTACCCGAAGGCCGCCCAGCGTGTAATAGAAATAGTTGCCTTTTACTATAATGCCATTGCCGCCCCGCAGGGATACCGATGCATAGCAGCGTACGAAGTAATTATTCAAAATGTAGTTGTTGCTGCTTTTGGTTGAAATGATCTCTGAATCGCCATTACATCTTACAAAAAGATTATTCCGGATCGTGGTATTGGATGGAAAGCCTTCTGCCATCCCTACCCTGATGGATTCAAGTGATATGCCGGGCTGCGGCTGGGTATCGGAAAACAGGTTATTCTGAATAACGTGATGGCCCTGCTGTCCGTTCTTGGTTTTAATATCTATAATGGGCAGCCAGTTCTTTTTGCCCTGAAAGGTGCAGCCATCAATGGTATTATTACTGCCATACACATCTACCCAGAAAAAACCATGTGCCCGGTCATTTTGTATTTGCAGGTTTTCATCCTGGATAAACTTACAGCTCTTTAAAATATCGTTCTTACCTTCCTTTGCATCTGTTCTGAATGCAACAATAGCATCATCATGCCGGTAGGCAGGCACTATGTTCTTAAACACAAGGTCTTGCAGCACAATGTAAGCCCCGCCCAATTTAAAGGAGGAGTTGCCGGTTACAATTGTTTTTCCGGGGGTTTGGGCACGTATAATAATAGGTTTACCGGAGGCGCCGTTATTATCAACAACGATCTCCATATCATTCCAAACGCCCTCCTTTAAAGTTACCACATCCCCCGCTTTCAGGCTGCCCACTATCGACTTTAGCTCAGCTGCATTTGCAGCGGTATATTGCTTTTGCGCCTGCACACTTCCATAACATAAGATGAGCAACAGATAAATTAAGTTTTTCATGATGGTCGTTTTAGTGCATCAATACTTTATGATCTTATATAAGAGGTACCCCACCAGGTATGCAAATGGAATGGATATCAACACATATACCATATACAGATCCAGCCCATAGCCCCTGAAAAAACCTACCAGGTAGGTATAGGCAAATAAGAGTGTGAATACCAGCACATTCCTTTTGCCATGCATACACAAATAGTATAACCTTTTATACAAATGGTTCAATACAGCCATGAGCAGTCCTACGGCCGGTATGCCCAGTATATTGAAGTTCCAGAACATTTCAGCATACATATTCACCGGCAGGGAACCGCCTACCCGGTACAGCGCTGGCGCCTCCAGCTTTGTAAAAATGGAGGTCATGCTTAAAGGTTTAAACCCGAACAGGTCTTTGGGAACGGGTACAAAAAACACTTTAGCCAGCGTAGAGCCATAGGTGGTGTAATCCGGATGGCGGCTGATCATTTCTATTGCTTTCAGCGAATGATAGCAGGTAGTAGGCGCTTCTGAAGTGGTAAAAATAAACCCGATAAAATTGTCATCTGCCAGCATTGCCGGCACATACTTCACGGCATCAAAAGCAGAGTTTAGCTGGTAGCCGCCATAGCCGCGTGCAATGGTCATTACAATCAGGGCTATTACCAATACCCCACCTGCCAGCAAAAACGCCAACAGATACTTCCATGAAAGATCCCTGACCTTAATATTACCGGCTACACTTTCCAGGAAAAGAATGGTTACGATCAAAAAGAAGGCTTCCCTTTTTGAATTATAATTGGTTAAAACAAAGATGCCGAAGATAAACAGGTATACCAGCCACCTGTAACGCACCTTACGGTTGGCTAACTCATAAAACAGGATAATGGCAACAATGGTTTTGGGAATGATGGAAAAGTCGCCGTTGCCACCCAGGAAATCCATGTTTATTTCAACAGAGGAAAATGCTATAATTAAAACCAGGCCCACCACCACCTTATAAAAAGGCCAGCTCCTGTGCGGTACAAAGCCGCCATTGGCAGTAATTGCAGCAGTAACCGGTTTAATCTTATACCGCACATTAAATAACATGATGGTTACCCAAATGCAGATCAGTGTGTAAGAAACGCCCAGTGCAATACTTTTGATCTTCAGAAATTCCAGTGTGCGGAACTGGTACGCTGCAATATTATAATTGTGATCCATGGCATAAAATCCCAGCGCAAAATTGACCGTAACATAAAATGCCATAATAAAACAAGGGGAAAAAAAGTAGATGTTCTCGAAATTATATTGCTTGCCTACATATATTATTGCGGCCAGCTCAATTAAAAAGAACAACGCTGAATAATGACGTAAAAGGTCATTATCATTAATTACCCATACTATCAGCAGCAAGGCAAGAGTGATGAGCGTAAAAACCATTTTTGGTTTGAGCGTTGCCAATTCAATATCTTTTTTTATTACAGGACATATTTTTTAAAATATCTTATAAACAGGTAGTTAATACCACCCAACAAAAACAGTAGTATACCTATTCTTGCCATTACACTGGGGATGTGCGTCCAGAACGCAATAACAAAAGCGATGAATATTATGCTCCAGATGGCCAGCGATTCGGCAGATGCCAGGTAGCCCCTGTCACACAACCCCTTTTTAAGGTATAATGGAATAAATACTACGGTGCTGAATGCAATAGCAATGGCATAACAGCCGGCACGGCCTATGGCGCCATAATCTTTCCATAAATACATAAATGCCAGCGTAGCAGCGCCCATAAGCCCATTCCCCAGAAAGCTCCACCACATATACCCGCTGGCTGAAAAGTTCCTGTTAATACCCTGGCGGTAAGAGGTGATAATGGTGCTAAGCATTACCAATACAATGGTTGCGCGCAGCACCGGCCCGGAAAAATCCTTACCAAAAAGCAGCTCGCCTAGCTCCGGAATGAGCATAAAGGCCAGCGCTATAAATATGCCAATGGCCCAGGGTAATTGATTGTTCAGCATTTCAAACTTGCGGTTCTTTTCCTTAAAGTTTGCTACTGCATAAGGCAGCAATACCTGCCCCAGCATGCCGTTAATTACATTTACCATTACCAGTATGCTTAAGCCGGCGTTGTAAATACCCAGCTCCTTAAACCCCTCCGGCTGCCTGGCCAGTATGGTATTGCAGGCCCAGTTAACCGGCAATATCAGTGAGTTGCCCAATACTGCGGGCAGGCTGAAATGCAGCAATACCCTGGCTTCTGAACGGCTGCCCTTTTCGTAGATGTTCACACCGAACTTACGGGCCACCTTTCTTACTTCAATAGCGCCCAGCACACAGCTGAATAAGCCGTTCAGCACCAAACCCAGTACGGCGCCTTTTACACCCAGCTGCCAGGCCAGGAATATAGATATGGGGAAATTAATACCAGTAGCCAGCAGGTTAACCCGCGCCATGTTCTTAAACGCCTCAAAGCCTGCCAGGGTGCCATTTTGCGTGCCATTAATTGCATTCAGCATAATGGCCAGTGCGCTCAGCTTTAACTCATCGCTTAAATAAGACGCATGTAACGACTGTTCTGCCAGCTGGTCTGAAAAGAGGAACATAAGTCCTCCCACCGTAATGCCAAAGATCCATGAGAGGCCGGAGGCAAGCTTAATGATCCTGCCGGCCTTTATTTTATCAGTTACTTTATTTTCAGCCACGTAACGGGTAGTAGTAAGTCCCAGGCTAAAACTGGAAAAAATAACAAACATGTCTATTGTAGACCGCACCATTCCCAGCTCACCAAAACCTTCTTTATTCAGAATGCGTGCTACGATAATAGAAGTAAAAAAAATAAGTCCCCTATATACCACTGTGCTGAAAAAAGTCCAGGCAATACCCCTGGATATTTTTTTTGCAAGGTCCGATCTGTAAACTTTTCCAATGATCTCCTGCCAGTTCCTGGGGATCAGCGGGGCCAGTTTATTCCTGATTGCGTTCATATAATACATCTGCCGCTGCTTTGCTTATACACTCTTTTACTGCTACTATAACCGGGCATCCACCAGCCGCCGGTCCAGGCAGGCCTTTGTATCAAATATTACCCCGTTATTACGTTTCACCTTTTCATAATCAAAGTTCAGGAACTCGTTGTGCGCCACGGCTACTACAATGGCATCATACACAGTATTAGAATCCAGCTTGCTCAACACATCCAGGCCGTATTCATGTTTTACCTCAGCAGCATCTGCCCAGGGATCATAAATATCTACCTGCAGGCCAAACTGCTTCAGCTCATAAAAAATATCCACTACCCTGGTATTGCGCACATCCGGACAGTTCTCCTTAAAGGTGATGCCCATTATCAGCGCCCTGGAGCCTTTTATTTTATGATCTTTTTCAATCATCAGCTTTACCACCTTATTGGCTACAAAGTGCCCTACATGGTCATTTACCCTTCTGCCGGAAAGTATCACCTGCGGGTTATAGCCCAGGGCTTCTGCCTTATGCGCCAGGTAATAGGGGTCCACACCTATGCAATGGCCGCCTACCAGGCCGGGTTTGTATTTCAGAAAGTTCCATTTGGTGCCGGCAGCTTCGATCACATCATTGGTATCAATACCAATACGGTCAAAGATCAGCGCCAGCTCATTTACAAAAGAGATATTCAGATCCCGCTGGGCATTCTCAATGGCTTTGGATGCTTCGGCCACTTTTATGCTGGATGCCTTGTGCGTGCCTGCTTCAATAACGGAAGCATACAGCCCATCCACCCGGCAGGCTATATCCGGCGTGGAGCCGCTGGTTACCTTTTTTATTTTCGTAAGGGTATTGATCTTATCGCCCGGGTTAATGCGCTCGGGGGAGTAGCCCACAAAAAAATCCTTATTGAATTTTAAGCCGGATACTTTTTCCAGCGCGGGTATACATTCTTCTTCCGTGCACCCGGGGTATACGGTAGATTCATAAATAACAATATCACCTGTTTTAAGAATGGCGCCCAGCATTTCAGATGCCTTTAACAAGGGCCGCAGGTCGGGCGCCTTGAACTGGTCAATGGGTGTAGGCACGGTAACAATAAAGGTATTATAGCGGCTAAGATCATTCTTATCAAAAGACAAGGTTAACCCTACCTGTTTTTTACCTTCATGCTTTAATGCCAGCACTTTTTTGAGATCTGTTATGCTGGCTTCCTGTGTGCGGTCTTTCCCCTTCTGCAGCTCCTCTACCCTATCCTGGTTAATATCAAAACCCAGGGTATCATATTTTTTGGCAAACTCTAAAGCCAGCGGCAGACCAACATATCCCAGGCCTATAATGGCGATCCTGGCGTTCTCCACCCTGTTTAATTTCCCGTTGTTATTCATATTATAAGGAGGTATTTTATTATTATTTCCGCACCAGCGTATTCCTTATTCTCGTGAATACATTCACGGTGCCTGTTTCCTCGTAACCGTAGCCATATCCGTAACCATAGCCGTATCCATACCCATAACCATCCTTTGCTTTTATGTCATTCACTACTAAGTTGATCTTAGGCAGCTTCCGCTGTTGGTATAATTCTTTGATCAGCTGCACCTGCTGTTTAAAGGTGTAACCCTGCCTTACCAGGTAAAGCGTTGCATCTGCAAAGCGCCCCAGGATCTGTGCATCGGTCACCAGGCCAATGGGCGCTGTATCTATGATCACATAATCAAACTGCTCTTTCAGCTCCGCAAAAAGCTGTTCTGTGCGTTCCAGCAATAGCAGCTCTACCGGGTTAGGCGGAATGGGCCCGGAAGGTATTAACCAGAAATTATCGTGGATCCCGGAAGGCTTTATCAGCTCATCCAGCGATACCTTTCCAATAGCATAGGTGCTGAATCCAAGCTGGTTGGGAAGCCCCAGCATCTGGGATATTTTAGGCTTGCGCAGGTCCATCTCCATTAACACCACGCTTTTGCCCGACAGGGCCAGCACGGCGGCCAGGTTGGTAGCTACAAAGGATTTACCTTCTCCGCTCATACTGGAGGTAAGCAGGATCACCTTCTCTTTTTTACCGGAGAGTATGAACTGCAGGTTGGTGCGCATAGCCCTGAACTGCTCTGCAACCGGGCTGCGGGAATCTTTTTCCACCACTACCCTTTCATGGTTGGCATTATGCCCTATTTCCGCCAGGATGGGTGCGGGAGTATTTTTAGTAATATCTTCCTTATCAGTAACACGGCGGTTTAAAAGCTCGCGCAAATACAACCAGGCAGACAGTAACAGGATACCGCCTATAAGGCCCAGCAAATAGGTTAATGCGCGCCGTGGCTTAAAGGGCAGCGGCTCACTTTTACCCAGGTCTATGATCCTTGCAATGGCGATGTTGGATGATTTGGAGATGGCGGATTCTTCCCGCTTTTTCAGCAGGAATAAATACAGCTCCTGCTTTACGGTTTGCTGCCTGGAGTAATCCAGGAAAACGCGCTCTTTACCGGGTACGCTGCGGATCTCACTGCTAACCTGGTTTGCATTATGCTGTAGCCCCGCCAGCCCGGCCTGAATGCCCTGCTTCAGGGATGCCAGGTTATTCTGCAGATCTGTACGCAGCCCTTTCAGCTGCTGATTTAAATTCTGTACAAAGGGGTTGGTTTCTGTGTTGGACAACAGCGCTCTTTCCCGCTCCAGCTGAAGGGAATTATACTTTTCCACCAGGGCTATAAAAGTAGGGTCCTGTATAATTAAGGAGGAGGGCACTACCCGCTTGTTATTCTGTTCATCCCGGATATACTGTTCCAGCGTTTCCACTATGCTTAAACGCACCTGCTGTTCGGTAAGCTGTTTGGAAAGGTCACCGGTGGTAGCTACCAGCAGCTTGGACTGCTCCTCCAGGTTAGCCAGCTGGTTGGATTGTTTGAACTGCTGAATATCTTTTTCCACACCGGCCAATTCTGCGCTTACTATTACCAGACGGTTATCTATAAAGGAGATCGTGCTGTCAGCTATACGGTTCTTATCCTCCACGCTGGCCTGCAGGTAGGCATCCAGCAGCTTGTTCAGCACTTTCTCACCCTTATCCGGGATGGTGGCGGTTAGCGACAGGTCAATGGTACTTACCTGTTTGTTGGGTATATCAATATCCAGCAGCAGCTGATAATCGCTCACCGTATTATCTATTGACTGCATCTTTATCAGGTATTCATCGTTCAGCAGCGGAAACTGATCGTTCCTGCGGATCCATACTATGCCTTCGGGCAGGTGCAGGGTATCGTTCCAGGCGGCTTTCCGGGAAACATCCTTATAGTTGAGGGTGAATTCTTTTTCATTGATTGGTTTCAGCACATACTTTACCTCATCCAGCGTATCCTTCATGGTAAGCCAGTGAAAGGTGAAGGGCAGCTTTACAAACTGCTCTGTTTTTTTTACCCGGCCTTCAACAAAATAAGTGGTGTTCAGCTCCATATCCCTTACCACTTTTTCCATCAGCGTGCGGGATTTCAGGATCTCCACTTCATTATCCACGCTGCTTTTGTTGTTGAACATCTGCAGCTGGCTCAGGATCTCTTCACCGGGCAGGTCGCTGCCCTTCTGATCATCCTGCACCAATATCTTTCCCTTTATTTTATAGCTGGGTGTTGCATAGCGCAGGTATAGCCAGGAAAGGAAAAGCCCCAGGATGGCGCAAAGCACAAACCAATACCAATGCCGGATCAGCCGGTCCAGGGTTTTTCTGAGATCGCCTGCAGCGTTCTGTCCTTCATCAGTTTGAAATACGGCATCCATGCCATTCATCCCATTAACCTGTGTTTTCTCATTCATAAACTAAAACTTAACTCTTGATGCAACTACAATTAAGAGGGTTAATACCGTAGCCATAATAGAGATCCTTCTTACCTGAGCTACATCAGTAGATACAACTTTGGATCTATTCGGTTCTACATACACCACATCGCCCTGCCGCAAATAGAAGTAAGGTGAGCTGAATATTTTACTATCGTTCAGATTAAAGCGTATGAATTCCTTATTACCATTATTATCCCTTATCAGCAAAATGTTTTCGCGCCGGCCATAGATGGTAAGATCTCCGGCGGCGCCAATGGCATCCAGCAGCGTTATTTTTTCATTTGGCATTACGTAAGAGGCGGGGCGGGTTACCTCACCCAGCACCGTGACCTTAAAGTTTGCAAAACGTACATTCACTACCGGGTCCTTATAAAATTCAGCGGCTTTGGTACGTACGGCATCCCGTACCTGGTCGGTGGTTTTATCTTTCACCATGATCTTCCCGATCAGGGGTAGTATTACGTATCCTTCCTTATCTACCAGGTAGCCGGCCACCACACCTGCGCCGGTGCTGCCACTGGGGCTGGTTGCCGACACAGACCAGTTGGCGGTATTCTGCTGGTTTAGCAGCGCTGTTGCATTAGGGTCTAGGGTTTGTATGGATACCTGTAGTATGTCATCCGGTTGTATAACCGGAGTATTAAAGGCGGCCATGGCCACCATTCTATATCTTGCGGTATCCGGCATATCCTGGAAGTAAGTAATGTTCTTGGGCGCCGAACAGGATGAACAATACAAGTAAAAAATTCCTCCAATTAAACAATGCAGCCATTTTTTTACGCTCATGCATACGCGTTTCTCCGGTCTAATCATGCCTTATTCTAATTAACTTCTTTTGATGGGTTAGTATTATAATTTCATTTTATCCAGCTGCTCAAAGGTGGAATTGCGGCTTATAAACTCCGGCACCAGCTTTTTCATGAGGGTTACCGTGGGCGTTATATAATGTTCATGTGCAGTATTCAGCAATTCTTTGATCAGCTCCGATACTTCCACAAAATCATATTCCCGTACGCTGGCTATCATTATTTTTTCGTGATAGGTAGGACGGGTATTTTCTGCTGTATTTAACAGCTCTTCGTACAACTTTTCGCCGGGGCGTAAACCGGTAAAAAGGATCTGGATGTCTTTCTCCGGCTCACGGCCGCTCATGCGGATCATTTTTGCGGCCAGGTCGGCTATCTTAACGGGCTTGCCCATATCAAAAACAAAGATCTCCCCGCCCTCTCCCATTGCGCCGGCTTCCAGCACCAGCTGGCAGGCTTCGGGAATGGTCATGAAATAGCGGGTTATTTCCGGGTGCGTAACGGTGAGGGGGCCGCCATTTTCCAGCTGCTTTTTAAAGCGCGGAATAACAGAACCGTTAGATCCCAGCACATTGCCAAAGCGGGTAGTAATAAAACGGGTAGGCGGTGCCGCACCTAAAGCGCCATTCTTCTGAAAGGTATCGTGCAGGTAGCGATTGTAGGATTGTATAAAGATCTCCGCTATTCTTTTGGAGGCGCCCATTACATTGGTAGGGTTCACTGCTTTGTCAGTAGATACCATGATGAACTTTTCCACTTCATATTCTACAGACAGCTCTGCCAGTATTTTCGTACCTCTTACGTTGTTAGTAACGGCAATGGATGGATTTTTTTCCATCATGGGCACATGCTTGTAGGCAGCGGCGTGGTATACTACGGTAGGTGCATACACTTCAAACAGCTGCTGCATGCGGTTGCGGTCACATACATCTCCAATAAAGGGAACCACCGGTATGTCGGGCGCAGCTTCTGCTACTTCCAGCTCCAGCTCATGCAGGGCCGATTCTGCATTGTCGCACATAATAATAGCGGCTGGCGAATTCTTGATCAGCTGGCGAACCAGCTCACTGCCAATAGAGCCTGCGGCGCCGGTCACCAATACGTACCGGCCTTTTAATCCACGGCTCACCTGCTGGTTCTGTATATTAATAACAGAACGTTCCAGCAGGTCTTCAATATTAATGTCTTTTAACTGCGTATTGTTCCAGCGGCCGCTGATCCACTGATCCACCGGCAATACTTTTTGCACACGTATGTTCAGCGCTGCGCACTGGTCTACCAGCTCGTTCAGCAATGCGGGTTCTATCTGCTCATCTGCTATAATAAGCAGCTTAATACGTTCCTGTGTTACCAGCTTTTGTAAAGAGGCGCGGCAGGCTGCATAAATGGGCAATCCTTCCAGCCGACGGCCAGTAAGCACGCTGGTATTTTCAAGAAAGGCTACTACCCGGATATTTGCGTCATTATCTTCATTGATCATTTTGCGCACCATTACACCGGAATGGCTGGTATTATAGATGGCAGCCCTGAGCTTATTTTCATTACGCTCACGCCAGTAAAAACGGAAGAACCATTTAACGATCAAACGATAAGATAACCAGGTAAAAATGCTGATAAAGAAGTTAATGACAATCACAGACAGGGGGAAGATCATAGCCCCATCATTCAGGAGCTTAATGTTCTCTATATTATAATACACTAATGAACACACGAAGCTTAAACCGGAGATACGGCCTATATCTGCTATGCTGGTGTAACGCACTACGCCTTTGTAGGTGCGTAACAACAAGGAGAAGATGAATGTAACGCCAACGACTATACTAAAAATATCCTTTAAGGGATAGTTCCTGAACGCATCCAGGTCAAAGTTTAATCTTAACAGCAAAGCGAATAACATCGCTGCGCCTGCGTACATAAGATCCAATAACAGTATAAGCCATGAAGGGGTAATCCAAGACTTTTTTACCATTTTTAAATAGATGAGGTTAGAAACTAGATTTTGATCATAGCCATTTCTTATTGATATACATAGGTTAATTGTGACATACCCCCATGTTATATCAATAGTATTTCAATAATCAAGATTTAGTTAACGAAACTTTTTTGCTTGCCAACATTGTAACAGTATATTATCCCTTTTTTCATAACCAGGACCCCATGCTAAACTCTCTTAATGCCCTGTAAACGTGGATTGGGGGTCAGTATTCCTATTTGCAATACTACGTATTAAAGTTAAAAGTTTCGTTAATGAAATTGATCACTGATAAATCTTTTAATTTAAAATATCTATTAAAACTAATATCAGTCATAGAGCAAGAGGCATTCTCTTTACCAAGGTGCATCATTACTCACTTTGCGCATTATGTACACTAAGGCGCAAATTGCCTAATAGCCCTTTTAACTTTTTATAACCAGTAAGTATATCGGTAGGGAAATGGGACAATAGATTGTCGGCAGAGGAGCGTTATCTTGCTAAAACAACGCCCATCAGCTTTTCACGTGGCATAAACTTGTACTCGGTAGTTAGCTTATTCGGTAGTTATAACAATACTAATTTACTTATTGTTTAAAATAATAACAATAAAAAAAATTTAAGCCATCTTCTTTATAGCTATCAGGAATAATAAATCTGTTGTAAGGTTGCAGCGGGTAGCATTATAATATGGCACAGGATTACTTACTGCTATATAACTGCGTTAACCGCTTCTTGTTTTGTTAGCCGTTAACAACTGATTAAGATCATTATGGAATGAACCAGGTTTTTAACTTCACTTATAAATGGCAGGCATGCTGAAAACAGATCCTGCACTTTACTATGCATCCTTTCTGCCGCTGCTCTAAGGTTAACTTGTTATAATAATAATTTTATCTATATTAAGACAATCGAAAACATGAAAAGTGAAAGGCGGCTTTTCCCCTTTGGCGCTTTTCACTATATTTCAACCATGAAACCGCTGCATATAGATACCAACAGCAAAGTTCCGGTGTACCTGCAAATTGTAGATTCCATTATGGCTGCGGTACGGGACGGCGATCTGCGAAGAGATGAGCAGATCCCCTCCATCAATGAGTTCAGCGAACAATACCTGCTGTCCCGCGGTACGGTGGAAAAGGCTTACAAAGAGCTGCGCGATAAAAAAGTGATCCTGTCCGTAAAGGGCAAAGGCTATTTTATATACCGTACGGATGTAAATATGCCCTTACGGGTGCTGCTGCTGTTTAATAAGATCAGCAACTATAAAAAACAGATCTACAATGCTTTTGTAAAAACCCTGGGCGAAGGGGTGTTTGTAGATCTGCACATACACCACAGCAACGTACAGCTCTTTGATAGCCTGATCAGCAACCACCTGGGCGACTATGACCACTACGTGATCATGCCGCATTTTTATGAGCAGCCGGAAAGGGTGCTGCAGATCATCCGGCAGATCCCCGAGCAGCAGCTGCTGCTGCTGGATAAAGACCTGCCGGAGCTGGGCGGCAGGCATGCCGTAGTATTCCAGAACTTTGAAAAGGATATTTACGAAGCCTTATACGAAGCCCTCCCCTCCCTGAAAAAGTATAACAGCCTGGTATTTGTGAACCCCGGCAACATTATGCCTTACCCGCCGGAGATCCGCAAAGGGTTCCAGTACTTTTGCCGCATGCATGATTTCAATTTCTCTGTAATGGAAGATGGCCTTGAAATGAGCGCTCCCGTTAAAGCCGGCCAGGCTTTTATTGTAATAGAGGAAACGGACCTGGTGAACCTGGTGAAGATTTGCCGGAATAATGCCTTGGCGATCGGTAAGGATGTAGGGATCGTATCCTATAATGAAACGCTGCTGAAAGAGGTGCTGCTGGATGGCATTACCGTGATCTCTACTGATCATGAGCAAATGGGGATCACTGCGGCGCAGATGATATTGGAGAAGGGTACGGAGCGGGTTAAGAACCCGTTTAAGCTGATATTGCGGAATTCTCTTTGAGCGCCCTTTATATTTTGTAATAATTAATATCTGACCAGACAATATTTAAAATTGAGGTGTAGATATTCCCTTACATTGCTCATTCCAACAATATGGAAAACGAAAAGAAGAATGTTTTTGAAGCATACAATGTAATTGCAGACTGGTTTTCTGAAAACCGGTATCGGGGGTTAATGGAGAGGGCCTACCTTGACAGCCTGATTAAGATCACAGGCAAAAGAGCAAACATACTGGATCTTGGCTGCGGAACCGGAGTGCCTATAATGAATTACCTGTTAAGCCAGGGAATGCAGGTTATGGGAGCTGATGCCAGCTACCGTATGCTGGACATTGCAAAGAGAAATTTTCCATCCGTGGATTTCATCCAGGCAGATATGCGTCAGCTTTCGCTGAGCCGGAAATTTGATGCCATTATTGCATGGCACAGCCTCTTTCACCTTCCCCCTGAAGATCAGCCTTCGATGTTCCCAATATTCAAAAGTCACCTGCATACCAATGGAATATTATTATTCACTTCAGGAAAAGAATATGGTGAGACCTGGGTAATAAATGAGGGAACAAACCTGTTTCACGGCTCGCTGGATACACATCAATACCAGTCACTTCTTGAAACCCATGGGTTCCGTATCCTTCAATACAGGGAAGATGATCCTGAATGCGGCAACGCTAATGTCTGGATGGCACAATTAAAATAAGGGCTGTCAGCTGTGGCGTTCTTAATGGTAACCTTAATCCATATGGAACATCTCTGTTAAGGGAGTGCTGATGGGGGAATTGTCGGGATGGGTTTCCATGATGTCGGCCATGTAGGCCCACCAGCGTTGTACGATGGGATGGGCACCCAGGTCCTGAGAGGAGCCGGTACCGGATTGTTGCTGAACGGCGAAGAGCGTATGGGTTGCTTCATCCAGGAAAATGGTGTAGTCGTGGATACCGCTATGTTTTAGCAGCTGCTGCAGCTCTGGCCAGATGGCAGCGTGGCGCCTGCGGTATTCCTCCGCAAAGCCGGGCTTAAGCTGCATTTTGAAGGCGGTTTTCATGAACGGATGGAATGAAAAGTGAAGAATAGATAATTTCCCTACTATTTCTTTATAATGATGGTCAGGCTTTTGGCGCCGTGTGCGCCCAGCACCAGTGATTGTTCTATATCGGCTGTTTTGGAAGGGCCGGCAATAAATACGCCGAAGCCGTTCTGCGGGCCGCCTATTTTTTCATAGGCATGGTGCATGGTGGGTACAATGGTATTCACATCCAGCACTACGGCCAGGTGCTGCGCAATAAAAGGCAGCACACGCACCTGCAGCTCCTTTTCCGTGAGCCATAAGGCCCCGTTCTCGGCCACACCCAGCTGCGCTCTTACAATGGCCAGGTCGGCCTGCTGCAGCTGGCGGCCATCGCCCGTAAGCCAGTCAAAGGTGGCAGCGCGTGCATGTAATAAGGGATCAGTGGTGATCACCTGCTCCATATCCGGGTAGTGTTCGTGCAGCAAAGCGGGTATCTCTGCTTCATCTGTAACTTCCAGCAGATGGCTGCCCATGCCTTCCGCTACTTTACGGAAAGCTTCCAGGCTGGCGGGTGCGCTGGTTATAAAAGGCGCCAGGTCAGGCAGCTGGCTGGCGGCCGGCTGATTTTGTTTTACGGCGGCCAGGATCTTATCTCTGCTGTTGCTCATCGGTTCTTTTTATACCACGTTTCAAATGATTCTGCAGGCGGCGGTGGCAGCTCACGTTGTTTGTACCAGGGATTAAAACGGTTGTTCACCGCGCCGGGCGCTACACGCATTACCCAGCGCGCCATTTTACCTGCAAACTTATACAGGCCGGGGCGGGAAAGCACGGTAGTCATCACTTTCATGCCCGCGGTCTTGGCCGCCTTGGTTTGCCCATCCTGCACCAGTACCTGCCGCCATTTATACAGCTGCTGATGAATATCTATTTTCACCGGGCACACATTGGAGCAGGAGCCGCATAAGGTAGATGCAAAAGGCAGATCGGCATACTGCTTCATATCCAGGTTGGGCGCCAGTATAGCCCCAATAGGACCGGCAATAGCATTATGGTAGCTATGCCCGCCGCTGCGGCGGTATACCGGACAGGTGTTCATACAGGCCCCGCAGCGGATGCACTTCAGGGAGTTGCGGAAATCCTCGCGGCCCAGCTGCCGGCTACGGCCATTATCTACCAATACAATATGTAACTGCTGCCCGGGTTTGGGTGTACGGAAATGACTGCTGTAAGTGGTAATAGGCTGGCCGGTTGCACTGCGGGCCAGCAGCCGCAGAAATACGCCCAGGTGCTTACGCTGCGGCACCAGCTTTTCAATGCCCATGCAGGCAATATGTACATCGGCCAGATGAGCGCCCATATCAGCGTTTCCTTCATTGGTGCATACTACCATCTCCCCTGTTTCTGCTACTGCAAAATTAACCCCGGTAATTGCTACGCGAGATTGTATAAATTCTGAGCGCAGGTGCAAACGAGCGGCTGCAGTGAGGAACTGCGGATCGGCATTACCGGCCGGCGTGCCCAGGTGAATATGGAACAGGTCCCCTATCTCCTCCTTCTTTTTATGGATACAGGGTAGCACAATATGGCTGGGTGGCTCTTTGGCCAACTGCACAATGCGTTCACCCAGATCGGTATCAATTACTTCTATGCCATGATCGGCGAGGTAGTGATTCAAATGACATTCTTCCGTAAGCATGGATTTACTTTTCACCATGCGTTTTACGCCCTGCTGCTGTAACAGCTCCAGCACAATACGGTTATGCTCCTCTGCATCTGCAGCCCAGTGTACAATGGCGCCGTTCTGCTGCGCATTGCGCTCAAACGCTTCGAGGTAAGCGTGCAGGTTGCCCAGCACATTGTGTTTAATGAGGGAAGCGGTTTCCCGCAGGGTTTCCCATTCCGGTATGCTCCAGGCCATTTTGTCGCGCTTCTGGCGTACCCACCACAACGTTTCATCATGCCAGTTCACCCGGGGCTCATTGGCATTAAATGCTTCGGCCAGTTCAGCGTGATCTTTTATAGCGGTGTTCATAATTGCTAATGTGCTAATATGCTAATGTGCTGAATTTTATTGGTCCCGTAATATGCTATTATGCTGATTGATGATACATTCTTAACAAATACCGGCACATCAGCATATTAGCACATCAGCACATTAAAAAGTTATTCGTTATTCAGGATCTCTGCCAGGTGTAATACTTTCACCGGGCTTTGCTGCCTGCGTAAAATGCCTTCGAGGTGCATCAGGCAGCTTACATCATTACCCGTAATGTATTCAGCGCCATGGTGCACGTGATCGGCTACACGATCTTTACCCATCTTTACCGATACCGCTTCTTCAAACACACAAAAGGTGCCGCCAAAACCGCAGCACTCATCCTTACGGCTCAGCTCTATCAGCTCCAGGCCATCTACCATATTTAACAGCTGCAAAGGTTTGGAAAAGGCCGGACCTACCAGCTCCGTCATTTGCGATACGTGCAGCCCGCGCTGCCCATGGCAGCTTTGATGCACACCTACTTTATGCGGGAACTTAGCGCGCAGGCTTTTTACCTGCAATACATCTGTAAGGAACTCAGAGAGCTCGTAAATGTTTTGCCGTATATGCGTGGCGGCGGTTTCATTATCCGCTACATGCAGATGGTCTTTCACGTGCAGCACACAGCTGCCGGAGGGCGCTACAATGTAATCGTATGATTTGAAATTGTCGGTGAACAGCCGGTTACAGCCATCGGTAAGATGCTCATACCCGGAGTTAGCCATGGGCTGCCCGCAGCAGGTTTGGCCGGAAGGGTACCCTACCTCGCATCCCAGCTTTTCCAATAACTGTAATGTAGCAATGCCCACCTGCGGGTAAAACTGATCTATGTAACAGGGAATGAATAATCCTACTTTCATATTTTATACTTGACGCTGAATGCTTAATGCTAAACGCTTCCTGTGTTTTGCTGTATGCTTTTTATGCTGAACACTGAATGCGCAAGCTGAATGCTTCCTGTGTTTTGCTTTGTGCTTTGTGCGTACTTTTTACCTTGCGTTCTACGCGTTTAGCGTTCGGCGTTTAGCGTTCAGCATTAGGCATTCAGCATTTTCTCCGCCTTAAAATACTTCAGCTCCACCAGGTCGCCGGGTAAATTGCGGGTGTTCCAGTGGCGGTGAATGGCCAGCGCTGCCCCTACGGCCGTAGCCTGCGCTACGGATGCTGCATACACTTCCAGATCCGGAAATGCTGCGGCCAGCAGATGCATGTATAACGGGTTTTTGCTGAAACCACCGTCTACAAAAATACGCTTCACAGCCGTATTGTCAATAACCAGTTGTGTGGATTGTTGCTGAGCAGCCACCAGATCAAGCATCAGCTGGTGATACGCTGTTTCATAATCAGGAAAAACGGCCAGTGAACGGCCGGCAAAAGTAGTCAGCACCGGCGCTGCAGGTATTTGCAGGCGGCGTATAAGCAGCGGATCAAATTCCACCTGCCGGTAATAGTCCGGCGCTACCTGGAAATGAGCAGCCAGCCGTTGGGTTTGCACTTCATGCTCATTACCGGCAAACAAGCGCGAGGCCTTTACCGGTGCGCCCTGGTAAGCCAGGTAACAGAGGCAGTCCTGCTGCAGCTCTTCAGCTGTAAGCGGGCTATCATTGAATGGGTTCAGGGTAATACACCAGGTGCCTGTGGATATTAATGCAAAGGGCTCCGTAAAGCTGGCCAGGTATGGAATAAGCGCAGCGGAACTATCATGCAGGCCCGCTCCCACCTGGTAAGTGCCGCCATGCAGCTTTACCTCCATCACATCGTCTGAAGGGTACAGGGGCGGCAGCTTATCAGCAATACCTTCCTGCTGCACCCATTGATGGTACTGCTGCTCCCGGAAATTCCATAACATAGTATGGCAGCCAATGCTGGTAATATCCGTACAGGCATGGCCGGTTACCAGGAAGCTCACATACTGCGGCAAATGCAGCGCATACCGGATGTTCTTGAACAGCTCCGGCTGTTTATACTTTAGCCTGTATAATTGCAGGCCTGAATTAAGGCTGCCCAGTACAGGCGATGCCGTTATACCGGGCAGCTCCTGCTGCTGGTTATATTGTGCAAAAAACTTACTTTGCAGATCGTCCGGGAAAGGTTTGAGATAGTTGTATAAAGGCGCTATTACTTTGCCCTGTTCATTGATCAGCACAAAGCTGGCGCCATAGGTAGAGAAATTAATGGCCTTTACCCGGTACTGCGGCATGGCCAGCATTTCCTGCAAGCTATTGTGCACCCACTGGCTGAGGGCCTGCACATCTTCACAGGCATCGCCATCTTCATCAGTTATTTCCGGGAACCGGCAGTTATTTTCCCATATAATGCGGTAATGCTCGTCTATAAGGAACAGCTTTTTATTGGTCTTGCCAATGTCTAATATCGCTATTACAGGTACCCTGTCTGGTCCGTTTACCATGCCAATTACATTGAATTACCCTAAGTTGATACGCTTGTTACCCGAATGGAGAACGCTTTTACCTACGCTTTAAGTACGCTTTTACCCCGGGTTTCACCCGGGTGTCTCCTATGTCGCTCCCGTGTCGGTCCCAGGTGAATCCCTAGTTACACCCTAGTGAGACCCTAGTTGCACCCGAATGTCACCCGAGTTGCAGCCGAGTATCACCCGAATTACACCCTAATTACAGCCCTGTGGCTACCGTCTTCGCTCCTCTTTCCTTTACCAGCTGCTCGCGCACTTTTAAGCTGCGGTAAAGCTGTACCGGCTGTAAGGCGCCACCATTCAGCAGGCGGGCCTGCGCTATCAGCGGGCGTACATCGGTACGGTAAGCTTCCTGCAGAATGTCCTGGGCTGTTACCACGTCGTTTGACTGGCGGGCAGCTTCCAGGGCTTTGGTATCTACCAGCAGGGCCTGTGCGTAGGCGATCATAATGGCTTCCACCGATTGCAGCAGATCTTCCAGCGGGTCTTTTACGTTGTGGGAGGCATCTATCATCCAGCCCAGGTCTGAAGCGTGGTTCATACTGCGGGCATCCATCCCTTCTACCAGCTCATTGAAAATAAGGAACAGCTGGTAAGGGTTAATGCTGCCTACGGTCAGGTCATCATCCCCGTACTTGGAATCATTAAAGTGGAAACCGGCCAGCTTACCTTCCATCAGTAACAGCGCTACTATCTGCTCAATATTGGCATTGGGGAGATGGTGGCCCAGATCTACCAGGGTAAGCGCTTTGCTGCCCAGCTTATTGGCCAGCATCAGGGATTGGCCCCAGTCGGCAATGGTAGTGGAGTAAAAATTGGGTTCGGAACATTTGTATTCTATGTACAGCTTCCATTGATCCGGCAGCGCGGCATAAATTTCCTGCAGGCTTTCCAGGGTACGCTGAAAGGCATGACGGAAATTGAGCTGTCCGGGAAAGTTGGAACCGTCTGACAGCCAGAGGCTCAGCGCATCGGAGCCCAGCTCAATACCGTATTTTATTACTTCAATATTATGCTCAATGGCTTGTTTGCGCACGGCTTTATCCGTATGGTGCAGGGAGCCGTATTTATAGCTGTGCTTTTGTCCCGGCTGATCCTGGAACGTGTTGGAGTTCACTGCATCAAAACGCAGTCCGTGCTGGGCTGCCAGCGCTTTTATGGAAGGGGCGTTCTCCGGAATATCCCAGGGAATATGCAGGGAAATGGAGCCGCTGGCGCGGTTCAGCGCGTGCAGCAGGCCTACATCTTCTACCTTTTCTTCCAGATTGCGCGGCTCGCCTCCGCCGGAAAAACGGCCAAAGCGGGTGCCACCGGTGCCCAGCGCCCAGCTGGGAATGGCTACCTGGAACTCTTGCAAACGTTGCAGCACATATTGTATATCGGAAACTTTTTCGGCGGTATAAGTAAAAGCTTTGGCGTGATCTTTCAGAAGATCATCGTTAAAGGAGGATATCTGGTTCTGAGAGAGTTTCATAACGAAGCATTTTTATTAAGTTAACCATTAAACAATGAATAATGAAGAATTAATAATAGTGGCAATACTTGTCCGCGTGATTATTAATCCTTCATTATTCATTATTAATTAAAGCCTAGCGCACAAAGGCGGTAGCTACGCCACCATCCACATTGAGCACGTTGCCGGTGGATTTATTCAGCAGGCCACCTACAAAAGCAAAACAGGCGCTGGCAATATCTTCCGGAAGGATCACTTCATTGAGCAGGGTACGTTTGGCGTAGAAACCGGGCAGCTCCTCTACCTTAATGCCATAGGCTTTGGCACGGCCTTCGGCCCAGGCGCCTTCCCATATTTTGCTATCGGCAATAACGGCATCTGGGTTCACTACGTTTACGCGTATACGATCTTTACCCAGCTCGGCTGCATTCAAACGGCTCAGGTGCAGCTGTGCTGCTTTAGCAGAACCATAACCGGCATTGTTGGGGCCCGACATTAATGCGTTCTTACTTACAATGTTCAGCACATCGCCGCCAATATCCTGCTTGCGCATGATCTCAACGCCGCCCTGTGTTACCAGGAACTGGCCTTTTACCAGTACATCATATAACAGGTCCCAGTCTTTTTCTGTATGCTCTTCAATGGGTTTGGATATAGAAAGGCCGGCGCAATTCACTACCAGATCCACCCCGCCAAAGGCCAGGGCAGCTGTTTTAAAGGCATTTCGGATATCTGCGCTGCTGGTTACATCCAATACAGCGGTGGCAAATACATCGCTGCTGTAGCCTTTGCCAAAATCTGCTTTCGCAGCCTCCAGGCGGCCAGCATCATTATCGTTGATCACTACACAGGCGCCTTCATCTGCAAACTTTTTAGCGATAGCTTTACCTATACCACCGGCGCTACCGGTGATCAGCGCTATACGGCCGGATAATGGCTTAGGCTTGGGCATACGCTGCAGCTTAGCTTCTTCCAGCAACCAGTATTCAATATTAAACGCCTCCTGACGGGGCAGGGATGTATATTCCGATACCGCTTCTGCGCCTTTCATTACATTAATTGCATTAATGTAAAATTCAGCAGCTACACGGGCGGTTTGTTTATCTTTTGAGAAGGTGAACATGCCTATTCCGGGATACAGGATCACTACGGGATTGGCATCACGCATAGCAGGCGAGTTAGGATGCTTGCAGGTATTGTAATAGTCTGCATACATTTTACGGTAAGCATCAAACTGCGGGGCCAGCTTTTCCTTCAGCTTTGCTACATCTGACAGGTCTTCCGTTGGCTGCAGGTTCAGCACCAGCGGGCTTATTTTGGTACGTAAAAAGTGATCGGGGCAGCTGGTACCCATTGGCGCCAGGCGATCCAAGTCGTTGGAATTGATGAACTGCAATACGCGGTCATCATCCGTAAAATGGCCTACCATGCGGGTATAGCCGGAGCATAAGCCACGCAGTACCGGCGCGAGTAAACTCGCCTGCTGCAGGCGGGTTTCTTTGGGTGCAGGCTGTGAGCGCTCACCACCAAATACCGGCCTTTTTTTACCATAATTTTCTTCCAGGTAAGCGGCACAGCGCTCTATTACTTCCAGGGTGTTAATGTAACTTTCATAGGCAGTGTCACCCCAGGTGAACAAACCATGTGAGCCCAGCATAATGCCGCGGATACCCGGGTTTTCGTTGAGGCACTGGCGTAATTTCAGGCCCAGATCAAAACCGGGGCGCTGCCATTCCACCCAGCCAATAGTGCCGTTAAACAGCTCCTGCGTGATCTTTTTACCATCTTTAGCTGCTGCTATCGCAATGGCAGCATCCGGGTGCAGGTGATCAATATGTTTAAAGGGCAGGAAGCCATGTAAAGGCGTATCAATAGACGGGGCTTTGGAGCTGAGGTCAAAAATGCAGTGATTAAAAAGCTCCACCATTTCATCTTCAAACTCAATGCCGCGGTAAATATTTTCCAATGCGCGCAGGCGCTCTACATACAATGCTGCCAGCCCGCTTTTTTTCAGTGTACCCAGGTCGCCGCCGGAACCTTTCACCCACATTACTTCTGTTTGCTTACCGGTTAGCGGGTCGGTAGACATAACCTTGCACGACGTATTACCGCCACCGTAGTTGGTAAGCCGCAGATCGGCGCCCAGCAGGTTAGATCGGTAAATTAACAAAGCCACTTCATCACCGGCCAGGGATGCGGCTTTGGCTTCGTCCCATAAATAACTTACATGTTTGAAATTAGTAGATGCAGAAACTGACATATGTTTTATTTTATGCTTGACGCTTAACGCATTCTGTGTTTTGTTGTTTGCTTGATTGTGCCGAACGCATTCCCACTTTATGCTTTTACCTTACGCACTACACATTAAGCGTTCGGCGTTCAGCATTCCGCTTACTCCAGCGAATTACCATATCCCACTAACAACACAGATATCATAATAGTAATGATGCCCGCGATGATGGTGCCGTATGTTTTTGAGCTTACCCCTTTCCATTCTCTCAGTGTAATGCCCCACAGGCTGGATACCATGATGATAAACGCCATGTGCAATATCCAGGAGCTGGCGCCGTTACCCAGCTTACTTTCGCCCATCCCGTAAAAGAAGAATTGCAGGAACCAGGTGGTGCCGGCAATAGCGGCAAACAAATAATTGCTGGCCAGCGGTGTGGATCTATCCGTGTAATTACCAAAGGTCTTATTACGTGCATTTAACAGCATGCACCAGCATAAATTGGTGGTAAGCCCGCCCCAGAGCAGCACTACAAAGATCACGTTATTCTGGAACAGCGGGTTGCTGCCCTGCTGTACCGCTATCTCCGCCATGGGCTTACCGGCTTCAATACCAAAGTTGAAACAGGCGCTTAAGATGCCTGAGATGGTGGCTACCACCAGCCCCTTACGCAGGTTAAACTCCTGGATGCTTTCTTTCTTCTGATCTTCCGGTAATTCCCGTTCTTTCATTACCCCGGCCTTACCGCAAATAGCAATACCTAATAAACATACTACCACCCCGGCCAGCACCAATAAACCGCTGTTGCTGTGCAGCATGGAGGAAAAGGTTACAGCGCCTGCCTCATGCCCGAACAGATCGCGGTAAATAGGCGGTATCAATGAACCAAATGCAGAGGTATAGCCCAATGCTACAGACATCCCCAATGACAAACCCAGGTAGCGCATGGCCAAGCCAAACGTTAACCCGCCAATGCCCCAGAGCACGCCCATGAAATAGGTCCAGAAAAGTGTGGTACCGCTGGTGTTGCGGATAATGGCCAGGAAATCCGGCACCGTGATCCAGGCGGCCAGGAAAGGCACTATGAGCCAGGAAAAAAAACCGCCTACGATCCAATAACTTTCCCAGGCCCAGTTCTTTACTTTCTTGTACGGAATATAAAAGCTACCGGAAGCAAAGCCTCCGATAAAATGAAAAAAAACGCCTAAAATAGCTTGCATAAATGTGGAATTGTATTTTATATCAGTCCTTTAGCGGTGAACGCGCAGCGTTCAGCCTGGATAACTAAAAGTAAAGAAAGGTGGAGAACGAACTATCCTATACATACCTAGTGGGGTTATGAATTACGAATTATCAATTACGAATTACGAATTGGTGCTGCACGTATGAATGTTGCTCAATAAACTGCAGAGAATCTGAGCCGGTGCTTTACATGGCCATGCCTTAGCGGTTTATTTCCACTATGAAGTATTCAATTCGTAATTCGTAATTGACTAATTCGTAATTATAAGAATAGTCCGGCTAGCAGCTCATATGACCGGAGGCGGTCTTCAAAATGATCGGTGATGGTGGCAATTACAATTTCATCTACCTCATAATCATCGGCCAGCTGCAGCAGCTGTTCCTTTACCTGCGGCGGGGTACCGGTGATCATACGGCCGCGGTTATGCAGCACCCGCTCCCACTCTGCCGGTGAATACTGGTAGTCTTTGATCTCATCATAAGAGGGTACAACATCGAACCGGCCCTTTTCCAGGTTGAGTAAGCGATGGTCCATTACAGACTGCAGCTGCTGCGCCTTTTCTTCTGTATCTGCACAAAAAACAAAAATGCCTACACTGGCCTGCGGCTCCTGCAGCCAGGGCGAGGGACGGAACTGCTCCCGGTAATTTTGCAGCGCCTGCGGGCCGCCTACCGGGTAAATGAAATGGGCAAAGGAAAGCGCGATGCCATAATGGGCGGCCAGTAAGCCGCTTTCCCCGCTGGAGGTAAGCATCCAGAGATCGGGCATGGTATCTATATGCGGAATGGCTTTTACCTTTTCGTGTACTGAGCCGGTATTGGCATTCTCGCTCAGGTAAGCCTGCAGATCGGCCACCTGCTGCACAAATTCCCGCGGGTTAAAGCTGTTGGATGGGTTGAGCAAATGCGCTGTAATCCGGTCGCCACCCGGGGCCCGGCCTATACCCAGGTCAATACGCTGCGGATACAGGGCTTCCAGCAAACGGAAGTTCTCCGCTACCTTTAAGGTGCTGTGATTGGGCAGCATTACGCCGCCGGAACCTACCCGGATGCGCTCAGAAGCTGCTGCCAGGCGGGCAATCAATATTTCCGGGGCTGAGCCGGCTAATGTAGCGGTATTGTGATGTTCCGATACCCAGTAACGGGTAAACCCTAAACGGTCTGCTAATTGCACCAGCTGAACGCTTTCCTGCAGTGCTTCTACGGCATTGCTGCCTTTACGGATGGGAGATTGGTCTAAAACGCTGAGCTTAAGTTTCTTTTGTCGTGCCATAGTAATTGAAATGTGGCAACGGTTGCAGGCAGGAACAATTAATAATTAAGAATGAATAATTAATAATTGCGGAGGCAAATATAACGATTATTGATGGATTTGGGTTATTCGCCCTCAGCCTTTGGCTGAGGCCAGCCTGTTATAGCCCTGCACCGCCCTGATCTCTGCATAGCTCACCTCATCGCCTAAACGCTGGCGGATAGCGCCGGCTGCAGCGGCTCCCATGGAGGCAAGGAGCGGCATAATCTTATCTATTTTTTCTTTGGATACAAAACTTTCCAGCGCCAGCTCCCCTGCCCCTACGCATTGGGCCAGGTGCCCTTCTACCGTACCAATGGTAAGCTGCCTGAGGTCTGCTATTTCCGCTATGCTTTTGCCACCCAGGTACAGCTCCAGGCTGCCGCGGCGGCTGCTGCCCACTTCTGCCTTCTGTTTTCCAGGTTTGGCAGCAGGGGTTTGGTTACGTAGCTGGCTATGATCTGTTAAGCCGGCATTAAAGGTAGTATCACAATAGCTGGCCTGCCATACCTGCTGCAGCTTAAGCCACAGCGCGGCTTCCAGGGTTTCCAGCTGGTCCTGGTACTTACGTTGTTTGGCGCCTTTTACAGTGGCCTTATGTTCCAGCAGGGGTTTTATCAGCTCATCATACACTGCCTGCGTAAAATAACCAATGGCTTTATTCATGCGCTCCTGTATAGGCGATGGATCGGCCGTTTGCACTACCACATCCAGCAGGCTGCCCAGCTGCTGGCGGAACTTCTGTGCTACCTCCTGCTGGCGTACGGCCTTTTGCAGCAGGGTGTTGTTCAGCAATAGCGCGGCTTCCATATCCGGCAGCTTTTTACCCGGCAGCCAGGCGGCATGCGCCTGTAAAGCCAGCAGCAATTTCTGCCAGTTAAATACCTGCTTTAAACTGTTTGACCAGAATACGCGCCGTTCCATATCCAGCAGCACTTCCAGCTCATTGGCCGCATTTTCCTTGGCGGCAAAAGCTATCACCTGCTCATCATTCCTGATAGCGGCGGCATGAATGCGGGAATGCAGCACCAGCCCTTCCAGCGAGGTACAGCGGCTTAGCGCCACGTATACCTGCCCGGGCGCAAAAGCGCTGCCGGCATCAATAATGGCCTTTTCAAACGTGAGGCCCTGGCTTTTATGAATGGTGATGGCCCAGGCCAGGCGGATAGGATACTGCGTAAAGCTGCCCAGCTCCTCTTCTTCTATACGGTTATCGGTTTTATTATGCGTGTAGCGGATGTTGCGCCAGGTTTCCTTTTCCAGCTGCAGGTCTTCCCCGCTGCCGGCCAGGGTAACAATGATGCGGTCTTTATCAATAGACTTTACCGTGGCTATTTTACCGTTATAATAACGTTTTACTTCTGCCAGGTCGTTCTTGATGAACATTACCTGCGCACCTGGTTTCAGCTGCAGCACCAGCTCTGTGGGCAGGGCTTTATCACTGAAATCGCCTTCTACGGTGCCTTCAAAACGGTGAATAGGTCCGGGCACGGCGGCCAGGCGGCTGGCATTAATTTCATCGGCACGGCGGTTATGCGTGGTTAATACAATATACTGCTGCTCCTGGCCGGTAAAGGATGGCTGGTAGCGCTGGTTCAGCAATTCCAGCTGAGCGGCGGTAGCATTATTATTACGGATGCCGTTCAGCAGGTCAATAAAAGCAGCTTCATTTTGCCGGTAGATCTTTTTCAGCTCCACGTATAAGGGCGGCGCTTCTTCCAGCACCTTTGCATGAAAGAAGAATACGCCGGCATAATGTTCTTTTAAGATCTGCCATTCGGAATCCGGCACTACGGGCGGCAGCTGGAACAGGTCGCCGATAAACAGCACCTGCACCCCGCCAAAAGGCAACAGGGGCTGGTTGCGGAAGTGGCGTAAAATAGCGTCTATAGCATCCAGTGAATCGGCCCGCACCATGCTCACTTCATCAATGATCAGCAGCTCCAGGTCGCGCAGGATCTCTTTTTTATCATGATTAAAACGAATGCTGCGGAACAGCGCATGCCGGTCCATGCTTACATCATCATCCTGCCCAAAACCTCTTTTGGTACCGGGTATGAACGGGCCAAAGGGCAGCTGGAAAAATGAGTGCATGGTAACGCCGCCGGCATTAATGGCGGCTACACCTGTAGGGGCTATCACTACCGTGTTCTTGGCAGTATACTCCCTGATATGTTTCAGGAAAGTGGTTTTACCTGTGCCGGCTTTTCCGGTTAAAAAGATATGGCGGTTGGTTTGCTGTATAAAATCTGCCGCCAGTTGAAACATGGTGTTGCTGCTATCTGTTGGGGGCATAAATGAAAATGTAAAGCGGCGAAGATAGCGAAAAAAAACGTTTGGCAGGCTGTTCAGACTTTGGCATGATTTTTTGTTATCAGGGTTGTAATTTGTAATTGTAATCCAACTATTTACGGACACAACAACCTTTTCCCGCCTATAACCATTCACCCTCTTATAATTGTTTGTAACATACCGGCCATTTAACCGGTGATGCCAACTTGTATTTTGTTAATTGTTGTAATGACGGTGCATGAAGGATAAACTTTTCACCATATCTTTTTCACCCGGACCTGTAAAACGCCTGCTGGCACAGCTGGCAGCGGCTTTTGAACCTTACGGCAAAAGCACAGTGAAGGCGGAGCATAACCGTATTTACCTGCCGCAGGCACTAGGTAACGGTTTTATTGAATGCCGGGAGCTGTTTAACGGCCTCTCCTGCCTGTTATTTGATGTAAGCTGGCAGCAGCAGGCATTACTGGTATGCCCGGTGCAAAAAAAGGAGCAGTACTACATAAGCGGCTGCCGCTACGGCTTTCAGCAGCCTTATTTTACAGATGCCAACCATACAGGGCAAGACCTATCCATTCACAGCGATAGCCTTTTTGTATACAGCACACAGCTAAGCAGCAGCTTTCTTTTCCCGGCCGGCCAACGGCAACGGGTATATGTAATGATCATGACACACAGCTTTGCCACGGAGGAGCTACGCATGGCTGCCGGGGCCCAGCCCTTTAGCAGTATTATCCCACTACCATTAAGTGTACAGCACCGTATGGATCAAACCTTTGAGCAGCTAAGCGAAGGCCCCAACGCTGCTTTCATTCAGCGTCCTGCGCTGATCAGCGTAGCCTATCACCTGCTGCACCAATGGCACCTGCACTTTTTTACGACAGAAGAACAGCAGGAAGCTTATAACGATACCAACCTGCAGGATGTAATAAGGGTGAAAGATCTTTATGTGAGCGATTTTGGCGCCCCTCCCCTTAAGGTGGAAGAGCTGGCACGCATGTGCAACATGAGCGTTACAAAATTCAAGAGCGTATTTAAGTCCATGTTCGGGATGAGCTGTTACCAGTACTACCAGGCGCAGCGTATGGAGTATGCCAAACAGCTGCTGGGCAGGCAACAGCACCCTATCAAGGAAATATCCTACATGACCGGTTTTCAGAACACTGCCAACTTTACACGTTCTTTTAAAAAAGCATTTGACATATTGCCAAGGGATTTTCAGAGAGTAGTACGGAATATGGAACAGTAAAAAAAAATGGAGGTAATAAAAATTACCTCCCGTACATTTTCAGTTCTAATCTGTAATAACAATTAAACACCTGCAAAGCAGGGTCGCTTTGGCGCTAAAATAGTTAACACGATGCTTTCCGAATTGCCTATTCAGGCAAAATAACAGTGCATTCAGTCAATATTATTCATTCGTTTTTTTGCGAAGCTGCTCAAGCAGCTGCAGGCCCAGCAACCCGCTGATAGGGCCGCCGCCGTTATCACCGCCATTGATCAGCACATCCGGCATAATACGCACGTGCTGCTCGCCAATGGATTCCATTACTTTCAACTGCGTAAAGTTATCGCCGCCCATGGCTTCTACAGCCAGGCGGTAAGCTTCTGCGCTGGATTTACCAATAGCCAGGATCTTTTCCGCCTCTGCATTACCGGTGCGGGATATTTTTTCGGCATCAGCTACGGCTATCCATTCTGTACGCTCTGCTTCTGCTTTAGCCAGCAGCCTTACCTTTTCCGCTTCACCACCGGCCAGCAGCTTTAAACGGTCGGCTTCTGCATTGGCCTGCAAACGCACGCTGTTGGCATCACCGGTGGCCTTTTTCACAGATGCATCGGCTATTCTTTCCGCGATCAATACACCCTGGTCTGCCTTCACAATCTCTTTCTGCATTTCTGCAATGGCGGTTTCTTTTTCCAGGGTCTGGCGGGTTTCCTGCGCCTTCATCTGTGTTTCGTAAGTTACCTTCTGCTCTTCGGCCAGCTTACGGTCAGTTAAGGTTTTCATCAGGCTGTCCGGCGGCACAATGTCGCCTATCAATGTATCCACCCCGTGCACATTGTATTGCTCCAATACGCGGCCAATATGGCTTTTGGCGCTCTCCTGCCGTTCCTTACGGCTTTTCAGGAAGTCGATGGCATCTGCATCCTGGGCTGAGTTACGGAAATAGTTACCGATAGTAGGTTCCAGCACCTGTGTTACCAGGTTGCTCATGTTACCGAAACGCGCAATCACCTTGGGCGCTTCCGTGGTGGGTATATGAATGATCTGGGCTACGTCCAGGTTAAAAGTAAAACCATCTTTACTACGCACGGTAATGGTAGAAAGGTTCTTATCCAGCTGATGCGCTTCACTGCGGGCAGAGGCCCAGTTCAGCACCAGGTTGGTGGTAGGCACCATTTCAATTTTCATGATGTACGGGTTAATGGGGTACTTACCGGGGCCTAACGGTTCCGCCCATACGCCTTTATGGCCTCTTGCCACAATGTTACCATGTTTGAACTCCACGCCGCTCAGGTCTTCACCTTCCTGGCCCACAAAGGAGATCACTACGCCTACATGCCCGATGGAAATTTCCGTCATGCGCACCATTTCCACTTTGGCAAACCAGGGGTTCAGGAAGTAGGAACCTGCCAGCATTACCTGCTCCTGCAGGCCTTTATAGCCGCCGTTCTCCAGGAAGGTATCCACATCCTGGAATTTGTTATGCCCTGCCATGGGCTTACCTGCTATCTGTCCGTCTTCAATGGCCTTACCTTCCAGCGTGGTTACAATGCCCACGGCATTTTCAGGTATGCTTACCATATCCGTTATTTCCAGCTCAAATAAAAAGGTGTTGATACGGTAAGAACCGGGTGTGATGATGGCTGTTTGCCGGCCTTTGCGGCCGCCGTTCTCCAGGAAAGCGCGCGCATCCTGGAAAGCATCGCAGGGCACCTTGCGGGCCAGTATGGCGCCGGTTTCCAGCTCTCCGCCGTCTTTTGCCAGCACCAGGCCAATTTTGCCGGTGGGTATAATAGTAAAAGCCTGAAAAGTAACGGCGTACTGCCAGATCCATTTCCAGAAGTACACACCGGGGGCCAGTGTTTGCGCCTGGAAACCGGCTTCGCCATTCAGCGCAATAATGCGGCCTTCCGGCAGCTCCTGCTTACCGAACAGTACAAACTTTTTAGTGACCAGGCCTATACGGTCTTCCGGAACTATTACTACACCAAAGAATACCCGCAAAATAAGGCGGTAAAAAACAAGGCATAGTAAGGGTATGCCGATGAGCATCACCCATCTGATGATTTCTGCGTTTTGCATTTTGATTAGGGATTTATGATAATTGTGATGTTACCACCAGCCGCCGCAAAGCAGTAGCTTAAGCAGTAAAAGGTACAGGTACGTACAAGCACACAATGCCTGATATACGGTACGGGAGCCTTTGCTGTTTATTAAATGATAGCCGGGGGCGGTGAGGTATTGAAATGGGAGGCAACAAAAACTTTAAAGAAGCTGATCGAATGATCGTCTGTTTTCATTTTAGGTTGTAATTATTATTACCACACAAAGTTTATACTTTTTTTTGATCTGCGCAAGAATTAACAGAAATAATATTTGGAAAAATATTAATTTACATACAGCCTGCAATCAGCACAACAGTTACTATCACAATACGTTAGATGTTCAACTAACCACCCTCATAAAGCATCCTTATGAATAACCATTTCTACAACCTTCCCCTAAAGGGATCCACCAAACTAAAAGCACTGGCAAGCCCCCTGGCACGATGGTTAGCCCCACTCTACAAACCTATTCTGTTAACCGGTACCACCGGACTTTCTGAAGAAGCAGCCAAAAGAGTAATGATCGTGAACGGCATTTGCATGGTCACCGCATTTCTGGCTTTTACTATCGGCAACCTGTTTTACATTTTTGGCGGTTTAATAAAAGTAGAGATCCCCGCCATGATAGAAGGCCTGCTGTTCTGTGCCGTTATTTTCCTGAACAAAAAACGTTTATACGGTGCGGCCAGCATTAGCGTGCTGGTGGTGCACTGTGCCTGCGCGCTTTACTTTGGCGTGTTGCTTGGGCAGCTGATCAACATTTCACTGATCGTTGTATTCCTGTGCGGCATCTGCTTCCTGGTATATTCAAAAGTAAAGCAGCAGATCATTGGCGTATGCGCTACCCTGCTTACGCTGCTGCTGCTGGAGCTGAATTTTTATTACAAGGTATTTGATCCGCTGCCGCTTTCACTGCAACAACAGTTCCTGCTGCGGTGGATTGCGCTGCCCGGCTTCCTGTTATTTGATATGATCGTAATGATCTATTATGTGCGGGAGAATAAGGAATTATACAACCGGCTGAAAATGTTCGTGTACAAAGTATCGCACGAAATACGCAACCAGCTGAATGCTATGGCCCTGGTAGCGCAGCTGATAAAAAGGGAAATAAAGCTGGATGATCACCTGAAGAAAATAGAGCCTTATGTGGATCTGCTGCTAACGGCCATCCATAACATGCGGAACGTAATTAACAATGTGCTGGATGTGGCACAGATAGAATCCGGCAAGGATGATGCTACGGAAGATGATACTTTTTCCCTACGCTCCCTCATTAAAAAGATCATTAACCTGAACAAGGTGAGCGCCCGCTCACGCGGCCTGCAGCTGGAGCTAAGCATAACACCGGATATGCCCGATGTGCTGGTAACAGATACGCTGAAGCTTACCATGATCGTTACTAACCTGCTGGGCAATGCTATTAAATATGCTGATAAGAACAGCACTGTTACCTTACACATCAGCCGCCAGGGCAGCCAGTTTGCCATGACGTTCCGCAACCATTGCCCGGATATTTCCCTGGAAAGACAGGCAGTGCTGTTTGAAATGTATACTACCGGAAAGCGGGGTAAGCACATGGAAGGCACGGGACTGGGACTGTACATTACCCGTAATAAAACAGAAGACCTGGGCGGTAAAATAAAACTCCACAGCCAGGGAGGATGCACCACCTTTACGGTTACGTTACCGTTAAAAGAAGGTAAGATAGAAGATATTGAAGAAGAAGTAACGGAAGCCGGCATTGACCTGAGCAGCATTCACATACTGCTGGCTGATGATAATGAAATGAACAATATGCTTTTCTCCAAATACCTGACCTTATATGGCTGCGCCGTTACCTGCACTACTTCCGGACGGGAGGTGCTGGATCACCTGGAAAAGGCCAAACGCCTGCCGGAGCTCATTATCCTCGACCACCAGATGCCGGAGCTGGATGGGGAGCAAACCTTACTGTTATTGAAAAAGAACCCCGCTTTTCAACATATTCCGGTACTGATCTGTACTGGCGGAACGGAATCTGAAAGATCCCTGATGGCTGCCGGCGCTGCCGCCATTATCCTGAAACCCATAGATCCCCGCTCCCTGTTCAGAGAAATAAGCCAGCATCTACCCCATATAGACGAGGTAAACACCGGCTTATCCGGCGATTGATTACGCGTTCAGGGACTGCCCTTGTTTCAGGTCTTTTGACGGATGCCCGCCCGTTTTATAACGTTCGGTGAAAACATGCGTCCAGTGCAGGTAACCATGGATCATCAGCGCAAGGTTCTCCACATAGTTAACCACTGGTGCGGCATACAATCCAAAATCAGGCAGGGCCTGTTTTAAGAGGCAGAAAGTGGCCACATCGCGGTCATGGACCTCCACGGCAGCAGCATATGCGGCTTCCATAGAGCAGTTACGTTCATGCTGCAGTATCAGCACCAGGTTCAATACATCGTTCCCTTTTTCCAGGTGTGCGGAAAAGTAGTCGTTAGACCAGGAGAGGATGCGGCAGGTAAGCTGCGCCAAACGTTGCAGCACCGGGTGCTCCAGCACACCGGAAGGCAGTATTTCACCGGTAATGGCCTGTGCCAGATCTACCAGCGGGTATACATTCACAGCTTTTTCCCGGATGCCTACAAACTCGTCAAAAGCGGGGAACTGCATGCTTTTGCGATAAGGTATTTCCTGCTGTATGCCTTCAAAATAAATGGTAAGGCTGTTGCAGAAACGTTGCAGCCAGGTTTCAGAGCCGGTGGCCAGCAGGTCCTGCCGCAGCTGGGGCAGCTCCCGGTACAGGATCTCCCCCGGGTGTACCGGCGCGCCGTTCAGGATGGCCAGGGAGCGCCGGTGAATGGCCTGCAGCTCCTCCACGGTGGCGTATTCAAAAGTATCGTCTATCATAAAAGCCCAGATGTAAAAGCGGCATACCGTGGTTAGCTGGGCTTCATTGGCGCGGGGGAACATACAGCCGCCGGCATGGCCTACGCCGGTATGCAGGTATTTCTGTTTTGCTTTTTCGGGCAGGTAGCTGTACGGGCCGGCCAGCCATTCCTTAATCTTTTCTTCCATACTGTTAGCATATGGGTTAGTGGCATAGCCAAACGGATAATGCAGTGCATTTACATTCCATGCATTTCTCATGAGGGTGTTTTTTTATGGTTTGAAATGAAGCGGGTTAGTTTTATGGCATTTGAGTGAGAATAAAATAGCATAGCTATACGGTCCCGGGAAAGGAGGTCCCCGCAACTGCGCCAGTTTAACAATCCACATAACTTAATTGATTTTAATTCCCTTACGTATTGTTAACCATTAGTTAATGCAAAAGAAGGTACGTAATTCTGTACGGAAAATTCGTTAATGCTGCAGTGGCTGCGGTGTGATTGCAGAGAACAAAAAAAGCCGGATAAAGATCCGGCTTCTTATCTACGCTACTTCAGCTTAGATCCGCTCTGTTAAAGCGGGACCTAAAAATTTAGCCTGAACGTATACACGTAGTGGTCATATAATGCGACCAATGTTTTATTGAACACCCGGAAGCTGCGTATTTTCTTTTCTCCCAGGTTTGGCAGGTAAAAACTGAAATGATAAGTACCGTCTTTCAATGAATACACATCTATTACAGACACCTTATCAAATTCCTCTTTACGTTCATTGTTGGCCATCAATTTTGAGTTCACATACAGCCACTGGCTATCCATACAGCTTAAGCGGTTCACCACGCCTGAGGGCGAGGATACGGTGCTTTTGCCAATGTCTTCCATAGCGGCTACCTTGATGTGTGCATGGGCGGTAGTGTCAATAGTGCGGCCTTTGTATAATACGTTCAGGTTAGTGTCCATACACAAAAACTGGTTACGGTAGTAGTACACGTACATGAGTTTTGCCGTATTAGGCTCGTAGCTCAGTACACCGTCTGTGCAGAACACACCGTCTATCTGCTTCTCCAGCAACGGCGGAGATGGCCGCAGGTAGGCCGTTTCCGAAGTACGTTTAACCAGTATGTTCTGTTGCCAGGCGCTGTCATAGGTCCGCATGATAAAAGAGGCGGGGGATAACGGCCGGGCATTAAAGAACTGGCGGCGCCCTTCGGGCAAACGGCTGAGGAGCGTGTCAGGCAGCAGCGTGTGTAATAAAGTACCCTGCAGGCCAGCCATCATATAAAGGTGCGGTGAGTCGATCTCGATGGTAACCGGTCCGGCCAGCCTTGTTTCCGGCGGCAATGTTAACCACATATGCCCTGTATCTGACAACGCATAATCGGTGGTCAGGATAAAAGTGGCAGCTGTAGCATTGCCCAGGAAAATACGGGTAGGTGTAGCTCCTGCAATGTAGAAGGAGTTATACTTAACATCCAGTATTTTTTCCGGAATGGCACGGTGCGGCGGAATAAGCCGTATGAAACCATTGGGCCGGTGGTTAATTTTATCTGATGCAACGTAGAGCACCCATATAGCTGCAATGCTTAGCAGAAAACAGGCAATAGCAATTCCTATCCTTCCCCGGCGATGCCGGAGTAAGCGAAATAGACGTTTGAACATAATACCTTAGTTTATAACCCCACTATTGCCATAGGTGATTACCTAATTTGCCCATGCTGATCAGTTACAACCGGTAGAATGGCGTAACGCAGGTGGTACCCTGGTAATAAGTAACTGTACGGCTGCCTATTATGGAAGAGCAGATAGTACCTGTATTTTCAGTACTACAGTCTGCAGGCAGGGATTGCGGAAAAAGGCATTGTGACCCTGATGCGGTATCCGTGTAACGTACACTAATTCTGCGCGCATTCGCTTTTGTAACAAATGCACCAATAGCTACCAGCGCCAATGTGCAGGCGGTTAAAATTACTTTCTTTTTCATGCTGAAGGACCTTGGTTGAAAAAGTTTTTGTGTTGTTCCCAAATTTTCGCAGGCTTTTGGATATTCCTGTTTCTTTGATTTATTAAATGAGATGTGAAATGCTTAGTGGCATATAAGCAAAAGAAGTGGCAAGGCTGTGTCTCCCCAACGATTAATTTTTTCACCTAACAATCTGTATTTGTGTGTCTTTTTATAACCCGCTTCCCCCCGGGGCTGGTATACCAGCAATATTTTTATAATATATGGCTAATCTACAAGTATTCTTCGGTTTTTTCCTAATTGTACCCCTGATTTTGGGTTAAATTTTTGTTTAAGATCAGTTCATTTTGAGGGATAGGATAAAGTGTATCCATAGGCTGCCAGCTGGGCGCCTTTTCATTGTTCAGTATTGCATTGGCCTGGCCGGTGCGTTTCAGATCCAGCCAGCGGTGTCCCCATTCTGTAAATAATTCTACCTGCCGCTCATGGGCAATGGCGCTCAATAAGGCCGGTTCATTGCTGACAGTAGTGCCCGGCAGGCCGGCACGCCGGCGGATGAGATCAACATCTTCTTTTGCACCACCGAGATTGCCCAGGTGTACACGGGCTTCTGCCCTTACCAGGTATTGTTCTGCCAGCCGGAGTACCATAGATGCTTCACTAATGGCTGTATCGCTCTTTACTTTATATTTATAAGGGAAATAATACTTTCCTCCAGCACCCACTGTAATACTACCTACCCAGCTGCTCCGGCGCTGATCGCCATCTTCGAATACATTTAATAAAGAGCTGCTTATAACCGAAGAATTGGTTTCCCCGGTAGCAGGCGCCCTTGTAAGGATAAAGTTCTTGCCCTCCCAGGTATTTACGCCTGCGCTGTTGGATAATAATTGCCAGATGGCTTCATTGCTCTTTATAAGAAATACCTTATCCAGCGATTCTTCCAGCCGGTAAGTGCTTGTATTATTGATCACTTTTCCGGCCTGCATTGCCGCTGCCTCCCACTTGCCGGCATATAAATAAACCCTGGCCAGGAAAGCCGTGGCAGCCCATTTATTCGGGCGCACCCTTTCTGCATTATCAGGCAGCAATGACTGCGCTTCCACCAGGTCGGCAGTAATATGATCATAAACCGTTGTTCTCAATTGCCGGTAACTCACTATGTTTTTGGTGTAATCTGTTACTTCCAGGTAAGGTATATCTCCAAATAAATTAACCAGGTAAAAATGGCAAAAAGCCCGTATAAACAGGGCCTCTCCTCTCAACCGTGCTTTTGTTCCCGGGCTTACTCCCTGGGATTTCTCCAGCCCTTCCAGCAATAGATTGGCGGCATAAATGTAGTGATAGCCTTCATCCCACAGCTGGTTCTCCACGACCGAATTATTACTGTTCAGGCTATTTTCATAAAATTCCCGGGGCGCAGTTAAGCTGGAATAATTTTGCAGCTCGTCGGCAGACAGCGCACCTAAAAAAGTAATGCTCCTGGAATTACCACTGGCAAAACCTTTACTGCTGATCATATCTCCATAAATGCCAATTACTGCAGATGTTGCATTGGCGTCACTGGTAAAAACAGTGGTTGGTGTTGTTTCCGTAGGCGGTACTGGTACTTCAATCAGTTTTTTACAACCGCTTATAGCAATAGCAAATGCCAACATCATAATACGTGCAACAGCGCTATTTTTCCAGGGTTTTCCTGCAAAAAGCAACCAGGGTATTATGTGGCGTTTTTTTAGCTGCATCATTTATGCTATTAAAGTACTAATTGTAAACCTAATGTCCATATCCTTAATGGCGGATATATTTCATGATCTCCGGCAACTTCCGGATCTCTCCCTTTATAATGGGTAATGGTAAACAGGTTTTGCCCCTGTAAATACAAGCGGGTACTTTGCAAATGGGCGCTACGCATCCATTTTTCCGGTAAGTGATAACTCAGGCTCAGGTTTTTTAGCCGGGCATAGGAAGCATCTGTAATAATGGCATCACTTCTTTGCATATTTAAATAGGACATGTAGGCATTATCCAGCATTTGGGAAAATTGCTGCATGCTATTGTGATTCCCGGCTACCTGCCAACGCCCCAATACTTCTACCGGCTGGTTATCTGCCATGCCCGGCATCAGGTGAGTATACAAGAAATTATACCGGTTCTGTTTTACAAACTGGAATAACACATCCAGCTGCCAGCCTTTATAATGCAGGCTATTTTGCAAGCCCCCATAAAAAATACTGCCGGTTCTCTTTGTAAAATTGTAATCCTTTGTAAGCGCTATTATTTTGCCATCTCCATCCACATCTTCAAATTCATAGAAACCCGTTTTATCATTCACGCCTTTATAATGAAATCCTTTGATGATGTTTAGTGGCTGCCCTACCTTGAAATAGTTGTTATAGGGCGAGTTCTCAAGATTAGGAAATGCAAGCAGCTTATTATTAGGAATGCTGATATTAAAATTAGTGCTCCAGCTGAAATATTTATGCTTTACATTCACGGTATTCAGCTCAAACTCCCAGCCTGTATTTTGTACAACAGCCGGGTAATTATCAATAATAAAATCAAAACCGCTTAAGCCAGACAAAGGATATCTAACCAGCTGATTAGAAGAACGGTTATGATAATAGCTGGCCCTGACAAGCACCTGATCCTGCCGGAAACCCAGCTCCAGCCCTACTTCGGCCTTTTTGCTCAATTCCCACCCATAATTGGGATTGTATAAACGGGTAGGCGATAAACCTCCCAGGCCTGCATAAGGCGGAGAGGTAGAATAGCTGGCATAATAACCGTAATCTGCTATCTGGTCGTTACCGGTACGGCCGTAGCTGGCACGCAGCTTACCAAAGCTCAGGAAAGGCAGTGTATTCTCCACCCAATGTTCCCTGGAAAAGATCCAGGCGGCGCCTACTGATCCAAAATTGGCCAGCTGCCTGCCCGGGCCAAAGCGGCTGGAGCCATCCCTTCTGCCGGTAAGGTTCACAATGTATTTGCCCTCCCAGTTATAATTAATACGGCCGAACAATGCGTTATAATGATACTTGTAATAGGATTCTCCCAATTTTTGAATGCTGGAGGCAGCTGTCATACTTTCTAATAGTTCATCATTGGCATATCCAAAAGCATAGAACCCATCCTGGTTCCGTATTTCCTGCTGATAGGTTGTACCAACCAATATTTCAAGGTCGCCTTTTGCTACAGGTCTTTTATAAATAAGCTGCGGTTCTACACTCAGGCTTTTACTGCTGCCATTACCGAAGAATGAATATCCCAGCTGGTTATAGGCCGGGTTAAAAGCGCTTATAGGATTGGGCTGTACCTCATGCATTTCCATCAGGTTATACCCTACGTTTGCTTTAACCTGTAAACCGGGCAGTATGTTATAGCTTAGTACTGCATTGGTCATAAGGTTATTGGTCTTGGCCTTATAAGTTTTCAAAAAGGAAGCCATGGGGTTCTCAAAAGTGCCATCCTCCCAATTCAGCTGCCCGTCTTTGTAAATAGCCGGCGCAGTGGGCGGTGTTCCTACAAATTCCGACATATCCCTGGCCGGCAAATAGTTCTTATCCGCTACATAGCTGGCGCCTATGGTGAGCTTAAAACGTTTATCACGGGAAAGCATATTCAGGTTAATACGGCCGGATGCTTTCTGGTAATTAAAATCGCCGGGATAAATAGTGCTTTCCCTGCGGTAACCGCCGCTGATACGGGCCTGTATAGTAGAGTCGCCGCCGGAAAAGGCAATTTGCCCATCCGTAATTTTTGCGGTCCCTCCCAATAGCTCTTTCTGCCAGTTGGTATAACGGGTGGTATCCCATGAAACTATATCATAATCAGAAGCTTGCGGGATGGTTTTATCATTCTTAAATGCCTCATGGCGCATTTGCAGGTATTGCTGTGTATTCAGATAATTGACGCTATGCCCCATGGTACCAACACCACTGTAAATGTTGGCATCCATTTTCATGCGGCCCTGCTTAGCTGCTTTGGTAGTGATAAGTATCACGCCGTTGGCGCCGCGTGATCCGTAAATAGCGGTGGCATCTGCATCTTTCAGCACATCAATGCTGGCAATGTCTGCGATGTTGATCATATTCAAGGGGCTGGATGCGCCTAATGCGCTAATGGGGCCACCTTCCGTGGCTATATTATTCAAAGTGAGCGCCGTACCCGGAAAAGGTATGCCATCTACAATATACAAGGGATTATTACCGGCGGCAATACTGTTACGGCCGCGCAGCTCCACCTTTACTTCTGCTCCCGGCAGGCCGGATGTTTGGGTTATACTGAGCCCGGGTATGCGGCCCTGCATAGCCAGCAAAGGATCGGATACCGGCTGCTGGGCAATATCTTTTGAGGTAACCTCGCTTACCGCACCGGTAAGGTTACGGCGGGTGCTGGTACCATAGGCAATTACCAGCACTTCATCCAGGCCGGTAACGGCAGGGGTTAGCTGTACCTTTAAAGTATCATCATCAAATACCTGTACGTCTTTGGGAGCATATCCTATACAGCTGATGCTCAGGACTGTTTTTTTGCGGATGCCGGAAAGCAGGAATTTTCCGGCCTCTGAGGTTGAGGCACCTCTGCGGCCGCCTTTTACAATAACAGAAGCGTTCTGCAAAGGAACGCCGCTTTTATCTGTTACCAAACCGGGAATGCTCATGGTAGCTTCATCCGGCATCTGGCCAAGGTCAGGCTCTCCGGGCTTTTTGGGTAAGATCACAAACGTTTCCTCCCGGTAGTACCAGGTGAGCTGCTTTTTCCGGAGCAGGAAGGCCAGCACATTGTCCAGCGGCTCCCGCCTGAATTCTACGGTGATCCTTTCCTCACTGCTCAGCTGTTCATCATTATAGAAAGCCTGCATGTGGGTTTGGTCCCATACCACATTGAAAAAATCGGCCAGGCGAACGTTTTTCCCAACAAAGGAAATGCGCTTACCTACCGGTTTATATTGTGATTGCGCTTTTAAACCTGGCGACAGTACTGCTAATGCAAAAAATAATGAAAACAAGAATTTATAAGACATAAGCAGGGATCGGCGGTCGTTTTGCATATTTGGGATATGACAACTATTATCGGAAATATATACGAAGCTCACGGCCCTACCTATTTTAAGGTGAGAACGGCCAATGCCCCTGATTAGAAAAATGTGCAGTAAGGACACCTTTTAACAGCTAAATGGTCTACTTTGAAGAAAAATATTCAATTTTTTTTAATATACGCCCTTATTATTTAGCAAAAAAATTTTCAGTAACAACGATGGTTGATTGCCGGTGGTTGATTACTTTTTACCGCGAGATCCAAACTGATATTCAGGCCTTTGCGCCGGCTGCGGTGGTTCTATTCGTGTATAGGGTATGGTACTATGAGGAATGAACGGAGCCGGTTTTCAATACAAAGAAAGCAAAAAAAAATGGTCCGGTAAGAAAATGCTTACCGGACCGGGAAAATTGATAGTTGTGTCGTGTTAAATGTATCTGTTGATGAGGTTTTCCAGGTATTCCTGCCTGCCGCTGAGGGATGCCGGCTCGCCTTTTTCAATAGCATAGGCGCGCAGGTCTTCCAGTGACAGCTTCCCGGCTTCAAAATCCTTTCCTTTACCGCTGTCAAAAGAGGCATAACGGTCCTGGCGGATCTTGCGGTATTCTGACTTTTGCAGCACATTATCCGCTATTACCAGCGCACGGGCAAAGGTATCAATACCACCGATATGTGCATGGAACAGGTCTGCCGGATCAGTGGAGTTACGGCGGATCTTGGCATCGAAATTAATACCACCGCCTTTAAAGCCACCGGCTTCCAGGATAATGAGCATATATTCCGCTACCTCGTTGATATTGTTAGGGAATTGGTCGGTATCCCAACCGTTCTGCTGATCTCCCCTGTTAGCATCAATAGAACCCAGCAAACCTGCATCTGCCGCTATCTGCAGCTCATGCTGGAAGGTGTGGCCGGCCAGGGTGGCGTGGTTCACTTCCAGGTTCAGCTTAAAGTCGTTCAGCAGGTCGTACTGGCGTAAAAAGCTGATCACGGTTGCCGCATCATAATCATATTGATGTTTGGTAGGCTCACAGGGCTTAGGCTCTATAAAGAAGGTGCCTTTAAAACCCTGCTTGCGGGCGTAGTCCTTGGCAGTATGTAAGAAACGGGCCAGGTGCTCCTGCTCCCGCTTTACATTGGTGTTCAGCAGGCTCATATAACCTTCCCGGCCGCCCCAGAACACATAATTCTCGCCTCCCAGCGCAATGGTAGCATCCAGTGCGGCTTTTACCTGCGCTGCTGCATGGCTGAGCACATGAAAATCAGGGTTGGTGGCAGCGCCATTCATATAACGGCGGTGTGAGAACAGGTTGGCGGTACCCCACAGCAGCTTTACCCCGCTATCGGCCTGTTTGGTCTTGGCATAATCTACCAGGGCCTGCAGCCTTTTATCGTTCTCAGTTATATCGTTCCCGTAATCTACCACATCCACATCGTGGAAGCAGTAATAAGGCATTCCCAGCTTGGTGATGAACTCAAAAGCGGCGTCCATCTTGTCTTTCGCTCTTTCTACTGCGTCGCCTTTTTCATCCCAGGGGAAAATATGGGTGGGGCCACCAAAAGGATCGGCGCCGTTGCCGCAGAAGGAATGCCAATAGGCCACTGCAAAACGCAGGTGCTCTTTCATGGTTTTACCGGCTACTACTTTATTCTCATCGTACCAGCGGTAGGCCAGCGGGTTGTCGGTAGCAGGGCCCTCAAATTTGATAGCGCCTATACCCTTGAAAAATTCTTTGCTGCCTGTGACAATGTTTGCCATAGTGAAGGTATCAGTTTTAAAAATGGTGAAAGTGGAACGTTTTGACAATTTATGCCAACGTTGGCATAAAAATAAAAGAAACCTTGAAAAAACAAAAGCCTATTCTTAAAATTGTGATACAAAATGAAAAAAACTACCATTCACGATATAGCCCGTGAGCTGAATATCACCTTTTCGACCGTGGCCCGGGCGCTGCGTAACAACCCGGCCATTAGCGAGGCCACCCGGGTAGCCGTACACCAAACAGCGGAGCGGCTTAACTACCGGCAGAACAAGCTGGCCAGCTCCCTGCGTTCCGGCAGCACGCATGTTATAGGTGTAATTGTACCCAGCCTGCATGTAAGCTTTTTCAGCTCCGTGGTGCACGGTATTGAAAAGGTGATGAATGAGAACGGCTACAGCATACTCCTGTACCAGAGCAATGAAATGCTGCGGCAGGAAGTAAAAGGGATTGAAACATTCCTGCAGTCGCGGGTGGATGGGATCATTTCATCCGTTACGCTGGAAACGGAGCAGTATGGGCATTACGAGGAAATTAAAAAGCGTAACATTCCCCTTATTTTCTTTGACCGTACCCTGGATGCGCTGAACACCCCCAGTGTAACCATTAACGACCACCAGGGTGGCTTTATGGCTACGGAGCACCTGATACAGCAGGGATACCGGCGTATTGTGCATATTACCGCTGCGCAGAACATGCCTATTTTTAAGGAACGGCTGCGCGGTTATAAAGATGCCCTGGAACGGTATGGTATCCCCCTGCAGGAAGAGCTGATATTGCAGGGGCAGTTCTCCATTGAATACGGCCGCTCCTGCATACGGCAGCTACGGGAGCAGGGCATTCCCTTTGACGCTGTATTTGCGCTGGAAGATTATACTGCCATGGGCGTAATACAGCAGCTACAGGCCTATAATGTACAGATACCGCAGGAAACCGGTGTAATAGGCTTTGCAAATGAAGCTTTTGGTGAGCTGGTACATCCCGGCCTTTCCACGGTAGACCAGCAAACCGTAAAAATGGGTGAGGAAGCGGCCCGCTTATTCCTGAAAACAGTGCTTAATAAAGAACCCGCCGAAGACCGGCCGGCAGAAAAAGTGGTGCTGGAACCGGTGCTGATCGTGAGGAGTTCTTCGCAGAGACGGTAAAAATGTGCAGATGTGCAAATATGCAAATGTGCAGATGAAATGCAGCGGAGATGGTGTTTTGTACTATGGTTTCCATCATTTGCACATCTGCATATTTGCATATTTACAAATTACTCTTAGTCCATCGGAATACAAGACAGCTTTGCATTCTGGCCACATTTACTGACCTTTGTGCCCACCAACAACTGATGGACCAACCATGACCATTTTAACTTTTACGCTAATTCTTCTGGGCGGAGCTTTCCTGGCAGGTTTGCTGGGCTCTCTTACCGGTCTGGGGGGTGGCGTAGTAATTATTCCACTGCTGACGCTCGTATTCCATACCGACATCCGCTATGCAATTGGCACCGCCCTTATTGCGGCCATTGCTACCTCTTCCGGCTCAGCATCTGCCTATGTAAAAGAAGGTATTACCAATATACGCCTGGGCATGTTCCTGGAAATTGCCACCACTACCGGCGCAGTGGCCGGGGCCGTGCTGGCGGTGTACATGCCTACCAGCGTAGTGGCAGTTATTTTTGGCCTGGTGCTCATTGTCTCCGCTTTCCTATCCATCCGCCCCAAAGGCAATAACCTGGAAACAGCCGATAAAAGCCAGCTGGCGCAACAGCTGCGCCTTAACGGTCAGTACCCTACCCCTGAAGGCATGGTGAACTATAAAGTACGGCATGTACCCGGCGGCTACCTGATGATGACGCTGGCCGGCGTACTCTCCGGCTTACTGGGCATTGGCTCCGGCGCTTTAAAAGTGCTGGCTATGGATAATATGATGAAGGTGCCCTTTAAAGTGTCTACCACTACCAGCAACTTTATGATAGGCGTAACGGCTGCTGCCAGTGCTGTAGTGTATTTGCAGCGGGGCTACATTGATCCGGGGTTATGCCTGCCGGTGGTGCTGGGTGTGCTGGCAGGGGCATTGGGCGGCACTAAGATATTAGCAAAGGCCAATACCAGAACGCTGCGTGTTGTGTTTGGCGTGGTGATCACGCTGCTGGCATTACAAATGATCTATAACGGGGTTACCGGAAAATTATAACACATGAAGCGATTGTTATCCCGAAAATACTGGGAAGATAAAGATGTGGAAGTTTTACTGGGCACGCTGCTGCGCTATGGTGTAATACTATCCAGCATAGTAGTGCTGGCAGGCGGTATCATTTACATTATGCGGCATGGGCATGAAATACCGGAATACCGTGATTTTGCTGGGCCTAACAACCGCTGGGATAACCTGCCCGCCATTATGCGCGGCGTATTCCTGGGCCACGGGCGTGAAATTATTCAGCTGGGCGTGGTACTACTGATCGCCACTCCTATTGCCCGCATCCTGTTCTCCGTATTTGCGTTCACGGTAGAAAAAGACTATCTGTATATTGTAATAACCCTTATTGTGCTGGGCGTTATTTTATTCAGCATGCTGGGAGGCCTGGGCGGATAATCAACCCACCCAGACCTAATTAATTATTAATTGTAAGTGGCTTTCACTATTCCGCTGTACTTAGCGTAGAGCTCTTTTGCAGTAGCTACTGCGTTGCCTTGGGAGGTTGCAGTATACAGGTCATGCCCATTTACCCATTGCCATTCCCAATCCTTCATTTTTTCATCAAAATACTTTTCATCAACAGGCTTGTGCTGTTGCATGCAGGTATTTACATACGTAAAGAACTGCGCCCAGCGGGCTTTATAAAAGTTGTTGATCAAACCTGACCATTGGCGGCTGGAGTACTCATGCAGCTCGCTGTTCTTATCGCCCCAAAGGGTTACCAGGTCACGGGCATTCTTTTCAAACAGCGCTTTTTCCGCAGGCGTGGTGCCCCAGCCCTTAGCATCCTGCAGCCAGCGGCCTAACAGGAAATCCTTACGGGTGGCCAGTAAGCGGTCCATATCAGTGAGCAGCGCCAGGAACTGCCCGCTGTATTTTTTAAAGGCTACCGCATCGTTCTTTTGATAAGCCCTGGCAAACTGCTGCTGCAGGGAATCCGCATAGTTAGCCAGCACCTGCCGGGTTACATCTACCACATCATATTGGAAGCCATCGCTGCTTTTAAGGGCTGCTGCCGCCTGCATCATATTGTCCCAGGCGGGTATCAGCGCAGCGGGGTCATAGGCCAGCATAGTTTTAGTACGGGTAGTTTCTGTTTTAAAAGTGGGCCGGCCGGTTAAAATGCTTTCCGGGCCGCCTTCTGTAAGGCCGCCGCTGTAAACGGTTCTATGTAAAATGTCCCAGGCCTTTTCTGCGGCATCATTTTGCCGGCCATAACGGCGAAGGGCATACGCTTTTAACCAGGTGTTAAGGTCAATGGGCTGATCGCGCCACACGTTTTCCAGCATCAGCGCGTACATTACCGGGTTTTGTTCTATGCCTTCCGGTGTTACGCCAATACCGACCAGGTTCTTAGCAGATGGATCGTGCAACGCATTAGCCGGATCATTGGCTACATTATCCATACGGCCGTACATGCTGATGTTGCCACCAAAGTTCTGCAGCATACACCAGATCCATTGTTTGCCGTAATAGGCTTCCGTGCGGTTCCAAACGGGATAATTCTCACTGAACAGGTCCAGCACCACCATTTTATCATCCGGTGCAGCGGTCATTAAAGCCTGGATCTGCGCAGGATGCCAGAAGTCTTTCTGGTAGTGAAACATCCAGCCCTGCATTACCCAAATGGCAGCTGTATCCACTGCAGCCATTGACTGGTATATTTTTTTACTGATCTGGTGCAGGAACACGGAATCATTGGTAGGCGGCAGGTTTTCATTAAAGGTATCGGAAGAGTACAGGTGATCGGTACCAAAGGTGCGGATCTCCTCTTCCATAAACCGGCGGCCTATTTCCGCAAACATCGGGTCAGCAGGATCCAGGATGTATACATCATCAAAACCGGCATCCCAGTTCGTGCGTTTTACTTTTGCGTTGGGAAATTTATCTTTAAATGCCGGCGGCACATGGCCGGTAAAAGCCGGCAGCACAGGCGTCATGCCTAATGACCGTTCCCTTTCCAGGATCTGCTTTTGCAGCGCTTCGTGGCCTTTCATAAAGCTTTGTGGCAGCGGGCCGCCCCAGCCATCCAGGTTACCCATCCAAAACCAGTTAAAATAGGTTGGGCCGCTGTAAAAGTTGCTCAGGTCCTTGTCTGTAAAACCCAGGCTTTTATATACACGGTCCCAGATGGAGTTTTGCCCGGTAAGCGCCAGGGGCATGTTAATGCCGTTCAGCGCCATCCAGTCTATTTCCCATTGCCAGCGCTCCCATTTCCACCAGCTGATGGTGTAGTTAAAGGTGCAGTAGTTCAGGTAATAGCGGTATTTGTAGGGCGTGGTTTTGTGCACTTTGGCATCCACTACCGGCAGGGGCTGCGGCAGCTGCAGGTTGGTGCCGTTCCAGCTTACATCACAATTCGCATAGTTATGTAGATAGTAATTGAGCGCGCTGGCTATGCTAAGGCCATTGCTGCCTTTGAGCAGGATCTTACCATTGCTGCTTTCCAGCTCAAATACATCTTTACCGTTCTCCTGCGGGATGAAGGCGGTTTCAAAATGCGCGGCCTGCTCTTTTAATACCCGTTTCACCAGGCCGTCAATTGCGGTTTTGTCCGGGGCAGCGGCATGTATTTGCAGCACGGCGCCTAACAGGCATAAGAGGCCTGTGTAAAAAACCTTTAGAAATGATGATTGCATATCTCTCTGTTGTACAATTTAGTTCACTGTTATCTCTGGCGGGATGTGGTATAAAGATAATACTGCAAAGGAGATTGTTACCCTCCTTATAAAAAAAGAAAACCGGAACAAGAATATTCCGGCTTTTACCTAAACCTACAACTGTTACACTGTTAGTAACATAACTTTATAATGAGTTTAATTAGTGCATGGCGGATGCGTCTAATTTTCCTGCTTTTTTATTACTCTTCACCAGCAATACAATCGGCACAAAGATCAGGAACAGGATACCCAGGTACAGGAACACATCCATATAAGACAACACGGTTTGCTGCTTAATAACAGTGTATTCCAGCGACTGGTAGGCGCTTTTCAGCGCCGTTGAGGCATCCATGCCCTTGTGCATAAAATTGGACTGCATACTGTGCACCCGGTTCATTACATCCGGGTTATTGGTATCCAGCTTGCTTACCAGGTCCACACGGTGCAGCTCATTGCGGCGGGATACGAAAGTAGTGATCAACGCAATCCCGAATGAACCGCCCAACTGCCGCATCATGCCTGTGAAGGCTGCGCCCTGACCTATCTGCACTCCTTTCAGTGAGGAGAGCGACATGGCCGTGATGGGTATGAACAGCAGACCCAAACCTACCCCACGTACGATCAGCATCCAGAAGAAATCCGGCTTACCAGTATCGGGGGAAATGATCTTATAACCCCAGAAGCTGTAAACGAAGAACGAGATCATGCCAGCGGCAATCAGGTAGGGCTGCGGTATTCCTTTTTCCAGCATTTTACCGATCAGCGGCATCATAAAGGCCGTCATGAGCGCAGCGGGCAGCATCAGCAAACCGGACTGCGTGGCGGTCCACCCCATTAACCCTTGTGTATACAGGGGCAAAACGAAGGTGGACCCGTATAAGCCAAATCCCATGATAAACGATAAAATTGTTCCGATCCGTAAATTCCCATTCTTTAGTACACGCAGCTCTACTATTGGATTTTTGTACACCAATTCCCGCCAAACGAAAAAGAAAAAACCTAGCACCGACACCACTGTTAAGATGGTGATGGTTGAATCATTGAACCAGTCGTCTTCCTGTCCGCGCTCCAGCACATATTGCAACGCTCCTACTGCGGCTGCCAGGAAACCTATACCCCACCAATCAATTTCATTCGCTGCTTTCTTCTCTGCATATTTGGGACTACGCACAAACTGCAGTGTTAACAAGGTGGCTATAATTCCTATGGGTATATTGATATAAAAGATATTAGGCCATGCAGATGTATCGATAATATAACCGCCTAAAGGGGGGCCCAGGGTTGGGCCTATGATCACCCCTAAACCGTAGATGGCCTGCGCCATACCACGTTTTTCAGGCGGATAGCTTTCTGTGATAATGGTTTGTGATGTTACCAGCAGGGCGCCACCGCCTACCCCCTGTATAAAGCGGAACAATACCAGCTCCCACAGGGTGGATGCGTTACCGCACAAAAAGGAGGCTATCGTAAACATGACAATGGATACGGCAAAATAGTTCCGGCGGCCAAATTGCTGCGCCAGCCAGCTGGTCATGGGTATGATAATTACGTTACCAATGGCATACGCTGTTACCACCCATCCTATTTCACTCATGGTTGCGCCCAGGTTACCCCGCATATCATTCAGGGCCACGTTCACAATAGTGGTGTCCACTATTTCCAGCAGCGCGCAGAATATAGCCGTGATGGTGATGATCACCCGGCGGGCGCCGTATTCAACCAATGATGCCTGTTGTGTCATAAAATTAATCTAATGATTATTAGTCAAGGTGTACGTCCACATCAACGTTCAGGCCCGCGCGCAGCTGTTTTACAACCGGATCGTTCGGGTTATCGAACTCGATCTTCACGGGCAGGCGTTGTACTACTTTCACGAAGTTACCGGTAGCATTGTCCGGAGGCAGCAGCGCAAAACGTGCGCCGGTAGCCGGTGAGAAAGAGGATACATGCGCATCCAGGCTCTTTTCCGGGAAGGCATCCACATGCACGCTTACTTTTTGTCCTACCTTCATTTTATCCAGCTGGGTTTCCTTAAAGTTGGCTACTACCCATACGGAGTTATCGGTTACAATGCTGAACAGTGACTGTCCGGCTTGTAAGTACTGCCCGGGCTGTACGTATACTTTAGATACACGGCCGGCTTCCGGAGCAGTGATCACGGTGTAGGAAAGGTTCAGCTTTGCGTTATTCACGTCGGCTTCTTTTTCTTTGATCACTGCCTGTACAGCGGCTATCTGGCGGGCGGTAGCATTACTCTGGGAGGCTACACCGTTGGTTTGCTGTGCGGCATATGCCTTCTGTTCCTGCAGCACCTGCAATTGCCTTTCTGCTGTTTGTTTAGCAGCCAGGGCCTGCTCATATTGCTGTTGGGTAATAGAATGGTCCTTGATCAGGTTAGCGTAACGGTCATAATCCTGGGAAGTACGCCATACTTCTACTTTGGCAGCTTCTATCTGCGCATTTACCGTTGCTACATTTGCACGGGAAGTTGTAACGCTTACCTGTGAAGCTTCCGTATTGGCCTGCGCCACACCTACATTCGCCTGTGCAGCTACCAGGGAGGCTTCTGCCTGCTGCAGCTTGATCTGCAGATCACGGTCATCCAGCACTATCAGGGTATCGCCTTTCTTCACATCCTGGTTATCCTTTACCCGTATGGAGGTAACATAACCGCTTACACGGGGTATTACCGGGCTCACATTTGCATCGATCTGCGCATTGTCTGTTTCTTCATGATGCAATGCATGAACATACTTACTGATACCAAATATGGCACCGCCGATCACCAGTACTGCAAGAATAATGATGAAACGCATATTCCTTTTAGGAGGTTGCTCCTGGGGGGCAGCGTTTCCTGTTTTATTGCCGGCAGATCTTACTTCATTTACTTGTGTTTCCATAAAGACCTTAAATTGAAATTGATGGTTGTGTTTTAATTACTTTTTGTTTTGCGCTCATTTATTCTCTCCCAGTAAACCGGCTGATTGTAACAGCTTGTTGTAGGCCACTACAGCGTCTGCGCGGGCAGAGGTGTAGTTGAGTTTTGCCTGCAGCTCTGCAACATCTGCTTCCAGCAGGTCTGTAGTAGTTGCCAGGGCGTTGGTATGTTTGTTCTTAGTGATGCGGTAGTTTTCGTCTGCCTGCTCAATTGCTTTTTCGTACATGCTGATCTTCTTCATACTTACAACATAATTCTCGTATGCCTGGTTCACCTGGATATGGATCTGATCATTCAGCATTTCTTCATTGATCTTTACTGCATTCAGCTCGTTCTTGGCGTCATCTACCTTGGAACCTGTTTTCCATAAGGATCCCAGGTTGTACTTCAGCCCCACTCCTAGGTTCACTGCATTGGTTACGGTTATTACGTGGGGAATGTAGGCGGCTACATAACCACCGGTGAGCGCCAGGGAAGGGTAATAATCTCCCTTGGCTGATTTAATGCCTGCATAGGCGGCTTTTTCATGGGCCTGCAGGGAGGCGGCGTCCTTACGTTTTTGCTGTGCGACTTGTTCCCAATCTGTTACTGCTTTTTCCTCGCCACCTGCCTGTGCCAAAAAGGTTGTATCCAGGTCCATGTTAGTATCTTCCGGTAAGCCCAGCATAATATTCATATTGATGCGGGCTATTTTCAGATCGCTTTCTGCCTGTGTTAAGGCAACTTCTATATTAGACTGCTGCAGCTGTGCCTTTAACAGGTCGTTACGGGCCATGATACCATTCTTTTCCATGTTGGAAAAGTCGGTGGTGCGCTGCTCCTGCTGTTTCAGGTTTTCCCTTACCAGGTTCACGGCTACCGTTGCCTTATATAAGTTACTGTAGGCTGCTACGGTGTTCTGAATTACATCTTCACGGTCCAGGTCTGCATCCAGTCTGGCGGCTTCCGCCAGGTACCGGGCAGATTCCTTTGCTGCCTGGATCTTAAAACCTGAAAACAGGGGTACGGAAATGGTAGCCAATCCATAAGCCACCTGGTTTACGTCTGAAAAGCTGCTGCCGCCACCGCTGCTGTCGCCGCTTGATTTCATATCAATGTTCGGCTTGTTCACCCGGAGGTAAGAACCGGAGATGTTTGCATCCGGCAGCTGCCTGGCCTTTGCGTCTCTTACGGCGTTCAGCGCAGAGGTAATTTTGGTTTGGTTTAATCGTAACTGCTTGCTGTTTTTAATACTCAGATCAATGGCATCTTTTAAGGTCAGCACTTTGCCATCCTGCGCCCGGCCGGGTATACTAAAGGCCAGTAACAGCGGCAGCACCAACATCCATAACGATCTGTATTTGCTCTTAGCGTTCATCTGTTAATACGACTTTAAATAATTTTTTCAAATGGTTGCTTACTCTTTCTTTTAACTGTTGACGGAATTTATCTTCCGGTATTGCTTCCTGGTTCCATACTTTTTTCAGGAAGTTCTGGGAAATGATCACATGGTTACTGGTGCCTACTAAGGTGTTCACCATCATCATGGTATCAATATCCCCTAAAAACGCGCCTTTCTTCTGGCCTTCCGTGATGAGCTTTTTCACCAGGTCGTACATCTGCTTCTTTACCTCATGGATCAGCTCTGTGGGTACGCCTTCCTGGGTGGCCTGTGCGCGTACCATAATACGGCAGAAGTAGGGGCGGTCGGATATTTTAGCAACAAACAGCTCTATCAGCTGGTTGATCTTTTCCAAAGGGGCCAGCTCTTTATTTTTCACCAGCTCATCCAGGCCGTTCTTTACATCCATTACCCTTTTCAGGAAAATTGCTTCTATGAGCCGTTCTTTTGATCCGAAGTAATAAGAAATCATCGCGATGTTCACATCAGCCTCTTGCGCAATATCTCTTACAGAAGCACCGTGGAAACCATGCATAGCGAATAAACGCTCTGCCGTGTCCAGGATCTGCAACTGTTTTTGATTATAGTCCATTATCGCTTCCTCCATTATTTCACTATTTAAACACTCAATTAAACAGATGCAAAGTTAAACGTTTGTTTAAGTTAAACAAATGTTTAATTGAATTTTATTTAAAACAATTTGTAATAAATTGATTTAAAATTACTTAAAACGTTAACTAAGTTGTCTTTTTTCGTAAAAATGCGAAACCGAGGGAAACTAACTTATCCTGTAGTTATTTTATAAATACGTAAATGGAGGTTTTTAAAAGGCGGTTTTAACAGATGTACCTTTCTGTCATCAAAAGCGATCCTTTATTTATGGGGTAACGGGGAAAGGGAGGTCGGGTATGAAGAAGGGGTTCATAAAGAAGGCGGCCCATGCGGACCGCCCTGTATGCAAGCTATAATTGTTCAAAATGCGCTATAAAGTGCCGCAGCAGCGGCGTTTCATAGGTGATCCGGTAACCTTTAATGCTATTCCGCTGTTTAAATACTTCCAGGATCACTTCAGCCACATAATCAATATGGCTTTGGGTATATACCCGGCGCGGAATGGCCAGCCGCACCAGTTCCATGGCGGCCGGCAGCAGGGAGCCATCTTCCGCATATTTACCAAACATTACGGAGCCTATTTCCACTCCCCGTACCCCTCCTTCTGTATATAAGGCAGCACATAAGGCCTGGCCCGGGTATTCATGTACCGGAATGTGGGGCAGAAAAGCCTTTGCATCCAGGTACACCGCGTGGCCGCCGGTTGGCTTAATATAAGGTACCCCGGCTGCATCCAGCTTCTCCCCTATGTATTCAATACTGCGGATGCGGTATTGCAGGTAATCTTCTTTCAGCACCTCTTCCAGCCCAATGGCAATGGCTTCCAGGTCGCGTCCGGCCAGCCCACCATAGGTAGGAAAACCTTCAGTAATGATCAGCAGGTTGCGGCATTCCATAGCCAGCTGCTCATCGTGCATAGCCAGGAAACCGCCAATGTTAGCAAAGGCATCTTTCTTGGCGCTCATCGTACAGCCATCTGCGTAGGAGAACAGCTCCTGCGCAATGGTCAATATGGATTGGTCCGCATAGCCGGGCTCCCGCTTTTTTATGAAGTAACAGTTCTCTGCAAAACGGCAGGCATCAATGAACAGGCGGATCCCATATTTTTTGCAGACCGCTTTTACGGCTTTCACATTTTCCATGCTTACGGGCTGGCCCCCGCCGGAGTTATTGGTTACGGTAATAATTACCATGGGAATATTTTCCGCGCCTTTTTCCCGGATAAACTGTTCCAGCGCAGCTACATTCATATTCCCCTTGAAAGGCGCTACCAGCGCGGGCTGCTTACCTTCATCGCATAACAGGTCTACCCCGGTGGCCCCGGAAAACTCAATATTAGCCCGGGTGGTATCAAACAAAGTGTTGCTAACAAAATATTTACCCTTACCGCCCATAATGCTAAACAGTATTTTTTCTGCAGCGCGGCCCTGATGGGTGGGTATAATGTACGACATAGCAGTAATGTTACGTACGGAGCTTTCAAAGCGGAAAAAGCTTTCGCTGCCGGCATAGCTTTCATCGCCCCGCATTACACCGGCCCATTGCTCGCTGCTCATGGCGCTGGTACCACTATCGGTAAGCAGGTCAATGATCACATCGCGGGCGTGGATGAGGAAGGGATTGTAATGCGCTTCTTTTAAGATGCGGATACGTTCTTCACGGGTAGTGAAATAAATAGGCTCAACGGATTTGATCCGGAACGGTTCTATAATTGTTTTCATTGGGTTGTTAAGATTTTGTTGTGAACAGGCATATCCTAGCTACTCTCTGAGAGAGCGCTCTTATGTGGATCATAAAAAAGGGAGGCTGCAGAACCGGGCGGGATCAGGTAGGGCTTTTGATGATATTTTTCCAGAGGTTCATACTGCTGCGAAAATAGCTAATAATTAATTATAAAAAAAAAGCCGGCGCTCACTATGTAACGCCGGCCATCCCTAATCTATATGCATGTACTAAAATCTCATAATGGCTGCCAGCGCACTGTCGGCCGGCATTTCTTCCTTATTTAAGATAAATACCTCGGCGCCGGTTTCAACGGCTTTGGCGGCAGCGGCATTTACCAGGCATTCATCGCCCTGCTGTTCGGTATCATGCAGGGTTAGCTGGTTATCCAGTTCATTAAACGTTCCCCAGAGCTGCGCACCCTTTTCCACAAACAGCACACCGGCCTGGGAATAATAACAGGCGGGTATCACATCTGCCACAATAGAGGAGGTGTTACCGTTGGCGCTGTTATTGGCATAACGCTCCAATACCTGCTGCTGATGCTCCTTAAAATGAGGCTGCATTTTCTCCCGTGCCTTTTCAAACAACGCCGGTATGCTTTCATGCTCATGGTTTCCAATAAGCGCTTCTTCAACAATATGCTTATACTTTGTGCGCTTTTTGAAAATGGGAATAATATAATCCACTGCTGCCAGCATCAGGGGTATATGTTTGGTAGATAATACTTCTTTCCAAATGGTTTCATCCACCTCATCCAGGTACATGGAGATGTTGGTCTTATCATCCGGCGTGCCGGATCCCATGCCATGATAGTTTGCGCCATGGCCGGCTCCTGAGCCACCGGTGCGGAACAGCTGCTGATCATCTTTTTCCTCAAAGTGTACCACATCAAACATACCATCCGGCATGCCCGGTACTTCTACTTTATGCATACCAAAAGCATCTGCCTCATACAAAGTGGCTTTATGCTTGCTCAGCACCAGCAGATAAAACTGCTCTTTACTGTTTAACAGCGGCAATAAGGCGCTGGTATGAAAAGAGTGGTTAATATAACAGTGCTGCGCTACTTCAAAAGGTAGCTGGATATACTTGAAATAGTTATCTGCAATGAATACCCCTAAGCCGCGTTGCTGGCTCCGCCAAAAAGTTTCGTCGTGATTCAGGTCAAAGCCCGGCTTCAATAAAGATTCTATTCTATCAGATGATAAACCTTTTTGCCCTAGCTGCTGCTGTACCTGCTGCAGCATTTGTTTAAATAAAATAGCATCCTGCTGTTCATTTACTTCCACGCCGGAACGGTGAGTAGGCATATATAAAGTAATACAAGGATCGGCCCTGTATTGAGCCAGGTCTTTAAAGCCACTCCTGTCCAGGGTTGCCGGTAATGGTTCAGCCTGAATTACTACGGCAGGTGTAGTATCATACCGGTTCTTATAGGTGTTCTGCGATTTCTGCTGTGCGGCATATTCTTCCTGCTCTCCTTTTGCCGTATTACGGTTCGGATGGCGCATATGTACATTAGGGGCCAGGGTATCTTCGCCACTCGTATATTTTTCTGTCATCTCCTCATCACGTTTCAGCCCTTCTTCATCAATAGTGCGCCTGAGGCCCAGGTTGCCTTCTTTGCCGGAACCGGAGGGTTTCCCTTTTGGTGGAATATATCTTCCTTCTCTGTCTTTTCCCATAGTGCTACATTTTTATGAATGCGGCACAAACACTATACCATTCAATTGTTTTGAAAAAAGGAGATCGTTTGTTACTTTAGAAACATGCTTGAATTAATAGAACGTCAACTCAGCCATTTACCGCCTTTAATTGGAAACATACTACTGGCGGCCTGTGCGCTTATTACCGGTTATATTATTAAATGGTTACTGGCGCTGTTCATACACAAGACTACCAAAACGCCTGTGGAAGATTATTCCATGATGCGCTCCATTGTAAAGCGTTTGGGCAGGCCCGTTAATTTCTTTTTACCGGTGCTGGTTTTAAACATGGTGATGCCGCTGATGGACCTGCATCCCAAACAGCTAAAGCTATTGAGCTCCACGGTAGAGGTGCTGCTGATCATTACGTTCGGGTATGTGCTGATAGGAATTGTTAAAGTTTTGGAAGATTACATTGTACATGCCTATGACCTGCGCAAGGCCGATAACCTGCGGGAACGCAAGATCCGTACACAGCTGCAGTTCTTACGAAAAATAGCGGTGACCATTATTACCATATTAGTGTTGTGCGCTGTATTACTGAGCTTTGACAGCCTGCGTAAAATTGGTACCGGCCTGCTAACCGGTGTTGGTGTGGGTGGTATAATTGTAGGTTTTGCCGCGCAGCGCTCGCTGGGTAATTTCCTGGCGGGATTGCAGATCGCTTTTACCCAGCCTATCCGTATTGATGATGTGCTGATCGTGGAAAATGAGTGGGGACGTGTAGAAGAAATTACGCTCACGTATGTGGTGCTGGGCATCTGGGATCAGCGTAAGCTGATCTTACCCATTAACTATTTTATTGAAAAACCATTTCAGAACTGGACCCGCACAGGATCGGCCATATTGGGCACCGTGTTCTTATACCTGGATTATTCTGCCCCGGTGGATGCTTTGCGGGAAGAATTTTTCCGGCTGGTGGAAGATCATCCCCTGTGGGATAAGCGGGTAAAGGTAATGCAGGTGACCAATGCTACGGACCGTACCATGGAAGTACGTTTGCTCATCAGTGCAGTAAACTCCGGGCAGGCGTTCGACCTGCGTTGTTTTTTAAGAGAGCGTATGATTGCTTTTGTGCAGGAAAAATACCCGGAGAGCCTGCCGAAGACGAGGGCGGAGATTGCGAAAGATGTGTAGATGTGCAGATATGCAGATGTGCAAATGGTAGAAATTTGCACATCTGCACATTTATCATCTGCATATTATTTAATCGTTTCCTTCACCTCCCCACACGTCAACATTTCATCCCCGAAATAGGGATTTTTAATGTCCTTATTAGATGAGAGCCAGCTGGCGCCTTTTTCGTTGTTAGCCATGGGACAATAATCCACATACAATTCTCCGCTGCTTACACCGGTTGAACGTACCAGCGCAATTACGGCAGTGCTTAAGCTAATGTACTGCTGACGCTGATCTTCCAGGGAAGATGACTGCGCTATTCTTTTGGCGTTGGCTACGATACTATCTGCGCCAGGTAATTCTTTAGCGCCTGCTTCAATGGCAGCGCCGGCGTTCTTAGCTTCTGTGCTGTCGCTGTTCACCAGGGCGGTGGTCAGGTGCACATAATGCTGGTAAACATTATTCACTTTTTCATCTTTTAATTTTACGGGCGCGGCAGCTACTGTTACGGTTGATTGATCTTCCGCATTATCAGCTGTTTTGTTTTCTGCATTGTTGCCGCAGGCGGCCAGTAAGGTAATAGCCAGTACTTGCAAAGTTTGTTTAAGCATAAAATCAAATGGTTTATCAGTTAAAAAAAATTAGTGTTTATGTGTATTATGAGATAATGGATCTGCGCCTTTTTTCAGTACATACTCGCTGTACAGCAGGTAGGCGCCGGTTACTACTACAGCATCCCCGGCCAGTAAGCCTTCGGTGATCTCTACCTGGTCGGCATTCTCTGCTCCGGTTTTTACAATACGGGGTACAAAACGGTTGCCTCCTTTTTTAAGCCATACGTGCGTGCCTTTCTGATCGCGGATCACGGCATTTACCGGTAAGGTTAGCACGTTGCTGCTGCTGGCGGCAGGCAGGTAAATATTGGCCTGCATACCGGGCTGCCATTGATGGCCTGTATTGGGAATAGTGCCTCTTATCTGGGCCAGCTGTGTACCGGTTTGCAGGGCCGGTGTAATAAAATCCACCTGCATATCCAGGGGCTGGTTTTCCCAGCCGCTCACCGCTACTTTTACCTTTTTACCGATGCTTACCTGGCTTAGCTCCGCGGGGTATACATCTGCTTCTACCCACAGGGCATCATAATTCTCGAGCTGCATAATAGTGCTGCCTTCTGCTACATACTGGCCTTCGCTTACCGGTAAGGCGGCCACTACTCCATCTATAGCAGCGGTGTAGGTGATATAGGGATCTGTTTTCTTTTGCTGTTTCAGCTGCTCAAGGGTATGTGCAGCTACATCATATAACAGCAGCTTTTGGCGGGCTGCTGCTTCAATCTGTTTAAAGCGGGCATTATCAGGGAAGGCGGCGGTTTGTGCGGCGGCAATCAGGTACTCCTGCTGCAGGCCGGCTAATTGTTCTGAATATATTTTGTACAGGACCTGGCCTTTATGTACGGGGACACCGGTTTCTTTTACATACAGCTGTTCAATACGGCCCCCTACCCGGCTGCTGATATATACGGTGCGTTGCGGATCTATGGCCAGCCTGCCATTCAGGCGCTTGTAATTATCCAGGTTGCTGTTGCCTATTTCCAGGGTGGTGATGTTGGCTAATGCGATCTGGCTTTCATTCAGCATCAGCTCCTGCTTATTATTCATTTCACTTACCGGCACCAGGTCCATCCCGCAAATGGGGCAGGCGCCCGGCCCATGCTGCACAATCTGCGGATGCATAGGACAGGTGTAGCTTTGCGCGTTACCGGCATCGGCCGCTTTCTTCGTATTGCAAGCTGTAAAGAACAGCAGAAGCGCTATTAAACTGATAAAGTGTTCCCTTTTCATCTGTTAATATTTGATTTTTTTACGGGTCAGATGGAACCTCGCATTAACATGCCCCTGTGTGAGAAAATGTCTCATGCTCGGTTTCATGTTATTTGTTTGTACCAGCTGCTTTAATAAAACTTTCACTATCTACCAGGTAATAAGCATTACGGGCTACGTTCCAGCCGGCAATACTATCGGGCACCTGTACACGCCCTCCGGCTTTAACACCGGTGGCAATGGTGATAGGCTTATACACTGTTCCCTCCTTTTTAAATACCACGGATTGCCGGCCCAGCTGCAGCACCGCTGCTTCCGGCAGCCACCAGGCTGCTTTTACGGCTAGTGGAATACTGGCTTTCAATAAAACACCTGCATTAAAGGGTTGCCCCTGCAGGTACACCCGTACCAGTGTAAAATTTTCCCCGTTGCGGAAAGTAGGCTGCACCAGGCCAATGGTGCCGGTAATAGTTTGATCATTATTACCTTGTATGGATAAAGACTGACCCTTCTGTACCAGCGCTGCAGTGGCAGGCTCCAGGGCAAACTCGCCTACCAGCCTGTCTGCTTTGTAAATGGTAAATAAATTTTCACCGGCGCTTACATATTGCCCTTCCCTTAACAACACCGGTGTAGTGGTGGTTGTGCTGGCAGCAGGTGCAGGGGGTGTTGTATTCATTCCTGCCATACCATCTGCGCCCGCCGGTGCAGCTGCGGTTGTAATAGCCGGTGTTGGTGGCACAGCCTTATCTATAATATACCCGTTGGCGTTACTGTATACTGAAACCCGGTACAGCGGCTGTTTGGTACGGATCACCTGTTCTATCTGCTGTGCCGTCATACCCAGCAGCAATAAACGTTGCTTAGCGCCATTCAGCAAAGCAGGATTATCACCTGCAGCCTGTATAAACAGCAATTCCCGTTGTGCGGCTACCAGGTCCGGTGAATATACCCGCATAATCAGCTGGCCTTTTTTTACCGGCTGGTAATTGTATTTGATGTACAGCTTTTCTATACGGCCTGCTACCCGGCTGGCAATACTGGTTTCACTGCGCGTATCGTATGTTACTACCCCCTGGATCTCTTTGGTAACGCTTCCCTCCCGCTGCTCCGGCTGTATGGTACTGATCTGCGCCACTACCTGCTCGTTCACGGGCTGTAGCAGCGGCGCCAGGCTGCTATCCACCGCATAGCCGTGCTCCATAGCAGCATGGTCATGGGCCGGTTTTGGCTTATGCTGTTTGCAGGCCGCCAACAGCAATGTTATACCAAGGAATATGTTAACGATATAATTCTTTTTCATATGCTACTATCATTTCATAGTACTTCAATTTTTCATTCAGCAGGTCGGACTGCGCCATGGTAAGCGCCTCCCAGGCGTCAATGATCACCGGCAACTCCAGCTTATTTTCCTGGTACGTTTGAAAATCTGCATCCAGCGTACGTTGTAAGGTGGGTAGTATTTTAGTTTCCGTGGCATGAATGTGCTCCTGCATGGATACAATTTCGGCTTCCATACCGTACAGCATGCCTTGTGTTTCCTGCAGCATGCCGGTCTTTTCCTTTTCCATAGATTGCACGTTCAGCTCCATGGCCTTTACCTCATTCTTATACATTTTGGAAGCCCAGGGTGCAATGGGAATGCTTACCATGCCCATTACACTGTAAGCCCGTGGCATACCGGTGCCCAATGGCTGCATATGATCAAAGCGGAACCTGAAATCAGGGCGCTTACCCAGCTTCATGGCATCAATGTTCAGCTGCATGGACTGTATGCCGGCATCCATTTTCTGTACATCCTTACGGGAGGCGGCCAGCGTGGCGGTGTCATAGGATGCAGCCGGCACAAAGGCCGGCACTATTGCAGTATCAATATCAAAAGCCTCTGTACCGGGCCGGTTCATTAAAGCGTTGAGCCATGCCCGTGCTTTATCTATCAGGCCCTCCTGCATATGCATCATGTTATGGTTCTCTGCCACGCGGCCCTCTGCTTTATAAATGCTGCCCAGCTGTGATTGATTGTAAGGGTAGCGTACCTCTGCTATCTTTTTCATGGTTTCCATGATCTGCTGGTTTTGCTCCAGCACCCGTATGCGGGCAGTGGCTATGAGCCAGGTGTAGTAGAGGCGTTTGGCTTCTGCCTTCAGCTCGTTTAAGGTTACCTCGCGGCTGGCTTTCTCAATATTTCCCTGTGAGGCTATGTAACGTTTTTTTGCCTGCAGTTTGGAGGTGTTGGGAATATCCTGCTCCAGCTGGAACATAAGCGAGCCTTTTTCTGCGGGGCTCATGGTCTTTGCACCGGGATAAGGCGTCATGAATGTACCTACGCCTACCATGGGCGCCATCCAGGCCGTAGCGGCTTTGGCACTGTATTCGTAGGAGGCTGCCCTGAGCGCATACACGTCCAGCTTTACATTATTACGTTCTATGCGCTGCAAAATGGTATCCAGCGTTAATACCGGCGGCTGCTGTGCAGCTGCTGATAACGGCAACCCGCATACGAATACCAGCGCTGTTCTAATGTTGCGTAGCATAGACTTCCAGTTTACCGTATTTGCGTAATTCATATTCTTTTGTCATTAAAAAAATGAGGGGCGTTACCAGCAAAATGTGTGTGGATGAGGTAAGCACCCCGCCTATCATAGGCAGCACAATGGGCTGCATTACATCTGTACCCACGCCGGAGGCCCACAATACCGGGACTAAGCCAAAAAGGGATACACATACCGTCATTAGCTTAGGCCGTAAACGCCTGGCTGCGCCGGCCACCACATACTCCCGCAGGTCTTCTTTGGTAATGTTATTGCCTTTCAGCTTTACTAATTGCTGCATAGCATCGTTCAGGTAAATAACCATTACAATACCGGTTTCCACTGCAATACCAAACAAGGCGATAAAACCTACCGCCACTGCTACGGAAAGGTTTACGCCCCAGGCGTAAATAATATAAGCGCCGCCTACCAGCGCAAAAGGCACGGTAATGAGGCTCAGGAAAGCTTCACGAATGGAGTGGAAAGCGAAATACAGGGAGAAGAAAATAATGATGATCACTACCGGCGCTATCCACATCAGGGTTTGCTTACCGCGGATCAGGTTCTCGTACTGCCCGCTCCATTCCAGGAAATAACCTGCCGGTAATATTTTCTTTTCACTGTTGATCTTATCAATGGCTTCCTGTACGGTGCTGCCGAGGTCGCGCCCGCGTACATTGAACATTACGGCCCCACGCAGAATGGCATTTTCAGAAGTGATCATGGGCGGACCATCTTCAAACTGCACATCCGCCACCTCGCTTAAGGGTATCTCCCCAAAGGCAGGAGAGCGTAATGGAATGCGCTGGATCTGCGCTACGCTGTTCCTGAAATCCTGCGCCAGGCGTACGCTTATCGAGAAACGGCGGCGGCCCTCAATGGTGTTGCCAATGGGCGCACCGCCCAGGGCTACTTCAACTGTTTGGTTCACATCATCCACACTTAAGCCATAGCGGGCCAGGGCATCCCTTTTTACCTTAATGGCTAAATATTTACCGCCGGTAACGGGCTCCACGTACAGGTCCTGCACACCGGGTGTACCTTCGAGCGCCTGCTTTACCTTTGCCGATACTGCGGCTATGGTATCCAGGTTTTGCCCGAACACTTTAATGCCTACATCGGTACGTACACCGGTGGCCAGCATGTTAATGCGGTTGATGATAGGCTGCGTCCAGCCATTTACCACGCCGGGGATCTGCAGCTTGTTATCCAGCTCGTTGATGATATCTTTTTTAGTAAGCCCTTCGCGCCACTGTGATTTTGGCTTAAGCATGATGATGGTTTCTATCATGCTGATGGGTGCATTGTCTGTAGCTGTGCTGGCGCGGCCGGCCTTTCCCAGCACTTTATCCACCTCCGGCACGGTGCGTATGATCCTGTCCTGCACCTGCAGCAAACGTTTGGCTTCTGCGTTGCTTACATCGGGTAAGGTTACCGGCATAAACAGGATGCTTTGCTCATCCAGCGGCGGCATAAATTCCGTACCCAGGCTTTTTAACAAGGGAATGGAAATAATCAACGCCAGGATGTTAATAGCCAGCGTGGTTTTACGCCAGCGCAGCACCCATCGGATCACCGGTTCATAGATCCTTTCCAACAGGCGGTTTACGGGGTTGGCATTATCCGGCCGGAACTTTCCCTTCATAAAAAAAGAGATGAGCACAGGCGCCAGGGTGATCACCAGCACCGCATCTACCAGCATAATAAATGTTTTGGTGAAGGCCAGCGGGTGAAACAGCTTGCCCTCCTGCCCGGTAAGCATAAACACCGGCAGAAAAGAGGTGATGATGATCACGGTGGCAAAGAATACACCCCGTGATACCTGCTTGCTGGACTGTTCTATCACTGCCAGGCGCTCCTCCTCCGTGATCCAGTCCGGTGTTTTGCGGAATATTTTTTTGAATAAGCTCATAGTTGATTTTTTGTTTGATCCAGGTGCTTCGCATACCGCTCTGCCAGGTGCTTGTAGGCATTTTCGCTCATAATGATCCCATTGTCCACTATCACCCCAATAGCCAGCGCAATACCGGTTAAGGACATGATGTTGGAAGAGATACCAAAGGCATTCAGCAAAATGAAGCTGGCTGCCAGCGTAATGGGGATCTGGATAATGATACTGAGCGCGCTGCGCCAGTGGAAGAGGAAAATGATCACCACGGCCGATACCACGATCATTTCTTCTATAAGCGTGCGTTTAATGGAGCTTACGGATTCTTTAATAAGCGTGCCGCGGTCGTACACAATATCGAACTTCACTCCTGCGGGCAGGCCTTTAGCCACTTCCTTCATTTTCGCTTTTACGCGGTTAATAACGGCATCTGCATTTTCGCCATACCGCATTACCACAATGCCGCCTACCCGTTCGCCTTTACCATCCTGGTCAAAAATACCCAGGCGGGTTTCGCCGGTCATTTGTACGCTGGCAATATCTGCCACCCGAATGGGAATGGAGTTCTGGTTCTTTACCGGTATGTTGCGGATCTGTTCTATGGATCGCAGGTAGCCGCTGGTTTTGATGATGTAGCCAATGCCGCTCATTTCAAATTTGCGGCCGCCGGATTCATTGTTGTTGGTACGTATGGCATTGATCACATCTGTTACACCCAGCTTATAATAAAGCAGCTTATTAGGATCTACCGTAACCTGGTATTGTTGCTGCGCACCGCCAAAGGAAGCTATTTCACTAACGCCGGATACATTTTGCAGGGCAAATTTTACATACCAGTCCTGGATAGCGCGTTGCTCGCCCAGGTCCACATCCGGCGCATCCAGCGTGTACCAGAGGATATGGCCTACGCCCGTACCATCCGGCCCCAATGTAGGCGCCACGCCCTGCGGTAATTGCCGGGTAATGGTGCTTAGCTTTTCAAGTACGCGTTCCCGTGCCCAATAGATGTCGGCATCATCTTCAAAGATCACGAAGATGAAGCTCATGCCGAACATAGAGGAGCCACGCACATATTTCACTTTGGAAATACCCTGCAGGCTGGTTACCAGCGGGTAGGTAACCTGGTCCTCTACCAACTGGGGCCCGCGGCCCATCCATTCTGTAAATACGATCACCTGGTTTTCCGACAGGTCGGGAATGGCATCTATTGGATTTTTTTTGACGGCAAAAAATCCCCAGGCAAATAATGCCGCTGCCAGCACCAGCACTATAAAACGGTTACGTAACGACCATGCAATGATCTTATGTACCATAGAATTCAATAAAAAAGTAAAAGGAAAAAATTAAAAGGGAAAGGTTCCGTTAAGAGAGACTAACGGCAGTGGGGTTATATCAGATGCGGAAATTACAGTTGCGCAGGAAAACAGGTGTATTGCCGGTATCCGGTGGCGCCTGCGCTACGGGAAAGCTAACTGCCAGGGACGCTACAGGCATCACCTGTAAAGTATACATTGTTACCGGGGTAGCTTCTAAAGCCATGGGAACCATAACACCTGCAGTTGCCGGGTTATGATGATCTTTTTTCAGCTTTATTTCCTTGTATTCATCCTGACAGCATTTCTTTTTGCTGGTATTTTTGGCGGGCAGCTTCATACCGCAACCCTTACAGTAATCCTTTATGCTGCTACCCAGCTCCCATGACACCAGCTTGCCCATGCAGTAATGTAACTGCACAGTGGCGCCCATGGCGGTGCTCATGTAAATGATGGTTAATATAACAGCAATGAATCGCTTCATATAAGGACAAAGATACTATTTTTTAATACTTACAGCGGGTGGCAGAAAAGAATGTAAAATTTCAAATGTAAAATCTTAAATGTAAAAGTGGAATGCAGCGAATAAGGGACTACATTGCACTTTTACATTCTTTTTAGCTGCCTAAATATTTTCTGCCTTATAGCCGGCCTGCTGTAACGCCTGGATCACATCGGCCCCGGTGATGGACTTATCTGTATTGATCACCAGCGTTTTATCGGGATTTAGGGTATCCACGCTCCAGCTATCTTTACCGGCTACTGTATCCAGGAAAGGCGTAACGGTTGCTATACAACCGGCGCATTTAATGTTTGTTTTGAATTTTAACGTTTCCATGCTATTATGCTTTTATAATGTTGACAATTTTAAGCGCAGGCTATTGCTGACCACTGACACGGAACTTAATGCCATGGCCGCGCCGGCAATCATAGGATCTAATAAAAACCCGTTGAAAGGATATAAAACGCCTGCTGCCAGCGGAATACCTATGATATTGTAAATAAAGGCCCAGAAAAGGTTTTGCCGGATGGTATGCACCGTTTTGCGCGACAAGCGCAATACTTTGGGCAGCGTGTTCAGATCGGAAGTAATGAGCGTGATCTTCGCTACATCCATAGCAATGTCTGATCCTTTGCCCATGGCAATGCTAACATCTGCCTGGGCCAGCGCATGGCTGTCGTTAATGCCATCGCCCACCATAGCCACTATTTTACCCTGCTGCTGGAGCTCTTTTACAAAGGCTGCTTTTTCTGCGGGCATTACGCCCGCTTTATAATGCAGCACATTTACCTGCTTAGCTACGGCGGCGGCAGTTTGTTCCTGGTCGCCGGTAAGCATGTACACCGCTATACCCTGTTGCTGTAAGGCGGTAACAGCTTCTTTGGAAGTGGCCTTTATTTTATCTGCAATGGCCAATACGGCTACTACTTGCGCATTAGCGGCAAAAGCAATAACGGTTTTAGCAGATGCCTGCCAGGGCTGTGCTTTGGCTGCCAGGGCTGCATTCATTTGAATGTTATGATCTTCCATAAAGGGCAGGCTGCCTATACGGTAGGTGATCCCTTCATGCACGGCGGCTATTCCTTTACCTGTAATGCTGGTAATGTTCTTTATGCTTAGCGGCTGTATGCCCTGCTGCTGCAAACCGTTTACAATGGCGGTTGCCAGCGGGTGTTCTGATTGCAGCTCCATGGCAAGCAATACCTGTTTCCAGACTTCGGTATCGTTTGTGAAATAAGTATCTGTAAGCGTGGGCCGGCCTTCTGTAATGGTGCCGGTTTTATCCAGGATGATGGCGTTTACCCGGTGGGCCAGCTCCAGGCTCTCTGCATCGCGGATCAGCATGTTGTGGCTGGCGCCTTTTCCTACTCCTACCATAATAGCAGTAGGCGTGGCCAGGCCTAATGCACAGGGGCAGGCAATTACCAGTACGGTTACTGCAGCCAGCAAGCCATGCGTAAAAGCATGTGCACCACCGGCTACCATCCATACTGCAAAGGCAAGGATAGCAATGCCTATTACTACGGGTACGAAAATACCGGCTATTTTATCAACCAGCTTTTGCACCGGGGCTTTGCTGCCCTGCGCTTCCTGCACCATTTTTATAATGCGGGCCAATACGGTATCCCCTCCTACTTTTTCTGCACGGAACTGGAAGCTGCCCTGTTGGTTAATGGTACCGGCAAAGATATGATCGCCGGCTGCTTTGCTTACGGGCAGCGGCTCTCCGCTGATCATACTTTCATCTATATAAGATCCGCCGCTGATCACAATACCATCTACCGGAATTTTTTCACCGGGTTTTACCAGTAGTACATCCTGCACTTTTACCTGGGCAACAGGCATTTGCTGCATATGGCCGCCCGGATGTATTACGGTTACCGTTTGAGGCTGTAAGCCCATCAGCTTTTTAATGGCGGAAGAAGTGTTGGACTTTGCTTTTTCTTCGAGCAGCTTGCCTAAGGAAATAAAAGCAATTACCACTGCAGCGGCCTCAAAATATACATGCGCATGCAAGCCGCGCTGGTGCCAGAAAGCAGGGTATACGGTATTAAATACGCTGAATACCCAGGCAATACCGGTGCTGAGCGCTACCAGCGTATCCATATTGGCCTTGCGGAAGCGGGCCTGTTTCCAGGCATTGATAAAGAAGCTACGGCCAAAGTAAAATACTACCGGCGTAGACAATACCAGCATGATCCAGTTGGCATAAGGCATGTTCATGAAAAACATACCGATCACCACTACGGGCAGCGCCAGCAGCGATGACCATATAGTTCTTATTTTCAGCTTTTGATAGTATTGCTGCTGGGCGTTTTCTTTTATTTCCTGCTGATTAGCGGTATCAATTACCAGGTCGTAACCTATAGAGCGAACAGTATTTTGTAAAGATTCAGGCGTAGCTATGTTAGGATCATACACTACCCAGGCGCTTTGGTTGGCAAAATTTACGCCGGCATCCTGCACACCGGCAGCTGTTTTCAGCATAGACTCTACGCTGATGGCGCAGGCCGCACAGGTCATTTCCAGTACCGGAAAGGTATCTTTTTTGAGCGCGATGTTAGCCACTGCGCTGCTTTCTTTGGACCTGCCTGTTGTTACGGTTGTCATCTTAGCTTCTTTTGTTTAATGCAAAGTTACCGCTGTACACAGGCAGGGTTCTTATACTATAAGGGGGAAAAATTTTATGATTTTGGGTGAAAGGGAATTGGAGAAACGACAAAAAAGGGGTATATTTGGGTAAAATGTACGATTATGAAGGCGGAGGGTGATACATCTAAAGCAAAGCGTGATATCTCAAAAGCAGGTAAAGAAGGGGATATTACTTCAAAAGCAGGCAAAACTAACCCGCCGGCAGCGCCTATTGAGGTAAATTTATCCGGCCAGGGACGCCTGCACATTTACTCAAAAGCCAAAAACAGCCCCATAGCCAATAAAGGAGGAGATACCAGTGGTATGTGGGATGACCAGGACAGAGTTACGTGGTATATACTGGGCGGAAATTTTGAGGCGGATGAAGCGCTGATCCCTAAAAATGACATGGATTATGTAGAACTTAGCTTCCTGGGTTTGCCTAAGGTTTGCCTTATAAACATCGCCAGGTTTATGAATATCACAATAAGGGAAATGGCAGATCTGGTAGATCTATCCACCAAAACATTAGAACGTAAAAAACCAGAAGACCCCATGGATAAAGTAGTTTCTTCACAGGCAATTGAAATTGCGAGCACATTAGCCCACGGTATGAAGGTGTTTGAAGATCAAAACAAACTGAACCGCTGGCTTTCTAAAGATAACCTGGCCTTAGGCGATAAAAAGCCGCTTGAGCTGCTGGGTACCCCTACAGGTATTAAGCTGGTCAACAATATTTTAACCCGTATTGAAGAAGGCATTTTCTCCTGATCAAAAGCATCATCTCTCTCTCATTAACCATATTCTCATGAGTGAAGTTATATTGTCATGATTGTTTACCGCATTGTAAAAACCGCAGAGAGGGCTCAAGATCTTTCCGGCAAAGGTGCTTATCTGGCCGGAGGCCGCTGGAACTCAACCGGAACCTTTATGCTATATACCAGTGAAAGCCGGTCGCTGGCCCTGCTGGAGAACCTGGTTCATTATGATCAGTCGGAATTGCCACCCCGCTTATACACCATGGAAATTGAGATTGCAGATAATGCCCCCATCTACACCCTTTCCGATGATAGATTAGTTGAAGACTGGCGGCTGCCGGAAACCCTGGCCCTGCGCAAGATCGGGGACCAATTATTCAAAGAGAAGAAATACCTGGGTTTTAAAGTACGTTCCGCCGTGTTGCCAGGTGAGTTCAACTACCTGCTGGACCCGCTTTTTCCCCGTTATTATGACTTAGTGAACTTAGTGAATTATGCGCCGTTAGAATTAGACCGCAGATTTTTTAAACCTTCTTCAAAGGATAATTAGCCTTTGCCGCCTTTTCTCTCTTTACGGATCTTAATGAAATAAGATGGGGTAAGGCCGGTTAATGCTTTGAACTGGCGGGATAAATGCGCCTCACTGCTAAAGCCTAAACGAAAAGCAATATCAGCCAGCGTAGCGGGTGTGTATATTAATAGCTCCTTTACTTTCTCAACCCGGTAGGCCAGTATGTATTTTTCCAGTGTGCTGCCTTCTGCTGCTGAAAAAACAGCGCTTAGTATATCATACGGCCGCGAAAGCTTTTCTGCTAACCATTTTGAAAAGCGGAACTGCGGCGGAAAATCAAATTCTCCGGAATATACCTGCGCAACGGTTTCTTTTACCTGTTTCACCAGCTGCTGGTTCTTATCTTCCAGCAGGCTAAAACCTAAGGACTGCAGCTGTGCAGCGATGGCATCCAGATCGGGTGGTGTAGCGGATTCTATGGTGGCGCTGCCCAGCTCAACATGGGATACCTGTAAGCCTGATGCAGTAAACTCCTGCTGTACGGTAGAGATACAGCGCGGGCAAACCATTCCTTTGATATGAAGTGTATAAGCTGGCATAAGTGTACATAAAGGTCCGGTGTTTGGCTTGTATAATTGTTACATAATTACGGGGAAAGGTTACATAATTAATGTGCAGATGGCAGATATGCAGATGTACAGATTAAAAAATGACCTGCCGGTGTATTTACCAGCAGGTCAATCAGATGTTTAGATGTGCGAATATGCAGTTATGCAGATCTTACCGTAATACTATTTTTTCAAGCTCTTCCAGTGATTTACCCCTTGTTTCCGGCAGCATTTTTACTGCAAACAGCAGGTGTAATACCATGGCTACGCAAAAGAAGCTGAATGCCAGGGTACCGCCAAAAGGCAGCTCGGCTACAATAGGAAATAACCAGGTCATTACCGCGGCCCAGAACCAGTGCGTAAAGCTTCCCAGCGCCTGCCCTTTGGCACGTACGGAGTTCGGAAAGATCTCTGCCAGGAATACCCATATTACAGCGCCCTGTGAAAATGCAAAGCTGGCAATGAAACCTACCAGGTAAACGAGCACCAGGTAGCCGCCAAAATCATGCAGGTAAAAAGCGCGGGCTGTTAAGCCCAGGAACAGGATCATACCTATGGAGCCGGCGATCAACAATGTTTTTCTGCCAAATTTATCGATCACAAACATGGCAATGATGGTGAACACCATGTTGGTAACACCTATGAGCACCGCCTGTAACAGGGCGGTATCGCGGGCCAGGCCCGTCATAGAAAAAATACGGGGCGCATAATACATGATAGCATTGATACCGGAGAACTGGTTGAATGTGGCTAACAAAATAGCGCACATTACCGGGAAGGAGAATTTGCGTGTGAATAATTTCTCTGTATGCCCGCTGCTCTCTGCTTTCAGGGATTCTGCGATATCTGTTACAATTACATCTGCATCCGTATTACCTAATGAAAACAATACTTCGCGCGCCTCCGCAGTACGCTGGCGTTTCATAAGCCAGCGCGGACTTTCAGGTATCAGGTATAATAATACGAGGAACAAAACAGACGGAATGGCCTGCACGCCTAACATCCAGCGCCATGCATCGGTAGCTACCCACTTGTTAATAAAGTAATTGGAAAAGTAGGCCAGCAAAATACCCAGCACAATGTTGAACTGGAATAATGCTACCAGCCTGCCACGCAGCTTGGGCGGCGCTATTTCTGAAATATACATAGGCCCTGCTACGGAGGAAGCGCCAATACCTAAGCCGCCAATAAAACGGTAGATCAGGAAAGCCGGCCAGGAATGCGACAGGCCGCAGCCTAATGCAGATACAATATAAAAGATGCCTACCAGGATCAATACTTTTTTACGGCCGTATTTATCCAACGGAATACCGCAGCCAATAGCGCCAACAATGGTACCGATCAAGGCTATGGAATTAGTAAAGCCGTGCCAGAAACCATCTAATTGAAACACCTCCTTAATCGCCTGCTCTGCACCTGAGATCACCGCGGTATCTGCCCCGAATAAGAGTCCGCCTAAAGCGGCTACCAGGCAGCCGGTAAATAATTTTTTGTTCATGTGTGGGTTGATTGATTAACGTTGATCCGTTCCTGTTGTACAGTGGAATTTATGGGATAAGATACACATTATTTTATCATTTTCTTATATATAGGCGGGAGCCCCGGAACCGGGTTGAAAGCACGGGTATTTGCTTACTTACTAATTAGTCAGTATATTTGCGGCCTGAATGCTACTTTATGGCTGACACCACTAAGGAAAAGATCATTGACCTGGCCGATCACCTGATCCGCACCAAAGGTTTTAATGCCTTTAGCTATGCCGATATTTCGGCCCCTCTGGCCATTAAGAATGCGGCCGTTCATTACCACTTCCCCACCAAGGGCGACCTAGGGATCAGCGTAATTGAGCGGGAGCTGCAAAACCTTGCCCTGCACATACGCAAATGGGAAAAAATGCCGGAGGACCAGCAGCTTAAAAAGCTCATAGATATATTTCAGCAGCGCAGTAAGCTGGGCACCATTTGCCTGGTAGGTTCCTTAACACCGGATTATGATACGCTGCCCGCGCCTATGCAGGCCAAGGTACAGGAAATGTGCACCGGCATATTACAATGGATGACACAATGCCTGGAAAAAGGCAGGGCACAGCAGCGCTTACACTTTGAAGGCGACGCATATGACCGTGCCCTGATGGTGCTTTCCAACCTGCTATCATCGCTGTTACTTTCACGGGTATTGGGCGGCAACACTTTTCAGCGCATGAGCAAACAGCTGGCTAAAGACCTGATATAACAATACTTTACATTATACAGGCAATAGCCTGTACAGATCAATAAACCATCAAAACACTTCAGATGAAAAGAGCAGTTATTACCGGATTAGGGGCTTTAACGCCTATCGGCAACAATACAGCTACGTTCTGGGAACAACTCACCGCCGGTAAAAGCGGTGCGGCCACGATCACCAGGTTTGATCCCAGCCGCTTCCGCACCCAATTTGCCGGAGAATTAAAAGGTTTTAATGCGCAGGAATTGCTGGATAAAGGAGACATCCGTAAAAGCGATCCCTTTACACAATACGCCATGGTAGCGGCAGATGAAGCTATTAAAGATTCCGGCCTGGACTTCAGCAGCATGGACCCGTTTGATACAGGCGTGATCTTTGGCTCCGGGCAGGGTGGTATGCAAACTTTTGAAGAGCAGGTGAAAGAATATACGCAAGGCGGTTTTAATCCACGCTTCAGTCCCTACTTTGTACCCAAGCTGATTGCCAACATGGCGGCCGGTATGATCTCTATTAAATACGGCTTAATGGGCATTAACTATACTACGGTTTCTGCCTGCTCTACTTCCAACACCGCTATTATGGATGCGCTGAACTACATCCGTTTGGGAAAAGCCAAGGTGATTATTACCGGCGGTGCTGAAGCACCTGTAACAGAAGCATCTGTAGGCGGCTTCTGTGCTATGAAGGCCATGTCTACCCGCAACGACGATCCGGCTACTGCTTCACGGCCTTTTGATGTGGAGCGCGATGGTTTTGTGATGGGTGAGGGTGCAGGCGCATTAGTGCTGGAAGAATATGAGCATGCCAAAGCAAGAGGCGCACATATTTACGCAGAGGTAGTGGGCGCTTCCATGACGGCAGATGCGTATCACATGACCGCTACGCACCCGGAAGGATTAGGCGCTTTACGCGCTATGCAGCTGGCGTTAAGTGATGCAGGATTGAATGCTGCGCAGGTAGATTACCTGAATGCGCACGCTACCTCTACCCCTGTTGGCGACCTGAGTGAGATAGCTGCTATTACAAAACTGTTTGGCAACGATCCTTCTCATTTACACATCAGCGCTACCAAATCCATGACAGGGCATTTATTAGGCGCAGCCGGCGCAATAGAAGCTATTGCCTGCATCCTGAGTATAAAACACGGTATAGTACCACCTACTATAAACACTACAACATTAGACCCAACTATACCTGCAGGTGTGCAAATTATTACCGGGCAGGCGATAGAGAAGAAAGTAAAAGTAGCGATGAGCAATACTTTTGGTTTTGGCGGCCATAACGGTATTGTGGTGTTCAGGGAAGTAGTGTGAGGGGTAAGAACCGCCAGGGCAGCAGGTATCACGGGTGTGGGCAACTACACCCGTGATACAGAGTAAAATAAATTTAGTAGTAAAACAAAACTATATATTGTACATATTCACTTTCATAGCGTGCAACTTTCATTCTACTTTTCTATGCCGGAAAAATTTTTCATCAAAAATTGGAGAATTAAAAAATTGTCGTAATATTGCCACTGTGCTGCTGACATTGGCGCTGTAATGGTTGACCTCCAAAAATCAGATTGTTTACTTCAAAACAGATTGTTTACTCCAAATCACTCGTCAGGTATTTATTATCAGCTAGGTTTTACTGGTTTATTCCCCAAAATTGTGTAGCTAAAGCTATATGATGTTTGTTGTTGTTATTGCTATGTCCTACCCAAAGGGATGTATGTGATATCGTGTGCACCACAGATCAATCCCATTCTTTATCCAATTAATTTATTGGTATCACTTGACTATTAATCCCAATTGATAGATGATTCGCACCTCACTGGAATTTATTAAAAAAGAGCTGGAAGCTTATATCGTGGAACGTGAGCAGGATCCTGCAAACTACAGCGCCGGCAACATTGTGGAGCTGAAGCCGCTCATAAAGCCCACCGGTGAATTAAATGTTACCGACACTTCGCATGTAACCATTATGATGGCCGGTGTGGAAGAAGAGCGCCGCGAAGGCAAACGCCCCTACTATGTGCCCACGGACGATAAACAGTTCATGCGCCTGAATCCCCCGGTGGAGCTGGACCTGCTGGTATTGTTCATTGCACACAACGGCCATTATGAAACGGCCCTGCGCGACCTTTCAGATGTAGCCAGCTTTTTCCAGGCTAACCCCGTATTTGATCAGCAACGTTACCCCGCATTGAACGCCAGCGTTACAGATCCTGTAAATAAGCCCTGGCAGCTGATTGAGCGGCTCACCTTTAAGCTCTACAATCTTTCCTTTGAACAGCAGAATAATTTATGGGCTATGCTGGGCGGCAAATACTTTCCCAGCCTGGTGTATAAAATGAATATGCTTACTGTATTTGATACCAAAGGCAAGGATAAAACACCCGGCATCAAAGAACTCAATTTTAAAGAAAACTAACGCTTGTTGTGTATGAATGGCATGCAGGTTAAATACACCGAACTGTTTACTTTATCCGTAGAACAGCTGTTTTACACCAATAAAGTTTGTAAGCAATACAAAGCAGATCCCGTTACGGATATAACGTTTGTGCCTACACCGGAAAGCCGCCTGATCATGAGCAGCATGGACCTGCTGTTTAAACCCACCCCAACTAACGGCGGCTTTATCCTGCTGGCCAATATATCCGGACAAACACCCGGCGGCAACGACCTGCTGCGCTTTGCCGCTAAAAAGGGCAACAAGCTCACTTTCCTGGCATTGCTTAAAAACCCGGAGCTGTTAAACTTCAATGAGCTGCCGGTACAAACCGCTGCAGATCATATTTACTACTTCAGCAACAGTGTAGTTGATGTTGCTGCCACACGCAACAATCTGCACCTGAGCAAAGCAGCTACCGGCGCAGCAGAACCGGACACTATTAAAACCAGCAATGCGGCTTATACGTTTCATAGCGCAGTGCCTGTAGCAACCGGTACTGCCATCATTAAACATTTACTGAGTGGCGCTAACCTGGGTGAAAAGAATATTGTTACACAAAGCGGCGCATCTGATGTAATGTTTGATCTTACCCCCTTACCCTCCGGCATTTGCCAGCTGTGGATCAATCATGTGCAGGAAGATGAATTTTATTATCCCGGCAACATCAGCACCGGCCCGCTGTTCGGGGTGGTTGAGATCTCCTTATCTGCTTTACTGGATGCAAACTACCGCATAATTGAGGCCGACCGTTCCTTAACGCCGGAGCGCCCGCAGTATAAGATCCGCCTGGTGAACCGCCCCACCATCTGGCGGTATACCCTTAGCCTGCAGCCCAACAGCCCTTTGTTCCTGGAAATGGCCGGCATGAGCCCTGCCGACAAAGCGGCTTTCCTGAACCAGCTAAACATTGTAAGCAATGATACCAATATCCATTTCCACCGGACCACCACTACCGATACTGCTATTGAGATGGTATCGGACAACGCGCTGGCCCTGCAGGAAAACTATTACTCCGCCTCCAGCGCTTCCCATGATACCTTAAGCCTTACGCTTAAAAAATATATTGGCGATCCGGCTAAAGAAGCAGTGGTAAGGGCAAACCTGCCCTACCCTGCTACCGGTGCCATTGATACCGCTAACGCCCCATTCATTTACTCTGACATTTTTCTAACACTTTAACTTTTAAAAAAATGGCAACTTACCGTTCCCCTGGTGTTTATGTAGAAGAAATAGCCTCCTTTCCACCATCCATTGCAGAAGTAGAATCTGCAGTCCCTGCATTTGTTGGTTACACGCAAAAAGCTGATTCGCTGGGAACCGGCGACCTGCTGAAAGTACCTACCCCCATTAGCAGCTGGGGCGAATATGTAACTTACTTTGGCGGCCCTGAAAAGGAAGATGGCGCGAATATTACGATAGCTGTGAATGAACTACGCACCGGCACTGTGACCACCGGTTACAAGGTAACTGTTACCCCCAATGCAGCTAACCTGCGCAAACACATTCTTTACCATGCCGTAAAGCTGTTCTTCGCCAACGGCGGTGGTAAATGTTATATTGTATCTGTAGGCGATTACAGCACTGCGCCTAACAAAGGAGACCTGGAAGCAGGCCTTGACCTGGTAGCGCTGGAAGATGTACCTACCATACTGGTAGTGCCGGAAGCCGTGCAGCTGTCTGACGGAGAGTTCCAGAGCATCAATTCAAAAATGATCGACCAGGCCTCTACCCTAAAAGACCGTTTTGCCGTGCTAGATACAAAAGCTACAAAGGTTCCAAAAACACCATCATCCGTACAGGAAGATGTAGATGTTACCATTGGCACCATCCCGGTAGGTGATACTACCCGTTTTGCAGCGGTATACTATCCCTGGGTGCGTACAGCTTACACCTACGCATTTGATTTTGACAACCTGCAGCTGAATGATCATAAGATAAACGGTGTGGATGCTACCGGCGCAGATAATAAAGAAGGCCTGCTTTCTGCTTTGAAGGCAACTGCCTCTACCCTGTATAATGCTATCCAGGCAGAGTACAGCAAGTACACCATTGCACTGCCGCCATCTGCAGCTATTGCAGGTGTGTACGCCAGAACAGACCGTGACCGCGGTGTATGGAAAGCCCCTGCCAACGTAGGTTTGGTGGATGTAATAAAACCACTGGTGAACGTATCACGCGGTGAGCAGGATACCCTGAACATTAATACCACCAGCGGCAAATCCGTGAATGCTATTTTAAATATGCCTGGTTTCGGCACCGTAGTAATGGGTGGCAGAACCCTGGATGGCAACAGCAACGACTGGAAGTATATTAACGTACGCCGCTTCTTCAGCGTAGTGGAAGAATCCATCAAGAAATCCACCAACTGGGTAGTATTTGAACCTAATACCGCCAGCACCTGGACCAAGGTACAGGCCATGATAGAAAACTACCTGTTCCTGAAATGGAGGGATGGTGCACTGGCCGGTGCTAAACCGGAACAGGCATTCCAGGTAAATGTAGGCCTGGGCAAAACCATGAACTCCGTGGATATCCTGGAAGGACGCATGATCGTGGAAATTAAGATGGCTGTTGCAAGACCGGGTGAATTTATAATCCTGCAGTTTGTGCAGATCATGCAAGCCTCCTGATAAAACGGTTCACAGCATTTTATTCAACAATTACTAAAAATTAAATTCTTTATACAATGGCGTATCCATTAACAGTTTTCCATTTCAGCGTATCCTGGGGTGGAGATAATATAGGTTTCTCTGAAGTAAGCGGCTTATCACAGGAAGTGCAGGCAATTGAGTACCGCGACGGTTTAATGTCGGGCACTACCCTGCCACTAAAAAGGCCGGGATTGAAAAAGGCGGGCAACATTACCCTGAAAAAAGGGATGGTAACCTCCAATATTGATCTGTACAACTGGCTTAATAATAGCGGCCAGCCTAACGTAGAGCGCCGCGACCTGGTAATTACCCTGCTGAATGACGAAGGCCAGCCTGTATTTATATGGAGCGTAGCCCAGGCATGGCCGGTAAAATGCGAAGGCCCGGGCTTAAAAGCATCCGGCAACGACATTGCCATAGAGTCAGTAGACCTGGTGCACGAAGGCCTTACATTTAAAACTGCCTAAGCAATGTCGGCTTATTATCCACCAACGGGGTTTCATTTCCGCGTTGAATTTATGGGCGTCAGCGGAGCGGATAGCGATACGGAACAGCGCTTCCAGGAGGTCAGCGGCCTTTCTTTTGAAGTAGAGACAGAGGAGCTTCGGGAAGGCGGTGAGAACCGCTTTACCTACAAGCTGCCCAAAAGGGCAAAGTATCCCAACCTGATCCTGAAGCGCGGACTGCTTACCAACACTGCGCTGCTGGATTGGTTAAAGGATGCGCTCAAGACCTACTTCACTGTAGTGATCTATGATTTTAAACCGGCGGACCTGATAATAACCTTACTGGACGAAGCCGATGCACAGGTAGCTGTCTGGAAAGTAGTACAGGCTTACCCGGTGAAATGGAGCACTGCAGATCTGAAGGCTACGGAGAATGCCATCCTGGTGGAAACAATAGAGCTGGCGTACCAATATTTTGAGCGGCTGCCTGTTGAGAATACGGTTTTTAAAGGCTAAGAATGCCGAACGCTCAATGCTTAACGCCGAATGCTTAATGTGTAGGGCGTGAAGCAAGCTGAAAGCATTTTACCGGCAGGCAGTAATATCAATCAAAAGCCTCACCGCATTTTTTAATAGTTGAAAGCATATGCAAGAAAGCCTTTAGCAAAAAGCCACAGCGTTCAGCATTAAGCCTTCAGCGTTAAGTATACAAAATGGCCGTACAAATCAATGAAGTCATCATTAAAGCGGTAGTAGATCCGCGGCCGGACACCCGCAGCACGGGAAGCACAAATCCGCCGGAATGCCCGCCTGCTGCCGCCGGTAACAGCGAGAACGAACTGGCTGAAAAAATTCTGGAAATCCTTCGGGAGAAAAAAGAAAGATAATGGACGATCAAAGCCTGGCAAAACTGCCCTTTAATCTCAAGATCATTCCAATAAATGATACGGGTTTCCCAATTGGCATCCCCTTTATTGCCATGTTCAATCCTGAGAATTTTACCATTCATGAGGATATTGACTGGCTGGCCAACTGCCCTCCGGGTGCACAGGGAGCCAACCTGAAATATAAAGGCACCAAACCCCGCACCTTTACCCTGGAATTTACTATTGACGGTACCGGCGTAAACACCAATGGTGTAAAGATACCGGTCACTGCGCAGGTAGCGCTGTTCCGCGCCGCCACTACAGGTGTGAGAGGCGCCCTGCACAAACCGGCTTTCCTGCTGGTGCAGTATGGCCTCTTCATCTGCACCTGTGCGTTAAACAGCTCCAATGTTACCTACAGCCTGTTTGACTTTACCGGTCTGCCCATCCGCGCCAAGATCAGCGCTTCCTTTACAGAGCACACCGTTCCCACGCTGAGCGATATACTGGGTATGCTGTCATCCCCCGACCTTACGCATTACAAAACCGTAAATGAGGGAGAGCTGCTGCCCGTGCTCACGAACGAGATCTATAATAACCAGCTTTATTACCTGCAGGTAGCAAAGGTTAATAAGCTGAAGAACTTCCGCAAGCTGGAGGCAGGCACCAAGCTAAAGTTCCCGCCAATAGACAGTAATAACGGTTCCAGTAAAACTCAAACTAAGTAAGCATATGGGCGTATTAGACAGTTTACCGCCCGGCACGCAAACCCCGCGGCATGTAATTACCAAAAAAGTGTTTATTAACGGCACCGTGCTAAGCAACGAGATCCAGCTGGCACAGATCACCGTCAGTAAATCTTTTAATAAAATTGCCTATGCCCGTTTGGTGTTTGCAGACGGCTCTGCCAGCGACCGCAACTTTCCGCTCAGCAACGACGATAAGTTTAAACCGGGCAGCGAGATCCGCGTGCAGCTGGGTTATGAAGGCGAAGCAGACACGGTGTTCGAAGGCATTATTATAAAACATGCCATCAAGGTAAGCCAGCAGGGTTCTTTGTTACTGATAGAAGCAAAAGACAAAGCCATTAAGCTGGCAGCCGCCCGTAAGCACGCTTATTATACTAATAAACCAGATAGCGAGGTAATAAGCACGCTGGCCCGGCCTGTTGATCCTAACGCGGTTGTAGACCCTACCAGTACCCCGCCGCCCAAACAGCTGGTGCAGTTTGATGCATCTGACTGGGACTTTATAGTTACCCGCGCAGAAGCCAACGGCATGCTGGTGCTTACGGATGATGGAAAGATCATCGTAAAAAAACCTTCCACTACCGGTGCCCCGGTGCTTACCGCCACTTATGGCGATAACCTCTGGGAGTTTGAGGGCGAGATGGATGCACGCCGCCAGCTGCAAAGCGTAACCAGCCAGTCATGGGATTATACCACGCAGCAGCCGGAAACATCCAGCGCAGGCAGCGCCACTTTCACGGAGAATGGTAATATAGCCTCCACAGAAATAGGCGCTGTATTAGGCGCAGAAGTAAAGCTTACGCACACCGGGCATCTTACCCAACAGCAACTACAGGACTGGTCAGATGCGTATGCCATGCGCAGCCATCTTTCCAAAGCCATAGGCCGTGTGCGGGTAGAAGGCAATGCTGCAGTAAAACCCGGCACTATGATCACCCTGGCCGGTGTAGGCGACCGCTTTAACGGCAATGTATTTGTAACCGGTGTGCTGCATCACTTTGAAGGCAACTGGCAAACCGACATACAGTTTGGCTGGCGCGAGGAATGGTTCTATAAAAAAGAAGATGTGATGGACAAACCAGCCGCCGGTTTATTACCCGGTGTAAATGGTTTGCAGATAGGCACCGTGTTAGACCTGGATGATACGGAAGGCGGCGGCCAGTACCGCGTGAAAGTACATATCCCTTCCATAACCAGCAGCAATGAAGGCATTTGGGCAAGGGTAGCTACGCTGGATGCCGGCGCTAACCGCGGCGTATACTTTCGCCCGCAGCTAACGGATGAAGTGGTGTTAGGTTTCCTGAACGATGACCCGCGCGAGCCTATAATAGTAGGTTACCTGCACAGCAAAGACAGCAAAAAATCAGCGCTGCCGGAGCAGGATGGTTCCCTGCAATATGGCTTTGTAACCCAGGAGGGTATTAAGCTCATATTCGACGACACCAATAAACGCATGACCTTACTGGTGCCCACCGCCAGCGGCGAAAAATCGTTGATCATTAACAATGATGCCAGCGCCATTGAGCTGAAGGATGATAACCAGAACAGCATTAAGATGGATTCCTCCGGCATCACCATTAATGCGGTAAAGGACGTGACAATCAGAGGGGCCAAAGTGCTTATTAATTAAAGGTAATCGCACAAATGAAGTAATCATTGATACTTCATGAAAAGGCCTCCGGAATTATTAATTATTCATTCTTAATTATTAATTAAAATGCCCGCAGCTGCAAGAGTAACCGACAACCACACCTGCCCCATGGCCAACCCCAACGGCAGTCCGCATACAGGCGGCCCTATTATGCCGGCCGGTGTGCCAACAGTGCTCATTGGCGGACAGCCGGCCGCAGTGGTCGGCGGGCAGTGTGTATGCGCCGGCCCTCCGGATAGCATTACCGCGGGATCCGGCACAGTGCTGATTGGCGGGCAACAAGCCGCACGCCAGGGCGATATGACCTCGCATGGCGGACAAATAGCCGCAGGTTTCCCCACCGTGATCATAGGCGGCTGATCATTTTTATAACAACTACTAACCACAACATCATGGAAAATACAGACAGATCTTTTTTAGGAACGGGCTGGAGCTTTCCGCCCACCTTCCGCAGAGAATGGAACGGCCCTGAAATGCTGAAGGAAGAAGCCGATGTGCACAGCAGCATACAGATCATCCTCTCCACCATTACCGGTGAGCGGGTAATGCTGCCCACCTTTGGCTGCAACCTGCAACCCCACGTATTTGATCCGCTGAACGTACCCACCATTGCCATGATAGAAAAAATAGTACGGGAAGCGCTCATTTACCATGAGCCCAGGATCATTGTGGAAAACCTTACCTCTACTGCTTTCCAGGCAGAAGGGCGGCTGGAGATCAACATTGAATACAGTATTATCACTACCAATACCCGTTACAATTACGTATTCCCCTTCTACATCAACGAGGCTACGAACATTGAAACGGTAAAGCCTGTATAACGCAGGGCCAGACGCTGTTTGGCTACGCTATTCATCAATAAATTAATTATGACGTTCCGATGAGTAATTGTCATTGTCATACCACTATTAACCGCGACGGGTCGGGCCAGCTGGGCCGCTACCTGAAAGCGCTGGACCCCGGTTATGCACCGGTGGATGGCCGCAGTTTTGAAGACCTGCTGGTATTTGCAAAAAGATATGCCGCACAGATCCGGTTCTATGATATTCCCGGAAGCCAGGTTGAAGATGATACGCCGCCTGCACAGGTGAGCTGGCGTGAATTTTTCCGGCGCGATATGGCGGTGATTGCCGCCTCCATTGGCACCATAGACCTGGCGCAGATCAAAAAGGATTATGAGGAGAACCGCGCTAAGCTGGATCTGAAGCCTACCGGCCAAACCTATGCGAATTTGTTTGATCCTATACTGGGCATGCTGGCAAGGCTGGACCGCTGGTATTCACTGGCCATTCCGCAAAACCCGCTGTATGTGGACCTGAACCTGGCCATTCAATCTAACCTGCAGGAGCAGGTGAAGAAGATGATAGCCTATGAAGAAGGGTTTAAGCTGGTAGATGCCAAGAACGCTTTTACGCTGGACTTTACTCCCATTGAAAATGACGATGTGTGGAAGGTGAATGACCCCGTGGATGCAGATATCAGCATTTATGAAGGCGCTACGCCGGAAGATAAGATCCGTTTTGCAGCCCTGTTCGTAGATTCAATTTTCCTGGGCTTTTACGGCGTAATGAACGAACTGGTAGAGAGCTCTGAAAGCTATCTGCAATATGCCATGGAACAATACCCGGCCCACCAGCCGCACATGGCGTTGTTCATTGCATTCCTGCAGCTGTTCCGTTTAGCGCAGGACCAGATGAATACCCTCACCGGCCGTGTGCTTGACTTCTATTACCGTGAGGTATTGCAGCTCACGGAAAAACCGGCCATCCCGGACCGTGCTTTTATAGTATTTGAGCTGGCCAAAGATGTAGCAGACTACGACCTGGAGCCAGGCACCGCCCTGGATGCAGGTAAGGATGCCTGGGGCAAAGACCAGGTATATAAAACAGATGGCGCCCTGGTAGTGAACCAGGCCAAGGTGAAGGAGCTGAAAACGCTGTTCATTGAAAAGCTGCCGCTGGAAGTTGATGAAGAAAGCAAGAACATTGCCACCCTGTATGCACGCCCGGTAGCCAATTCGCTAGATGGATACGGCACCCCGTTCACAGACCCTTATCCCAAGTGGAGCACCTTTGGCAAAGGCAGCAATCATCCGGGCAGAGCCGCCAACATCTGCGAAGCGCTGGATATTATTAACGATGAAATAAACACCCGCAATGAAACCGCTATTGGTTTTGCCATTGCATCGCCGCAGCTGCTGCTGCAGGGCGGTAACCGGCTGATAACCCTGCAAAGCAACGGCATTAAAGAGCTGTTTGATGCAGGCCAGGCGGAGATATGGCTTACCGGCGAAGAAGGCTGGTTAAAAATAGATCAGACTATCACGGCAGCACAATTCGCCAAATTGTACTCCGATGATATGTTTAATAACGAGGATGAATTAGGCTCCTGCATCTATAGCGGGGAAAGCGCTCCGGACCGCATTTATATTTTCCTGCCCATAGCAGAAAAAGGGGTGATACCCTTTGATGCCAAGCTGCATGCAGGCCGCACCTACAACACAGCTTACCCGGTAATGCAGCTGATGGTTGGCCCTGATATAGGCATAAGTGCCGACCGCTTTAAACATCTTTCCTACACTGATCTGTCTATTAATGTACGCGTAGGGTCCATTAACCACATTCCGGTTATTGGCATTGCAGCAGCACCTGCTGCAGCTGCAGGTGGCGTTAAAGCCGCCGCTTTTGTAAAAGATACCTTTGCAAACTTTGACGGGTTAAAAGTGCTGACGCTGCAAAATGATGATGGCCTGCTTACACCCGGCAAACCATTTGACCCCTTCACCGCTTATCCCAAAACCGGCAGCACCTTTTACGTGGGCAGTAATGAAGTGTTTAATAAACCACTGGAAAAGCTTTCGCTGAACATCCGCCATGTGAATGACAGTAACGGTTTGGTGATTAATGAAAGCACGGTGCGATATAAGGTAAGCCTGCTGCAGAGCAAACAGTGGTTGTACTTATCAGGGGAAAGTTTTATTGGTCCGCAATTTAGTGAAGATGAGCTCACGTATAATATCCTGAATGTAGGTGGTGACCTGCAGGGCAGCCAGCCCTCCACTCCCATTACTACGGTGCGGGCGCCCCTGGTATACCCTGCCCTGTTTGAGAATGGGAAAACACCTAAAGGGTTTTTACAGGTAGAAAATACTTTTTTCATTGATCCTACCAACGATAATTTCTTCCAGCGATCAGCTGCCTACGCCGCTTTCTTTAAGATCAAAGAAGTTTCCCTGAGCTATTACTCAGAGCTGGCAGCGCTGGAAGCCGGTACAGACCAGTTCTTCCACGTATATCCCTTTGGCGCAGTGGAAATAGACCTGACTGCAAACGATAATAGCAAAATAAAATCTTTCACCCAGCTCAATGATGTGGTGATCCCCATTAAACAGCTGCCTTCCCGTTTTGGCCGTAAAGCAGCTGATCTGCTGGTAGATGCAAAAGGATCCTTATTGCCGCAGTTCACCTGGACAAGCCTTTACAGCCAGTACGACCAGCAAACGGATAGTAACGGTACCGTGGATACCTCTGCAGGCTTAGCCACCAAACCCACACTGGATGCTGAACCGCAACCAGCAGGTGCAGGTGCGGCCATCACTAAAACCAAATCCAAAGCGCTGGCTCGCAGCGCCAGTGACCGGTACTTAGCGCAATTATTGCTGAGCGCCAGCGGTATTGATACCGGCACACAGCTGAACCAATACTCCGGCGATATACAGGAAGAAGGCATGTTATTTATCGGGCTGGAAAAAGTACAGCCCCTGCAAACGCTTTCCCTCCTGTTCCAGTTTGCAGAAGGTACGGCTAAGGATGAAGAAAATGATCCGCCGCCGGTGCACTGGTCATACCTGAGCAATAATGAATGGCGCCCGCTGAGAGGCGAAGCCATTGTGTTTGACGGCACCTTCGATTTTCAGACCACCGGCATTATTAAAATAGATGTACCGGAAGATGCTACCAACAACAACACCATTATTACCGGCGGCCTGCACTGGTTTTGTGCCAGCGTAACTGCGCATGCCGACCGTTTCCCCATGCTGGTGGATGTAGTGGCACAGGCGGTGGAAGTAGTATTTGATGATAACGGCAACGCCCCTTCGCATTTTGACAATGCGCTGCCCGCTGGCAGCATCAGTAAGCTCTCTGTAAAGGTGGCGGAAGTAAGCAAAGTATCACAGCCCTTTGCTTCCTTTGATGGCAAACATGCAGAGGTAGGCAAGGAATTTTATACCCGTGTAAGCGAGCGCCTGCGCCATAAGGCACGCGCCATTAACGCATGGGATTATGAGCACCTTGTGCTGGACCGTTTCCCCAGTATTTACAAAGTAAAATGCATTCCGCATACCGATCCCAATTGCCTGTGCAGGGAACATACGGAACTAAATTCCGACGGCATGCCGGAAACCACCTGCTGCGGTCCGCAGGTAACACCGGGGCATGTACTGCTGGTGGCAATAGCCAACCTGAAGAACCGGAATGCTATTAATCCCCTGCAGCCTAAAACCAGCCGCCGTACCCTGCTGGAGATCGAAGCTTACCTGAAAAAACGCAGCTCACCCTTTGTACAGATCAGGGCGCGTAACCCGCTGTATGAGCAGGTGCTTACCTTTTTCCGTGTAAAATTTGTATCCGGTACCGATAAAGGCTTTTTCCTGAAAAAGCTGAATGAGGAGCTGGTACAGTTCCTGACCCCCTGGGCCTTTGATGAAAATGCAGATGTGAAGTTCGGGCAAAAGATCTACGCATCTTCCATTGTAAATTTCATTGAAGAAAGACCGTATGTAGATTTCATTACCGACTTCCTGCTGTTTGTATGTAAGGATGAATGTTGTCCGCCGGAAACAGATAATGAGCGTGATGATGACCAGGGAGATAACGACATGCCGGAAGTACTGAATCAGCTAACCGGCTGTGATGATGTAGAACGCCTGCTGCAGGACCAGCTGAACTTTATTGGCGTGGTAGTAGCGCAGCCCTCTACCCCGCGCTCCATACTGGTATCAGTACCCAAACATATTATTATACCTTATGAGGAGCCGGTTAAACCATCGCGCTGCGAGCAAAGAGTAGCCACCAGAACGCCGGTACCCGGCCCTGTAGCCAATGTTCCCCGCACGCCGCAGGCCACAGACCCGGTACCGCCTAAACCTGCAACAGATACCAAACCACCGGTAAGCACCGCGCCGGAGAAAGTAACAACAGCTGATAAAGCAGCTGCGGAGAAAGCGGCGGCTGAGAAATTAGCTAGGGAGAAGGCAATCGCTGATAAAACCGCTGCCGATAAACTGGCCGCGGAGAAGTTGGCTACAGAAAAAGCTGCTGCTGATAAAGCAACTGCAGATAAGCTGGCTGCCGGGAAAGTTGCTGCTGAAAAAACAGCCGCAGATAAGGCAGCGGCTGAAAAACTGGCTACGGAAAAAGCTACCGCTGATAAAGCAACTGCAGAGAAGCTGGCCGCCGAAAAAGCAGCCGCTGTAAAAGCAGCTACCGGCAAGCCTGCAGTGGATACTCCTGTAACAGATAAAACCGCACCGGCCGGTCCAACGGTAAACCCTGCGGCAAAGGATACCATTCCTCCGGCCAAAACAGCTGCAACCGATAAACCGGCGACGCCTGAAAAAGCGCCTGCAGCACCACTGAAGCTAACCGGCACTAAAAAGAAAACGGACAAGAAGAACCCCAAATGATCTATCCCCATAAAATAAGCTGACATGCAAGAGCCAGTTAATTTAATAAAATCCAATCCGCTGCTGCCCGCAGAAGATTATCCAGCGTTACGCGACAAAGGCATACAATACATTTCAAAACTGGGCAGCGATATCTGGACGGATTATAATAATTCAGACCCCGGCATCTCCATACTGGAAGCAGTTTGCTACGCCATTACGGACCTCTCTTACCGCACGGATTTTGATATTAAGGACCTGCTGGCGCCGGAGCAGCTGAACAATGATACCTGGAAGCAGATCTTTTACACCGCCCGGCAAATACTGCATAACAATGCGCTTACCATTAACGATTACCGTAAGCTGGTGATCGATATTAAAGGCGTGCGCAATGCCTGGATAGAGACCAGCAAAGATTATGAAGTCCCGGTATGGATAGATTATAACGATGCAGAGATCCGGGAGGAATCCGGCTGCAGCTGCGATGATGCGGATGAAAAAATATGCTACGGCAAGCTGGGCCTGGAATCACTTACCACCGACCAGGTGAACGTTTACCGCAATACCAAAATACAGGACATCAATGCCCTGCTGCAAAAGTTAGCTGCCGCAAGAACAGCCGCTGAAACAAAGATCGCTGATCTTACCACGCAGATAGACATGCCGGACATTGACCCCACCAAAAGGGCCGCACTTATTGCAGAACGGGAACAGCTGCAGGAACAGGTAAAACATATCGATAAAAAAACAACGGCGCTTAATACGCTGCAGGCATATCTTTCCCCCGACAACACTACGCTTCCCTCCAAGATCATTGAATTTGAAGGGTTGTACAATGTAATGGTAGAGTATGAAGAAGATGTGCTGCAGGCTGACCAGCGGGAGGAAGTACGGCAGCTGGTGCTGGACCGCCTTAGCCGCCACCGTAATTTATGTGAAGATTTCCTGAGCATCAACGGCGTGGAGTACGAGGACTTTGGCATTATGGCATCGGTAGCATTAGAGGAATATGCCGATCCTGACCAGGTGCTGGCGCAAATGTTCTTCATCATTTACAAATACTTCACGCCATCCGTACCCTTTCATACCATCCCGCAAATGCAGGAAAGAGGTTACCTGATAGATGAAATATTTGAAGGCCCTGCCCTTAAGCACGGCTTTATAGATGATGTGGAGCTGGAAGCAACCGACTTTTTCCGCGACATCCGCCTGTCGGACATCATCAACGAAATAGCCGACATTAAAGGCATTAAAGCCATTACCTACCTGCACCTTTCCAGTGGCAGCAATACCGGTGATGCAGATCCTGATAAGAACTTCTTTTACCAGTGGCTTAACTTTCTGCGGGAACAGCGCAAGGTAGCCCATATACAGCCCGGCATGTCGCAGATCATTTTCTGTAAGGAAAGGGAGCTGCTTACCTATTACACCGGGCGCCCTGCCGACCGGCGCCCGGAAAGAATGCTGAAGCTGTTCAACGACCTGAAAGTGCTGGAACGCAAATACAAGCTGGAAGGCCATACCGTAGATCTGCCCATACCTTTAGGCGAGAACATGGAACTGGAAGATTATTACCCGGTAACCTACTCCCTGCCCATGTGCTATGGTGTAAGCGACCGCGCAGGACTTCCCAATGATGTTGATGAAAAGCGCCGCACACAGGCCCTGCAGCTGAAAGGTTACCTGATGTTCTTTGAGCAGATCCTGGCAGACTACCTGGTGCAGCTGAACCACCTCCGTGACCTGTTCACTTTTGATGATACTGTTAAGTACACCTATTTTACCCGTGCCCTTACGGAAATCGAAGATCTTAAAGACCTGGTGGTAGATCATGGCGCACCCAATCCCTGGGAACAGGTGCTGAAAGAATTTACCCATGTGATCCAAAGCCTGGTGGAAACACCTAAGATATTCCAGGACCGCCGCAATCATTTCCTGGATCATATGCTGGCCCGCTTCAGTGAAGACCTGGGCGAGTACGAGAACATCAGCACCTGGCTTACACCCTATAAAGTAAAGGAGCGTATGATCCAGGATAAGATCCGCATCCTGAAGGATGGCGAGTACTACCAGATCAGCACCAACCGTGGCAAAGGTTATAACTACGCACAAAACGATATCTGGGATACCCCCAATGTTTCCGGAACAGAAAGAAGGGTAAGCCGCCTCTTAGGCTTCCGCAATGCCAAACGCAGAACGCTGGCGCCGGATTACATTATAGTAGAGCCGGTGATGGAAACCGACGAAAAAACTAAAACACAGGTCTGGAAAAAGAATAAAAAAGGCCAGAATGTAAATGTGATCAAGCTGGTGGACCCGGATAATAAAGAAACCGTGCTGCTTACCAGTATTGAAGTAGCAGACGGCTGCTGTACAGAATCCCTTATCAGCGAGCTGCTGGAATTTGCAGATGACCGGCACAACTTCCATTTCCATGATGAGCTGCGCCAGCGCAGCCGTAAATCCGCCGGGCAAATAGGCACTTTCTGGTATGAGCTGTGGGATGGCACGGATCCGGAGATAGCCCTTGCCATTGCCACCGGTGAAAAATTTGATAAGAGCGAAGACCGTGATAAAGCTTTTAAACGCCTGCAGCATATAATGGACACGCTGAATAATGACGAAGGCATGCACCTGGTAGAGCACCTGCTGCTACGCCCCCGCTTTGATGGCGCCTTGGATGAAGTGGGCAACCCCATACTACCCGGCATGCTGGATATTTGCCTGGACACCTGTGACCTGGGCATTGGGCTGGGGCAAAACACAGAGGTGCCGCCTTACCGTAGAAGATTGTACCGCATACCTGCTGAAAAATGTTTTGATAACCTGCCCTGGGTGCTGGAATACATCCGTAAAAACGTAAATCCCAGCATAGGCGATCAGTCGTTCCTGTTCCAGGAAGCTTTTGCTGATGGCACTGCACCTGTACCCTTAAAGTTCCGCCGGTACGAGAACCTGGCAAAACGCGTAAAGGACCTGCAGGAGTATGGATCAGAAAGGGTAAACTATACTATTGTATCCAATGGAGAAGAAGACCCTGCGAAGCTGAAATACAGCTTTATTATCCATGGCGATAAGGACATAGTGCTGGCGCAAAGCAGCTTTATCTTTAATCAAAAATCCAAACAACCCGGCGCGCCGGAAGTAGCGGATGATATTGAAAAAGAAATAGCGCAGCTGATCATCTACTTCAGCTTTCAGCTGGACCTGTACTGCGCCGCAGACCCCTGCGATAATAACGAGGATCCTTACTCCTTCCGCACCACGGTAGTATTCCCCTGCTGGCCCAAACGCTTCCGCGATGCTACTTTCCGCAACCTGGTAGAGAAAACAGTGCAAACAGAATCACCTGCACATGTATACACCCGCGTGGTATGGATAGGCATCAATGAAATGCAGCGTTTTGAAAAAGTGTATTATGACTGGCTGCAGGAAATGGCGCAAACAGAGCTGCCCAGCTATGAAAAGGTAAATCCTTTGGTGGATGTGCTTAATACCTTGCAACCTTGTGGTGTGTGTAAAGATGATTGCAGCAAAGGGTTGGCGGATGATGTAAGGCTGAAAAAAACAGATGTAAAAGGTTAAACGAAGTAAAGTGTGCCACACCTTTGAGGTGTGGCACACATAAATAATATGTCGCACCTGATCAATAAACTGCAATTTGAAGTTAACTGCCCGGATGAAGAGCTGGCGCTGAACCTGCGCTATAACTTCTCCCTCACTTACCAGGAACAGATCATGGAAGTGGTGGACCGGGTATGCTCCAAATATGTAGATGATAAGGAATGGCTGCGCATTGATAAGTTGGAAATAGACTTAGGCAAGTTTAGCCCGCAGGGTTTCAACACCCGCTTCAGTGAGGTGTTCCTGGCAAAGTTTGAGCAGGCCTTTCAGCAAAAGCTGGCCGGCATATCGCTGGTGCAGCGGCAGCAGGCCAGGCAGCTTTCCTATGCGGAAATGTGGCAGCACTTTCTGTTAAAAGGCAGCCTGCCCTGGTGGGTGGATGAAACAGAGCTGAACCTCCAGGAAGTTACCGCGCAGCTGTTACAGGAGCAGCCCGCAGCCGTGCTGGATTTTTTACAGGCACAACGCGCACACCCGCACCTGTGGCAACGCCTGGCATTACAGTTCAGTAATGAAATAAAAGCGCAGATCATTACCCTGTTCCCTGCGCTGGTAAATGCACAAAGCTTATTACAGGAATGGCAGCAAACTATTAACGCCCGGGCAACGCCGGCGCTGGCAGCTGTTTCAGCGGAAAAGATAGTAAACCTGGTGCTGGAAAGCGCGCCCCTGCTGTTACAGGCCACGGCCAATAAAAATGTTGTATGGCAGGTGTTCGCAAAGCACCTGCCCAACCTGTTCATTATTACACCTGAACAGGAAAGCAGTGTAGTGGAACCGCTACTGGTAACACTGGCTATAGAAAAAGGCCTGCAATTACCAGGCGCTACTACCACTGCAGTTAAAAAAGAAGTGTTGTTACCGGAATCGCTTTTTCAAACGGATTATAACACACATGCTGAAGAAGAACAATACACTGTTCGCTATGCCGGGGTAATCCTGCTCGCGGCATTCCTCCGTCCGTTCTTTACCACCCTGGAATTATGGGATGGTAAGGAATGGAAAAGTAAAAGCGCCTGTTACCGCGCAGTGCACCTGTTAAAATATTTGTGCACCGGGCAGCAGCAGGCGCCGGAATACAGCCTGGTAATGGAAAAAATTTGCTGCGGCCTGCCGCTGGATGAGCCGGTGCCGCTGGATATGGAGCTTACAGAAAAAGAGACCGCAGAATCAACCCTGTTGCTGGAATCCATTATCGGGCATTGGAAAATGCTTAAGAACACTTCTGTGAACGGGCTGCGGGAAACCTTCCTGAAAAGGGACGGGATCCTGAGCCGCCAGGAAAAGAACTGGCGTTTGCAGGTGGAGCAAAAAACCCTGGATGTGCTGCTGGACAGCATTCCCTGGGGCTTCTCCACCATCAGCCTGCCCTGGAACGGCTACCTGATCTTTGTAGAATGGTGAACAAAGCTTTTAGCGGTTAGCGGTTAGTGATTGCATTATACTTATGTAGATCACATCTATTAGCGCTAACCACTAACAGCTAACAGCTAATTACTAACAGCTAATTACTTTTTTTATGGCCAACGGCGCAACCGTGATGGAAGGACCGGTAACTAGCATAAACCGGTTAGATCAAAATGCAGCCAGTCTCTCCGCAGAGATCACCTGGTTTGCCGGGGTGGTGAATGCCCGTTTAAGCGAGTATTTCAATAAAGAAACAGCAGAGGAGACCCCTGCTGACACCACGGCGCCGGACCTCAGCAATGACCGCTCTGTATACGCGGAGTTTGTAAACTATTATCACCTGAGCCGGGACGAACGGCTGCTATTAATGCTCACGCTTATCCCGCATGTGCAGCCGCACCTGCTGGATATTTTCTTTAGCATCAACAAAGCATCCGGCCGGGGGCATACGGAGTTTGGCGGCATCAAGGGCACGCGGCACAGCGGCTTTTTACCTACTATTGAAACGGCGCTGTTCCTGCTGGCCGGCAATGACCTGGCGCACCGCTTCCGCCTGTACAAGCTTTTTGAGCCGGAGCATATTTTCTCCGGCCACCAGATCATTACCATTGATCCTGCACCGGGCAATGAACCCTTTTACAGCAGCCCGGTGAGCATTTCCGAAGAGTATGTTGATTTTTTTACCACCGGCCAGTTCCGCAAACCCAACTTCAGCATGGAGTTCCCGGCCAGGCGGCTAAGCACGTCCCTGAACTGGAGCGACCTGGTGGTAGATGACTATACCGCACAGCAGCTGGATGAGCTGCGCATATGGGTACAGCATGGCGCTACCTTATATGAAAGCTGGGGCATGAGCAAAAAGCTGAAACCCGGCTACAAAGCGCTGTTCCATGGCCCTCCCGGCACCGGCAAAACCTTAACCGCCGCGCTGCTGGGCAAACTCTATAACCTGGAAGTATACCGGGTAGATCTTTCCATGGTTGTTTCCAAATACATCGGTGAAACTGAAAAGAACCTGGAAAAAGTTTTTAAGAAAGCAGAGAATAAGAACTGGATCTTATTCTTTGATGAAGCAGATGCGCTGTTCGGCAAACGCACCAGCATCTCCGATTCCCATGATAAATATGCAAACCAGGAAATAGCCTACCTGTTACAAAGGCTGGAAGATTACCGCGGGCTGGTAATATTGGCTTCCAACATGCGTAATAACGTAGATGAAGCCTTTACCCGCCGCCTGCAGGCCATCATCCATTTCCAGGCGCCCCGGTCCAGGGAAAGGATGCGGCTGTGGAGTAATGCGTTCAGCAAGCAATGCCAGCCGCCCAGGCCGGATGAGCTGGAACGTATTGCACAACAATATGAGCTGTCTGGTGGTTCTATTATGAACGTGGTGCAATATGCCTCCCTGATGGCATTGAACCGCAACGACAGTCACATACTGGTAGATGACCTTTTACAGGGCATCCGCAAAGAGTTTAAGAAAGAAGGCAAAACCATTTAAACAGGTAGTTATGTACACCAGCAAAACCGTTCCTACTGAAGGCAAAGCAGCGGCAACACCAGCGGCAGCAGCACCGCTTACCATTGGCGCAGTACATGACCCGCTGGAAACGGAAGCAGAGGCGATGGCAGATACCGTGATGCGTATGCCTGCACCAACCGCCACCATTCAGCGTAAATGTGCAGAGTGTGAGGAAGAGGATGCGGTACAGCGAAAGCCCGTTACCTCCTTTGTACAAAAAAAGGAAGCCGGCAGCGGCGGTAGCGCCAGTGCGGAAGTAAGCAGCAGCATACAGGCCACAAAAGGCGGTGGCAGCCCCCTGGGGGATAATACCAAAACCTTTATGGAAAGCCGCTTTGGCGCCGATTTTTCGGGCGTACGTGTACATACCGGCAGTTATGCCGCTGAGCTGTCTGATCAGCTGCAGGCGCAGGCATTTACCGTGGGGAATGATATTTACTTCAACAGCGGCAAGTATGCGCCGGAATCAAGCGGCGGGCAGCATTTGCTGGCGCATGAGCTTACGCATACCTTACAGCAGGGCAGCAGCCAGGGCATACAAAGAACAATATCCGTGGATCCCGGTGTGAACCTGGATACCATGGGATTTACAGTTACCCATACCGGGGATACCTATACTGCGCCGGCAGTTACCAAAAGCTCTGTGCATAATGAGATCTTTTCCGGCTTACTGCATTCCCCCAGGAACTTTAAGCTAAAGGGCAGCACCAGCGCGGCTGCCAACAGCAGCTTACAGCAGCAGATAAGATCCCGCTTAGGCATTGTAAGCTTTGCCGCTAAAAAGAAATATACTTTTGGCGCAGGCGCCGCTTTCAGAATGAACCCCGCATACTGGAATAATGATGTGACCGTAAAACCCGGCGTAGACCGGCAAACGGCTATAGAAGACCTGAATGTGAACCCCACTGAATATTCCATTGCCTGCCTGGCAGCCACCATGCTCACCATGGAAGGCGGCAGCAAAAGTCCGCTTACAGACGGTAGCAGCGCCGACACTACAGACTGGATCCCCGGCGACTGGGGTTACATTACCAATACCAAATTTCCCCCGGGCGGACAGGTAGGCCTGGAAGGCGAAAATATTATTTATGTAGGCAAAGACCAGTTCTGGGGGCACTTTGGCCCGGGCCTTGAATACAAAACATTAAAACAGTGGTTTGACCAGGTGAAAAGCTGGCACGGAGGCGCGTCCATTGATACCCAGCGCACCTCTCCCACTGCAGGACTGGAATAATAATTACGCAAATGATCATTCAAACTATGCATACAGATTCTGTTATTATAAGCTGGGAGTTTCAAACTGCTCAACCAGAACAGGTTACCTACTTTATCAACGGGGAAAAAGCAGGCGATAATGATGCAGGGTTTGATAAAATATTGCAGGTAATAAAAACAGATCCTCATCTTCGTAAGGTGATCTTAAAAGGCAAACAACGCAACATGCAGGGAGGTGGCAACCTGCAAAGCAGCCTGCCTTTCAGCAAAAGGTTTGATGAGCTGAAAAAGGCGCTGGGCACGCGGCAGCTGGTTTATGAACTGTTATAAAATTGCGATCTATATACATGCCGGAACATACTACTATCAACGTACAACAACAGCAACAAGCGCCTGCCGCACATGCACCTGCGCAGGGCAATGCGCTGCGCATGCAGGAGCCCGGTTTTATTCAGCGTAAGTGTGCGGATTGTGAGCAGGAAAAAGAGGTGCAACGCAAACCCATCACCCCCTTTGTACAAAAAAAGGAAGCCGGTAGCGGCGGCAGCGCCAGCGCGGAAGTAAGCAGCGGCATACAGGCCACAAAAGGCGGTGGCAGCCCCCTGGGGGATAATACCAAAACCTTTATGGAAAGCCGCTTTGGCGCCGATTTCTCAGGCGTACGTGTACATACCGGCAGTTATGCTGCTGAACTGTCTGATCAGCTGCAGGCGCAGGCATTTACCGTAGGTAATGATATTTACTTTAACAATGGAAAGTATGCGCCGGAATCAAGCGGCGGGCAGCATTTGCTGGCGCATGAGCTTACACATACGCTGCAGCAGGGCAGCGCCCGGGGCATACAAAGAATGATAGAGGTAAGCCCCGGTGTGCAGCTGGATACCATGGGGTACAGCACTAAAAAGTCCGGCAACTTTTACAGCGCACCAGCGGTAAATAAAAGTTCGGTGCATAATGAGCTGGTAACTTCCTTATTTCATTCGCCCAGGATCTTCAAGCTGAAGGGCAATACCAGCGCAGCTGCCAATGCTAATTTGCAGAAACAGATAGCCGCCAGGGCCGGCATTATAAGCTTTGCCGCTAAAAAGCAATATGCCTTTGGCGCAGGCGCCGGCGCCTTTAAAATGAATCCTGATTACTGGGTAGTGGGCAGCAGCTCTTTTAATGTGAAGCCTGGCGTAGATAAAACAAAAGCCATTAATGACCTGAATGTACATCCGGCTGAATATGCGATTGCCTGTGAAGCAGCTACCGCACTTACCATGATTGGTGGCGGCAAAGGCCCGGTTATAAATGATGATGGCGGTGGTAATGACGACTGGATCCCTGGCGACTGGGGATATATTCACAACCAGGGCAATATGGATAATGGCGGCAATACTGCAACAGAAGGGGAAAACATTATTTATGTAGGTAAAGACCAGTTTTGGGGTCATTTAGGTTCGGGCCTCAAATATCAAACGCTGCCACAATGGATAAAGCAGGTAGATGACTTTAATGGCGGTACTCCTGTTGTTGAAGCTACCCGCAAAGGCCCTACCGCCGGCCTGGATTCAAGCGGAAGCGACGGCGAAGTAACGGATATAAAATAACATCCATTAAATACACAACGTAACCTCATGCCGGAACATACTATCATTAACTTCCAAAAACAGCATATGCCTGCAGCGCATACCCCAATGCATAACCATCAAATGCGCATGCAGCATCCCAACTTTATTCAGCGCAAATGTGCGCAGTGCGATGCAGAAGAAAAAGCGCAACGCAAACCCGCCGCCTCTTTCATTCAGAAAAAAGAAGCCGGCAGCGCTACCATCGCCCCTGCAGCCGTAAGCAGCCAGATAGAATCCAGCAAAGGCAGCGGGCAACCCATGAGCGGCCATACCCGCAGCTTTATGGAAGGCCGTTTTGGCGCCGACTTCTCCGGTGTACGCATCCACACCGGTAATGATGCAGCCCACTTATCAGCGCAGCTGAATGCACAGGCATTTACCGTAGGCAACGATATTTATTTCAACAACGGGCAGTATGCGCCGGAATCAACACAGGGCCAGCACCTGCTGGCGCATGAGCTTACGCATACCTTACAGCAAAATGAAGGCATAGGCCGTAAAATGATCCAGCGCATGGCCCCCTGCCCTGCACACCTGAATGATCCTGATCCCGTGCCTCCCGGCTGGGTACCTTACCATGGCGACAGCTACTGGTTCCATTGCGGTTTCCGCGGCATATTGGAAGACAGGCGCCCCTCACCGCAAGACCCCATGAATGAATGTTTTTATGATCACAGCGGGGTGCTGGTAGACAGGAACCACACTTACCCCGATTGTGCCGGTACACCGGATGATTACGATTCATCTACCAACGCATGGGACCATACCTGGCATGACCGCGGCGGCATCTGGCATAAAGGCTGGGGCGCTTTCTGGGAAAGCCGGCGTTATAACAGCGACCGGGAAACAGAAAGGATGATGGAATGTTACCGCGGCTGTGAATCGCAACCCTGGTACCTGAAAGGTTTCTGCTATCAGGGATGTAATCCCCAAAGTATGATGATGATGTATTAACGGATAACAAAAAGCAATGTCGGCACAAACACATCAATCAACTATAAACCCCGCTACTGCTGCCGCTGCAGCACCTGTTGCTGCAATGGTAAATGACACTGCGCTGCCGGAGCAAAGCATGGAGCCATTGCAATGGCTGCCTGTTCAGCACCAGCTAACCGTTGGCGCAGCAGATGATCCGTTGGAAAAAGAAGCAGATGATATGGCCGGCCGTGTAATGCGCATGCCCGAACCATCGTTCATTCAGCGTAAATGTGCGCATTGCGGTGCAGAGGAAAAAGCGCAGCGCAAACCACTGGCTTCTTTTATTCAGAAGAAAGCAGGTGGCACTGGTAATACCCTTGCCACCCAGTCGGTTAGTAACCAGATAAGCGCTACGCAGGGCGGCGGGCAAACAATGCCTTCCACTACACGCAGCTTTATGGAAAGCCGTTTTGAAACGGATTTCTCCGGCGTACGGATCCATACCGGGGATTATGCAGCGCAATTATCCAGCGAGCTTTCAGCACAGGCGTTTACCGTAGGCAACGATATTTATTTCAACAGCGGCAAATTCTCACCGGAAACTACTGACGGGCAACATTTACTGGCGCATGAGCTTACACATACCATACAACAGCAGGGCGCCACTATCCGCAAATTCGGATCAGACGAGCACCGGCGTATAGGCGATAGCGCAGTGAGCGACCGTGCACTCATCACCTCTTATGGAACAGTAACTTTTGGGGAGATGATAGCCATGGCCGGCGACTATTTTGAAAGCATTGAGGAAATAGCCTCCCTGGCCGAAAGCTGGGGCACCTTTGGCAGGGAGCAGATCGATTATGTATTGTGGAAGGTGAACCCTACCCGCACCCGGCCAACGGTATCGCAGGCCGCCATTGATGCGGTAGAGGACCGGTACAACCGCCTGGCCGCGCGTAATGAAACCCATTTCTCCACCGGCAGCTCAGCCGGCAACAGTAACCGGGAGCGTTACACCGATATACACACGCAAGCCATGATAGATGCTTTTTCAGAGGGCCTTAACCCGCTGGTAGTAAGAAGATGGACCTGGCAGGCGCGGGAAGGTTTTGCACAGCACTTTTTAACAGATGCATTCTCCGCAGGGCATGTGCGCACGCAGCGCGGTAACATACAACGGCACTGGAATGGTATGTACCCTGGCTTTGTAGATAACATGATACGCATGATCAGCTGTTACATGGCCAGCCATATTAATGAAAGGGACAACATCGGTTATGTGATGACGGTAGATATGTTAACAGAACAGATCATCCCTGTAGTACGCTCTATGGGCGGCAGTACCCTCACCTCTTTTTCTATTGGCGATCTTATTTCCAAAGTGCTGCATGATGCAGATAACGCAGGGCTGGATGTGGTGAGCAGTCGCGGGCCTGCCGGCTCCACCACCGGATCGCCCTTTCACTGGCGCACGGTAGGCGATAACTTTTTATTCCCTGCAGCAGGTGCCACCGCCACTACCCCGCAGCAACAAACGCAGCAAATGCTTACAGAAGCCATTACGCTCAGCTTCCAGGAAGGACGGCAGGCTTACAGCGCGGGCGTTTCAGCTGATTTTACGCGGGGCAGGCAGCTGGCAGATCCTGCAAACTTCCGTGCACCGGCATTATTCCCGGCAGAAGATACCAGCTCCACTACCAATCCTGCGTATGCATGGCGTGCAGCTGACCTGCCCTCCCTGCCTGCCAATATACAAACACTCATCACCAACGCATTTTTACCCGGTGCAGAGATCCGCAACGGGCTGGATGCGTTAACAGTACCCTGCATTACCACCCGCATGAACTTTGACCTGCATACCGGTGATGCCTTTGAATGTTTCAGACGCAGGCTCATTGCACACCCCTGGGATGTTATTTTAGAAATTGCAGCAGGCGGCGCAGGCTTATGCCCGCCGGGTCAGAATGATCCCTGCCCTGCACTCCGTAATCCTTGTCCATGATAATAGCATAGTATGTCAGCGAATCAGTCCATATTATCCGCCCCACAGGCTACACCGGTTACTGCACCTGCGGCAGCCACCCTGGAGCCCGCGCAAGATATAGCGGAACCCTTGCTGCTGCCCATCCAATGCCGGCTCACTGTTGGCGCGGTAGATGATCCCCTGGAAAAAGAAGCAGATAGTATGGCCGATACCGTTATGCGCATGCCGGAGCCATCGTTCATTCAGCGTAAATGTGCACATTGCGAAGCAGAGGAAAAAGCGCAGCGCAAACCGCTGGCTTCTTTTATTCAAAAGAAAGGTGGTGAAGGCGGCACCCTGGCCGGTACCACCGTAAGTAACCAGATCCAGTCCAGCATGCCGCAGATCATGCGCATGGCCCAAGCACCTTTTTTACAACGCAAATGCGCAGATTGCATTCAACGCACTCCCGAACATTTTATACCTGAAGTAGTAGCCGCGCAGCTGCGGGAAGCCATGGAAGGCCTGGGTACCGATGAAGATGCCATTTACGCTGCATTGGGCGGCCGTACGCAGGCAGAGGTAGATGCCATTACCATGGCCTACCAGCGCCTTACGCGGCGCAGCTTGCAGGCCGATCTTGTTGACGAGCTCACAGAAGGAGAATTACGGCGCCTGGCAGGTGTATCCACTCCCGGCGCGGCTACGCCGCAGGCACAGGCAGCGGTAATTGCCGATCAGCTGCGGAATGCCATGGAAGGTTTAGGCACCAATGAAGAAGCCGTGTATGCAGCGCTTGCCGGCCGCACACCGGAAATGATGACCGCCATCCGCGCAGCTTACCAGCAGCAAACCCACCGCAGCCTGATGGACGATCTGCGGGACGAGCTTACGGACAGTGAATATGCCCGGGCCATGCTGTTCATGAATGGCAACTCATTAGCGCAGTTGTTACCCTATATAGGCAGTGATGGCATATCAATCGGCACGGCAGCCATTGAAAGCTCTGATGAATACCGCACCTTAATGGACCCGCAGCAACCCTGGCAGCAAAATTACCAGGTAACAGCGGATGAAGCCCGTGTAATAAGCCTGCTGATCTTAAACCACCTGCGGAGCGGCGGGCAGTTCAGTTGGCAAAATGATGGGGTAAACTTTGTGCAGGCTGCAAGGCAGCGTTTACAGCATACCGCCATCAGCCAGCAAAGCCATGCAGACCGCCTGGGCATTGAGATCGGCGTGGTCACCGAGCAGGAAAGCATACAATTATTCAATCAGCTCAGCCAGCTTACTTTCTTTACAGAAAGCGGTACGGAAGCACCCGTTACGTTCCATTACCCGGCTAATGCATGTTATACACGCGCTTATTTTATGGAGCAGCGGTTAACAGCCCTGGGATATGCATCCCGCAAAGAGTTTGTAATATCCATGCAGCCCGGCGGGCTTACGGTAGGTTCCAATTATTCCAATGATACCAGGGCCCCCGGCATGCCAGCCACTACCAACTGGTGGTACCACGTAGCACCGGTTATATCTGTACAGCGGCCAAATGGTACCGTGGTACAAATGGTAATGGATCCATCGCTGGACAATCATCCCATCACCATCGCTGAATGGACGGCGAAAATGCGGCCTGTAAATGATTTCCGCCCCATGACGCTGGAACAGGTAAGGGATTATGTAAGCAGCAACAGCGGCAGCTTCGGCGGCATAGGTAACATTACCTATGAGGCAGACCGGGACAGTTATTTTGTAGGCGACTGGCGTAATGCACCTGCCGGGATGGCCGCATTAACGGATATGCGCAATAAGCTGCATGAGATCTCAACATATGCTACAGCCGTACCTGCACAGGAGCTGGCCTTTTTTATACGTAATGCATTAACCGCAGCGCCTGTGGATGTGCAGGCCATGGTGCAAAGGATCAGCAGTACACCCTGGCCGGTAAGGATGGATTTTATAAACCGTTTTTCGAATTTAATAACAGATATTTACCACAGGTTATCCGTGAGTGAAAGTTTACAGATCATTACAGCCTTTACCACACCCTGATCATGAAAAGTGTTATACTTGCCGCGCTGATATGTTGCACACTTTCATATCAGCAACGCCCTAAAAAACAAACAGCCAAGAAAATGAGCCAGCAGGAAGAATTTTACGGAACGCCCATGTTCCTTAACCTGGAAGATGATGGCGCGCACCTGGGTTTCCAGGAACATGCGGCTATGTTCATGATCCCCGGGTCGGAAAAACATTTTAACGAATGGGTAACACGGGTAAAAAAAGCATTAAAGGATAAAACGAAGCTAAAAGTAAGAACCAGCAATCAGCAGATCACTGCACTGGAATAAGCAGTAATTATATTACCCCAAAAGTAAATGCTGCCATGAATAAGTCCGCTGAAACTGCGCATACCCCGGCGGTTAGTGCTGCGGCCCAACGCGATGTTTCACCGATGTACGCACAAACAGAGCAGGATGCAGAGCCATCCCTGTTACTACAACCTGTGGTACAATGCAAGCTCACTGTTGGTGCGCCTGATGATCCTTTGGAGCAGGAAGCAGATAATATGGCCGATACTGTTATGCGCATGCCGGAACCATCCTTCATTCAGCGTAAATGTGCGCATTGTGAGGAAGAGGAAAAGGCGCAGCGCAAACCATTGACCTCCTTTATTCAAAAAAAAGCAGCGGAAAGTAACAGCAGCCCGGTTAGTGAAGCAGTAAGCAGCGGCATACAGGCCAGCCGGGGCAGCGGAAGCGCCATGGCGGCACCTACGCAGCATTTTATGGAAAGCCGCTTTGGCGCAGATTTTTCGGATGTACGTATTCATACCGGTAATGATGCGGCCCAATTATCCACGCAGCTGAATGCACAGGCATTTACCGTAGGCAATGATATTTATTTCAACAGCGGGCAGTATACGCCGGAATCAGCACAGGGTAAGCACCTGTTAGCGCATGAGCTAACCCATACCTTACAGCAAAGTGATATAGCCCGCAAACCGCTTATACAGCGGCGTTTCAGGCCCAGTGAGCTAATGCCGCCCGGCGGCACATCGCCGGGCAACCCTATTACCTCCTCACCGGATTCCTATTTCTTCCGTGGCAGCACTACCAACACCGGCCAGCGCAGGGCGCTGGTAATTGCAGGCATTCACCAGGGAGAACGTAGCGCGGGGCACCTGGGACAGGAAGCGCTGGCAGAGCTGAACAGCAGCTTTCACCCTGACTTTCATACTTTATTTATAACAGCCAATCCCATTCCCGCTACCGCGGGATATAACCGTACCGGTGGCAGCGGCGCTACGCAGGTGAATGATCTGAACCGGGAATTTGGCACCGGCTATGTAAGCCGTAATCCCATTGCAACGCTGATCACACAGGCGGTGAATGAATTTGATCCCGAGCGTATACTTAGCATACATGCCATCAGCACTACCTCGCAGGGTGGTATTTTCCTGGATCCTATTCATAACAGAACAGTTTCCGGTACCGGCACCGGTGTGGCAGACGATATACACTCCTACCCGCCGGTTGCCACCAGCGGGCAAAGAGGCCGCGCCTTTACCTGCGACAGCCGCAACCTGCCGGCTATGGAGCTAACAGAACGAATGATCAGGGCTACTATTGGCCGCGGCGGCGCAGGCAGCTCGCCGGGTAATACGCCTGCAACAAGTCTTCCGGCCAGCATGTACCCGCCGGCCAGCGCAGGCGGCACATCTGCCGGCAGCTCTCCCTTTAGCCTAATATATCCTATTCAAAGTGAAGCTACGGGAGTGGTAGCTGGCAGAGGCACCTCGCTGGGTACCTGGGCCTCCGGTTATAACAGAACAGTAGTTACCATTGAAGTACCGGGCTATGAAGCCGGGCCTGCGGTGTACCGGCCTTACCTGGATGGCATACACCAGTTCCTGCTGATGCCCGCACCTGCTGCGGCTACCGGCGCTGCTGCCACAACGGCCGATGACTTTACCATCGGAGATCTGATTGATGGTATTATGTATGTTATCCGTGAATTTATACGCGTAATAGGACAGGCAAACCTTACCCCCGCTCCTATGGAAAGAGAAGCGCCGCCGGAAGGGCTGCCGCGCCGCTGCACCACGTTTACCGACCAGGCAGCGCTGGATGCGCAGAAGGCTGTCTGGGCATCACGGATCGCAGCCTTACCGGTACCGGATACCATTGGCTGGATCATTGGCACCGGTACCCCGCCGCGTGCTGCCTTGCAGGAAGCGCGCAGGCAGGTGGAGTGTATGACGCGGGCACTGGAGCTGGCAGCCGCACGTCCCGGCTCCGGCATTACATTACCACGCGGCGGCGCCACAATAGAATCGCCCCGCAGAGATTTCAATCAGCAGCAGGACATCTGGAACAGTAAGTTCAACTTTACCCGCAGAACACCTTTCGACCGCATTACCG
>Ga0102590_1000216_pt1 | contig 151330 bp, 149 predicted proteins | sample AraplaMF_Col_mMF_FD_76859 | JGI IMG/M metagenome (GOLD analysis project Ga0102590, IMG submission 76859) | Arabidopsis root microbial communities from the University of North Carolina, USA - plate scrape MF_Col_mMF | ecosystem: Host-associated > Plants > Roots > Endosphere | place: USA...
GCATGGACGTGGCCGACGCCACCGACACGCAGGTGGCCATCCACAGCGACACGCTCAACGAATCGGGCTTCGTCGAGAACACCATCGCCGCCGTGGGCGGGCGCGGCATCTGCGCCTTCCACACCGAGGGCGCGGGCGGCGGCCATGCGCCCGACATCCTGCGCGTGGTGGGCGAAGAGAACTTCCTGCCGTCGTCGACCAACCCGACGATGCCCTACACCGTGAACACGCTCGACGAACACGTCGACATGCTCATGGTGTGCCACCACCTGGACGCCGGCATCGCCGAAGACCTGGCCTTCGCCGAATCGCGCATCCGCAAGGAGACCATCGCCGCCGAAGACGTGCTGCACGACCTGGGCGCGATCAGCATGTTCAGCTCCGACAGCCAGGCCATGGGCCGCGTCGGCGAAGTGGTCATCCGCACCTGGCAGACCGCGCACAAGATGAAGCTGCAGCGCGGCACGCTGCCCGAGGACAGCGCGCGCAACGACAACTTCCGCGCGAAGCGCTACGTCGCCAAGTACACGATCAACCCGGCCCTCGCGCACGGCATCGCGCACGAGGTGGGCTCGCTCGAGGTCGGCAAGTGGGCCGACATCGTGATCTGGAAGCCGGCCTTCTTCGGCGTGAAGCCCTTCACCATCATCAAAGGCGGCAGCATCGCGCTGGCGGCCATGGGCGACCCGAACGCCTCGATCCCCACGCCGCAGCCGGTGCACTATCGCCAGATGTTCGGCGCATACGGCGGCTCGCTCGCGAAGAGCTCGCTCACCTTCGTCTCGCAGGCCGGCCTGGCCGCGGGCGTGGGCGAGCGCTACGGCCTGAAGAAGCAGCTCAGCGCGGTGAAGAACGTGCGCGGCGTGCGCAAGAAGGACCTGATCCACAACGGCTACGCGCCGAGGATGGAGATCGACGCCCAGACCTACGCGGTGCGCGCCGACGGCAACCTGCTGACCTGCGAGCCGGCGAAGCTGCTGCCGATGGCGCAGCGGTATTTCCTGTTCTGAAGAAGCCCCGGGGAACGCGCCTGCTTGACAGGCTGCGTATCCTCGAAGGTATTCATCCAGCCAGCGGGCGCCCTGCGGGGCGCTCCATTTGCACCATGCTCACCGCCAACAAACTCATGCCCCAGGGCCGCGGCCTCGCGCCCGTGCTGCTCAAGCGCGCCGCCACCATCGAACTCGACTGGGACGTCCGCCAGAAGAGCCGCTTCGACGCCACCGACTCGCAGGGCCGCCAGATCGGCGTGTTCCTGCCGCGCGGCACGCTGGTGCGCGGCGGCGACGTGCTGGTGGCCGAAGACGGCTCGCTGGTGCGCGTGATCGCCGCGCCGCAGCCCGTGCTTCGCATCACGCACTGCACCGCGCACGGCACGCCCTTCGACCTGACGCGCGCGGCCTACCACCTGGGCAACCGGCACGTGCCGATCGAGCTGAAGCCCGACCACCTGAAGATCGAGCCCGACCACGTGCTGGCCGACATGCTGCGCTCGATGCACCTGATCGTCGTGGCGGTGGAGGAAGCCTTCGAACCCGAAGGCGGTGCGTACGGGTCGCACGAGCATTCGCATGGCGGTCACGGCCACAACCATGACCATGGGCACTCCCATGACCATGGCCATTCGCACGGAAGCAGCGGCGGGCAGAAGCCGCTGGTGCTCGCGCCGGAACTGCTCGACGGCCACGACGGTCACGACCACCCGCACGGCCATGACCATGACCATGGCCACGGACATCACGGCCACTCCCACTGACGTGTCCGCCCAAAGCCTCCTGCAGCTGATCTGGCTCGCCTCCCCGGCGCTGCCCGTGGGCGGCTTCTCGTATTCCGAGGGCGTCGAGGCCGCCGTCGAATGGGCCGGCGTCGATTCCGAAGCGCGCGCCGCCGAATGGCTCTCCGACCAACTCCACCTGAGCTTCGCCCGCGGCGACCTCGCCATCTGCGCGCAGGCCATCATGGCCTGGCAGGCCGGCGACATGCCGCGCGTCCGCGAGCTCAACCGCTGGGTGATGGCCACGCGCGAATCGGCCGAGTTCCTTTTGCAGACCGAGCAGATGGGCCGTTCCTTCGTCGAATGGCTGAAGCTGCACCACGCGGACACGGCGGAAGTGTTCGCCGATCTGGGCGCGAGCTACCCCGTCGCATTCGCCTTCGCGGCCAGCCGCGCCGGCGCCACGGTGCACGACGGCTGCCTGGCCTTCGCCTTCGGCTGGGCCGAGAACATGGTCGGCGCCGCGGTCAAGGCCGTACCGCTGGGCCAGAGCGCGGGCCAGCGCATCCTGGGGCGGCTGGCGCAGGAGATTCCCGATGCCGTGACCCGCGCCATGGCCCTCGGCGACGACGAGCGCCAGGCCTTCGCGCCCCTGCTGGCGGTGCTGTCGGCCCGCCATGAAACACAATATTCCCGCCTTTTCAGAAGCTGAACCGGACACCACTGCCATGACTTCCGCCCTGCACCACATTCCCAACCGCACCAAGAGACTTCCGCCGCTGCGCGTGGGCATCGGCGGCCCGGTCGGCTCGGGCAAGACCACGCTGCTGGAGATGCTGTGCAAGGCGATGCGCGACAAGTACGACCTGATCGCCATCACCAACGACATCTACACCAAGGAAGACCAGCGCCTGCTGACGGTGGCCGGTGCGCTGCCAGCCGAGCGCATCATGGGCGTGGAGACGGGCGGCTGCCCGCACACCGCGATCCGCGAGGACGCCTCGATCAACCTCGAGGCCATCGACCGCATGCTGGAAGACTTTCCCGACGCCGACGTGGTGTTCGTCGAGTCGGGCGGCGACAACCTCGCGGCCACCTTCAGCCCCGAGCTGTCGGACCTCACGATCTACGTGATCGACGTGGCGGCCGGCGAGAAGATCCCGCGCAAGGGCGGCCCCGGCATCACCAAGAGCGACCTCTTCGTGATCAACAAGACCGACCTCGCGCCCTACGTGGGCGCCAACCTCGACGTGATGGAGCAGGACACGCAGCGCATGCGCCGCCAGCGGCCCTACGTGATGACGAACCTCAAGACGCTCTCGGGCGTGGCCGACGTGGTCGCGTTCATCGAGGAAAAAGGCATGCTGGCCGCGGCCTGAGGCCGGGCCCGGAAGATCAGGGCAAGCCGAGGTAGACCCGCAGGTCGTCCTTCATCGTGCCGGCCGAAGCCACGGCGGTGCGCAGGCGCTCCTCGCTCACGCCGAACCATTGGGTCCAGTAGTCGACCTCCTTGAGGTCCGTGACGTCGATCCGTTCATCGTCCCGTGGAATGCGGATCTCGGTGTCTGCGCGCATCGTCTTCTCCTGAAGAGCCAGAAATTGGTTGATCGGTTGGTCGATTGACTGAATGAAGGGCCGGGGCTTCGGGGGCCGGTGAGGCAGTTTCTCCGCGCGCCCCTCCGGGGCGGCCGGACGAATCCGCTCCCCCGTGCAGGACAACTTCCATAGTCGCGCGCGGCTGCGCGCCACGCGGTGCCGTCCTGCAAACCTGCCCCCGGCTTCGATGCTTGAATTCGGCCGTGACCTTATTCATTCGCGGAGAAGCGACCATGGAACCTCATAACCAGCGGCTGCTGAGCATGGGCGTGCCGGGCCTCGACGACGTGCTCGGCGGCGGCCTCGAGCCAAACCGGCTCTATCTTTTCGAAGGCACACCAGGTGCCGGCAAGACGACCATCGCGATGCAGTTCCTGCTCGAAGGTGTGGCGCGCGGCGAGTCCGTGCTGTACGTGACGCTGTCCGAGACCGAGCCCGAACTGCGCGGCGTTGCCGACTCGCACGGCTGGGACATTTCCAGAATTCACGTGCGGGAGATGCTGCCCACCCAGGACAGCCTGCAGCCCGAGGAGCAATACACCATGTTCCACCCTTCCGAGGTGGAGCTGAGCGAAACCACGCTGCGCATCCTGAACGACGTGGAGGCACTCAAGCCCTCGCGCATCGTGTTCGATTCGCTGTCCGAGCTGCGGCTGCTTTCGGGCACATCGCTGCGCTACCGCCGGCAGATCCTGGCGCTCAAGCAGTTCTTCGCGGGGCGCCAGTGCACCGTGCTGCTGCTGGACGACATGACCGCCACCGAGCACGACCTCCAGGTGCAGAGCATCGCGCATGCTGTGGTGCGGCTGGAGCAGTCCAACTCCGACTACGGCGCCGCCCGCCGCCGCCTGCTGGTCGTCAAGTACCGTGGCCAGTCGTTCCGCGGCGGCTACCACGACTACAAGATCGACCGCGGCGGCCTGCAGGTGTTTCCGCGCCTGGTGGCGGCCGAGCACATCAGCGACGTCGCTCTGACCAACCTGCCCAGCGGCATCGAGGCGCTCGACGCGCTGCTGGGCGGCGGCCTCGAGAAGGGCACCAGCACCCTGCTCGTCGGCTCGCCGGGCACCGGCAAATCGTCGGTGGCGTTGCAGTTCGCGATTGCGGCGGCCGAGCGCGGCGAGGCCGCCGCGCTCTTCATCTTCGACGAGAGCATCCACACCCTGCGCAGCCGCAGCGCCGGCCTGGGCATGAAGCTGGAGCCCCATCTCGCATCGGGCCTCATCCGCGTCAAGCAGGTCGACCCGGCCGAGCTCTCCCCCGGCGAGCTGGTGCACGAGATCCGCCAGGCCGTGACCCGGCACGGCGCGAAGGTGATCGTCATCGATAGCCTGAACGGGTATCTCAACGCGATGCCCGACGAGCGCTTTCTCATCGTGCAACTGCACGAGCTGCTCACCTACCTCGGGCAGTCGGGCGTGGCCACGCTGCTGGTCGGCGCGCAGCACGGGCTCATCGGCACGCAGATGCAGACTTCCGTGGACGCCAGCTACCTTGCCGACGCCGTGGTGCTGCTGCGCTACTACGAGGCCGAGGGCGAGGTGCGCCAGGCCATCTCGGTGCTCAAGAAGCGCGGCGGCGCGCACGAGCGCTCCATCCGTGCGTTCTCGATGGACCGGCGCGGCCTGCACGTGGGAGACCCGCTGCACCGCTTCAGGGGCATCCTGACCGGCGTGCCCGTGCCGATCGACGGCGTTTCCAAGCCCCCGCCGTGACAGAGGGCCCGACAATCCAGCTGCCGCAGCTGCAAGACCCGCAGCTGCGCGTGCTCATGAGGCCGGCTACCCCCAAGGACGCCGCGATGACCGCCGCCGTGCTCCTGCGCGCCGGCATCGAGACACACACCTGCGCCGATCTTCCCGAGCTGCTGCGCGAAATGGGCCAGGGCGCCGGCGCGCTGCTGGTGGCCGAGGAACTGCTCACAGGCAGCGGCGCCGCCCAGCTCGCTGCGGCGGTGGCGGCCCAGCCTCCGTGGTCCGATCTGCCGGTGCTGATACTCGCGCGGCAAGGCGCCGACTCGCGCGCCATCACCACCGCCATGGAGGGCATGGCCAACGTCACCGTGCTGGAGCGCCCGCTGCGCGTGGCCTCGCTGGTGAGCGCATTGCGCAGCGCGTTGCGCGCGCGGCGGCGCCAGTACGAACTGCGCCGCATGCTCGAGGAGCTCAACGAGGCCGACCGGCGCAAGACCGAGTTCCTGGCCACCCTCGCCCACGAACTGCGCAACCCGATGGCACCGCTGAGCACCGCGCTGGCCATCCTCAAGCGCAAGCCGCTGACGTCGGAAGCCGCGCTGCCCTACTACGAACTCATGGGCCGCCAGCTCGACCACATGGTGCGGCTGGTGAACGACCTGATGGAGGTCTCGCGCATCACGCGCGGCAAGATCGAGCTGAAGCTGGAAGAACTCGAGCTGGACAAGGTGATCCGCGGCGCGGTGGAACTCAGCCGCCCGCTGATGGACGCCGGTCGCCACACCCTCGAGGTCCACATCGCCGACACCTCGCTGGCCGTGAGGGGCGACAGCGTGCGCCTCACGCAGGTGTTCGCGAACCTGCTGAACAACGCCGCCAAGTACACGCCCGAGGGTGGACGCATCGACGTGTTCCTCGAGCAGGACGGCCATGGCCATGCGGTGGTGCGCGTGAAGGACAGCGGCAGCGGCATTCCGGCCGCCATGCTGGACGCGATCTTCGACATGTTCGTGCAAGTCAGCGGCACCGCACGCGCCGCGCAGGGCGGCCTGGGCATCGGCCTCACGCTGGTGAAGAGCATCGTGGAGCTGCACGGCGGCACGGTCGCCGCCCGCAGCGAGGGGACGGACCGGGGCAGCGAGTTCACGGTGTCCCTTCCCCTGCTCGACCACGGCGTGGGCACCGGCGCGCAGACCGGAGCGCCCGAAGCCACGATCGCGGTGCACCACCGCATCCTGGTGGTGGACGACAACCGCGACGCGGCCGAGTCGCTGGAGGCTCTGCTGGATCTGCTCGGCGCGCAAGTCGCGGTGGCGTTCAGCGGCCTGGATGCACTGGCGAAGGCCGAGCACTTCGAGCCTTCGATCGCCATCCTGGACATCGGCATGCCCGGCATGGACGGCTGCGAGCTGGCGCGCCGCCTGCGGGCGCATCCGCGGCTGCACGACATCGGCCTGATCGCGGTCACGGGCTGGGGCCAGCCCGACGACCGGCTGCGCATCGCGCGGGCCGGCTTCGACCATCACCTGCTGAAGCCGGTCGATGTAGACGAACTGGCGGCGGCGCTGCAGAAGCTCGAACGGCGCGGCGCGGGCTGAGGCGCCACGCGAAGGAAGGGCTCAGGCAGCCCTTCTCTCTTCGTTCTTCTCTTCTTTCTTTTCTCTCTTCCTCAGAGCTCGCTGCCGTCGCGCAGCTGCCGCGCCTTGTAGACCAGCCGCACGCTCGCCCGGCGCGGATCGCCCGACTGCTGCTGCACGTAGATGTCGGTGTCGTTGCTCACCCATGCGGCATACGCGCTGCCGGGGTCGCGCGAAGACAGCTCGTTGCCGAACACGCCTCGGCCCCATTGCACCAGCGCCGTGAAGGCCGACGAGCCGGCATCGGGCGTGGATTGCGCGGAGGCCACGTACTCGACGCGCCGCAGCTCTGAAGCCGCGAAGAAGAAGGTCGGCTCGAACAGCAGGCCCGCCATCTCGACCGGCGCCGCGCGCCATGAGCCCACGAGGCCGCCGCTCAGGCGCTGCGGCCTTTGCACCCGCTCGGCGGCGGGCAGCGCGGCCTGAAGTTCCTCCGCCGACATGCCGAGCCGCACGCCGGGCGGCAGGGCCTGCGCGTGCACAGCTGCCCCAGTGAAAAGAGCAGCGCTAATGGCGAGCGCACGAAGAAGGATCGAGGGAGAAGGAAGTCGCACGTCGGGCATCGGGAGGAAGGAAGGCGGCGGCAGCGTGGGACCGCAAGTATCGCGCGGAGTTCCGATGCGCCGCCGCGCCCGTCCATCAGTCCTCGATGAAGACCTCTTCATGGAGGCGCGGCCGCTTCATTGCCGTTTGTCCATGTTGGACTGCCGGACGGCCAGGCTCAGGCCCGAAGCAGCGGCAGCCGCAGCGTGAGCCCCAGCACGCCGCCCTCGCGGGGCGCCGAGTAGATGCGCCCGCCGTGGTGTCCCGCGATGCGCTCGCAGGCCCTGGCACTGGCCGCCACGGCTGCGGAGAGCTTGCTGTCGAAGAACCTTGCGAGCGGCGGATGCGCGTCGACGGCGTCGAGGTCGCGCCAGTGGATCACCGCCTGCTGGCCGTCGGCATGCGCCGAGACCTGCAGCGTCGAGCCGGTGCGCATCACGCTGGCCGCGTAGGCCATGACCTTCGCGAGCAGTTCGCGCAGTTCGGCCTCGATCGCGAACACGCGCACCGCTTCCTGCGGCAGCCGGATGTCGACGCGGATGGTCTTGGCATCGGCCTGGGCCTCGGCGAAAGCCGCATCGAGCAGCGGCCGGATGTCCTGCGCCCGGCTCGCAACCAGGCGCTGCCGCGCTTCCTCGTGCGCCTGCTGCGCGGCCTCGCGAGCCTTCGCGCCCTGGCGCAGGTTGGCGACGAACAGCGAGAACATCGTGCCGACCACGCCGCCGAGCCCCAGCAGGATCACCCCGGCGATGACGGCCCCGAGGTTGCCCGATTGCAACTGCGCCCCGCTCATCAGCGCGCTCCCGGAGGCTGCGGTCCGGGTTCGCCCGGCACCCCGCGCGCGCAGCCTTGCGGCACGGGGGCACCGTCGGCCGGACACATGCCCCATCCGGGAGGCGGCGGCCTGCGGGCGTCGCCGAAGAGCATTGGCGGGGGTGGACGATAGGGCATGGGCGGCGGGGGAAGCACGATGCAGCCGGTCAGCCCGAAGGACGCCAGTGCGCCCGCGAGGAGTCGGATTCGGTTCATTGGTCGAGGTTCGATGCTGGATGGATGAAGGCGCGGAAAGCAAAAAAGTCGCGCGAAGGAAAAAGGGCAGCGCACGCCCCTTTCCTCCCGCGCGCCGCGCGTCCGCCGTCAGAACGCGTGGCGGATGCCGAAGTCGTAGCCGGTGGAAGAACGCGGCAGGCCCGTGTAGCCCGTGCCCGTGCTGCCGTAGCCCGTGGTGCTCGCCGACACCAGGCTGCCCGTGTAGTTCACGTCGTTGCGGTTGTTCACGCGCGCCACCGTCGCATACAGCGCCGTGCGCTTGGACAGGTTGTGCACGTAGCCGATCGCGAACTTGCGCGCCAGCGGGTCCTCGCCCGTGATGCCGGCTGCGCCCTCGTTGTAGCGAACCTGCGAGTACGACGCGCGGATCAGCCCCGCGCCCACCGGCACCGTCGCGCCGATCAGGTAGCCGTTGTAGCTGTCGTGCGTGTTCGCCAGCGCCGTGTCGAACTTGTTCTTCACGTTCGACAGCTCCCCGAACAGTTTCACCGGACCGAAGTCGTACGAAGCGCCCAGGTTGATGGTCTGCACCTTGCGCTCCAGCGTGGTGGTGTCCGCCGCGATGCTCTGGCCCACGCCCAGCGCGATGTCCAGCGGACCGTTGGCGTAGCCGAAGCGCCCGCCGACGTAGCGGCCCGCGCTGCTGCTGGTGGCAGCCGTGGTGCTGGTCGCGTCCGTGCTGGTGTTCTCGTGCAGCGCGTACTGGAACTGGCCATAGAAGCCGCCCAGGTTCGGCGGCAGGAAGTAGCCGATCGAGTTGCTCGCGCGCACGTAGTTGGTGTTGTTGATGGTGGTGTTGCCGCTGACGGTGCTGATCACGTTCGTGCCGGAGCCGTTGGTGCCGAACGGATCGAACACGGTGTCGTTCCAGAAGGTGGGCGTGTAGTCGCGGCCCAGGCGCAACTCGCCGAAGCCGCCCGACAGGCTCACGGTGGAGCGGCGCGCGAAGGTGGAGATGCCGGTGGCGCCGTCGTCGTTGGTGATGGGCGCTTCGAGCCAGAAGCTCGCTGCAAGCCCGCCGCCGAGGTCTTCGGTGCCGCGAAAGCCGATGCGGCTGGAGTTGTAGGCGGAGTTGCCCAGGCTGGTCTTGCTTTGCTTGACGGACGCGCCGGTGATGGCGTCGCGCGAGGTCGTCGACTGGTAGGTCAGGCCGGCGTCCACGACGCCGAACAACGTGACTGACGATTGGGCAGAGGCCAGGCCGCAGACGGCCAGGGCGGCGAATGCCGTGAGGGTTTTCTTCATTCAGGGTTCTCCGGTTGCAGCGGCTCTCCATCGAGCAGCCGACACGCATGGTCCCGTTCAAATTCGGAGGAATCTTGTGGTTGCCCACTGCCTTGCGAGAACTGTTGTTTGCACGCAAACCGCGTGCACCACCGAAGGAAACACCTCGCACAAGAAGTCTCCGAAAAGCCGCGCGATGCTCGGCGGCTCGAAGGAGCCTTCCATGACCATTGCCCTGCCAAGCAATACCGCCACAACGCTGGGTGTGCAGCAACTTGCCAACGCGTTCCGCCCCACCTTTTCGTACCTGCGCATTCTTCGCAACCTCATCATCCCGATGCCAGATGGGCACACGGTGCCCACGGCGCGCATCGACGCGGTGCTGGTGTGCGAGACCGGCGTCTACCTCTTCGAGATCAAGGCATGGCGCAATGCGTTCGTCTACCGCAAGAAGGCGGAGCAGTCGCCGCCGCGCTGGTTTCTGCGCCTGCATGGCGACAAGAGCGCGCGCGAGGTGAAGGACCCCGCGTGGCAGGGCGGACGCAAGACTTCTCAGCTGCGCGCCCTGCTGTGCGACGAGTTGCGGCTGCAGTACTTCGTGCTCCTGCCCTGCGAGGGCATCGAGCTCGAGGGCGTGATGCCGGCGGCCGTGATCACGCAGCAGGACCTGCCCTACATCGCGCGCCTTGTGCGCAACAACGGCCGCCTGGCACGCAACTACCCGCTGCTGGACGAGCGCGCCGTCGACCGCACCGTGGAGCGCCTGCTCGAGATACAGGGCGACCTGAGGATCGACGACCACCTGCGCAACTGCCGCGAAAGAAGCGGCCAGTTGCCGGAAGCCGTCGCGATGCCGGCATGGGCTGCTCCCAACGCAATGGGGTTGCAGTAGGCAAACCCGAGGCAAAGACCCCGAGCGTTCCGGGGCGGGCGGGGAAAAGTCCCAAATTCCTCCGACATTGGCGGGAACCATGCGCCGATGCAGTTTCCCAAGTCACTCGCAGCTGCAGCCGCGCTGCTTGCCTCCATCGCCGCTTCTCCCGCCTGGGCATTCGATCCGTTCACCATCGGGGACATCCGGCTCGAGGGCCTGCAGCGCGTCGAACCCGGCACGGTCTTCGCCACCATGGGCCTGCGAGCCGGCGACACCTACAGCGACGAGCGCGGCAGCACCGCCATCCGCGAGCTGTTCAAGCTCGGGCTCTTCAAGGACGTGCGCATCGACGTGAACGGCAACGTGCTGGTGGTGGTCGTGGAAGAACGCCCGACCATCGCCGAGGTCGACTTCGCGGGCACCAAGGAATTCGACAAGGCCGCGCTGCAGAAGGCGCTGCGCGAGATCGGGCTGGCCGAGGGGCAGGCCTACGACAAGGCGCTGGCCGACCGCGCCGAGCAGGAGCTCAAGCGGCAGTACATCGGCCGCAGCCTCTACAACGCCGAGGTCATCACCACCGTCACGCCGCTGGAGAAGAACCGCGTGAACCTGACCTTCACGGTGACCGAGGGCGAGCCCGCGCGCATCAAGGAAGTGCACGTGGTCGGCAACAAGGCCTTCAGCGAGAGCACGCTGCTGGACCTGTTCGACCAGGACACGGGCGGCTGGCTCGACTGGTACACCAAGTCCAACCAGTACTCGCGCACCAAATTCAACGGCGACCTGGAAACGCTGCGCTCCTACTACATCACGCGCGGCTACCTGGAGTTCCGCATCGACTCGACGCAGGTCGCCATCTCGCCCGACCGGCAGACGCTGACCCTCACGATCAACATCACCGAAGGCGAGAAGTTCGTGGTGGCCGGCGTGAAGCTCGCGGGCGACTACATGGGCCGCGAGGACGAGTTCAAGACGCTGGTGACCATCCGCCCCGGCAGGCCCTACAACGGCGAGGACGTGGCCGCCACCACCAAGGCCTTCACCGACTACTTCGGCACCTTCGGCTATGCCTTCGCGCGCGTGAAGGCCGAGCCGGAGATCGACCGCCAGAACAACCGCGTGACGCTGGTGCTCAGGGCAGAAGCCTCGCGCCGCGCCTACGTGCGGCGCATCAACATCGGCGGCAACGCCAGGACGCGCGACGAGGTGATCCGCCGCGAGTTCCGTCAGTACGAGGGCGCCTGGTACGACGGCAACAAGATCCGCGCCTCGCGCGACCGCGTGGACCGCCTGGGCTTCTTCACCGACGTGAGCGTCGATACCGTCGACGTGCCCGGCTCGCCCGACCAGGTCGACCTGGCGGTGACCGTGGCCGAGAAGCCGACCGGCTCGCTGCAGCTGGGTGCAGGCTACTCCTCCACCGACAAGGTCTCGCTGACTTTCGGCATCACGCAGGAGAACGTGTTCGGCAGCGGCAACTACCTGGGCCTGAACGTGAACACCAGTTCGTACAACCGCACCATCTCGCTGACGGCCACCGACCCGTACTTCACCAAGGACGGCATCTCGCGCACGCTGAACGTGTTCCACACCACCACGCGCCCCTACTACGAGGCCGACGGCAACTACAAGCTCGCGAGCGACGGCGGCTCGGTGCGCTTCGGCTTCCCGGTGGGCGAGCAGGACACGGTGTTCCTGGGCATCGGGCTGGAGCGCTGGTCGTTCACGCCCGGCACCAACGGCACCTACACGCTGGTCGACGGCTCGTACGTGTACACCGCCACGCCGCAGGCGTACCTCGACTACTTCAAGTGCACGGGCACCGCGCCGAGCGTGAGCTGCGCCAAGTCGAGCATGATCGCCATCCCCGCCACGCTGGGCTGGTCGCGCGACGACCGCGACAGCGCGCTGGTGCCCACGCGCGGCCGCCTGCAGAGCGCCAACCTCGAGATGGGCGTGGGCAGCGAGCTGCGCTACCTGAAGACCAACTACCAGTACCAGCAGTATTTCCCGCTGTCCAAGCAGTACACGCTGGCCATCAACGGGCAGCTCGGCTATGCGCGCGCGCTCGGCGGCAGCACTTACCCGATCTTCAAGAACTTCTACGCCGGCGGCCTGGGCTCGATCCGCGGCTTCGAGCAGAACTCGCTGGGCCCGGCCGACTCGGTGACGGGCGGCGCGCTCGGCGGCACGCGCAAGGCGATCTTCAACATGGAGTTCAGCACACCCTTTCCGGGCGCGGGCAACGACAAGACGCTGCGCCTGTACACCTTCCTCGACGCGGGCAACGTGTTCGCCGACCGCACCGCGAGCATGACGGACGCGCAGTGGAAGGCGCAGAACCGCCTGCGCGCCTCGGCGGGCATCGGCATCAGCTGGATCTCGCCGCTGGGACCGCTGCGGCTGGCCTACGCCGTGCCGCTGGTCTACCAGAAGGCCGACACCGCGAACAACATCTCGGCCGACCGCACGCAGCGCTTCCAGTTCCAGATCGGAACCTCGTTCTGAGCCTCGGGAGTCCTGGCCGCGGCCTGCGCGGTCAGCCGCAGCAGGCCGCTGCGCCGGCAAGTGCCGGGGAATAGGCGCGAGCGGTCATGGATTGCGCTTTTCCTTTTCTTCCGCCACATCGGGCGGCGAGGGCGGCGAGGGCCGCGTGGCCCGGCCCTCCGCCCAGAAGACGATCAGTGCCCAGGCCTGGGCGAGCAGCCAGAAAAACACCGTGATCGCCAGCAGCAGCGGCAGGGGCAGGTCCATGTGCGCAGTCATGGGCCTCATCGTGCGGGCCGATCGCGGAGAAATGATGGAGAACATTTCTCCCAGATTCCTCCACATTCGGCCGCGATGATCGGCTGCCGACCCACCCGGCCTCTCCCTCGCCCGTCCCGCCATGCATGCCGCAGAATGCGGCAATGCCTGCCCCGAGCCCATGCCTCACCTGACCCTTTCCAGAAAGATCTTCCTCGCGCTGGCCGCGCTGTTGATCGTGCTGCTGATCAGTTTCGCGGGCCTGTCGATCATCGCGCTGCAGCGCGGCCTGGGCTCCTACGTGGCCGAGATCGAGATCCGGCGCATGGACTGGCTCGCGCAGCAGCTGCAGAAATACCACGCCGCCAACGGCGACTGGAAGGGCCTGCACGACAACGACGACGCCTGGCACCGCCTGCAGATGGGCCGAATGGCCGCGGCGCTCGACAACGCGAGCGGCAGTGGCGACGAACGGCGGCTGCCGCCCTGGTACGAGTACCGCACCATGCGCGGGAATCCGCCGCCGGAAGGCGGCGCGGGTGCGGGCGCGGGCGACGGCGGCGCCGAGGGCGGCAGGCCGCCGCCCCCTCCACCGCCGGACTCGGCGCTTTCGTCGCCCCAGCTCGAGCTGACGCCGCGCCGGCTGCCGACCATGCCTCCGCCGTGGTTCTTCCGCGATCCGCGCGACATGCCGGACTCCATCTTCCAGCGGCTGGCCCTGCTCGACGCGCACGGCGCACGCGTGGTGGGCGCCGAAGTCGACCTCGCGAACGCCGCGCGCACGCCGATCCGCCGCGACCGCACCGTCATCGGCTACCTGGCGCTCACGCCCGTGCAGGGCCTGGAGAGCGAGGCCGACCGGGCCTTCGTCGCGCGGCAGTCCGGCGTGATCGTGCTCACCGGGCTGTGCGGCCTCGGCTTCGCGCTGGTGCTCTCGTGGCTGCTGGCGCGCCGCTGGTTCAAGCCCATCGACGAGCTCACCCAGGCCGCGCAGGACGTGGCGCGCGGCCGGCTCTCCACCCGCGTCGCGGTGCAGGGCTCGGACGAACTGGCGCTGCTGGGCCGCACCTTCAACGACATGGCGCAGCGGCTGGACACGATGGAGGCATCGCGCCGCGCCTGGCTGGCCGACGCGGCCCACGAGCTGCGCACGCCGCTGGCCGCCATGCGCGCGGAAATCGAGGCGCTGCAGGACGGCGTGCGCACCTTCGACGAACGCACCGCCCTGCGGCTGCACCGCCAGGTGATCCGCCTGGGCCAGCTGGTCGACGACCTGCGCAGCAGCATGCGCGAGCCGCACAACGACCTGCCCACGGCCACGGTGTTTCCGTTGTCGCTGCTGAAGGAGGCGCTCGACCACACGCGCGACCGCTTCACGGCGCGCGGCATCACGGTGGACCGCCGCGCCATCGACCGCATCGGCGCGTCCGCCCAGCCCGCCGTCGAGGGCGACGCGCACCGGCTGCACCAGGTCTTCATGAACCTGCTGGAGAACACGCTGGCCTACACCGACCAGGGCGGCGAGCTGCACATCGACCTCGTGGTCGAGGGCGCGTGGACCGGCAACCGCCTCACGCTGGTGTTCGACGACAGCGCGCCGGGCGTGCCCGAGGCCGAGCTGCCGCGCCTCTTCGACCGGCTCTTCCGCGGCGAGACCTCGCGCAGCCGCGAGCTCGGCGGCTCGGGGCTTGGGCTTTCCATCTGCCGCGCGACCATCGAGGCACACGGCGGCACCATCGACGCGTCGCCCTCGCCCTTGGGCGGCCTGCGCCTGACCATCACCCTTCCACTGGCAGCATCGCCATGACACGCATCGTCATCGTCGAAGACGAAACCGACATCGCCTCGGTGGTGCAGGACTACCTGCGCCACGCGGGCTACGAAACCGAGCACTTCACCGATGGGCAGAGCGCGCTCGAAAGCATCGTCGCCACGCCGCCCGACCTCACGCTGCTGGACATCATGCTGCCGCGGCTGGACGGCATCGAGGTGCTGCGCCGCGCGCGCGAACATACGGCGCACCCGATCATCATGCTGACCGCGCGCATCGAGGAGGTCGACCGGCTGCTGGGCCTGGAGCTCGGCGCCGACGACTACGTGTGCAAGCCCTTCTCGCCGCGCGAACTGGTGGCGCGCGTTCGCGCGGTGCTGCGCCGCACCGCGCCGGGCCCGTCGCAGGGCCCGGGCTCGCAGAGCGACGCGCCGGGGCTGGTACTCGACGACGTGCACTGGCGTGCATCGCTCGAAGGCACGCCGCTGAACCTCACGCGGCGCGAGTTCGGGCTGCTGCAGGTGCTCTCGCGGCACCCCGGGCGCATCTTCTCGCGAGCCCGCCTGCTCGAGCTGGCCTACGACGACACGGTGGACGTGACGGAACGCGCCATCGACAGCCACGTGAAGAACCTGCGCCGCAAGCTCGGCGCGGTGACGCCGGGGCACGACTGGATACGGTCGGTGTACGGCGTGGGCTTCGCGTGGGAGGCGCCGGCCGGTTAGGGCCTGTTCACACTATTTCCGGTCCTGCACGGGCCCCGATGCGCGGATCTGCGTCGCGGTCTTCGCCCAGGTCTTCTCCAGCATCCGCGACAGGTACGAGCCCGATTCCCAGCCCACCTGAAGCGCGATGGAAAGCACCGAGTCGCGCGTGTTCCTCAGCAGGAACTCCGCGCGCTCCAGGCGCCTGCGCTGCAGGTAGGCCAGCGGCGACACGCCGTACTTCGCGCGGAAGACGCGCTCCACCTGGCGGCGCGAAAGGCGGTGCTGCTGTGCAAATGCATCCAGGGACAGCGGCCGCGACAGGTCGGCTTCGATGGCCTCCGCCAGCAGTTCGGCCACCAGCAGGGCCGAGGCGGGATCGCCGTCCGACAGCGGCTGGCCGCTGAGCCGCGCAGCCTCCATGACGAGCGCGCCGCACAGCGCATAGTTCCCCGCAGGGCCTGCCTTGGCGGACTCGAACATCCGCTGCGACAGCGCACGCAGCGCCGTGCTGCCGGCGCGCATGCCCTGCGACGGAGTCGAAACGCCATGCGCCTGCAGCGCAGTGGCCCACAGCGCAGGGTCCACATAGACCGCGATGTGCGTCTGCCCCGCCGTGAGCGTGGTGGTCGAATGCGCGCTGCCTGCCGCGAACCAGAGGAAGTGCCCGGGGCCCAGGGTCTGCGCGCCGCCTTGCGCGTCGCCAACGCTGAAGCGCCCCGCCAGTGGCACGAACAGCATGTCGCAGTCGTGCACGTGCGTGTCGGTGGCGTAGCGCTCGCGGGCGTTCGCGACCATGGTGGCATGGTGCGACAGCCGCTCGACGAACAGCGACTGGCGCGGCGCCGGTATGCGGGTGTTCGTCAGGTGCATGGCCACTCCTTGTCGCAATTGAACTCGTGCATGTCGCAATCGGCCGTGCGCGTCCGCGCACGCTCAACAGAATCGGGAAACACCACTCCCGCAAGCAAGAAGCATGAAACCCCAAGCACTGCGCCGCCGCGCGCTCCTCGGGCTGGCAGCCGCCGGCCTCCTGTACGGCCCCGCCGCCTCATGGTCGGCTCCGGAAACGGCCTACCCGGCCAAGCCGGTGACGATCATCGTACCCTTCCCCGCCGGCGGCGGCACCGACGTCATCTTCCGCTCGGTGCAGCAGCGGCTGCAGACCGCGCTCGGCGTGTCGGTGATCATCGACAACCGCTCCGGCGCCGGCGGCACCGTGGGCACGGGCTTCGGCGCGAAGGCGAACCCCGACGGCTACACGCTGGTGGCGGCCACCACCTCGACCATCGCCTCCGCCGACGCGGTCTACCCCAAGCTGCCCTACGACCCCATCAAGGACCTCGTGCCCATCGGCACCATCGGCACCACGCCCTTCGTGCTGGTGGTGACGCCGTCGCTGGCGGCACGCGACGTGAAGGGCTTCGTCGACTACGCCAAGGCCCATCCGCAGGCGCTCAACTACGGCAGCATCGGCAACGGCAGCCTGAGCCACCTGGCGGGCGAACTCTTCAAGCAGCGCACCGGCATCGAGATGACCCACGTGCCCTACCGCGGCGCGGCGCCCGCGCAGGCCGACCTGATGGCGGGCCAGATCCAGGCGCTGTTCGACAACCCGCCTGCGCTGCTCGCGCAGGTGCGCGGCGGCCGCATGCGGGCGCTGGCGATCAGCGAGCCCTCGGCCGGGTTCGAAGGCCTGCCGACCTTCGAGCAGGCCGGCATCAAGGGCTTCAGGCCGCAGCTCTGGTACGGCCTGATGGCGCCGGCTGCCACGCCGCAGCCTGTAGTGCAGCGCCTGCGCGCCGCGCTCGACACGGCCATGCGCGATGCGGCGCTGCGTGCCGACATGCAGTCCAAGGGCGTGACGCCGTGGACCGTGACGCCCGATGCATTCCAGGCACAGATACGCAGCGACATCCAGCTCTGGGGCGGCATCGCGCGCTCGGTCAATGCGAAGGCCGAATGACGATGACGACACCCCACCCTCCGCACGCCCACAACATCCGCGTCTTCGTGGGGTCCGACCCGAGGATCGGCGGCAACCCCGCACCGGTCTGGCTCGACGCCGACGCGCTCTCCACCACGCAGATGCAGGAGTACACGCGCCGCAGCGGCCATGAATCGGTGTTCGTGCTGAAGCCCGCAACGCCCGCGCACGCCCTGCGCATGCGCTACTTCGTGCCCAACCACGAAATGGAGATGTGCGGCCACGCTACGGTCGGCGCGCTCTGGCTGCTGCACCGGCGCGGCGAATGGGACGGCTCGCCCATCGCCATCGAGACGCTGAGCGGCACCGTGACGGGCCGCCGCGTCGACGGCACGGTACAGATCAGCCAGCCGCGCGCGGTGGTGGAGGAAGTGACGCAGCAGGCGCTGGTCGAGGAGATCGCGCGCTGCCTGGGCATCAATGCGGCGAACATCGTCGGGCCCGTGCTCAACGCCGCGACCAGCCGCGTGAAGACGCTGGTGCGGCTGGCGGATACGAAGCAGCTCCACGGCCTGCGCGTGGATTTCGCGCGCGTCGAGTCGCTGTGCGAGCGGCTGGGCTCGACCGGGCTGTATCCGTACGCGCTGTCGGAAGGCGAAGGCTGCACGGTCAGCGCGCGGCAGTTTCCGAAATCCTCCGGCTATCCCGAAGACGCGGCCACGGGCATCGCCGCGGCGGCGCTCGCGTGGGGCCTGCGCCGGCTGGGCCTGGTCGGCACGGACGCGCTCACGGTGACGGTGCGGCAGGGTGAAGCCATGGGGTCGCCTTCCGCCATCCATGTCGGCTTGCCGTCGGAAGCGATGGGGCAGGAAGGCTGCCGGGTCGGCGGCGAATGCTGCGAAGAGCCGCCGGAGGATCTGCGCCTGGACGTGCTCTGCCCGCCGGAAGCGGCGCGTGCCAATCCTTCCGGAACCTACGCCACCTTCTCTAAGACGGGCAGCCTGTGGCACTCGAGCGGCGTCGTCGGGCGCGAGAACGGCGAAGTCGTCGCCGGGCCGCTGCGGGGGCCGGACGACGTGGCGCGCGGCCAGCGCGCGGCAGTGGCTGCAGTCGCCGCGCTGCTGCGCGCCGCACGCGAAGAACTTGGCAGCCTCTCGCGCGTCGCCCGCGTCGTCGCGCTGAACGGATACCTCCAGACCGGCGCCGATTTCGCGGAGCACGCGAAGGTGATGGACGCGGCCTCGGAACTGCTGCGGCAGGTCTTTCCCGAGGCACCGCTGCCGGCCCGCACGACCATCGGCGTCGCGTCGCTGCCGCGCGGCGGCGCGGCCGAGGTGTCGTTGACGCTGGAAGTACGCGGCTGACCGGCGCAGCGCCTTGCCCTTTTCTTCTACTGGTACGCCGCCAGCTCCTGCTTGGCGATCGCGTTGCGATGCACCTCGTCGGGACCGTCCGCCACGCGCAGGTGCCGCTCGTAGGCGTAGAAGTTCGTGAGCAGCGTGTCCTGGCTCAGCCCCATGGCGCCGTAGGCCTGCATGGCCCAGTCGATCACCTTCACGCAGTTGTTGGGCGTGAGCACCTTGATCATCGCGATCTCCTTCGCGGCGACCTTGTTGCCCACGGTGTCCATGCGGTAGGCGGCGTTGAGCACCATCCAGCGCGACTGCTCGATGAGCATGCGCGACTCGGCGATGCGCTCGCGCCATACGCCCTGCTCCGACAGCGGCTTGTGGAAGGCGGTGCGCGACACCAGGCGCTGGCACATCATCTCCAGCGCCGCCTCGGCCATGCCGATGGCGCGCATGCAGTGGTGGATGCGGCCGGGGCCGAGGCGGCCCTGGGCGATCTCGAAGCCGCGCCCCTCGCCGAGCAGGATGTTCTCTACCGGCACGCGCACGTTCTCGAACACGATCTCCGGATGGCCGAAGGGCGGGTCGTACACGCCGAGCAGCGCCATGTCGCGCACGATGGTCACGCCGGGCGTGTTCTTCGGCACGAGGATCATCGACTGCTGCCTGTGCCGATCGGCGTTGTCGGGGTCGGTCTTGCCCATGAGCACGAAGATCTCGCAGCGCTCGTTCATTGCACCGGTGATGTACCACTTGCGGCCGTTGATGACGTACTCGTCGCCTTCGCGGCGGATGCTGCAGCGGATGTTGGTGGCGTCGCTCGAAGCCACCTCGGGCTCGGTCATCGCGAAGGAGGAGCGGATCTCGCCGGCCAGCAGCGGCTTTAGCCAGCGCTCCTGCTGCGCCTTGGTGCCGTAGCGCGCCAGCACTTCCATGTTGCCGGTGTCGGGCGCGGAGCAGTTGAAGATCTCCGAGCACCAGTAGCGCCGGCCCATGATCTCGCACAGCGGGGCGTATTCGACGTTGCTCAGGCCCGGGCCGTGCTCCGACTCGGGCAGGAACAGGTTCCACAGCCCGCGCTCGCGCGCCTTGGCCTTGAGGCCGGCCATCATCGGCAGCTCGGCGTACGGCCGGCCCGCGCGGGCGTTGGCGGCCAGCTCCTCTTCATGGCGCTTCTCGTTGGGGTAGACGTGCTCGTCCATGAACCTGAGCAGTTCCTCGCGCAGCGCGATCACCCGGGGCGTGAATTCGAAATGCATGGTGCGTCCTTCGGCAAGAGTCGATGTGTAGGTGTGGCTTGAAGGTACGTCGCACGCGGCGTTTCGCACGGTCTTCCGGGTGACACCGCGGGACCGCTGCTGTCACCTTGGCAGCAGCGGCCGGCGCGACAATGCGGGCATGACCGCCAGCCCCACGGACGTTTCTTCTTTTCCCACCTCGCCGCGCCCCGTGCGCATGGCGGCCACGCTCATCGTCGTGCGCGACGGCAACGCCGGCCTCGAGGTGCTGATGCTCCGGCGGGCCGAGAAGGCCAACGACCAGAACAGCGGCGCGAGCGTGTTCCCGGGCGGCGTGATCGACGCGCACGACCGCGGCCTGCACGGCTGCTGCAGCGGCCTCGACGACCGTGCCGCGAGCGAGCGGCTCGAAGTGCCCGATGGCGGCCTCGACTACTACGCGGCGGCGATCCGCGAATGCTTCGAGGAAGCCGGGCTGCTGTTCGCGACCGATTCCGCCGGACGGCCGGTGACGCTCGACAGCCTGCCTGCCGGCCAGCTCGCCGAGATGCGCCATGCGGCGGAGCAAGGCACCGACGCGCTGCTCTCGCTGTGCGCGCAGCACGGCTGGAAGCTGGCAGCGGACCGCCTCGCGTACTTCTCGCACTGGCTCACGCCGCCGGGCATGCCGCGCCGCTTCGACACGCGCTTCTTTCTCGCCGCCATGCCCGAGGCGCAGAGCGTTCGGCCCGACGGCCGCGAGACGGTCGAGCACATGTGGCTGCGGCCCGCCGATGCGGTGGACCCGGCGCGCGGGCTCAAGCTGATGAACGTGACGCGCCGCATCCTGCTGGAGCTCGCGCGATTCCAAAGCGTGGAAGAGCTCATGGCGCATGCGCGCAGCCTGAAGCACATTCCCCGCGTGATGCCCCGGCTGGCGGACGGCCCCAAGGGGCGGCGGCCGGTGAACATGGAGGAGCCTTCGTACGAGGAAGTCGGCTTTGTCGATCCGCACGGCGAAGGCGGTGGGCGCTATGCGCACGAGGCCGGGCTGGCGATGCGGCTTTCGGCGCGGGTGCTGCGGGTGACCGGGGAAGCCGGCGACGGATCGGGCACGCTGGTGCACAGCTATTTCGTGGGAACGGCGGACGGAGATTGCGCGCTGATCGACGCATCGCCCGCAGGCCCCGCGCATGCCGAGGCGCTTGCCGCCGCGGCGCCGGGGCGGGTGCGATGGCTTCTGTCGACGCAGGCCGGCCCAGAAGAAGCACTGCGCAAGTTCTGGCCGGATGCGGCCGCCGCGGTGCCGGCACTGGGCGAGCAGATCCGAATCGGCGATGCCACGCTGCGCGTGCTGCCGGGCGATGGCGATGCGCGATCGCGGCGGTTCCTGCTGGTCGAGGAAGGGATCCTGTTCACGGGCGCGTCAGATGCGCCGATGACCGGCGAAGAGCAGGTTCGCTGGATCGCGCCGCGCCACGGCTTCCTGCACAGCCGGCGCTGACCACCCCGCAGCACCTCGTCGCGCTACGCGGCCGTGGCATGCATCGTGCAAGATCGGCTCATCATGCTTCCCCTGTCTCCGGACGCGCTGCGCCAGCAGCTGCGGTCATTCGCTTCGCGCGCGCAGCCCGTGCGCATTCTTCTCACGCTCGGCAGTCTCATGGCGGCTTGCGCCTGGACCGGCCATGCCGATGCGGTGATTCCCCTCTTCCTCGGCGCCATCGCCAGCGCGCTGGCCGAGACCGACGACAGCTGGCGCGGCCGGCTGCGCGCGCAGCTGGTCACGCTGGGCTGCTTCGCGGGCATCGCGTTCGCGGTGGAGGCGGCCTTCGGCATGCCGCTGCTGTTCATCGCCGGCCTTGCGCTCGCGGCCTTCTGGCTCACGATGCTCGGCGCGGTGGAGGCGCGCTACAAGGCGATCGCTTATGCGACGCTGATCCTGGCGATGTACGCCACGCTCGGCATCGAGAACATGGGTGCGCACGGCGTGGCGCATCGCGGACGCGAGCCCTTGCTGCTCGTGGCCGGCGCGGCCTGGTACGGCGTGTTCTCCGTGCTGTGGTGCGCGGCCTTTCCGGCGCAGCCGGTGCAGGCACGGCTGGTGACGCTCTTCACCGTGCTGGGCAACTACGTGCGCTACAAGGCGTCGCTCTTCGAGCCGCTGCGCGGCATCGACATCGAGCGCAAGCGGCTCGCGCTCGCGCAGCTCAACGCGGAAGTGGTGACCGAGCTCAACGCGGCCAAGGAGAGCATCTTCCGCCGCATCGGCGCACGGGCGCCGACGGGGCGCATCTCGCGCTACCGCGGGCTCTACCTGATCGCGCAGGACGTGCACGAGCGCGCGAGCTCCTCGCATGACGACTACAACGCGCTGGCCGACGCCTTCTTCCACAGCGACCTGCTCTACCGCTGCCAGCGCGTGCTGGGCCTGCAGGGGCTGGCCTGCCAGCGGCTGGCCGAGTCGGTCGCGCGGCGCGAGCCCTTCGAGGTGGGCCCGGAAACCGTGCAGGCGCTGGCCGACCTGCGCAGCGCCATCGAGCACGAGCGCGCGCGGGCAGATACCCCCGCGCGGCTCGCGCTGCTGGCCTCGGTGGAGGCGCTGGCGCGCAACCTCGCGCTGCTCGACGGCCAGCTCGCGGGCGCCAGCCAGCCCTCGGCGCGCGCTGGCCGCACGGAGATGGGCCTGTTCGACCGCTCGCCGCGCTCGTGGCGCGACGCCCTCGAGCGCGTGCGCCGCCAGCTCACCGTGCGATCGCCGCTCTTCCGCCATGCGCTGCGGCTGTCGATCGCGCTGGTAGCGGGCTACGGCGTCATGCAGGCCATCCACCCGGCGCAGGGCTACTGGATCCTGCTGACCACGCTCTTCGTCTGCCAACAGAGCTATGGCGACACCATCGCGCGCATGGGGCAGCGCATTGCCGGCACCGCGCTCGGCGTGGTGGCGGGCTGGGCGCTGCTGCAGCTCTTTCCGCAGCCGCTGGTGCAGTCGGTGCTCGCGGTGATCGCAGGGGTGCTGTTCTTCGCGACCCGCACCACGCGCTACCTGCTGGCCACGGCTTCGATGACGCTGCTGGTGCTGATGTGCTTCAACCAGGTCGGCGACAGCGGCGTGCTGCTGGTGCCGCGGCTGGTCGATACGGCCATCGGCAGCGCGATCGCCGGGCTGGCCGTGCTGCTGGTGCTGCCGCACTGGCAGGCGCGGCGCATCAACGAACTGGCGGCCGCCGCAATGCGCGGCCATGCGGGCTACCTGCGGCAGATCGTCGTGCAGTACCGCACCGGCGCGCGCGACCACCTCGACTACCGGCTGGCGCGGCGCAACGACCACAACGCGGACGCGGCGCTGTCGACCGCCGTGTCGGACATGTTCCGCGAGCCGGGCTACGTGCGGCGGCGCGCAGGAGTGGCGCTGCGCTTTCTGATCCGCTCTCACACGCTGCTGAGCTACCTCTCGGCACTGGGCGCCCACCGTTCGGCGCTGCCCGATTCGGCGCAGATGGCGGTGCTGCACGCCTCGGCCGAAGGCGCGATCGCGGCGCTGGAAGCGCTGGCGGCTGGACTGGAAAAAGGCACGGCAGATGTAACAGGCGGGCTGGAAGCCGAATCGGCCGCACGCGCCGGGCTCGCGCAGGCCGCCGACGGCGGCGACGACGCCCAGGCGCGAACTTTCCATACCGAACTCGGTCTGATCTGGCTGCAGATAGACGCCCTGCGCACCCACGCACGCGAATGGCTGCAGCCCGAAGGCGGCGAAACCACGACCGCGCCGGCCTGAGGGCGAGTGAACATCCGTGCGATCCGGTCGGTTGAAAGCGCCGTCGCGAGCACCCCTTCGCGCGGAAGGTAAAATTACCCCTACATGTCCCGCTGGTTTGCCGCCACTGTCCTCGCCATCATGTTGTCCTGCTACGGCTTTGCCGTGCTTGCCCACAACATGCTCGGTGCCGGCCATTCGCACGCCGAACCGCAGACCGCCCAGGCAACCCAGACGCTGGTCGTCAGCGTCGCCTTCTCGGATCTCTCCGATCTTTCCGATCTTTCCGACGCCAGGAAGCCGGCAGGCGATGCCGACAAGGCCTCGGACGACACCCTCTCCATCGACGAAGCCGGCTCCGAACACGCCGAACTGGTCGATGCCCGCAACGGCGCGCCCGCGCTGCTGCGCTTCACTGAACAGCCGCCGAAACTCGGCCTGACCACCATCGTCTCGCCGTTCCTGGCGCGACCCAAGCGGCCACCCCGCGCCGCTTCCTTCGTCGCCTAGGCCCGAGGGCCTTCGCGACCGGGAGCCGCCACGGCTCCCGCTCCCCTTGCGATCCGGCACGGCCGCCATCCGGCGGCGCCCGCATCGCAGCCACCCGATCTCTCTCATTCACGGCCCTGTGCCCCATTGCGCGCGCCATCGCACGCAGCCGGCATCGGTCCAGCTTCAAGGAATCAACACAATGAACAACAGCCCTACCGCCTATCACGACAGCATCGAGCTGCCGATCGCCTCGCCGCAGGAGCGCAACCGCGTCCTGCGCAACACCTACCTGCTGCTCGCGCTGTCGATGGTGCCCACCGTCCTGGGCGCCTGGATCGGCGTCTCCACCGGCCTCTCGCGCGCGATGTCGCCGGGCATCGGCCTGATGGTCTTCCTCGGCGGCGCCTTCGGCTTCATGTACGCCATCGAGAAGACCAAGGAGTCGGCCGCCGGCGTGCCGGTGCTGCTGGCCTTCACCTTCTTCATGGGCCTGATGCTGTCGCGCCTGGTCGGCACCGTGCTCGGCCTGGCCAACGGCGCCAGCCTGGTGATGACGGCCTTCGCCGGCACCGGCGCGATCTTCCTCGGCATGGCCACGCTGTCGTCGGTCATCAAGCGCGACCTGTCGGCCATGGGCAAGTGGCTCTTCATCGGCGCCATCCTGCTGCTGGTGGCGGGCATCGCCAACTTCTTCATCAAGTCGAGCGCGCTGATGATGACGCTGTCGGTGCTGGCCATCGGCATCTTCTCGGCCTTCATCCTGCACGACCTCAAGCGCGTGAAGGACGGCCTGGAGACCAACTACATCTCCGCCACGCTGGGTGTGTACCTCAGCATCTACAACGTCTTCCAGTCGCTGCTGGCCCTGCTGGGCATCGCCGGCGGCCGGGACGAGTGATTCATTCCCCACGAAGGAAGGAAAACATCCCATGCGTCTCACCACCAAGGGCCGCTTCGCGGTCACCGCGATGATCGACATCGCACTGCACGGCCGTTCGGGCCCCGTCACGCTGGCTTCGATCAGCCTGCGCCAGCGCGTGTCGCTGTCGTACCTGGAACTGCTGTTCGGCAAGCTGCGGCGAGCCAGCCTGGTCGAATCGACCCGCGGGCCGGGCGGCGGGTATTCTCTGAGCCGCAAGGCGGCCGAGATTTCCGTGGCCGACATCGTCCTCTCGATCGAGGAACACGATGCCGAAACCACCCGCCGGCGCGATGCCGACGCGCCGGGTGAAGCGGGCCGCTGCGAGATCGACGAGCTCTGGGCCACCGTGAACCTGCGGGCGGTCGAGTTCCTCAAGTCGATCTCGCTGCAAAGCCTTGTCGACGAACAGAAGGCCAAGGGCGTACAGGCCGCGGTGCGGACCGAGACCCGGCGCACGCCGGCCGGCCAGCCGGCCACGCGCAAGCCTTTCGTCGTCGATGCGCCGAACTCGGTGTTCGCACTGGGACGGCGCCAGCAAAGCGCCAGCTAGCTCCGAGCCAGCCAGCCGACCGGCCCACGCGGCAGGGCCCGCCGTCACGGATCGACGTGGCGGCGGGCGCCTGCCTGCGTGGGCTTTTTTCGTTGGTTCTTATCCCTCGGAAGCATCAGGAATCCTTCATGTTGCGACGCAACACGGCAGGCACAATGCACCATAACAGTGCGAAACAAGCATGCGCGACCCGGACGACTCCGGCTCGCGCCGCATCGCGTTCCCGGACAGCCATGACTCTCAAGCTCCTGTTCCCCATTTCCCTGCTCGTCCTCGCCGCCTGCGGCGCCCGGCAGGCGCCAGACACCGAAGCAGCGCCGCCCGAAGTCGGCGTGATGGCGCTGCACGCGGGCGACGTGCCCGTGCACACCGAGCTCTCAGGCCGCACGGCCGCGTTCCGCGTGTCGGAGGTGCGCCCGCAGGTCAACGGCATCGTGCGCAAGCGCCTGTTCGAGGAAGGCAGCATGGTCCGCGCGGGCCAGGTGCTGTACGAGAGCGAGCCCGGCCCCTTCGAGGCGGCGCACGAGCAGGCACAGGCCACGCTTGCAACTGCCCAGGCGAGCATCGCGAGCCTGCGCGGCAAGGCCGAGCGCTTCGGCGAACTGGTGAAGGCCAATGCCGTGAGCCGGCAGGAGCACGAGGAAGCGCAGGCCGCGCTCGTGCAGGCCGAGGCCGGCGTGAAGGCCGCGAAGGCGGCGCTGAAGGCAGCGCGCATCAACCTCGAATTCACCCGCATCGAGGCGCCCATCTCGGGCCGAATCGGCCGCTCCAGCGTGACCGAGGGCGCGCTGGTGGCGCCGGGCCAGGCCACGGCGCTGGCGACCATCCAGCGCATCGATCCGATCTACGTCGACGTGGTGCAGTCCAGCCTCGAGCTCACGCGGCTCAAGCGCCGCTTCATCTCGGGCGACATGGCGCCCGCGAGCACGCGCGTGAGCCTGCGCATGGAAGACGGCCTGCCGTACCCGCATGCCGGCACGCTGAAGTTCGCCGAAGTGGCGGTCGATGCCGCAACCGGCTCGGTCACGCTGCGCGCGGAGTTTCCGAACCCGCAGGGGCTGCTGCTGCCTGGCATGTACGTGCGTGCGCAGGTCGAATCGGGCGTGGAGCGGCAGGCCGTGCTCGCGCCGCAGCGCGGCGTGGCGCGCAACGAGAAGGGCGAGCCGACCGCGCTCGTGGTGGGCAGGGACGACAAAGTCGAGCTGCGCACGCTCGAAGTGCGCAGTGCCTCGGGCGACCAGTGGATCGTGACCGGCGGCCTGCAGGAAGGCGACCGGCTCGTGGTCGACGGCCTGCAGCGCGCGCATCCCGGCGACAAGGTGAAGCCGGTGCCGGTGCCGGTATCGGCCGCGGCGGCGCCTTCCTCGGCAGATTGAGACAACGCAAGTGATCGCCAATTTCTTCATCCAGCGGCCCGTCTTCGCATGGGTCATCGCCATCCTGATCATGCTGGCCGGCGGCGTGGCCATCCGCACGCTGCCGGTGTCGCAGTACCCGGACATCGCGCCGCCCACGGTCGTCGTTTCTGCCAACTACCCCGGCGCCTCTGCGCAGGCGGTGGAGAACAGCGTCACGCAGGTGCTGGAGCAGCAGCTCAAGGGCATCGACGGGCTGCTGTATTTCAAGTCGACCAGCAGTTCGGCCGGCTGGGCCGAGATCAGCGTCACCTTCCGCCAGGGCATCAACCCCGACACCGCCCAGGTGCAGGTGCAGAACAAGGTCAGCCAGGCCACCAGCCGGCTGCCGCAGGCGGTGCAGCAGCAGGGCGTGACGGTCGCGAAGTCGCAGAACAACTTCCTGCTGATCGTGGCGCTCTACGACGAGACCGGCCGCCGCACCGACACCGACGTGGCCGACTGGATGGCCAGCAACCTGCGCGACCCCATCAGCCGCGTCGACGGCGTGGGCTCGGTGCAGGCTTTCGGCGCTTCTTATGCGATGCGCATCTGGCTCGACCCGCACCGGCTCTCGAGCTACCAGCTGATGCCCTCGGACGTGACCGCCGCCATCGCCGCGCAGAACACGCAGGTGTCGGTGGGCGAGATCGGCGCGCGGCCTTCGCCCGCGAAGCAGCAGCTCAATGCCACCGTGACGGCGCTGTCGCGGCTGCAGACGCCCGAGCAGTTTCGCGACATCGTGCTGAAGACGCAGGCCGACGGCGCCGTGGTGCGCCTGGGCGACGTGGCGCGCGTGGAGATGGGCAGCGAGTCGTACGCCGAGACCACGCGGCTAAACGGCCACCCCGCCGCCGGCGCGGCCGTCATGCTGGCGCCCGGCGCCAACGCGCTGACCACCGCCAGCGCGGTGAAGGCGCGCATGGCCGAGATGGAGCCCTCGCTGCCCCCCGGCCTGCGCGTGGCCTACGCGGAGGACACCACGCGCTTCGTGAAGATCTCGATCAGGTCGGTCATCAAGACGCTGCTGGAGGCCATCGCGCTGGTGGTGGTCGTGATGTACCTGTTCCTGCAGAACTGGCGCGCCACGGTCATCCCGGCCATCACCGTGCCGGTGGTGCTGCTGGGCACCTTCGGCGTGCTGGCGGCCTTCGGCTACTCGATCAACGTGCTCACGCTGTTCGGCATGGTACTGGCCATCGGCCTGCTGGTGGACGACGCCATCGTGGTGGTGGAGAACGTCGAGCGCGTGATGCACGAGGAAGGGCTCGACCCGAAGGCGGCCACCATCAAGTCGATGCGGGAGATCACCGGCGCGCTGGTGGGCATCGCGGTGGTGGTGTCGGCGGTGTTCCTGCCGATGGCCTTCTTCGGCGGCTCGGTGGGCGTGATCTACCGGCAGTTCTCCGTGACCATCATCGCGTCGATGACGCTGTCGGTGGTGGTGGCGATCGTGCTGATCCCGGCGCTGTGCGCGCGCTTCCTGCGGGCCAGCGACGCGCCGCGCACGCGCGGCTTCCTGGGCGCATTCAACCGCAGCTTCGACGCGGCGCAGGGCCGCTACGTGGGCCTGCTGGGGCGCATGCTGCGCAAGCCGCTGCGCTTCACGGCCGTGTACGCGGCCATCGTGGCGGGCATGGGCGCGCTCTACCTGGCCCTGCCGGGCGGCTTCCTGCCCGAGGAGGACCAGGGCAGCGCGATGGTGCAGCTCACGCTGCCGGCGGGCTCCACGATCAGCCGCACCGACGCGGTGAACCGCATGGTCGAGAAGCACTTCCTCGAAACCGAGAAAAACACGACCGACACTATCTTCACGCTCTCGGGCTGGAGCTACGGCGGCTCGGGGCAGAACATGGGCATGGCCTTCGTCTCGCTGAAGGACTGGTCCGAGCGCGGCCGTGCCGACCAGCGCGCGCAGGCCATCGTCGAGCGCGCCGGCACCGTGCTGGGCAAGCAGCAGCGCGACGCCGAGGTCTACGGCATGGTGCCGCCGCCCATCGAGGGGCTGGGGCAGTCGAACGGCTTCGAGTTCTGGCTGCAGGACACCTCGGGGATGGGCCCGCAGAAGCTGGTGCAGGCACGCGAGTCGCTGCTGCGCGACGCGGGCAAGGACGCGCGGCTGCAGTCGGTACGCGCCAACGGCGTGGCCGGCACGCCGCAGCTGCAGATCGACATCGACCAGCTCAAGGCCTCGGCGCTGCGCCTGTCGCTGGACGACGTGAACACCACGCTGGGCATCGCCTGGGGCGGCAGCTACGTCAACGACTTCATCGACCGCGGCCGCGTCAAGCGCGTGTACGTGCAGGCCGACGCGCCCTACCGCTCCGACCCGGACGACATCCGCCAGTGGTTCGTGCGCGGCGCCACCGGCGCGATGACGCCGTTCTCGGCCTTCGCCACCACGCGCTGGTCGCAGGGCGCGCCGCAGCTGGAGCGCTACAACGGCCTGCCGGCGGTGCAGATCCAGGGCGCGGCCTCGCACGGCACGAGCTCGGGCACGGCGATGGCCGCGGTCGAAGCCATCGCGAAGAAGCAGCGCGGCACCGGCCACGCATGGAGCGGCCTTTCCTACCAGGAGCGGCTGTCGGGCGGGCAGGCGCCGCTGCTGTTCGCGCTGTCGATCCTCGTCGTGTTCCTCTGCCTGGCGGCGCTGTACGAGAGCTGGTCGGTGCCGTTCTCGGTGATGCTGGTGATTCCGCTGGGCGTGCTCGGCGCGGTGATCACGGCGTCGCTGCGCGGGCTGTCGAACGACATCTACTTCCAGGTCGGGCTGCTCGCGACCATCGGGCTGTCGGCGAAGAACGCGATCCTGATCATCGAGTTCGCCGAAGCGGCGCTGCGCCGGGGCATGCCGCTGCTCGACGCAGTGGCCGAAGGCGCGCGCCTGCGGCTGCGGCCGATCCTGATGACATCGCTGGCCTTCCTGGCAGGCGTGGTGCCGCTGGCACTGGCCACTGGCGCGGGTTCGGCGAGCCAGGTGGCCATCGGCACCGGCGTGTTCGGCGGGGTGCTGGCGGCGACGGCGCTGGGGATCTTCTTCGTGCCGTTGTTCTACCTGCTGGTGAAGCGGCTGGCAGCCCGGTTCTACAGGCGCAGCGGCGTCGCGGCGGCGTCCTGAGGAGCTGTCGCCGTCAGCTCTTTCCGGCGGCGGGCGCGCGTCGCGGCAGGCCCGGCAAGGTCCATCCGAAGGTCATGCCCGCCGCAGCGATCAGGATGGCCGCCGCGCCCACCACCTGCAACGCGCCCAGCCGCTGGCCGAAGGCGACGTAGTCGACGCCGATGGCCACCAGCGGATAGATGAACGACAGCGCGCCGGCCACCGGCGTCGACAGCTTCTGCAGCGCCCCGTACAGCAGCACGAACACCAGCCCCGTGTAGATCACGCCCATCGCGAGATGCACACCCCACGTGGCCGCATCGGCCGGCAGCGTCTTGAGATTGGCGAAGGGCGCGAGCATCACGATGCCCACGCACACCTGTATGAGCGCGATGAGGTGCGGCGCGATGCCGTCGAGCTTCTTCGCGACCAGAGCCGCCGCCGCGTAGCAGAAGGCCGCGCCCAACGCCATCAGCACGCCGATGAAATAGGACGAACCGCCGGCGCCTCCGCCTGATTTGGCTTGCGCCACCAGCACCACCCCGGCGAAGGCGATGCACAGCCAGATCGCCTTCATCGCGGTCAGCCGCTCCGAGAGCAGCAACGCGCCGAGCGCGACCAGCATGAAGGGCTGCGTGTTGTAGACCGCCGTGGCAATCGAGATCGACGCGTGCGAGAACGAGGCGAAGATCAGCACCCAGTTGACGACCAGCGCCACGCCGCCGAACGCGGCCAGCGCGAATTGGCGCAGCGTCAGGCCGCGCCGCAACAGCCCCAGCGCGAAGCACACGACCAGCAGCGTCGCCGCGCCGAACACGCAGCGCCAGAACAGCAGGTCGGGCAGCGGCTGGCCGGAGCGCACGACGAACCACCCGATGGTTCCGGAAATCACCATGGCCGCGCTCATCTCCAGCGCGCCGCGAAGCTGCGTCTGCATCTCTGTCCGTTGCCTTCTCTGTTCGCTCTGTTCGGGGAAACAAGAGTGCCATGTATTGCGTCGCCTGGATATGCTTCGAACAAGGCCAGAACCGCCAACCGCCTTCGACAATTAGCCAGCAAGGCCCATACACCGGAGAACCCTCAAATGCTCGACGCAACGGACGAAGCCATCGTGCTGGCCCTGGCGGACAACGCGCGCATGTCGCTGAAGGAACTGGCCCATCACGTGGGGCTGTCTTCTCCCAGCGTGTCCGAGCGGCTGCGCCGGCTCGAGGAGCGCGACGTGATACGCGGCTACACGCTCCAGGTGAACCCGAAGGCGCTGGGCTACCAGTTCCAGGCCATCGTGCGCATCCGCCCGCTGCCGGGGCAGCTGCAGGCGGTGCAGGAACTGATCGTGGGCACGCCCGAGTTCTGCGAGTGCGACAAGATCACCGGAGAAGACTGCTTCGTCGCGCGGCTGTTCCTGCAGTCGCTGGAGCAGCTCGACGGCATCCTCGACCGCATCGCGCAGAAGGCCGAGACCAACACCTCCATCGTCAAGGCGCAGACGATCCCCAGGCGGCTGCCGCCCTTCGTGGCGCGGTGAAGCGCGCGGGCCGGTCGCAGGCACCGCTTCGCAAGGGAAAGGCCGGTGGCCTGTGGAGCGCCCCGCATGGGTTGCGTCCTGTTTTTGCGTAGATGCGTACGGTGGCCCACTCGCCCGGCATTCCAGAATCGAACGGCCGTGAGAGGCACGGCGCACGCATTCCACAAGACCAAGGAGACTTCATGATCACTTCCCGCCGCGGCCTGCTGGCCGGTTCCGCCGCCATGGCCACGGGCGCCATCGCCGGCTGCGCGCTGCCCGCCGGGGCCGCTCGCGCACAGGCCACGCCGTTCGATGTCGCCGCATCGACCATTCCGATCGTCGGCAGCGAGCAGGTCTATCCGGTGCGCCGCATCTACTGCATCGGGCGCAACTACGAGGCCCATGCGCGCGAGATGGGCTCGGACCCGAGCCGCGAGCCGCCCTTCTTCTTCCAGAAGCCGGCCGACGCGATCCAGGTCGTGACCCCCGGCACGGTGGCCGACCATCCCTACCCCACGCTCACGAAGAACTACCACTACGAGGTGGAGCTGGTGGTGGCGCTCGGAAAGGGCGGGCGCAACATCCCGACGAGCTCGGCGCTCGACCACGTCTACGGCTACTCGCTGGGCCTGGACATGACGCGGCGCGACCTGCAGCGCGAGATGGGCGACCAGAAGAAGCCCTGGGAAATCGGCAAGAGCTTCGACCATTCGGCGCCCGTGGGGCCGATCCACCCGGTGGCGAAGGTCGGCCACTTCACCGATGGCGCGATCTGGCTCAAGGTCAACGGGCAGACGAAGCAGAACGCCACGCTCAGGCACATGATCTGGTCGGTGGCCGAGCAGATCAGCCGGCTGTCGCAGGCCTTCGAGCTGAAGCCGGGCGACATCATCTACTCGGGCACGCCGGAGAACGTGGGGCCGGTGGTGCGCGGCGACCTCATCGAGATCCACATCGACCGGCTGCCCGAGCTCTCGGTGCGGATCGTCTGAAGAAGACTTCGGGGATGCGGGGGCGCGGGGGCGCGGCGGGGGCACCGTCGCGGCCGTCCAATTTTTCTCCCCCTTTGAAGTCCACGATGCCGGTCATGACGACTCTCCGGCATCGCAACTCGCACGACGCATTCCGAGCGTTTCGCCTCGACGGCTTCACCCCGGAACCCCCCGTTCGCGTCCGGGGCAGCGGCAGGGAGCAGTCCATCTCCCGCGCGTTGCCGCACCACCGCAAGTCCGCATGGCCGCAGCGTCTTGCGGGGCTGCTGGCCTTCGGCGCGCTGGCAGCCGGCATCTTCCTGGCGGGCACCGACACGTGCGTACAACGCGGCACGGCGGCAAGCGGCAACTACGGCCGCTCGACGCTCGCGCAGATCACGGCCACCGGCTCCGGCCCTCGCGCGGGCAGCTGCAAGCGCGCGCCCGGCGGATCGAACCGGCCGAAGACGACGCGCTGAAGCGCTCGGGTCCGTTCGCTTTCATGGAGCCCGAGCCGACGGCTCGCCGCGTCAGACCGCGAGTGCCTGGCCCACGTCCTGCGTCTTGCGGCGCGCGAGCGCGAGGTTGGACTTCGACTTGTCGAGCACCAGGTAGACGAACAGGCCCTCGTGCTTCTGCAGCGGGCGGATGATGTGGTACTGGCGGCCGAGCGTGATCAGGATGTCCTCGATCACGTCGTTCAGGCCGAGCGCGTTCATGGTCTTGTGCTTGGCGCGCACTACCTCGGTATTGCCCGCGGCGGCAACTTCCAGGTCCACGCCCGAGCCGACCTGCCCCAGGATCATGCCGCTGCCGGAATCGACCAGCGCAGCGCACAGCGCACCGTCGATCGTCATCAGTTCGTCCATGGATTGCTTGATATTTGCCATCGAAGTCTTTCGTAGTGCATCGCCCTGAGAATCGGCCGCCACCCGGGCGAGTGATGAGCGGCGGCCGCTTTTTGAAAGGCTGTGGGCGCGTTCGGACGCTCGGGCGCTCAGGCGCGCTGCAGCGCGAGCGTCGCCTGCTTGGAGAAGTACAGGACCTGGCCGATCAGCGCGTCCTTGCCCGTCACCACGCTCACGATCAGGTCGGCCTCTGCATTGCGGGCCTGCAGCATCAGGATGTGGCCGAGCGCGGTCTCTATCGCCACGTTCTCGCACTGCCCCAGCCCGCTCTCCTCGCCGGCCACGGCGCCGAGCGCGGCCAGCGAGCTCGCGATGGCCGACAGGCGCGCGACCTGCGCGTTGTTCTCGGTGCGCGCAGCCAGCTCCAGGCCGTCCTCCGTCGCGATCACCACGGCCTTGGCGCCCTTGATCTCGCGCATGAGCGTGTCCACGGCGGTCTCGGCGGCGTCCTTGATGCGGGGGGAGATGTTCATGTGGCTCGGGTCCGGCGAAGGAAGAAAGGAAAAGGAAAAAGGAAGGAGAAGAGGCGGCGCGGCGCTCAGGCTTCCAGCTGCAGCAGCAGCAGCTCGAGCAGCTGCACCACCTGCTGCGGATCGGTCACGTTGGCCGGCAGCACGGGGCGCAGCACGCCCTTGTCCTGCATGCGCTGGGCGTAGGCGTCGAGGCCCGGCTCGGGGTGGGTCTCGGTGCGGCCCACCGCGACCACGCAGGCGGTCCTGTCGATGAGTTCGGAGAAACCGTCGAGGTACACCTCGAGATCGGCCAGCGGATCGGGGCGGCTGTTGTCGACCAGGATCACGAGGCCCAGCGCTCCGCGCGCGAGGATGCGCCACATGAAGTCGAAGCGCATCTGCCCCGGCGTGCCGTACAGGCGCAGCTTCTCTCCGTTGTCCAGCGTGAGTTCGCCGTAGTCCAGGCCGACGGTGGTCGTGGCCTTGGCGACCGAGGTGTCGCTGTTGCGAACCTCCGTGCGCACCGGCGCGATCTCGCTCACGGCCGCGATGGCGGTGGTCTTGCCCGCACCCATGGTGCCGGTGAAAAGTATCTTGTGCTCCACGCTCATTCAGGGTCGGTCGATGTCGTCGATGTCGTGTGGCGCAGGCTCATCGCTTCAGGCCCTCGGTCCGGAGGCCAGCAGCCCGAGGCGGCTGCGGATGCGCGCGAGCAGGCCCGGCTGCACGGTGTCGCGCGCCACCGCGGGAACATGGGACGCATCGCTGCCCGTCGAGGCCTGCGAGTCGGGCCAGATCGACTCGGGCGCGCGGCTGGCCGCGAAGCCGGTGCCGTCGCTCCTGCTGTTGCTGCTGTTGTTGCTGCTGCTGGCCGTGACGAATCCCGCCTTCTCGAGCGCCGCAATGAAATCCGCGCACTCCTGGGCACTGGCGCCCGATCTCTGCTGAAGCGCCTGCAGCGACGCCGGCCGGCTCGCGAGCAGCGTGGCGAGCTTCATGCGCATGGTGGTTTCCAGCAGCGCGAGCGAAGGCCAGCGCAGCAGCCGGTATTCCTCGCCACGCTCGGCGGCACGGTCGCGGGACGCGGCAAGGCCGAGTTCGCGGGCATGGATCACCATCGCACCGAGCCGGTTGAGCATGGTCTCGAGCGCATCGGCATGCAGCGGCAGGCGCAGGAAGGGGCCGCGCGACGGCGGGTTCTCGCCGATCGTCAGCAGCGGCGCCGAGCGGTCGTCGGCTTCGGCGGGCGGCTCCGGAAGCCGGTCGCCCACCACCCGCAGGTCGGCGCCCTCGACCTGCCAGGCCCAGTGCTGCTGGGTGCGGTGATCGAGCAGCCGGACGAGGGATTTGAAGAGGAGCTCGTCGCGGGCGGGCAAGCCTTCGACGCTGAAGCTCAGCAACGGCCGGCGGCCGCGCGGCAAGGTGGCTGGCGAGCTCATCGGCGGCTCGGGCGCAGCCATGCGGTGACCGGCGCCGAGCGCACCAACCTGGGGCTTTCTTGCGGTTTGAACTGCAATTCCGGAGCTCCCATCGGAAAGGCACCCTGCGGAAAGCCTTTACGGCCCGCCTCCAATCGAATGCCTAAGTGTTAAATGATTGTTTCTGGGAAAATATAACACTCGTTGCAATTAAAAACACTAGATTACAAAACCCGACTGAGGCCTACGGGAATCGGTAGCGACGAGCTCCGGCCGCTGCCCGCCGCCCGCGCTGGCGCCTGCTGAAAAAGGGGTTGTTCGGGCACCTCGTGGAGGGCCATTGGCTGCGGGCCCGGCGGCCCATGGCGCCGGGAGGCATCGGGTGGAGCCGGAGGATCCGGGCGCCCGAGATCCGGGTCCAGTGGCAACCGGAGGCGGCGACGAAGGCCCGGAACCACAGGGCGGCCATGAAGCGCCTGTAGCGCGCGAGGCTGGCCGGCAGCCTCGCGCCGGCATCAACGCAGCGCAGTCCGGTCGGTGATCATCTTCGGCGTGATGAAGACCAGCAGCTCCGTCTTGTTGTACGTGCGGCTGCGCGAGCGGAACAGCGCCCCGACCACCGGTATCTCGCCCAGCACCGGAACGCGCGACTCGTCGACGTTGTCGGTCAGCTCGAAGATCCCGCCGATCACGACCGTGCCTCCGTTCTCGACCAGCACTTCGGTCTGCACGTGCTTCGTGTTGATCGCGTAGCCCGCGCTCGTCGACTGGCCGACCGAGTCCTTGTTCACGTCGAGCGTCAGGATGATGTTGCCCTCGGGCGTGATCTGCGGCGTGACCTCCAGCTTCAGGTTGGCCTTGCGGAACGACACCGAAGTGGCGCCGCTGGATGTCGCCGACTGGTAGGGCAGCTCGGTGCCCTGCTCGATCAGCGCCTTGGTCTGGTCCGCGGTCACCACGCGCGGGCTGGCCACCACCTTGCCCTTGCCTTCGTCCTCCAGCGCCGAGATCTCGAGGTTCAGGATCTTCGACAGGCTGGAGTTGTACAGCGACACGGCGAAGGTGCCGACGCTCGATCCGCTCGAGCTGGTGGCGGGCAGGTTGATGAAGTTGCTGGTCGAGTTGCCGGAGAAGGTGGTGGTGCCGTCGCTCGAGGTGGTCGGCTGCGTGCCGATGGAACTGTTGCTGCCCTTGACCGAGCCGCCGAGCTTCACGCCCAGCGACTTGCTGAAGGTGTCCGACGCTTCGACGATGCGGGCCTCGATCAGCACCTGGCGCACAGAGACGTCCAGCTTCTGGATCAGCTCCGCCACTTGCACCAGGCGCGACGGAATGTCCGACACGAAGAGCTGGTTGGTGCGCGGCTCGGCAATCACGCTGCCGCGCGCGCTCAGGATGCGGGTTGCCGATCCGCCGGCTCCGCCCGTCGACGAACCCGTGCCGGTCAGGCTCTGCGCGATGGCCGGCGCCTTCGCGTAGTTGAGCTGGAAGGAGCGTGTTTGCACGGGCTCCAGGTTCTGGATCGCCGCCTGCGATTCGAACCTGAGCTTCTCCTTGGCGTTGAGCTCGTCCTCCGGCGCGATGCGCAGCACGCTGCCGTTCTTGCGCATGCCGAGGTTCTTCGCCTCCAGGATGATGTCCAGCGCCTGGTCCCAGGGCACGTCCTTCAGCCGCAGCGTGAGCGTGCCGCTGACCGAGTCGGAGGTGACGATGTTGAAGTTGGTGAAGTCCGCGATCACCTGCAGCAGTGATCGGATCTCGATGTTCTGGAAGTTCAGCGACAGCTTCTCGCCGTTGTAGCCGACGCCCTGCGTCAGCTTGGTCGGGTCGACCTTTCGCGGTCGCACCTCCACCACGAACTGGCTGTTGCTCTGGTAGGCGCTGTGCTCCCACTCGCCGCGCGGATCGATCACCATGCGCACGCGATCGCCCGCCTGCTGCAGGCTCACGGCCTGCACGGGCGTGCCGAAGTCGGACACGTCGAGCCGGCGGTTCAGCCCCTCGGGCAGCGACGACTTCGTGAACTCGACCAAGAGGCCCTTGCCCTGCTGGCGGATGTCGACGCCGACCTGGTCGTTGGGCAGCGACACGATCACGCGGCCGGTGCCTTCGCCGCCCAGGCGGAAGTCGACGTCGCGCAGCGGCAGCACGTCGCGGTTGCGGTTCTCCGCAAAGGTGGCCGACGCGGACGCCGCCAGCGCCGGGCCCGCGGCGGGCTGCAGCGTCACGAGCAGCGACTTGCCGCGCACCTCGCTCCTGTAGGCGGTCGCCTGCCTCAGGTTGATGACCAGGCGCGCGCGCTCGCCGGCCTGCACCACGTTGACCGAACGCAGGTTGCCCTGGCTCACGTCGATGGGCTCGCGGCCGAGGCCACTGGCCATGCCCGGAAAGTCGAGTGCGATGCGCGGGGGCGACTGGATGGCGAAGCCGCTGGGCTCGGCGGCCAGCGGTTCGGAGAAGTCGACGCGCAGCACTTCGCTGCCTGCCTGCATGGAACCCGTGACCGATTCGATCCTGTTCTGCGCCTGCGCCGCCGCGAGCGAGCCGAGCGCGAGGAGCAGGAAGGCGCACGCGCGCAACCAGCGCGCGGGCGCGAATGTCTGTTTGTTCATTTCACCTGCCTTGAAACTGCGGCACCTTCTCCTCGCTGCGCCGAGTTCCCTCCCGGGTGCAGCGTGTTCCGGAGTCCGCGCAAGCCGTTGCGCGACCGGAACGGGCAGCGCGGCGCCTTTGCGGCGGCCGCGCTGCCCCGTCACATCCTCATGCGGTCAGAGGATCAGAACGCGTGCCGGATGCCGAAGTCGTAGCCCGTGGAAGAACGCGGCAGGCCCGTATAGCCCGTGCCCGTGCTGCCGTAGCCCGTCGTGCTCGCCGACACCAGGCTGCCCGTGTAGTTCGCGTCGTTGCGGTTGTTCACCCGCGCCACCGTCGCATACAGCGCCGTGCGCTTGGACAGGTTGTGCACGTAGCCGATCGCGAACTTGCGCGCCAGCGGGTCCTCGCCCGTGATGCCGGCCGCACCCTCGTTGTAGTGAACCTGCGAGTACGACGCGCGGATCAGCCCCGCGCCCACCGGCACCGTCGCGCCGATCAGGTAGCCGTTGTAGCTGTCGTGCGTGTTCGCCAGCGCCGTGTCGAACTTGTTCTTCACGTTCGACAGCTCCCCGAACAGTTTCACCGGACCGAAGTCGTACGAAGCGCCCAGGTTGATGGTCTGCACCTTGCGCTCCAGCGTGGTGGTGTCCGCCGCGATGCTCTGGCCCACGCCCAGCGCGATGTCCAGCGGACCGTTGGCGTAGCCGAAGCGCCCGCCGACGTAGCGGCCCGCGCTGCTGCTGGTGGCAGCCGTGGTGCTGGTCGCGTCCGTGCTGGTGTTCTCGTGCAGCGCGTACTGGAACTGGCCATAGAAGCCGCCCAGGTTCGGCGGCAGGAAGTAGCCGATCGAGTTGCTCGCGCGCACGTAGTTGGTGTTGTTGATGGTGGTGTTGCCGCTGACGGTGCTGATCACGTTCGTGCCGGAGCCGTTGGTGCCGAACGGATCGAACACGGTGTCGTTCCAGAAGGTGGGCGTGTAGTCGCGGCCCAGGCGCAACTCGCCGAAGCCGCCCGACAGGCTCACGGTGGAGCGGCGCGCGAAGGTGGAGATGCCGGTGGCGCCGTCGTCGTTGGTGATGGGCGCTTCGAGCCAGAAGCTCGCTGCAAGCCCGCCGCCGAGGTCTTCGGTGCCGCGAAAGCCGATGCGGCTGGAGTTGTAGGCGGAGTTGCCCAGGCTGGTCTTGCTTTGCTTGACGGACGCGCCGGTGATGGCGTCGCGCGAGGTCGTCGACTGGTAGGTCAGGCCGGCGTCCACGACGCCGAACAACGTGACTGACGATTGGGCAGAAGCCAGGCCGCAGACGGCCAGGGCAGCGAATGCCGTGAGGGTTTTCTTCATTCAGGGTTCTCCAGTTTCAGGTCTGATGCGGCCGTTCGGTATCGACCGGCTGTACGCATCGTTTCGTCCAATTCAGGAGGAATTTGGTGGTTCGGCTTTACGCCGCATCGAGTGTTGTGCGCGCACATCACACCTGTGCGCGGGGCTGTTTCACTACCACTCAAATTTCTCCCAGATCGCCTGAAAAGATGCGCTCATGACGAAGCTGGAAACCCTGGCGTGAAGCGCTCAAGAATCGTGGCGGCAGCGGTGTGCGGCACGCTGGCCATCGCGTGCGCCGGCACGAGCATCGCAATGGTCCGCTCGACCTCCGTGCTCGCCGCGGGCATGTTCGTCGATCGCGGCGAAGCACGCACTCGCGCCCGCATGGAGCCGCAGTCGTGGTGGGTCGGGTTCGAAGACCCCGCGATGGACAGGCTGATGGCCGCATCGCGCGGAGGCAACGCAGAAGCGGGCATTGCCGCGGCATACATCGCGCTGAAGGTGAAGACGCTGGAGCTCGTCTACCTCGAGAACACGCGCGCGGCCGTCTCGCGGCAGGCGGCGCTCATCAAGAACAGCGCGCTTCCGCACGACGACTTCGCGAAGCAGCTCGCGCAACGGCAGGCCACCGCGCAAACCGCCATCGAGAAACTGCAGGCCCAGCGCGCGAGCTTCATCGCCTATCTGGCCAGACAATGCCGCACGTCGAAAGCCGCGCTCGAGGAAATGCTCGCCGACGCGCTGCAGAGCAAGCAGCTGCCCCGCTTCGCGGCCGATGTGCCGCGCGAGCTGCCGATGGCCGTGCTCGCCAACAGGAGCGACATCAACCTCGCCGCCGCGCTCTACGGCGCGGATCCGTCGGCGATGCCCGAGGGCACCATCGACGCCGCGGCCGACGAGGCACGCGACATAGAGATGCCCGGCAAGCCCCTCTATGCCCACGCTGTCGCGCAGGCGCGCGAGCAGGTGGCCGAGGCGCTGCAACGGCTGCGGATGCAAAGCGACATCGCCAACGCCGCATACGCGCGCGTCGTGAATGCGCGGGAGGCCTTCGAGGCGTCGAAGCTGCGCCGCGACCGGGGCGAAATCTCCGAAGTGCAGCTCATGGAGGACTACCAGGGCCTGCTGCTCGACCTGCACGTGCTGGCCGCGGCCAACGGAGAGCTTGCGCTCGCGTGGATCGTCTTCATGGGAAGCATCGGAAACGGTGCATCCATCGACACCGTCGCCGACCTGCAGCAGATGCCGCTTCTGCACAAAGTCTCCCGAAAGCTGCGCAATCCTTGAGATCCGAAGGAACTCCACATGACCACTGCCCTGCACAAAGTTCCGCCCCGCCCCGTGCTCACGCTGACCGGCCACGGACACAAGAAGCCGGACCCCGCCGCGCCCGCGCACCGCATCTGCTCTCCTGAAGGCGAATCCGCGAGCAGCGCGGCAACCACGCTGGCCATCCGGCAGCTCGCCGCCACCTTCCAGCCGGCCTTCGGGCGCATGCACGTGCTGCGCGACCTCGTCATTCCGATGTACCAAGGCAGCGCCGTTCCCACGGCTCGCTTCGATGTCGCGCTGGTGTGCGAGGCCGGCCTGTACCTGTTCGAGGTGAAGGGATGGCGCAACGCAGTGGTGTACCGCAAGACCTCGGCCCACGCGGTGCCGCGCTGGTTCCTGCGCCAGCAGGGTCACTCGCTGGCGCGCGAGGTGAAGGACCCGGCCTGGCAGTGCGGCCGCAAGACCACGCACCTGCGCAGCCTGCTGCCGTCCGAGCTGCGGGTGCAGTACTTCGTGCTGCTGCCCTTCGACGGCGTGGAGCTCGAAGGCGTGATGCCCAGTGTGGTCATCACGCCGCAGGACCTGCCCTACATCGCCCGCGTGGCGCGCAACAACGGCCGCAGCGAGCAGGGCTACCCCATGCTCGACGCCGCCGCCATCGACCGCACGCTGCAGCTGCTGACCGACCTGCAGGGCGACCTGACGGTGGACGATCACATGCGCAACTGCCGCGACCGCAACACGCACGCACCCTCACCCTTACCCGTCAGGCAGGCGCACCCCGGTTCGCTGAAGCTGCAATGACGCGATGACGCGATGAGCCGCATCCTGCTGGTGGAGGAAGGCGAAGGCGCCGCATCGGTGCTGCTGGACGAGTTGCGTCGCGCCGGGCACGAGGCCGAGCACATCGAGGACGGCGCGGTCGCGCTGCACCGCATGCTGACTTCGCCGCCCGCGCTCACCCTGCTCGGCGTGGAGTTGCCGCGCGTGAGCGGCCTGCAGATCCTGGAGAAGATCCGCGCGCGCAGCGACCACCCGATCATCATGCTGACGGCGCGCGCGCAGGAGTCCGACCGGCTGCGCGGCTTCGATCTCGGCGCGGACGACTACGTGTGCAAGCCCTTCTCGCCGAGGGAAGTGGTGGTGCGCATCCACACCGTGCTGCGCCGCTGCTCACAGCGCCGCCACGTGGCCCGCCCTTCGATGCCGATCACTTTCGGCGCCGTGCGCGGCTGCGCGATCCTCGACGGGCACTACCTGCCGCTGACGCGCCGCGAGTCGCTGCTGCTGCGCGCGCTCTCGCAGGAGCCGGGGCGCGTGCTCACGCGCTCGAAGCTGCTCGAGGCCGCGTTCCCGGAGGCGCTGGACGTCAACGAGCGCGTCGTCGACACGCACATCAAGAACCTCAGGAAGAAGCTGGCCACCGTCTCGGCCGCGCACGACTGGATCCGCTCGGTCTACGGCGTCGGCTTCGCATGGGAATCTCGGGCCAGGCAGGACGCCTGAGCCGGTCGAGAAAATCCCGCCGCGCGGCGCCGGCGGTTCAGGGCAGCATCTCGAACTTGAGCTCGGCCAGCGGCGTGACCTTCTCCTCGCGCACCATCTTGTATTCGGTGTTCGGGCCCAGCCACTTGGCCCAGATGCGGTCGAGTTCGCCCGACTTCTCCAGCGCATAGAGGGCGGCGTTCACCTTCGACAGCAGCACGGGCTCGTCCTTCTTCATGCCGATGCCCACGGGCTGCAGCACCATCGGCTCCTTGATCATCTTCAGCGCCACGCCCTCGGCCTTCGACTGGTTGACCAGCTTGGTGATGGTCATGGTGTTGGCGACCATGCCGACCGACTTGTTCTGCTGCACCGCCATGAAGGCCGATCCCGTGTCCTGGAAGGTGACGGGCTCGGAGCCGTTCATCTTGATCGACAGCTCGGAGGTCGAGCCCTTGGTCGAGCTCAGCCGCTTGCCCTTGAAGTCGGCCTTGGCGGTACCGGGGTCGGAGGCCTTCACGGCCAGCATTTCCTTGGCCACGTAGTACGGGTCGCTGAACTGGATCTGCTCGCCGCGGCTCTTCGTGTAGGCCAGGTTGGCCACGGTCACGTCGACGCGGCCGAGCTTCACCTCGGGCACGCGCGCTTCCACCGACAGTGGCGTGACCTTGGCGGCGAGGCCCAGTTCCTTGGCCAGCGCATTGCACAGGTCGACGTCGTGGCCCACCATCTCGCGCGTCTTGGGGTCGGGTGCGGCGAAGGGCGGAACGTCGGCGAAGGTGCCGCACCTGAGTTCCTTGCGCTGGCTGATGTCGCTCCACTGGTCGGCATGCGCGAGCAGCGAGGCCATGCCAAGGCAGGTGCCGATGGCGGCGAGGCGGAAGACGGTTTCTTTCGACATGGTGGACTCCTGGGAGATTGCGGGAACTGGACGAAGGAAGGCGGATTCAGTGAGCGCGCAGGTCCGACAGGAAGCGCTGCGCGCGCGGATGCTGCGGACTGCCGAAGAAGGTGGCGGGGTCGGCCTTCTCGAGGATGCGACCTGCGTCCATGAACCAGATGCGGTCGGCCACCTCGCGGGCGAAGTTCATCTCGTGCGTGACGCACATCATGGTCATGCCGTCGTTGGCGAGCCCGCGCATCACCGACAGCACCTCGCCCACCATCTCGGGGTCGAGCGCGCTGGTAGGCTCGTCGAACAGCATGGCCGGCGGCTCCATCGCCAGCGCACGGGCGATGGCCACGCGCTGCTGCTGGCCGCCCGAGAGCTGCGCGGGATACGCGCCCGCCTTGTTCGACAGCCCCACGCGCTCCAGCAGCTGCCCGGCCTTGGCCTTCGCGTCGGCGCGCTTCACGCCCAGCACGCGCATCGGCGACAGCATGATGTTTTCCATCACCGAAAGATGCGGGAACAGGTTGAAGCTCTGGAACACGAAGCCGATGCGGCTGCGCAGCTTGTTCAGCGCCGCGCCGCGCATCGGCGCGTGGATGTCCTGGCCGTCGAACAGCAGCTGGCCCGACTTCACTTCCTCCAGCCGGTTCACGGTGCGGATCAGCGTGGACTTGCCGGAGCCCGAGGGCCCGCAGACCACCACCACCTCGCCCTTCTTCACCTCGGCGTTGATGTCGGCCAGCGCCTGGTAGTCGCCGTACCACTTGTTGATGTTGGAGAACAGGATCATGGTGTCGTCCCTGGCGGGCGATGGGTGTGGAACGGAGGTGGCGGTCATGGCTGGGGCGCCGCCACCGAAGGCAGCGGCGTGCCGTCTCCGGCCGCGGGTTGCGCCTGCGCCGTGCCGAGCCGCCTGTGCGCGATGCGCCGCTCCAGCCACTGCGTGAGCTGCGTCAGGCTGAAGCAGACCACGTAGTAGGTCATCGCGAGGATGAAGAACACCTGGAAGGGCTTGGTCAGAAGCTGGTTGTTGATCTGGTTGGCCGCGAAGGTGAGTTCCTGCACGTTGATCACATAGCCCAGCGTGGTCTCCTTGATGGTGGAGATGAACTGGCTCAGCATGCTGGGCAGCATGTTGTAGAGCGCCTGCGGCAGGATCACGAACCACATGGTGCCCAGGTGGCTGTGGCCCAGTGCGCGCGCCGCCTCGGCCTGCCCCTTGGGCAGGGCCTGGATGCCCGCGCGCACCACCTCGGAGAGATAGGCGCCCTCGTAGATGACCAGCGTGCACAGCATGGTGGTGAAGCCCGACACATCGCGCCCGATGAGCAGCGGCACCAGAAAGTAGACCCACAGGATCACCATCAAGAGCGGCACGCCGCGCACTGCGTACACCAGCACGGTGGCGGGCCAGCGCAGCACGCGCCAGGGCGACAGCCGCGCCAGCGCGAGCAGCACCGACAGCGGAAAGGCCAGCACGATGCCCAGCACCGAGAGGATCAGCGTGGCGACGATGCCGCCGAGCGGGCCGTTGGGGTACTGGCCGACCAGCAGCAGCAGCCAGTTGTCGCGCAGGATTTCGTAGACGCCGTACATGCGATTCCCCGCTTACCTTGCACCCGCGATGCGGTAGCGCCGCGACAGCCATCCGCCCACGGCCATGATGAGCAGCGAGCACACCAGGTACAGCACGGTGGCCACGCTGTAGGCCTCGAAGGTGCGGAAGCTCTGGCTCTCGATCTCCTTCACCGCGTGCGTGAGTTCGGCCACGCCGATGGCCATGGCCAGGCTGCTGTTCTTGAAGAGCGACACGCTGTGGTTGACCAGCGCCGGCACTGCGTTGCGGATGGCCTGGGGCAGCATCACGTGGCGCATGGAGCCGATGTAGCCGTGGCCGAGCGCGCGCGCCGCCTCGGCCTGGCCCGCCGGGATGGCGCGCAGGCCCGAGCGCATGTCCTCGCTGAAGTAGGCCGCCTGGCACAGCCCGAGCGCGACGATGGACAGCAGCCGCTCCACGTTGTTGGCCGACAGCCAGCCCTGCAGCGCATCGGGCAGCAGGCTGAAGATGCCGAAATACCAGAACATGAGCTGCACCAGCGTCGGCACGTTGCGGTGGTAGGAGATGTAGCCGGCCACCACGCGCCCGGCGATGCGGCTCGGCGTGAGCCGCACCACCAGCAGCACGACGGCCATGGTCATCGCCAGCAGCCAGGAGCCGGCCGCGATCCGCAGCGTCTCCAGCATGCCGTGCAGCAGCATGTCGCCGAACTCGGGTTTCAGCAGGATCGCCAGCAGGTCGAAGTCCTTCATGCGCTGTTCCTTTGGCTGGCGTGCGTGGACCCTGTGCTCAGCCGCGCGGCGTTTCGGGCCGGGTGGTCGAGAGGCCGCCGGGCACCTGCAGCGTGGGCGTGATCTCCATGTGGCCCACGTTCACCGCAATGGGGGCCGAGATGGCGAAGGCGATGGCGTTCGCGATGTCCTCGGCTTGCGGCAGCTCGAAGCCCTCGACGAAGCGCTTGTAGGTGTCCTCGGAGTCGCCGTGCACGTGCGCGAAGATGTCGGTGGCCACGCGGCCCGGGCAGATCTCGGTGACGCGCACGCGCTTGCCGAAGCAGTCGATGCGCAGCTGGCGCGACAGCATGCTCACCGCCGCCTTGGTCGCGTGGTAGGTGCTGTTGCCGCCGAAGTTGTAGGCGCCCGCGATGGAGCTGATGTTGACCACGTGCCCGCGGTCGCGCGCCGCCATGCCGGGCACCACGAGCCGGCACAGGTGCAGCACGGCGCGCAGGTTCACGTCCACCAGCAGGTCGATGCCCTCGGCGTCCGCCTTGAGGATGGAACCCGGGCGGTCCACGCCGGCGTTGTTGACCAGCACGTCGAACTCGACTTCCTGCGCGAGCCTGGTGATGCCCGCGATGTCGCTCACGTCGATGGCGTGCGGAATGCAGCCGGTGCGCGCAGCGAGGTCGGCCAGCTTGTCGGCGCTGCGCGCGAGCGCGTGCACCTTCAGCCCTTCCTTGCTCAGGCGCTCGACGACGGCGGCGCCGATGCCCGATGAGGCCCCGGTCACCAGTGCGGTCTTGTAGTCGGAAAACGGCATGTTCGGTTCTTTCGGTTGGGGCAGATGACTGCCTGGATTTCACTGTAGCCAGCGCCTGCCGGCGGCGCCAAGACGGATTGGCTGTGGAGCGATAAGCCCCCCTTATGTCGCCCGCGATCCGTGCATATGACCAAGGGTAAGCACCATGTTCGTGCCCTGGTCGTCGATCAGCTCGGCTGCCTGGAGATCGGCACCACGCGCCCCGCCTGCTCGACCACGCCGCGCACGGCGCGCGCCAGCTCGACGGCGCCGGGCGTGTCGCCGTGCAGCAGGATCGAGTGCACGCGCATCGGGATCTTCCGGCCGCTCACGCTGGTGACGGTGCCGTCTTCCAGCAGCTGGCGCACGCGCGCCAGCACCGCCTCGCGCTCGTGGATCACGGCGCCGGGCAGCTTGCGCGGCACCAGCAGGCCATCGTCGTCGCAGGCGCGGTCGGCCAGGAAGGTCCTGCGCACGCGCAGGCCGCAGCGTTCGGCCGCGTCCTCGATGGCGCGGCTCGCGGAGGTGCTGACGGTGAGCGAAGGATCGAAGTCGGCCACCGCGCGCACCAGCGGCCCGGCCAGCGCGGCATCGGCCGCGGCCATGTTGCCGAGCGCGCCATGGAAGCTCATGTGCGTCATGCGGTGGCCGGCCGTGCGGGCCATGCCGTCGAGCGCGGCGAGCTGGTAGAGCACGTAGGCGACCAGCACCTTCGTCTCGATCTGCATCTGCCGGCGGCCGAAGCCCATCAGGTCGGGAAAGCCCACGTGCGCGCCCACGTCCACCCCGCGCTGGCGCGCCATGCGCACCGTGCGGTCCATGATGACCGGGTCGCCCGCGTGGAAGCCGCAGGCCACGTTGGCGGAAGAGACGATGTCGAGCAGCGCTTCGTCCTCGCCCATGCGCCAGGGGCCGAAGCCTTCGCCGAGGTCCGCGTTCAGGTCGATGTCCATCGGGGTGTCCTTCTCTTGTTCGTCAGAGCGGGTGCAGGTCGAGCAGTGGCGTGCCGTATCCGACGGCAACACCGTCGGCCACATGGATGCCTTCGACGACGCCCGCCCGCGGCGCCGTCACCGGCAGCAGCAGCGGGCCGATCTTCAGCAGGCCGAGGGCCTGGCCGGCTTCCACGCGAGCGCCGGTGCGCGCCAGCGGCGCCGTTGCGAGCGGGTGGCCGTGCAGGAAGACGCCGAGCGAGGGGGCCTTGATCGGCACCGGCTCGATCTCTTCTTCGTCCTGCGGCAGCTCGACGATTTCATCGCCCTGCCGAGCGAGGCGCAGCGTGCCTTCCGGCGTGCGCAGTTCCAGCAGGCCTATGTCGGTGCCTGCCAGCCAGGCGGCGAGTCGGGAAACGTCCTGCATGCGGGTCAGTTCCTCGCGGCGGGCGCGCCGCGATGCAATCCCACCATGCGCGCCACCTTGTCGAGCCAGGCGCGCACCTCGTCGAGGGCATCCAGCGCCTCGTCCCAGGTGGTCTCGATGAAGCGGATGCGGCTGCCGATCGGCGCCTGCCCGAGGCGCCACATGTCGGCCTCGATCACGGTTCCGAACTTGGGGTAGCCGCCCGAAGGCTGCGCGTCGCGCATCTGGATGATCGGCTGCCCGCTGTGCGGCACCTGGATCACGCCGGGGACGATGCCGTGCGAGCGCAGCTCCATCGGCGCGATGGGCCGCAGCGCCTCGCCTTCGAGCCGGTAGCCGTAGCGGTCGCTGTGCGGCGTGATCTTCCATTCGCCGGCCCAGAAGGCGTCGCGCGAGGCAGGCTCGAAAGCCGTGTACTCGGCCGCGGGCAGCACGCGCACGGCCATCGCGCCACTGCGCTCCAGCGGCAGCGCGAGCGCGGGCGGCACGAGGCCGAAGCCGGTGCGGCATGCATTGCCCGCACCCGCCGCACGCAGCAGGTCGCCCTTGCGCAGCGCGCGTCCCTCATGGCCGCCGAAGGCGCCGCGCAGCTGGGTGCTGCGCGAGCCCAGCACCTCGGGCACGTCGATGCCGCCGGCCACGCACAGCACAGCGCGGCTGCCGCGCTGCGCGCCGCCCTGCGGCAGGCCCAGCGTGAGCACCTGGCCGGCGCGCGCCTGGTGCACCCACCACGGCAGCAGGTGCTGGTCGTCGAGCCTGGCGGCGCAGTCGGCGCCGGTGAGCGCGAAGGCGCAGTCCTCGTCGAAGAGCACCTTGAACGGGAACACCGGCACCTCGACGGCGGCCGCGCCCAGCGCGTTGCCCAGCAGCAGGTTGCCGGCGGCCAGCGCGAGGTTGTCCATGGCGCCCGAGGTGCCCACGCCCCAGCGCAGGCTGCCGGTGCGGCCCAGGTCCTGCACGGTCGCGAGCGCGGCGGAGGAAAGAATCTCGATCATCGGACGATGCCCTCCACGCGGAAGCGGATCATGTCGCCCGGCTGCAGCGCCGCGGGCGGGTCTTTCGCCGGGTCGAAGAACACCATCGAGGTGCTGCCGATGGTGTTCCAGCCGCTGGGGCCGGCCGATGCCGACACGCCCGTCTGCGCCCCGCCGATCGACACCGCGCCGCCCGGGATGCTCAGCACCGGCACCTTGCGCCGGGGCGTGGCGATGCGCGGATCCATGCCGCCCAGGTAGCAGTAGCCCGGGTGGCTGCCCAAGGCATACACCGGATAGAGCGGCGCGCTGTGCAGCTCCACGATGGCGTCGATGCCCAGGCCGGTGTGCGCCATCACGTCCGCCATGTGCGGGCCGCCCTCGCCGCCGTAGACCACCGGCAACTCGACGATGCGGCCTTCGCGCCGCATGGCGGTGGCCGCGTCCCAGGCGTTGCACAGGCGCTCGCGCAGCGCGTCGAGGTGGCGCGGCGCACGGGTGAAGGTGAGCATCAGGTTGTTCATGCCCGGCACCGCCTCGCGTACCTCGGGCCAGCGCTCGGCTTCGTGCGCCAGGGCCCAGATGCGCTGCTGCGAGGGCAGGTTCATGGCGCCGGGTGCCTCGAACAGCAGCGCGGTGGTGCCCAGCAGGCTGATGGATGGTGCCGTGCTCATGCCGCGCTCCTTTGCTGCAGCCAGCGTTCCAGGTGATGGATGTCGACGCCGCCCGCGGCGAAGCCCGCGTCGCGCAGCAGTTCGCGGTGCAGCGGCACGTTGGTGTCGATGCCCTCCACGCGCGTCTCCGCCAGCGCCAGGCGCATGCGGTCGAGCGCGTCGTCGCGGCTCGCGTCATGCACGATGAGCTTGGCGATCATCGAGTCGTAGTACGGCGGCACGCGGTAGCCCGTACCCGCATGCGAATCGACACGCACGCCGAACCCGCCAGGCATCTGCCAGCCCGTGATGCGGCCCGGCGCCGGCGCGAAGGTGTCGGGGTTCTCGGCATTGATGCGGCACTCGATGGCGTGGCCCTGGCAGCGCACGTCGGCCTGCGCGATCGACAGGCGCTCGCCGCGCGCCATGCGCAGCTGCTGCTGCACGATGTCGATTCCGGCGGTCATCTCGGTCACGGGGTGCTCCACCTGCAGGCGCGTGTTCATCTCGATGAAATAGAAGGCGCCCTTCTCGTAGAGGAACTCGAAGGTGCCGACGCCGCAGTAGCCGATCTGCCTGCACGCGGCCGCGCAGCGCTCGCCCACTTCGGCCAGCAGCGCCTCGTCGATGCCGGGCGCAGGCGCTTCCTCGATCACCTTCTGGTGGCGCCGCTGCAGCGAGCAGTCGCGGCTGCCCAGCCATACGGCGTTGCCGTGGCTGTCGGCCAGCACCTGGATCTCGACATGGCGCGGGTGCAGCAGGAACTTCTCGATGTAGACCTCGGGGTTGCCGAAGGCCTGTCGCGCCTCCTCGCGCGTGAGTGCGATGGCGTCGGGCAGCGCGGCCTCGTCGTGCACCACGCGCATGCCGCGACCACCTCCGCCGCCCGCGGCCTTGACGATGACGGGAAAGCCGATCCCGCGTGCCAGCGCCTGCACGGCGGCGGCATCGTCCGGCAGTGCCTCGTCGGGGCCGGGCACGCAGGGCACGCCGGCCTTGCGCATTGCGCGCTTGGCCGAGACCTTGTCGCCCATGGTGCGGATGCATGCGGCGCTGGGGCCGATGAAGACCAGGCCGGCTTCTTCGCAGCGCTGCGCGAAGCCCGCGTTCTCCGAAAGGAAGCCGTAGCCGGGATGGATCGCCTGCGCGCCGCTCACCTCGGCGGCGAAGAGGATGGCGGCCTGGTCGAGGTAGCTCAGGCCCGGCGCGGCGGGGCCGATGCACAGCGCCTGGTCGGCCTGCGCGACGTACGTCGCGTCGCGGTCGGCCTCGGAGTGCACGGCCACGGTACGCAGGCCGAGTCCGCGGCAGGCGCGCTGGATGCGCAGCGCGATCTCGCCGCGGTTGGCGATGAGGACGGTGTCGAACGGCATGGCGGGCGCCTCCTCATGCGAAGCGGAACAGGGGCTGCCCCGCTTCCACTTCCTGCCCCGACCGCACGAGCACCTGCCGCACGGCGCCTGCGCGGTCGGCGCGGACCTCGTTGAACATCTTCATCGCCTCGATCACGCACAGCATCTGGCCGGCTTCCACAGCCTGCCCTTGCTGCACGAAAGGCGGCTCGCCCGGTGCCGGCTGCAGGTGCACCACGCCGTGCAGCGGTGCGAAGCACTCGTCGCCGGCAGGCGCCGCTGCTGCCGCCTGCTGGGCAACCGCTTCGGGCCGCTCCCTGCGGACGGCGCCCGGCCTGCGCGCGGAGGGCGCGGCGCCCAGCGCCGCCAGCTTCACCAGCCGCAGCGTGCTGCCGTTTTCGCTGAATTCCAGTTCCGCCAGGTCCGATGCGGCCAAAGCGTCGATGAGCGTCTTGATCTGTTCCTGCTTCATGCCGGGGCTTCGATGGCCGACGCGTTCCGCGAACGCGTGACGGCATGCATGAAAGGTAGCGGGCCCCGGGCCCGAAGCCAAAGACGGATTGGCTGTGCCGGGATAAGGGCGCCTTATGACGCCCGTTCAGGCTTCACGGCAGTGCGGCGATCTCGGGCTCGGGCGTCGAGGCGACGGTATTGGCCAGGTCGGCCACCAGCTCGAGCAGGATGTCCTTCACCGCCTGCGCCGGCTCCGACAGCGGCAGGTGGTCGGACTGGCAAAGCGCCAGCGGCGCCTCGATGACCGGATCGACGATGGGGAACTGCCAGGCGCCGCAGCTCGCCACCACCTCGCGCGCCATCGACGCCGGCAGGATGGTCGCGCCCAGCCCGTCGGCAATGGCCGCCGTGAGGGTGAAGGCCGATTCGATCTCCGCCACCACGCGCGGCGCCATGCCCGCGCGCACGAAGGCCGCGTCCACCAGCTTGCGCACCACGTTGTAGGGGCGCGGCAGGAAGAGTTCAATGTCGCGCAGGTCGGCCAGCTTCACCGGCTGCGAGGGCGCGGGCATGGACGCGGGCCCGACCAGGAAGAGCGGCTCCTTGAGCAGCGGCAGGAAGCTCAGCCCGTGGATGGCCTTGTCGCCATACAGCACGGCCAGGTCCATGCGGCCGTTCATGATGAGCTCGCTCAGCGTGGTGCCGTAGTTCTCGTTCAGGTAGAGCAGGATGCCCGGGTGCCGCGCACGCACGGTGCGCAGCAGCGGCAGCGAGAGCGCCGAGGCTGCCGTGCCCGGCGCGAGCCCCACCGACACCTGGCCCGAGAGCCCCTCGCCGGCGGCTTCCATGTCGACGCGTGCCTGCTCGCACTGGCGCAGGATGATCTGAGCATGGCGGTAAAGCACCTTGCCGGCTTCGGTGGGCGTCACGCCGCGCTTGGTGCGCACCAGCAGCTGCTGGCGCACTTCGCCCTCGAGCGTGGCCAGCTGCTGGCTCAGCGCGGGCTGGGCGATGAAAAGAACCTCGGCCGCCTGCGTGAGGCTTCCGATGTCCACGATCTTCACGAAATATTTGAGGCGTCGCAGGTTCACGCCTTGTCCCCAAGCAAAAGCCAAGCCTAGCACCGGCCCCGCGCGGCGGATATGGGTGCTCGCCATGAGTCATAAGCTGCGCCTATACGACCAGTGCAATCTCGTCTTGGCCTCGCGGGAGCGATGTGCGTACCGTTCGGTCCATGCAAGCCACTACCTCCAGCGCCGACTCCAACGCTGCCTCACGCATTGCCGCCCGCGTGCGGCGCATCAAGCCCTCGCCCAGCACCTCGGCGGCCGACCGCGCCAACGAGCTGCGCAGGCAGGGCAAGTCGATCGTGAACCTCGTGGTGGGCGAGCCCGACTTCGACACGCCCGCCCACATCCGCCAGGCCGCGGCCGCCGCCATCGAACGCGGCGCCACGCGCTACACGCTGATGGCCGGCACGGTGGAGCTGCGCGAGGCCATCGTCGCCAAGCTGCAGCGAGAGAACGGGCTGAGCTACGCGATGAACGAGATCATCGCCACCAGCGGCGCGAAGAGCGCCATCTACAACGCCTTCGCGGTCACGCTGGAGCCGGGCGACGAGGTGATCATCCCGGCGCCCTACTGGGTGTCGTATCCCGACATGGTGCTGGCCTGCGAGGGCACGCCCGTCACCGTGGCCTGCCCCGAGGCCAACGGCTTCAAGCTGACGCCCGCGCAGCTCGATGCGGCCATCACGCCGCGCACGCGCTGGCTGCTGATCAACTCGCCGAGCAACCCCACCGGCGCGAGCTACACCGCCACCGAATACCGCGCGCTGGCCGAGGTGCTCCAACGCCATCCGCAGGTGATGGTGATGACCGACGAGATCTACGAGCACATCCGCTTCGGCGGCGAGCCGCTGCCGCACATCCTGGCGGTGGCGCCGTCGCTGTGCGACCGTACGCTGATCGTGAACGGCGTGTCCAAGACCTATGCGATGACGGGCTGGCGCATCGGCTACGCAGCCGGGCCAGCGGACCTGATCAAGGCGCTGGACACGCTGCTTTCGCAATCCACGGGCAACTGCTGCTCGGTGAGCCAGGCGGCGGCCGCCGCCGCGCTGAACGGCGACCAGCGCTTCGTGGCCGAGAGCGTGGCCGTCTACCGGCAGCGGCGCGACCGCACGCTGGCGCTCGTCAACGAGATTCCCGGCCTGAGCTGCGCCACGCCGCCCGGCGCCTTCTACCTGTACATCGACTGCGGCGGCCTCATCGGCAAGACCACGCCCGAAGGCAAGCGGCTGCAGGAAGACGGCGACGTGGTGATGTACCTGCTCGAAAGCGAGGGCGTCGCGGTGGTGGCGGGCACGGCCTACGGTCTTTCTCCCTACTTCCGTTTGTCCATCGCCACTTCGCTCGAGACGCTGGAAGAAGGCTGCCGGCGCATCGCGCGCGCCGTGGCCGCACTGCGCTGAAGACTTCAAGACCAGGACGCATCCCATGCCCTACAAAGCCATCCGCAAGAACCCCTCGGCCCCGCAAGCGGCGCCGCACATCATCGCCGCGCTGCACGACATCCCGGTGGCCGCGCTCAGCGACAACATGCACCGCAACATCGGCAGCGTCGGCCTGCAGCCCTACCACCGCCCCGGCCACAAGACCATGGCGGGCACGGCCGTGACCGTGAAGACGCGCGGCGGCGACAACCTCACACCCATGCGCGCCTTCGAGTTCTGCCGGCCCGGCGACGTGCTGGTAATCGACGCGGACGGCGACGTCGCCAACGCCGTCATCGGCGGCATCCTGTCGTTATATGCCGCGACCATCGGCACCGTGGGCCTGGTGCTCGACGGCGCCATCCGCGACGTGGCCGAGATCCGCGAGCGCGACTACCCGGTGTACGCGCGCGGCGTGAACCACCGCGGACCGTACAAGGACGGCCCCGGCGAGATCAACGTGCCGGTGTCGGTGGGCGGCATGATCGTGAACCCCGGCGACATCGTGGTGGGCGACCAGGACGGGCTGATGGCCTTCTCGCCCGACGAGGCCGAGTTGCTGATCGAGAAGGCGCGCGCGCATCTGGAGACGGAAGCGCGCACCATCCAGGCGATGAAGGAAGGCCGGTGGGACCGCAGCTTCCTCGACGCGCTGGAAGCGCGCTGCGCGAACTAGACCACCCCCAGGCTTCGCGCACTTCGTGTCGCTGCGCCAACCCCCTCACCGGGGGCGACACCTGCGGCCCGGCAAAGCCGGTTCCGCGGTGTCCCACGAACAAGCCGAGCCAGTCAGGCGACCGAGGAGCTTTCGCTGACCAGCTTCCACAACGCCTCCGCCACCGGCGCCATCTGCGCCTGCTGGCGGTACAGGCGAATGTCCACCGGCACGCGCCAGCCGCCCGCGCCGGCATCGGCCAGCGCGCCGCCGCGCAGGTCGTCTGCCACCAGGCTCATCGGTAGCCATGCGAGGCCTCGGCCTTCGAGTGCCATGGTGCGCAGCAGCGCGGCATGGTGTGCGGTGAAGACGACCGAAAGCGACGCGCCGAAGTCCTTGCCGAACTCGCTGTCCTGCATCGCCCGCATGATCCGGCCGAGCCCCGAGGCTTCGCTGTAGGCGAGCACGGAGGGCGAGCGGCCCTCGCCCAGCGCATGCTGCGGTGCGCCCCTCGCGTCGGGTGCGCTCACGGGCACGAGCACGTCCTCGCTCAGGCGCAGCACGGGGTACTGCGCTTCGTCGAGCCGGCCCGGCGCATCGGCGTGGCCGTGGCACAGCACGAACTGCACGCGGCGCTGCAGCATCAGGTCTTCGCAGGCGTAGGAGCTGTCGGAGATGGTCTGGATCGGCCCCATGCTCAGCCGCGATTCGACGCTCGCCAGCCAGCGCGGGAAGAAGGTCAGCGAGAGCACGTGCGTGGCCGCGAAGCTCAGGCTGGCCGCGGCCAGGTCGTGCGCGGCGCGGGCCTTGATGCGCGCCGCCTCCAGGCCCGCGAGCACTTCCTGCAGCAGCGGCTGGAAGCGCTTGCCCGCGGCGGTGAGCGCGGTGGGATGTGCGCTGCGGTCGAACAGGTCGACGCCCACCCATTCCTCCAGCGAGCGGATGTGGCGGCTGAAGGCGGGCTGTGCGATGGAGCGCGCCTGCGCGGCGCGCGAGAAGTTGCCGGTCTCGGCCAGGGCCAGGAAGTCTTCCAGCCATTCGAGGTCGAGCGGTCGGTTGCCGGGGCCCATGCGCTGCGCGATCGGTCGGGTTGAATAGTTGTATGCGATTCGAGTATTGGACGGCCCGCACCCCGCCGGCAAAAGATGCACCCATTCCTGCACCTTGAACCACACGGAGACACAGCATGCCTTCCATCGCGAATTATCGCGGGATCATTCCCGCCATTTCCTGCCCCTTCACCAGCGACCACCGCATCGACGAACCCGCCCTGCGCAAGCTGGCCTCGTGGCTCGCCGGCCATGACGGCGTGGTGGCGATCATGACCAACGGCCACACCGGTGAGGTGTTCTCGCTCACGCCGTCGGAGCGCGCCGAGGTGACGCGCATCGTCGCCGACGAGTTGCGCGGCCGCACGCCGGTGATCTCGTCGATCGTCTGCGAGGGCCTGGCCGAGGCCGCCGAACACGCCCGCGCCGCGCAGGCCGCCGGCGCCGTGGCGCTGGACGTGATGCCGCCGCACCACTGGCTGCGCTTCGGCTTCACGCCCGGCCACGCGCTGCAGTACTTCGAGGCCATCCACCGCGCCGCGCCCGAGCTGGACCTGGTCTGCCACGTGTACCCGGCCTGGACGCGCGCCTCCTACTCGTCGCAGCTGCTGGCCGAGCTGGCGCGCCTGCCCTACCTGCAGGCCTTCAAGGTGGGCCAGCGCGACATGAACAAGTACGCCCGCGACATCCAGGCGATCCGCGAGGCCGATGCCTCCAAGGCCATCCTCACCTGCCACGACGAGTACCTGCTGGCGTCGATGGTGCAGGGCGTGGACGGCGCGCTGGTCGGCTTCGCGACCTTCATCCCGCAACTCATCATCGACCTGTGGAACGCGGTGAAGGCCGGCGACCTGAAGAAGGCGATGGCGGTGCAGGCGCTCATCACGCCGCTGAAGGACGCGGTGTACGGCGGCGGCGAGCCCACCGGCGAGGCCCACGCCCGCATGAAGGGCGGCATGTACCTGGCCGGCGTGCTGGAGAACGCCACGGTGCGCCCGCCCACGGAGGCGCCCAACGCGCGCGAGATGGACGCGCTGCGCGCCGCCGTCGAGCAGGCGGGCCTGTCGAAGCGCTGACAGCAGGGGGCCGCCGCGCCCCTCGGTGAAAAGAAAACCAGGAGACAAGAGACATGCAACGCAAGCACTTCCTGCGCGCCACGCTGGCCGCGCTCGCACTGGCCGCCGTATCGACCGCCGGCCTCGCCCAGAACTGGCCCGCCCGCCCGGTGCGCATGGTGATTCCCTTCCCGCCCGGCGGCACGCTCGACACGGTCGGCCGCCTGCTGGCGCAGAAACTGGGCGAGCAGACGGGCCAGACCTTCATCGTGGAGAACCGCCCCGGCGGCAACGGCGTGATCGGTGCCGACGTGGTGTCGAAGGCGCCGGCCGACGGCTACACGCTGCTGTTCAATGCATCGACCTTCACCACCGCGCCGATGACCATGAAGTCGGTGCCCTACGAGGTGGTGAGGGACTTCACCCCGGTGGCGCTGGTGGCCAAGGCGCCGCTGTCGGTGGCGGTCAACAAGAACCTGCCGGTGAACGACGTGAAGTCGCTCATCGCCTACGCCAAGGCGCACCCCGGCAAGATGACCTTCGCGGTGGGCTCCATCGGCTCGGCGGGGCACCTGTCGACCGAGCTGCTCAAGCGCGCGGGCGGCGGGCTCGACTACCTGATCGTGCCGTACAAGGGCACGGCGCCTGCCTTCCAGGACCTGATCGGCGGGCAGATCGACGGCTTCATCGACCCCATCCTCGGCTCGCTGCAGTACCACAAGAGCGGCATGCTGAAGGTGATTGCCGTCACCTCGGCCACGCGCGCCACCAGCCTGCCGAACGTGCCCACGGTGGGCGAGAGCATTCCGGGCTACGAGTTCTACAGCTGGTACGGCCTGTGGGGCCCGGCGAAATTGCCGCCGGCCATCACGCAGCGGCTGAACGCCGAGGTCAACAAGGCGCTGGGCACCGACATGCGCGAAACGCTGAACGCGCAGGGCCTGCTGCTGACGCCGGGCAGCGTCGAGGACTTCGCGAAGTTCCAGGCCGAGGACATGGCGCGCTCGAAGAAGATCATCACCGAGGGCAACATCCATGTCGAATAAGGGAGCCCAGCTTCCGCATGCCGTGGTGACGGGCAGCAGCGGCGGCATCGGCCGCGCCATCGCCTCGCACCTGCTGCAGTCGGGCTGGCGCGTGAGCGGGCTGGACCTGGCCCCACCTACCCTGTCTTCTCACGCCGGCTTCTTGCATGTGGCGGTGGACCTCAGCGACGCCGCCGCCATCGCGCGCACCGCCTCGGCGCTGCAGGACGCGGGCGCGCTGGTGCACGCGGCCGGCGTGCTGCGCGTCGGCCCGCTGGGCGAACTCGACCATGCGGGCGGCGAACTGATGTGGCGCCTGCACGTGGACGCTGCCACGCGCCTGGCCGACGCGCTCGTGCCCGCGATGGCGGCGCGTGGCAACGGCCGCGTGGTGTTCGTCGGCAGCCGCGTCGCGCAGGGCCTGCCCGGGCGCGGCCAGTACGCCGCGACCAAGGCCGCGCTGATCGCGCTCGCGCGAAGCTGGGCGGCGGAAGTCGCCTCGCACGGCGTGACCGTCAACGTGGTGTCGCCCGGCGCCACGCAGACATCGATGCTTCAGGACCCGGCCCGCGCGGGCAGCGCACCGCGCCTGCCGCCCATCGGCCGGCTGATCCAGCCCGAGGAGATCGCGGCGCTCACCGGCTTTCTTCTTTCGCCGCAGGCGGCGGCCATCACGGGGCAGGACATCCCGATCTGCGGCGGCTCGTCGCTGCATCTCTGAACCTCTTTCGCTTTCCCTCTCTTCCACCCGGAACCCGACCATGAAAATCGTCAACATCCTCGAATCCACCCGCCCCATCAAGTCGGACATCCGCAACGCCTACATCGATTTCTCGAAGATGACCCTGAGCCTCGTGGCGGTGGTCACCGACGTGATCCGCGATGGCAGGCCCGTCGTCGGCTACGGTTTCAATTCCAACGGCCGCTACGGCCAGGGCGGGCTGATCCGCGAGCGCTTCCTGCCGCGCCTGCTGGAGGCCGACCCGGCCTCGCTGCTCGACGAGACCGGCGACAACCTCGATCCGCACAAGATCTGGGCCCGCATGATGATCAACGAGAAGCCCGGCGGCCATGGCGAGCGCTCGGTGGCCGTGGGCACCATCGACATGGCCGTGTGGGACGCCACCGCCAAGATCGCCGGCAAGCCGCTCCATCAGCTGCTGGCCGAGCGCTACGGCACCGGCAAGCCGAACCCGCGCGTGTTCGTCTACGCGGCAGGCGGCTACTACTACCCCGGCAAGGGCCTCGAAGGCCTGCAGCGCGAGATGACCAGCTACCTGGAGCGCGGCTACTCGGTGGTGAAGATGAAGATCGGCGGCGCCACGCTGGCCGAGGACTGCGAGCGCATCGAGTCGGTGCTGAAGATCCTCGGCCCCGGCCAGCAGCTCGCGGTGGACGCCAACGGCCGCTTCGATTTGCAGACCGCCATCGACTACGGCCGCGCGCTCTCGCAATACCCGCTCTTCTGGTACGAGGAAGCCGGCGACCCGCTCGACTACGAACTGCAGGCCAAGCTGGGCGAGGTGTATGCCGGCCCGATGGCCACGGGCGAGAACCTGTTCTCGATGCAGGACGCGCGCAACCTCATCCGCCACGGCGGCATGCGCCCCGACCGCGACTGGCTGCAGTTCGACTGCGCGCTGAGCTACGGCCTCGTCGAGTACCTGCGCACGCTCGACATGCTGAAGGAGAACGGCTGGTCGCCCTCGCGCTGCATTCCGCACGGCGGCCACCAGATGTCGCTGGCCATCGCGGCCGGCCTCGGCCTGGGCGGCAACGAGAGCTACCCCGACCTGTTCCAGCCCTACGGCGGCTTCCCCGACGGCGTGAAGGTGGACAACGGCTACGTCACCCTGCCGCCGCTGCCGGGCATCGGCTTCGAAGGCAAGGCCGATCTGATCTCTGAGATGCGGGCGCTCGCCAGCTGATGAACTGACGAGCTACCGGGCCGACGGTGCGAGGCTCAGGGATGGAACCCCGAGCGGCGCACCACGGGTTCCCACTGCGCTCGGTAAGCCTTCAGCATCTGCGTCGTTTCGGCCGCGTTGCTGGATACGGGCGTGATGAAGAGCGCGTCGGCCGCCTTGTGCAGGCCCGGGTCCTTCATCACGTCGCGGATCGAATTGGCCAGCAGCTGCACCTTGGCGGGCGGCATGGAGGCCGGCGCGAAGAAGGTGTTCCAGCCGTCGGCGTCGATCTTCATGCCGGCCTCGCTGAAGGTCGGGATGTTGGGCGCGAAGCTCGCGCGCTTCTTGCCCGAGGTGGCCAGGATGCGGATCTTGCCGGCCACGTGCTGCGGATAGAGCGAGTCGAGCGTGTCGATGGCAATCGGCAGGCTGCCGTTGACCAGGTCGGCCGCCAGCGGCGCCGAGCCGCCATAACCCTTGATCTGCGGCTGCACGCTCAGCGCGTCGCCCACCATCAGGCCGAAGAAGTGCGGCAGGCTGCCGGTGGCGGGCACGCCGAAGATGGCTTCTTCAGGATGGGCCCACAGCCGGCCCACGAGGAACATCGCGCGGTCGAGCTGGAGCTTGCTGCCGACGGCCAGCGCGAAGTCGTAGCTGCTGACCTGCGAAACGGGCACGAAGTCCTTGTCGGGGTCGTAGCCCGCGTCCTTGATGACCAGCGGCGCAACCACCATCACGGCGGGGTTGCCCAGCATCAGCACGTTCTGCGTGGCGGGCGCGCGCTTCACTTCCTTGGCCGCGAGACGGCCGCCCTCACCCGGACGGTTTTCCACGCTCACCTGCACGCCGAGCTTCGGCGTGAGCCGCTCGGCGATCAGCCGCGCGATGCGGTCGGTGCTGCCGCCCGGGGCATAGCCGACCACGAGGGTGAGCGGCCCACCGTCCAGCGCGGCGGGCGCCTGGGCCTGGGCCAGGGGAGCGCAGGCGGCCAGGGCGACGCCCCATGCCATGATGAGCTTGCGCCGGGAAAGGAATGCGGGCATCGGATCGGGTCTCCTGCGGAGGTGGGCACGAACGGAGGGACGGGCAGGCGCGGTTTCGCGGCGAAAATCGCGCACCAAGACTGTTTCCGGTCGTTCAAATTTGTTACTGGTTTATACGTACAGGGAAACAGTTGATCTAATCAATCAAGTGCCTGCCGAGGCGGGCGAACCACACTTCAACCGCTCGCGCCCTTCACGTTCCGTCACCTGTATGCAACAAGCTTTCCCCGATGCAGGAGCGTTGCGCGCGCCCCATTCACTGGACGACCTGCTGCTCTACCGCATGGCGCGCGCCGTGCGCGCGGGCAGCGGCATGGCGACGCGGCTGGTCGAGGGCGGCTTCGGCATCACGCGCCGCGAGTGGGGAATGATCGCCACGCTCGCCCAGGAGGGCGAGATGACCTCCTCGGCGCTGGCCACCCAGCTGCACCTGGACCGTGTGCGCACCTCGCGCGGACTGCGCAGCCTGGTCGAGAAGAAGCTGGTGCAGCGCCGGCAGAACGCGGAAGACCGGCGCGAAGTGCATGTGCGGCTGAGCGCCTCGGGCCAGCAGCTCTTCGGCAGGCTCTTTCCGCGCATCGCGGGGCTGAACACGGAACTGCTGGAAGGCGTGGCGCCCGCGGACCTGGACGCCCTCCTGCGCTGCCTGCACCACCTGGAGCAGCGCGGCGAAGAACTGCTCGCGCAGGGCGTAGTGGCGGAAAAGGCGGACCGGCGCTCGGGCGGAACACGGCACCGCTGGCCCGAGCGCGGCGGCTGACCCGGCGGGCGATCAAGCGGACAGTCAGGCCTGCACGTCCACCACGCTGCCGAGCGTGCCCGACGCACCGCGACTGGCGCGCTGCGTGCCCGCGGCGCTTTCCTCCAGCGAGGCCATCGCGCTCTGCTGGACGCCGGCGTTGCGCAGCGCATTCATCTGCTGCTGCAGCATCGCGAGCTTCGCCGCGAGCGCCTCGAGCTGCATCCGGATCGCATCGCGGGCATCCTCGGGCGCGGCGAGCAGCTGGGCCTGCGTCTCGCCGATCTGTTTCTGCGTGGCGGTGATCTGCCGCTGGATCTTCGCGATCTCGGCGTTCACGTTGACCCCGCTGCCTGTTGCGCCGCCGCTCGCGCCAATGGTATTGAGCATCTCTGTCCTCCTCTGGTTGTCCGCAAGGGAAAGAAGCTATATCGGCAGCCGGCGCGAAAAATAGAGGGCCGCCTCTGATCGCGCCTCCATCGCCCGCGACCGCTTGCACCGCCACCATGGCCGACTAGACTGGAATCCGAGGGCACCCGCGGTGCCGGGGGCCAAGGAGCCTGCCATGTACAAGCGTGTTCTCGTGGCAACCGACGGCTCTGCGCTGTCGGAGCAGGCGGTCAATGCCGCCATCGATCTGGCCCTGCTCTGCAATGCCGAACTGGTGAGCGTCACCGTCGCGCACATCGAGCCCGTCGGCTACTTCGAAGGATCGCTGATGCTGAGCCAGCGCGACATCGAGGCCGCGCAGGAGCAGTCGGACCATGCCGCGCGCCGGCTGGTCGACAAGTCGGTCGCCGCCGCCACCGCCAGGGGCGTGCGCAATCCGAGGGCGGTGGTCATGAAGTCGAACCAGGTGGCCGAGGCCATCATCGCGGCCGCGAAGAACCAGCAGTGCGACCTGATCGTGATGGCCTCCCACGGCCGGCGCAGCCTGGCGCGCCTGCTGATGGGCAGCGAGACGCTGCATGTGCTGACGCACTCTCACATCCCGGTGCTGGTGCTGCGCTAGCGGCGCCAGCCCTTCTCCTGCTTTCTCCCGCCTTCTCCTGCTCAGCTCGCGTACCGCTTCTCCAGCGCGTCGAGTTCGGGCTTGCCCACCAGCCGCTGGCGTTCCGCGAAGGGCACGACCAGCGCCGGATCTTCGTCCACGCGCTTCGTGTCGCGCAGCACCGTCAGCGCCTTCTGCATGCCGGCGACTGCCCCCTGCAGCGCCGCGTTGGCATATAGCACGATGCCGTAGCCCAGCCCGGCGAGTTCCTCGGCGCCGAAGATCGGCGTCCTGCCGCCGATCACCATGTTCATGAGCTGCGGCTTCTTCAGCCGCTGCGGCAGCGCGCGGATCTCGTCGGCCGTGGTCACAGCCTCCACGAAGAGGATGTCTGCACCCGCCTCGCTGAACTTCTGCGCGCGCTCGATGGCGGCCTCGAAGCCCAGCGTGGCGGCGGCGTCGGTGCGGGCCATCACGAGCAGATCGGGGTCGGTGCGCGCATCGACGGCAGCCTTGATCTTGTTGACTGCCTCCTCGGTGGAGATCACGTCCTTGCCCGAGAAGTGGCCGCAGCGCTTGGGTGCGACCTGGTCCTCGAACTGGATGCAGTCGGCACCCGCGCGCTCCAGCACGCGCACCGTGTGGCGCACGTTGAGCGCATTGCCGAAGCCGGTGTCGGCATCCACGATCAGCGGCAGGCCGACCGCGTCGCGGATGCGCGCCGTGTGGTCGGCGATCTCGTGCAGGCCCATGAAGCCCTGGTCGGGCAGGCCGAACCACATGTTGGTGACGCCTGCGCCGGTGACGTAGATGGCCTCGAAGCCCAGGTCCTCGATCACGCGCGCCGACAGCGCGTTGAAGGCACCCGGCACCAGCACGCCCCGGCGCGCTTCGGCCAAGGCTCGGAGGGTCTTGCGAGTCGACATCGGTTCTTCCTTGTTGTCTGGTTGTCTTGTGGTTCTGGAGAGTCAGAGCGTATCGCCGGGCACGCGCACCCAGCCTTCCATCAGCACACGGGCGCTGCGGCTCATCACGGCCTTGGTCACGCGCCATTCGCCATCGACCCGGCTGGCTTGCGCGCCCACGCGCAGCGTGCCCGAGGGGTGGCCGAAGCGCACCGCAGAGCGCTCGCCGCCGCCGGCCGCGAGGTTGACCAGCGTGCCCGGAATGGCCGCCGCCGTGCCGATGGCCACCGCCGCCGTGCCCATCATGGCGTGGTGCAGCTTGCCCATGGACAGCGCGCGCGCCAGCAGGTCGACATCGCCCGCCGCGACCGGCTTGCCGCTGGAAGCCGTGTAGCTCGCTGGCCTCGCGACGAACGCGACCTTGGGCGTGTGCTGGCGCCCTGCCGCTTCGCCGACGTTCTTGATGAGCCCCATGCGCACCGCGCCGTGCGCGCGGATGGCTTCGAACTTCGCGAGCGCGGCGACGTCGCCGTTGATCGCGTCCTGCAGCTCGGTGCCCGTGTAGCCGATGGCTTCGGCCTCCACGAAGATGGTCGGGATGCCGGCGTTGATCATCGTCGCGCGCAGCGTGCCGACGCCCGGCACCTCGAGCTCGTCGACCAGATTGCCGGTCGGAAACATCGCGCCGCCCGCGCCCTCTTCTTCCGCAGCCGGGTCCATGAATTCGAGCTGCACCTCGGCGGCCGGGAAGGTCACGCCGTCGAGCTCGAAATCGCCGGTCTCCTGCACCGCGCCGTCGCTGATGGGCACGTGCGCGACGATGGTCTTGCCGATGTTGGCCTGCCAGATGCGCACCACCGCCACGCCGTCGCGCGGCACGCTGCTGCCGTCGACCAGGCCGTTGGCGATGGCGAAGGGGCCGACCGCCGCCGAGAGGTTGCCGCAGTTGCCGCTCCAGTCGACGAAGGGCTGGTCGATCGACACCTGGCCGAAGAGGTAGTCCACGTCGTGGCCGGGCCTGTCGCTCTTCGAAAGAATCACCGCCTTGCTGGTGCTCGAGGTGGCGGCGCCCATGCCGTCGATCTGCTTGCCGTAGGGGTCGGGGCTGCCGATGACGCGCAGCAGCAGCGCATCGCGCGCCTTGCCGGGCACCTGCGCGGCCCTGGGCAGGTCCTGCAGGCGGAAGAACACGCCCTTGCTGGTGCCGCCGCGCATGTAGGTGGCGGGAATCCTGATCTGTGGTGCGAAGGAAGCCATGGGCTGCGATTCTCGGTTCATGCGGCCACGGGCGCGGCCGAGGCAAGGAAGTCCTGTGCGAAGCGCTGCAGCACGCCGCCGGCTTCGTAGATCGAAACTTCCTCGGCGGTGTCGAGGCGGCAGGTCATCGGCACTTCGAGCCGCTCACCGTTGCGGCGGCGGACCACCAGCGTGAGGTCGGCGCGCGGCTCGCGCGCGCCGGTCACGTCGTAGATCTCGGTGCCGTCCAGGCCCAGCGTGAGGCGACTGGTGCCGGGCTTGAATTCGAGCGGCAGCACGCCCATGCCGATCAGGTTGGTGCGGTGGATGCGCTCGAAGCCCTCGGCCGCGATCGCCTCCACGCCCGCGAGGCGCACGCCCTTGGCCGCCCAGTCGCGCGAGGAGCCCTGGCCGTAGTCGGCACCCGCCACGATGATCAGCGGCTGCCTGCGCAGCATGTAGGTTTCGATGGCCTCCCACATGCGCATGACCTGCCCTTCGGGCTCCACGCGCGCCAGCGAACCGACGCGCACGCTGCCGTCTTCCTTGCGCACCATCTCATTCTTGAGGGTCGGGTTGGCGAAGGTGGCGCGCTGCGCCGTGAGGTGGTCGCCGCGATGGGTGGCGTAGGAGTTGAAGTCCTCCTCGGGCAGGCCCATTTTGTGGAGATACTCGCCGGCGGCGCTATCCAGCAGGATCGCGTTGGAGGGCGAGAGGTGGTCGGTGGTGATGTTGTCCGGCAGGATCGCCAGCGGCCGCATGCCCCTGAGCGTTCGCTCGCCGGCCAGCGCGCCTTCCCAGTAGGGCGGGCGGCGGATGTAGGTGGACTCGGCGCGCCAGTCGTACAGCGGCGCCACCTTGTCGCCCGCATCGGGCCGGATCGCGAACATCGGCTCGTACACCTCGCGGAAGTGCGCGGGCTTCACGCTGGACTTCACGACGGCGTCGATCTCCGCGTCGTCGGGCCAGATGTCCTTCAGCCGCACCTCCCTGCCGTCGACCACGGCGAGCACGTCGCGCTCGATGTCGAAGCGCACGGTGCCGGCGATGGCGTAGGCCACCACCAGCGGCGGCGAGGCAAGGAAGGCCTGCCGTGCATACGGATGGATGCGGCCGTCGAAGTTGCGGTTGCCCGAGAGCACCGCAGTCGCGTAGAGGTCGCGTTCGACGATCTCCTGCTGTATCGCCGGATCGAGCGCGCCCGACATGCCGTTGCACGAGGTGCAGGCATAGGCCACCACGCCGAAGCCGAGCTTTTCGAGCTCGCCCATCAGGCCTGCTTCCTGCAGGTACAGCGTCACGGCCTTGGAGCCCGGCGCCAGCGAAGACTTGACCCAGGGCTTGCGCACGAGCCCCAGTCGGTTGGCATTGCGCGCAAGCAGGCCGGCGGCGATCACGTTGCGCGGGTTGCTGGTGTTGGTGCAGCTGGTGATGGCCGCGATGATCACCGCTGCGTCGGGCATGCGGCCCGGTTCGTCGCGCCACGGCGCCGCGATGCCGCGCGCCGCGAGATCGGCGGTGGCCACGCGCGCATGCGGATTCGACGGGCCCGCCATGTTGCGCACCACCGTCGAGAGGTCGAAGTGCAGCACGCGCTCGTACACCGCGTCCTTCAGCGCATCGGCCCACAGGCCGGTGTGCTTCGCATAGGTTTCCACCAGCCGCACCTGCTCGTCGCTGCGGCCGGTGAGGCGCAGGTAGTCGATGGTCTGCTGGTCGATCGCGAACATCGCGGCAGTGGCGCCGTATTCGGGCGCCATGTTGGAAATGGTCGCGCGGTCGCCCAGCGTGAGGCTCGCGGCGCCTTCGCCATGGAACTCCAGGTACGCGCCCACCACCTTCGACTGGCGCAGGAACTCGGTGAGCGCCAGCACCACGTCGGTGGCGGTGATGCCCGGCCGCGGCCGGCCCGAGAGCTTCACGCCGACGATGACGGGCAGGCGCATCCACGAGGCCCGGCCCAGCATCACGTTCTCGGCCTCCAGCCCGCCCACGCCGATGGCCACGACGCCCAGCGCGTCGACGTGCGGCGTGTGGCTGTCGGTGCCGACCAGCGTGTCGGGGTAGGCCACGCCGTCCTGCGCGTGCACCACGGGCGACATCCGCTCCAGGTTGATCTGATGCATGATCCCGTTGCCCGGCGGTATCACCTCCACATTCCTGAAGGCCCGCTTCGTCCAGTCGATGAAGTGGAAGCGGTCTTCGTTGCGCCGGTCCTCGATGGCGCGGTTCTTCTCGAAGGCATCGGGGTCGAAGCCGCCGCACTCCACCGCCAGCGAATGGTCGACGATGAGCTGCACCGGCACCACCGGGTTCACCTGCGCCGGGTCGCCGCCCTGCTCGGCAATGGCGTCGCGCAGGCCTGCCAGGTCGACCAGCGCGGTCTGGCCCAGGATGTCGTGGCACACCACGCGCGCCGGAAACCACGGAAAGTCGTGCTCGCGCTTGCCTTCGACGATCTGCCGCAGGCTCTGTTCGAGGATGGCCGGATCGCAGCGGCGCACAAGATTCTCGGCGTGCACGCGCGAGGTGTAGGGTAGCGTGGCCCATGCGCCTGGACGCAGGGACTCGACGGCCTCGCGCGCGTCGAAATGGTCCAGCGAAGTGCCGGGAAGGTTCTTGCGGTACTGGGTGTTCATGGGGCGGCGCTCGGGCCTCTTGCCTTCTTGTCTTTTTACTTCCGATCCTGGATCGGCGCGAACTCCAGGTCTTCCGGCCCGGTGTAGTTGGCGCTGGGCCGGATGATCTTGTTGTCGACGCGCTGCTCGATGATGTGCGCCGCCCAGCCCGAGGTGCGCGCGATGACGAAGAGCGGCGTGAACATGGCCGTGGGCACGCCCATCATGTGATAGCTCACGGCGCTGAACCAGTCGAGGTTGGGAAACATCTTCTTGACTTCCCACATCACGCCTTCGAGCCGCTCGGCGATGTCGAACATCTTGGTCGAGCCCGCCTCCTGCGACAGCGACCTCGCCACGCCCTTGATGACCACGTTGCGCGGATCGCTCACCGTGTAGACCGGGTGGCCGAAGCCGATCACCACCTCCTTGGCCTCCACCCGGCGGCGGATGTCGGCCTCGGCTTCGCCGGGCGAGTCGTAGCGCTTCTGGATCTCGAAGGCCACCTCGTTGGCGCCGCCGTGCTTGGGCCCGCGCAGCGCGCCGATGGCGCCGGTGATGGCCGAGTACATGTCGGAGCCGGTGCCCGCCACCACGCGCGCGGTGAAGGTCGATGCGTTGAACTCGTGCTCGGCGTAGAGATTGAGCGAGGTGTGCATCGCGCGCACCCAGGCCTCGGAGGGCTTGCGGCCATGCAGCAGGTGGAGGAAGTGGCCGCCGATGGAGTCGTCGTCGGTTTCCACGTCGATGCGCTTGCCCTGCGTGGACCAGTGGTACCAGTACAGCAGCATCGAGCCCAGCGATGCCATCAGCCGGTCGGCGATGTCGCGCGCGCCCGGCAGGTTGTGGTCTTCCTTCTCGGGAAGCATGCAGCCCAGCGACGAGACGCCGGTGCGCATCACGTCCATCGGATGCGCGCCGGCGGGCAGTTGCTCGAGCGCCTCCTTCAGGCTCGCGGGCAGGCCGCGCATCGACCTGAGCTTCGCCTTGTAGGCGCGCAACTCCGCCGCCGTGGGCAGCTTGCCGTGCACCAGCAGGTGCGCGATTTCCTCGAACTCGCAGACCTCGGCGATGTCGAGGATGTCGTAGCCGCGGTAGTGCAGGTCGTTGCCGGTGCGCCCGACGGTGCACAGCGCAGTGTTGCCGGCCGTCACGCCGGACAGGGCCACGGACTTCTTCGGCTTGAAGCCGGTGAGGGCTTCGGCAGGGGAGGCGGTGTCGTTCATGCTGCTTCCTTTTCTGGGTTCGGTTGTGCGTTGGGGATGCGCCTGGGCCGCCCGCTCTTGTCGACGGCGACCATCTCGAAGAAGGAGCGCAGCGCCTCGCGCGGCGCCTGCCCCAGTTGCTCGAAGCTGCCGGTGACGCTGACGGTGAGCGAGCTGCGGCCCCGCCGGCTGATCCATGCGCGCAGCCGCAGCACGCTGCCGACCGGCACGGGCGCGAGGAACTGCGCGTCGCCGCAACCGGCCATGACCACGTCGGCCTGCGCGAAGTCGCGCGCCGCCAGGAAGGCTGCCTTGGACATCAGCATCAGCGCGTTGCCGCCGAACAGCGTGCCGTAGTGGTTCGCATGCTCCGGAAACACGATTTCCGTGAGTTCGAGCGCCGTGTTCCGGTTTGTCATGATTCGCAATTTACGCAAATGCGTACCCATAATGAAGAACTGAATTTGCCAATCATTGCGAATAGAAAACGCCAGATTTGCAAATATTGCGAATACCACAGATGCAGCCAGGAGCCGGACGATGAGCAAGACCTTCATGGGCGTGCGCCTGCGCAAGCTGCGCGCCGAGCGCGGCATGACGCAGGTGGCGCTGGCGCAGGTGCTGGGCCTGTCGCCCAGCTACCTGAACCAGCTTGAGCAGAACCAGCGGCCGCTCACCGTGGCCGTGCTACTTCGGATCAGCCGCACGCTCGGCGTCGACGTGCAGCAGTTTTCGGAAGACGAGGAAGCCCGCCTGGTCTCTGGCATGCGCGACGCTCTGGCCGACAACCCCGGCGGTGAAGCCGTCGCCCTGCCCGAGCTGCGCGAGGTGGCTTCGCAGATGCCGGCCGTTGCGCGCGCGCTGCTCGCGCTGCACCGCCGCCACCAGGAAGCGATGGAGCGGCTGGAGATCATGGCCGCCGAGCTGGGCGACGGACGCGGCGAACTCACCAACGCGCGGCCCATGCCCTTCGAGGCGGTGCGCGACTTCTTCTTCGCCCACCAGAACCATTTCGAGGAACTGGACCTGCAGGCGGAAAAGCTCTCCGACGAAGCGCGCGCCCGCGGTGGTCCGCTGTCGGAATGGCTGCAGCAGCGCCTTTCGAAGCAGCACGGCGTGCACGTGGTGCCCACCGATGACGACGCCATCGACAGCCAGCGCCGCTACGACCCCGCCAGCCGCGTGCTGCACCTGTCGGCCGGCCTGGAGCCCGGCCAGCAGGCCTTCCAGCTCGCGACCCAGCTGGCGCTGCTGGAGCAGGCGCGGCTGATCGAGTCGCTGCTGCAGGGCGCCGACTTCAACGACGACGCGCCCACGCATGCGCTGGCCCGCATCGGCCTGGCGAACTATTTCGCCAGCGCCATGCTGCTGCCCTACGGCCTGTTCCTGAAGACGGCGGAAGCCCTGCGCTACGACATCGACCTGCTGGCGCGCCGCTTCGGCGTGGGCTTCGAAACCGTCTGCCACCGCCTGAGCTCGATGCAGCGGCCCGGCGCGCCCGGCGTGCCCTTCTTCTTCATCCGCGTGGACCGCGCGGGCAACATCTCGAAGCGGCAGTCGGCCACGCACTTCCACTTCTCGAAGACCGGCGGCACCTGCCCGCTGTGGAACGTGTACGAGGCCTTCGCGCAGCCCGGGCGGGTGCTGCGGCAGCTCGCGCGCATGCCCGACGGGCGCACCTACCTGTGGGTGGCGCGCACCGTGTCGCACGGGCAGCGCGGCTTCGGCTCACCGAGCAAGACCTTCGCGATCGGCCTGGGCTGCGACATCCGGCATGCGCCGAGGCTGGTCTATTCCAAGGGCCTCGACCTCGCGGACCAGGAAGCGCCCACGCCCATCGGCATGGGCTGCAAGGTGTGCGAGCGCACGGCCTGCCCGCAGCGGGCGTTCCCGTTCATCGGGCGGGCGCTGGACGTGAACGAGAACGAAAGCCGGTTCACGCCCTACGCGGTAGCGGATTCCTAGACGGCCGACATGGCGGCCGGGGCCTAGACCGCCGATACGGCGGCCGATGCCGCAGCGCTGCCGTCGCCATAGACCGGTGGCGCCTTGACGATCGAAGTCAGCGCCGGCTCGGCCGCGCGCAAAGCGGTGAGATCGGGACGCGGCCTGCGCAGCTGCGCGCTGGACGAGAACGCCGCCTCCATCGCATAGGCTGCACCCAGCACCTGGTGGTCGGCCCTGAAGCCGCCCACCACCTGCAGCCCGAAGGGCATGCCCGCATGGTCGAGGCCGCAGGGCAGCGTGATCGCGGGGTGCGTGGTCAGCGTGACCACGTAGGTCAGCGCCAGCCAGCGGTAGTAGTTGGCCTGCGGCTCGCCGTTGATGGCAGCTGCGTACAGCTGCGTCCACGGGAAGGGCGATACGGGCGTGGTCGGCGACAGCACGAGGTCGTAGTCGGCGAAGGTGGCCTGGAAGCGCTTCAGCAGCCGGGTCTGCTCGGCCTGCGCCCAGGCACTGTCGAGCAGGCTCATCTTCGCGCCCATCTCGTAGTTGGCGCGCGGGTTGGGGCCGAGGCTGTCGGGGTCGCGCTCGTAGGCCGCCTGCATGCCGGCCACGAAGGCCTCGGCGCGCAGCACGTCGAAGCAGCGGTGCGCCTCGCCCATGTCGAACTCGACCCTGTCGCAGCGGCCGAACAGGTGCCGCATCGCTTCGATCTTGCGGCGGAAGGTGGCGCGGATGCCGTCGTCCACCGCGCAGGTGCCGAAGTCTTCGGTCCACGCCACGCGCAGCCGGCCCAGGTCGACGGGCGGCGGCGTAAGAAAGGACAGCGGGTCCAGCGGATAGCTCAGCGGATCGCCCGCGCACATGCCGGCCGATGCCGCCAGCTGCAGGCAGGCCTCTTCCACGGTGCGGCCCATGGGGCCGACGACCGAGATCGGCGTCCAGCCCAGCGGCTTGCGCACGCTGGGCACCACGCCGGGCGATGGCCTGAAGCCCACCACGCCGCACTTGGCAGCCGGGATGCGCAGCGAGCCCCCGGTGTCGGAGCCGGTGCACACCGGCAGCATGTCGCAGGCCAGCGCGGCCGCCGAGCCGCCCGAGGAGCCGCCCGCATTGAGGTTCGGGTTGAACGGGTTGCCCGTGGCGCCCCACACGTCGTTGCGCGAGTTGGCGCCCGCGCCCATCTCGGGCACGTTGGTCTTGCCCGCGACGACGGCGCCCGCGCGGCGCAGTCGCGCCACCAGCTCGATGTCTTCCGTCGGCACATGGTCGCGGTAGATCGGCGAGCCCCAGGTGGTGAGCAGGCCCTCGGTGGGCTCCAGGTCCTTCACGCCCATCGGCAGGCCGTGCAGCAGGCCCAGCGCGTCGCCGCGCATGATGGCGCCTTCGGCCGCCTTCGCTTCAGCGCGCGCGCGCTCGAAGCAGGTGGCTGTGACTGCATTGACGAAAGGGTTCACGCGCTCGATGCGCGCGATGCATGCCTCCAGCAGCTCGACGGGCGAGACCTGCTTGCTGCCGATGAGGCGGCGCAGTTCGACGGCGGATTTCTCGACGAGTTCGCTGGCGGAATCGTGGGTTGTCTTGGCAGAGGTCATCGATGTCTCTTGTTCTGGGCATGGCGCTGCGAATTCGCGGGACACCACGGAACCGGCTTCGCCGGGCCGTGGGTGTCGCCCCCGGCGAGGGGGTTGGCGCAGCGACACGAAGTGGGCGAAGCCTGGGGGAGTGCCAAGTCAATCTGCAGTGATGTTGGCTCTTGCGGCGACGGCCCGCATGATGGGCAGTTCGCGGTTGATGAGCTCCACGCCCGCCGCGGCGCTGCTGTAGCTCGGCTCGAGTCCCGCGGCCAGCAGCTTGCTCTTCGTTTCCGGGTCGGCGATGGTCGCGGCCAGGGCCTTCTCCAGCTTCGCCTTCACGTCGGCGGGCACGCCCTTCGGCGCGGCCAGCATGAGCCAGGAATCCATCTCGACCTCGGGGTATCCGCTCTCGGCGAAGGTGGGCACATCGGGCAGCAGCGCCGAGCGCTTCGCGGTGGTCAGCGCGATGGCCTTGATCTTTCCGCTCTTGAGCTGCGGGACGGCCGCGCTCACGGTGTCGATGCTGAACGGGATCTGGCCACCCATCAGGTCGGTCATGGCCGGTGCGCTGCCCTTGTAGGGCACATGCGTCATCTTCAGGCCGGTGGCATGCAGCACGGTTTCGCCCGCGAACTGCGCGGTGGTGCCGGTGCCGAAGGAGCCGTACGAGTATTTGCCCGGCGCGGCTTTCACGTAGTCGACGAACTGCTTCACCGTCTGCACCGGCACTTCGCTGTTCGCCAGAAGGATCAGCGCGACGCGCCCGGCGATGCCGATGGGCTCGAAGCTCTTCACCGGGTCGTAGGGCAGGTTGCTGCGGATCGCGGGGTTGACGGTGAAGGTGGAGCCCGAGCTCAGCAGCAGCGTGTAGCCGTCGGGCGCGGACTTGGCCACGTAGCTCGCGCCGACCACCGTGCCGGCGCCGCCGCGGTTCTCGATCACCACCGGCTGGCCCAGTTCCTTGCCCAGGCGCTGCGCGATCACGCGGCCGTTGACGTCGGTGGCTCCGCCGGGCGGGAAAGGAATCACCAGCGTGACCGGACGCGCGGGAAAGCCCGTCTCGGCGGCAACGGAGGTCAGCGGCACGGCGCCAGATCCAAGGCTGCAGCACAGCAATGCCATGCGCACCACGAGCGGGAGACGGTTCATCGGGACTCCTGGAATTTCGACTGGATGACAGGGGTTCGAGGGTGCGAACGAGTTCATCCTAGGATCGTCATGCCGGTGTCACAAGCGCAATGTTTAGAATTCTTCGTTGCCGAATCGGCAATCTTCAGCAACCGTCCGTACCCACGTTCAGGAGCGATCGATGGCGCCTCGTGCCTTGCAGGAAACCGCGGTGCGCTACTTTCTCGAGGTCGTGAAGACCGGCTCGGTGAAGGAAGCCGCGGTCAAGCTCAACGTCGCGCCCTCGGCCGTGAGCCGGCAGGTGGCGCGGCTCGAACGCGAGCTCGACACCCTGCTCTTCGAGCGCCATGCGCGCGGCATGGTGCCCAACGCTGCGGGCGAACTGCTGGCGGCGCACGCCAAGCGCGCGCAGCAGGACATCGAGCGCGTCGCCAACGAGATCGCCGGCCTGCGCGGGCTGCGCAGCGGCCATGTGCGCGTGGCGAGCACCGAGGGCTTCGCCTTCGACTTCATTCCACGGCTGATCGCGCAGTTCCGCCTCAAGCACGCGGGCATCCGCTTTCACCTGGAGGTGTGTGCGCCCGCCGACATCTCGCGGCTGGTGCGCGATGGCGAAACCGACGTGGGTATCACCCTCAGCGCCCTGCCCGAGCCAGGCATCGAGGTCGAGCTGCGGCACCCGAGCCCCATCCTTGCGGTGATGGCGATGGACCATCCGCTCGCGCAGCAGCGGCAGCTGTCGCTTCGCCAGGTGGTGGCCTATCCGCTGGGGCTGCCGCAGGAAGACAGCTCCATCCGCCGGCTGCTCGATGCCAGCTGCTCGCGGCAGGAGCTGCGCTACGAGCTGGCCATGTCCAGCAACCATGCGAACTCGCTGCTGAGCTTCGCGGCCGCAGGCGGCGGCAGCATCGCCTTCTACGGGCCGCTGTCGATCCGCACGCTGCTGCAGAGCAAGGCGCTGGTCGCCATTGCGCTGAAGGACCGCGAGATGCACGAGCGGCATCTCGCCATCGAGACCATGGCGGGCCGCTCGCTGCCCGATGCAGCGAAGGCCTTCGTGCGCTTCCTGGTGGATGCGGTGAAGGCCTCGGGCTGAGCGTTCAGCGCTCAGCGCTCAGCGCTCAGCGCTCAGCGCTCAGCGCTCAGCGCTCAGCGCTCCATCAGCGTATTCGACGGCAGCGTCTCGTCGAGCAGCTTGCGCGCCGTCTCGATGCCGGCCACCGGCAGCAGCTTCGGGTCGAGCAAGCCCACCTGCACCAGCACGCTGGCCTGGTCCCAGTAGATGTGCTCGTGATAGAGCTTGTCGCCGCGGAACTTGATGACCGCGAGCAGCGGAATCTCCACGCGCTTGCCGGTGGGCGCCACGCCCGGCAGCATCCACGGGATCTCGGTGGTGTGGGTGAAGCAGAACAGCATCTCGTCGACCACCTGCGTGGCGCCGATGGTGCGCGAGATCGGCACCAGCGAGGTGTCGGGCGGGTTGCTGTTGACGAAGTGGTTCGAATAGAAGGCGTGCAGGTTCTTGTAGCCCACGCCGCCGGTCATGGTCGGGATGTGGTTGACGTAGGGCTCGGCCACCATGGTGCTCATCGTGTCGTCGACGTTGCGCGTGCCGAACTCGTACTCGCAGTGCTTGTCCCACAACGCCGAGAGGTCGTAGTGCGGTCCGATGGCGTCCTTCAGCGTGGCGATGCTGCGCTCGTGCGCCATCAGCGCCGAGGGCTTGTGGTAGTGCTCGCCGCCCAGGCGAGCGAAGGCGTGGTCCATGCCCGGGTACACGTGCAGCGAGACGCCGGGGCGGCCCTTGAGCGCCGCGACGATGCGGTCGCGCGCCTCGGGCGGGCAGAACTTGTCGAGCTCTGCGATGTGCAGCGTGAGCGGGCGCTTGATCTTGTCGGCCTCGTCGAGCGCGGCATCGATGCCCACGCCGTAGTAGCCCACGGCCACGTCCGCGTCGGTGCGGCAGGCCGCGAGGTAGGCCAGCTTGCCGCCGAGGCAGAAGCCGAGCACGCCGACTTTGCCGCCCTGCACTTCGGGGCGCTGGCGCAGGGCGGTGATGGCGGCCTGCATGTCCTCCATGCCCTTGGCCTCGTCGAAGCCCTGGTAGAAGCCGAAGGCGCGCTGCCAGTCTTCGGGCGAGTAGCCCAACTCCACGTCGGGCTGCTGGCGCCAGAACAGGTCGGGCACGAGCACCACGTAGCCTTCTTCCGCGTAGTAGTCGGCCACCTCGCGCATCGTGGAGTTCACGCCGAAGATTTCCTGCGCGATGACCAGGCCAGGGCCGGTACCCGAGGCCGGCAGTGCGAGGTAGCCGCTGAAACTGCCGCTCGCGTCGGTGGCCTCGATGCGGATGCGTTGTAGTGCCGCTGCTTGAGGTGCTTTCTGCTGCATGTGTTTTGCTCCGTTCATGGGGTGGTGGTTGATGCGGGCCGCGCGCTCATTGCATGCATTCCGGATGTCTTGTGGTCACCTGGTAGTAGCCCGAATGAAAGACCAGCGGCTCGCCGTCGAAGCGGTCGTAGCGCTCGACCTCGCCGATGAAGATGAGGTGGTCGCCGCCATCGTACTGCCTGACGTTGCGGCACACGAATCGCGCGATCACGCCGTTGAGCAGCGGCACGCCGGACGTGCCCTCGCAGCACTCCACGCCGCCGAACTTGTCCGCCTGCGGCGTCGAGAACTGCCGCGACAGGTGATGCTGGTTCGCCGCCAGCACGTTGATCGCGAAATGGCTCGCACCGGTGAAATCGGCCAGGCTCGGCGCCTGCCGCGCGAGGCTCCACAACACCAGCGGCGGATCGAGCGAGACCGAGGAGAACGAATTGGCGGTCATGCCCACGCGGCGGCCGTCCATCGCGCGGGTGGTGATGACCGTCACGCCGGTGCTGAACTGGCCGAGAGCCTTGCGGAAGTCGCGCCGGTCGAAGCGGTCCACCACGGCCTCGCGCGCCCGATCTTCGAGAAAGCGATCCGCCTCGGCGGCATCGAACCACCAGGGCGCGAAGGCGCGCGGGTCGTCGAAGCCGTTGACCACGATGCTTGCGACCGCGGGCATGCTGGCGGCGCTCTGCAGCAGCTTCTGCAGATGAGGTTGGGGCGGCGCGAGCAGGCTGTTGGTCCAGCCGGTGGCCCAGCGGGCATAGCCTTCCCAGTAGCGGTCGAAGGTCTGCTGCATCCACGCGGCGTCGAAGGGCGCGTCGCCGTGTTCGAGGATGCGCTTGAGGTAGATGTCGGCGCACTTGGCCGCGTTGTTGGAGCCCTGACCGGTGATCGGATCGTTGAGAACCACCGCGTCGGCCAGGCCCAGCACCTTGCGGCCCGACGGCAGCCGCGCCACCGGCTTGCGCACCGTGGGCGTGAAGCGGCCCGAGAGGATGCCGTTGTCGTCGGTCAGTTCGATGTCGCGGCAACGCTCGGCCTCCCAGGGCAGGAAGGTTTCCAGGATCCACTTGCTGCGGGCAAGGTGCTGCTGCGGTGTCTTCACGTCGGCCCAGCAGTCCATCGGGCCGCCCGGCACGCCTTCGAACACCATGATCTCGCACGGCCCCGTGGTCGTCAGCGCCGGAAACACGAAGTACTCGCCGACGCCGGGAATCAGGTTGAAGCACACCGCCGAGTGCGACGCGCGCGGCTTCATGCCCTTCACGTAGGTCAGCGCCAATGCGCGCTGCGGCTGCTCGTACGGGGAGCGCTCGTCGTCGCGCTCGAAGAGCCTGGAGATCTCGCCCTTGCCGCTCGCGACGACCACGAGGTCGTTCATCCGCGCGCAGGTCTCCAGGTCGTCGATGCCCATGTCCTGCAGCACCAGCCGGCCGCCGCGCCTCTCGAACTCGGCCATCCACGCGGGAATCTTGAGCCGCTGGTCGACCGACTGCGCGGGGCCGTCGAGCTTCGCGCTCCATTCGATGGCCTTGCCGCCCTCCGGATTGCGCACCGCGATGCCGATGCCCTCCACCGGCGGACACTCGTCCGCCCACCAGTCCAGTCCCAACTCGCGCTCGGTCTGCAGCGCGGTCTCGAACATGCACTGGCTGGACATCACCGGCCCTTCGCCGATCTCCTGCGCGCTGCGGTTGGAGAAGACCGTCACCTCGAACCCCGAGCGCTGCAGGCCCAGGGCGAGCTGCATGCCGGACTGGCCGGCGCCGACGATGGCCACGCGTCGCTTCATGATGGGCTCCGCTCCAGGCTATGCGACGGCGGCGCAGGTGTCGATGAAGCGCTGCGCCTCGGTCGGGTCCGCGAACCAAGGGAAGTAGGTGCGCGGATCGTCGAAGCCGTTGGCGAATGCGCTGGCCAGCGGCGGCATCGCACCGGCCGCGCCGAGCAGGTTGAGCACGTGGGGCGGCGGCGGTGCCAGCAGCATGTTGGTCCACTGCGAGACCCATTGCGCGTAGCCGAACCAGTAGCGGTCGAAGGTCTGCTGCATCCAGGCCGCGTCGGCCGGGCCGTCGCCGCGCGCGAGGATGCTCTTGAGATAGGTGTCGGCGCACTTGGCCGCGTTGTTCGAGCCCTGCCCCGTGATCGGATCGTTGAGCACCACCACGTCGGCCAGGCCCAGGATCTTGCGCCCCGATGGCAGGGTTGCCACCGGCTTGCGCACCGTGGGCGCGAAGCGGCCCGCGAGGATGCCGTTGTCGTCGGTCAGCTCGATGTCGTGGCAGCGCTCGGCCTCCCACGGCGTGAAGGTGTCGAGAATCCACTTGCTGCGCGCCAGATGTTCCTCGGGCGTCTTCACGTCGGCCCAGCAGTCCATCGGGCCGCCGGGCACGCCTTCGAACACCATGATCTCGCACGGGCCCGTGGTCGTCAGTGCCGGGAACACGAAGTACTCGCCCACGCCGGGAATCAGGTTGAAGCACACGGCCGAGTGCGGCTCGCGCGGCTTCATGCCCTTCACATAGGTCAGCGCGAGCGCGCGCTGCGGCTTGTCGTAGGTGGATTTGTGAGCGTCGCGCTCGAAGAGCTTGGAGATTTCTCCCTTGCCGCTGGCCACCAGCGTGAGGTCGTGCGTCTGCGTGCAGGTCTCGAGCTCGTCGATGCCCGCATCCTTGAAGACGAGGTCGCCGCCCTTCTTCCGGAATTCGTCCATCCACGCCGGAATCTTCACGCGCTGGTCGACCGACTGCGCGCTCGAATTCAGCCGCGCCACCCAGTCGATGGCCTTGGCGCCCTTTTGCTCGGGATGCGGCACGGCCAGGCCGATGCCGTCCACCGCGGGGCACACGCTGCCCCAGTGGTCGAGCCCCAGGTCGCGCTCGATCTGCAGCGAGGTGTGGAACATGCACTGGCTCGACATGACCTTGCCCTGGCGGATGTCCTCGCCCGTGCGGTTGCTGAACATCGTGACCTCGTAGCCCGCGGCAAGCAGGCCCAGCCCCAGTTGCAGGCCCGACTGGCCTGCGCCGACGATTGCGATTCGCTTCATTGCCTTGCTCCTTGCTTGGTTGCTTGCTAGTCCATCAACTTGGGAATGGCCGGCACGGCCTGCTCGGGGCCCATGGCGGAGTAACCGCCGTCCACCGCATAGTCGGCGCCGGTCACGAAGCTCGCGTGGTCGGAGCACAGGAACAGCACCACCTGCGCCACCTCGTCCGGGTCGCCGACGCGGCCCAGCAGGTGGAAGGGCGCGGCCACGCGGTCGGTCTTGGCGCGGTCGCCGTTGGTGAGCTGGTTCATCACGGCCGACCAGGTCCAGCCCGGAGACACGCTGTTCACGCGGATGCGGTCGGGCGCGAGGTCCATCGCCATGTTGCGCGTGAGCTGCGCCATCGCGGCCTTGCTCACCGGATAGAGCCAGCGGCCCGTCTGCGCCACGCTCGACGAAATGCTCGTGAAATTGACCACCGCCCCGCCGCCGGCCGCCACCATGTGCGGATGCACGGCCTGCAGCATCGCCACCGCGCTGGCCACGTTCACGTTGAACGAGGTGAGCCAGTCGGCGCGGGGCGACTTGAAGCCGTCGTCCACGTAGGAGCAAGCCAGGTTGACGAGGAAGTGCACGCCGCCGTGCCGCTCGGCCGCCTCAGCCACGCAGGCCTTCACCTGCGCGTCGTCCGTGATGTCGGTGCGCACGAAGCGCACGCCGGCGCCCAGCGAATCGGCCAGGGCCTGGCCGTTGCCGGCGTCGATGTCGGCGATGACGACCTTCACGCCCGCCGCATGCAGGGCGCGCACCACGCCCGCGCCTATCAGTGTGGAGCCACCGGTGACGATGGCGCTCTTGCCTTCGAGTCCCTTGAACATGACGCTTGCTCTCCTCGGTTGATCGGGCAGGCCCGGCTGGTGCCTGTGGAGCGAACGTTAGGGGCAAGGGTTGCCAGGACGAGTCCCGCAAACGCAGGCACTGTCCCTGGCGCGCAGATTTCTGGGGAGACGGCTCTCGCGGGCCCCGAGGGGAGGCCCGAATTGTGGGTAGGGATGGTTTTTGCTACGGTGCCCTGGCCCTGTACTCGCCCCATGGAAACCCTCACGACCCCACCGTTGCCGTTGCAGCGCTACCGGCTTTTCGAGAGCCACGACGTGGACGAGGCTCGTGAAAGCGTGGCCCGCATCTTCTGTCCGCACGGCCTCGTCATGCTCAGGCCGCGCACCACGCTGGACGCCTGCCACCACAGCGCGCGGCTGCACCGGGACGTGAGCCTCAACTACGTGCAGTACGGCCCCGGCGTGCAGATCGACCCGGGCTACCTGCAGGATTTCTTCCTGTTGCAGATTCCGTTGCGCGGCGGCGCCGAAATCCGCTGCGGCGCGCAGCAGATCGACGCCACGCCCCGCCTCGCATCGCTGCCCTCGCCCACCGAGCCGCTGTCGATGCGCTGGGCCGACGGCAGCCCGCACCTCATCGTGCGTCTGGCCCGTTCGGCGCTGCATTCGCGGCTGGAGTCGCTGCTGCAGGCGCCCCTCGGACGGCCGCTGGTGTTCGACCTCGGCGTGCCGCTGGACAGCCCCACGCTCGCGCCGCTGGTGCATTTCATCGACTACCTGCGGCTCACGCTCGACGCCGGCAACGGGCTGGAGGCCGGCGGCCCGCTGGCCGAGCATGCGGAGGCGTACCTGATCTCCAGCCTGCTGATGTCTGCCGGGCACAACCACTCGAAGGCCCTCGCCGGGGACAACCAGCGGCGCCTGCTGCCGCGCGTGGTCAGAAAGGCGCAGGAATACATGTCGGCGCATGCGGACCAGCCCCTGTCGCTCGCCGACGTCTGCCGCGAGGTCGGCTGCAGCGCACGCGCCCTGCAGCTGGCGTTTCGCCAGCATGCGGGTCAGGGGCCGATGGAGTTCCTGCGCGAGACGAGGCTCGACAGGGTGCGCACCGAGCTGCAGCGCACATCGGGCCGCGCCGCCGGAGCCGGCGTACGCGAGGTGGCGCAGAAGTACGGCTTTCTCCACCTGGGGCACTTCGCGGCGCAGTACCGCGCGCGCTTCGGAGAGCGGCCCTCGGAGACGCGGGCTCCGCGCCCCTGCTGACCGCGCGCCCCCTGGGGGTGGATCAGACCGCCAGCGTCTGCTCCACGTCCTGCGTCTTGCGGCGCGCGAGCGCGAGGTTCGACTTCGACTTGTCGAGCACCAGGTAGATGAACAGGCCTTCGTGCTTCTGCAGCGGGCGAATGATGTGGTACTGGCGCCCCAGGGTGATCAGGATGTCCTCGATCACGTCGTTCAGGCCCAGTGCACGCATCGTCTTGTGCTTGGCGCGCACCACTTCGGTATTGCCGGCGGCGGCGACTTCCAGGTCGACGCCCGAACCGATCTGCCCAAGGATCATGCCGCTGCCCGAATCGACCAGTGCCGCGCACAGTGCACCGTCGATCGTCATGAGTTCGTCCATGGATTGCTTGATGTTTGCCATCGGAGTCTTTCGTAGGTAGTCCATCGCCCTGATGATCGGCCGCCGCCCGGGCGAATGATGAGCGGCGGCCGCTTGTAAAAAGGCTGGGTGCTCAGGCTCGCTGCAGCGCGAGCGTGGCCTGCTTGGAGAAGTACAGCGCCTGGCCGATGACGGCGTCCTTGCCCGTCACCACGCTCACGATCAAACCCGCTTCCTCGTGGCGGGCCTGCAGCATCAGGATGTGGCCCAGCGCGGTTTCGATGGCGACGTTCTCGCACTGGCCGAGGCCGCTTTCCTCGCCCGCCACCGCGCCGAGCGCGGCCAGCGAGCTCGCGATGGCCGACATGCGCGCGACCTGCGCGGTGTTCTCGGCGCGCGCGGCGAGCTCCATGCCGTCCTCGGTGGCGATCACCACGGCCTTCACGCCCTTGATCTCGCGCATGAGCGTGTCCACGACGGTCTCGGCGGCGTCCTTGATGCGGGGTGCGATGTTCATGTGGGTGGGGTCCGGCGTTGCGGCAGGAAGAGAAGAAAAGGGAAGAACAGGAAAAAAGAAAGCAGTCCGGTGCTCGCTCAGGCTTCGAGCTGGATCAGCAGCAGATCGAGCAACTGCACCACCTGCTGCGGATCGGTCACGTTGGCGGGCAGCACGGGGCACAGCACGCCCTTGTCCTGCATGCGCTGGGAGTAGGCCTCCAGCCCGGGCTCGGGATGCGTCTCCATGCGGCCCACCGCGACCACGCAGGCGGTCTTCTCGATGAGTTCGGCGAAGCCATCGAGATACACCTCGAGATCGGCCAGCGGATCGGGACGGCTGTTGTCGACCAGGACCACGAGGCCCAGCGCGCCGCGCGCGAGGATGCGCCACATGAAGTCGAAGCGCATCTGCCCGGGCGTGCCGTACAGGCGCAGCTTCTCGCCGTTGTCGAGCGTGAGCTCGCCGTAGTCCAGGCCGACGGTGGTGGTGGCCTTGGCGACCGAGGCGTCGTTGTTGCGCACCTCGGTGCGCACCGGTGGAATCTCGCTCACCGCGGCGATGGCGGTGGTCTTGCCCGCACCCATGGTGCCGGTGAAAAGAATCTTGTGCTCCACGCTGTTCAGGCCCTCGGTCCGGATGACAGCAGCCCCAGGCGGCTGCGGATGCGCGCGAGCAGGCCCGGCTCCACGGTGGCTCGCGGCGCGGGAGGCGCTGGAGGTGCGGCGTGAGGCGCCTCGTTGCCGGTTGCGATGTGCGAATCGGGCCAGATCGACTCGGGCGCGCGGCTGTTGGCGAAGCCGGTGGCCCCATGGCCACCACCACTGCTCGCGACGAAGCCCGCGCGTTCGAGCGCGGAGATGAAATCCGCGCACTCCTGCGCGCTGGCGTTCGAGCGCTGCTGCAGCGCCTGCAGCGAGGCCGGCCGACTCGCGAGCAGCGTGGCGAGCTTCATGCGCAGGGTGGTGTCGAGCAGCGTCGACGAGGGCCAGCGCAGCAGCCGGTATTCCTCGCTGCGCGCGGCCTGCTCGTTGCGGCTGCGCGAAGCCGCGGCCAGCCCGAGTTCGCGGGCATGGACCACCATCGCGCCGAGGCGGTTGAGCATGGCCTCGAGCGCATCTGCATGCAGCGGCAGGCGCAGGAACGGGCCGCGCGAGGGTGGCGTGTCGCCGATGGTTAGCAACGGCACCGGGCGGTCGGCCGGGTCTTCTTCTTCAGGCGGCGCCGCAGCGAGCTTGTCGCCCACCACGCGGAGGTCGGCGTCCGCGACCTGCCAGGCCCAGTGCTGATGGGTGCGATGGTCCAGCAGCCGGACCAGGGACTTGAAGAGCAGTTCGTCGCGGGCCGGCAGGCCCTCGACGCTGAAGCTCAACAGCGGCCGGCGGGCACGCGAGGCGGCGACCGGCGTGTTCATGGACAGCCCCGGGACAGGCATGCGACGGCCGAAGCTGGCCGCACCAAATTGGGGCTTTCTTGCGGCTTGAACTGCAACTCCGGAGCTCCCCATGATGAACATTCACAGGGCGACGCGACGTCTGCCCTGGACTGAATGCCTAAGTGTTATGAGAATGTTTCTGGGAAAATATAACATTCGTTGCAAATAAAAACACTAGATTACAGAACCCGACTGCGGCCTACGGGAATCGGTGGGGAAGAGAGGGTGTGATGAGAGGGCGACGGGATGCTCCCTCCGCGCGCAAGAGTCAGGACGCCGCGTCGATGCGGGAGCCTCGAAGCCAGCGACCGAGGGCGTCCGCATTGCCATGAGCACGAGCAAAAGGACGGCTGCGAGCTTCTCTCGACGACTCAGCAGTTCACGACCAGCGGGCTGTCGGTGGCCCTGATCTACGACGACGGCCAGCGAAATCGGCTGAACAAACAAGATCGTCGCCGACCAGAAACAGCGCGACCTGATTCGGCACCGCTGACGTCTCGCAACATGAAGCGCTCGGGCTGGAGGAGCGCGAAGACAGATGCCTCTTGCGGTGAAAAGACATCTGCCAATGAAAAAAGTCCCGTCGCAGAGGCTGCGCGGGACTTTCAAAAACTGCCAGAGATTGATTCTGGCGGAGAGTGTGAGACTCAACCGCCCAATAAAATCAACAACTTAGCGCCGTAATACCATTTAAAGTACCACAACCGGCGGCCTGCTTTAATGGGACCACTAGGAGCGAAATCCTTGGGTCAAGTTCTTACGAACGCGCAGTAACACTATCATGACGCTCCCATGAGCCTGCTCCCAACAAACCTCGCATTTCTTCGGATCGCAAAGAGGGCCGAGCGCCAAGATGATGACGTCTTGCACCGAACATTCGTTGACTTCGGCGCCGTCTTCGCCGCTGTGACGTCTGTTGACCACCAACTAATCTTCGGCCGGCGCGGTACCGGTAAGACCCACCTTTTGACGGTGCTCCGACAAAATCGCTTGAATGCCGGCGAAGTCGCGATACAGATAGATATGCGCACTATAGGTTCCGCAGGCGGAATTTATAGCGATCCGGGGGTACCGCTCGCCCAGCGCGCAACTCGGTTGCTCGTCGATGTCTTGGCCGCTATTCACAGCGAGCTTCTCGACCAAGCAATCAATACCAACGGGGTCGTGGACTTAAGCAAGGCGGGACCAGCGCTTGATGAGCTGTTCGCGGCGCATACCACGGTCCGGGTCGCTGGATCTACAACTGTTGAGGAGTCTTCGTCTGACGAACATAACGCGCTGGGAGAGCTTGGCGTCTCTGCCGGCTGGACAGATAAAGGCCCTACGCTCAACGCCGCCCTAAAAGCAAGCGAGGCCGGCAAGCAAGTAATTGCTGCCAGGCGCGTGACGACCGGCACCGAGAGCTACCGGGTCAATTTCGGTACTGTCGGAGTCTCGATGAAGAAAATTGTCGACACGTTGCCGAATGCGAGGCTGTGGTTACTAATCGACGAATGGAGCGAGGTTCCTCTTGAACTTCAACCTCTCTTAGCGGACCTTATTCGACGCGCAATACTGCCCGTTAAGGGCGCCACGGTAAAGATCGCGGCTATTGAACAGCGCAGCCGCCTTCTCATAATTGATCCTGCTGTGGGACATGTCGGAATTCAGGCAGGAGCAGACGTCACACCGGCAATCAATCTAGATGACCACATGGTCTTCGACAATGACGAAGCTACTGCTGTCGAGTTCTTCAAGAGCCTAGTGCTGAAGCATGTACAGGCGGCCCTTAGCACCGAAAAAATGGCTGCGCCCGCTGACATCTCGGCACTTCTATCTGAGGGATTTACTCAAGCGAATGCCTTTACCGAAGTAGTTCGTGCCTGTGAAGGGGTCCCGAGGGACGCAATACACATTCTGAGTCATGCCGCGCAACGCGCCAACGCTGAATCAATTTCCGTCAGCCATGTAAGAAACGCCGCTCAGCAGTGGTATCAAGGTTCGAAGGATGCTGCCGTTTCGGCAAACGAGAGGGCGAAGGAACTGTTGCAGTGGATCGTTGATCGAGTCATCAAAGAGCGCCGAACGAAGGCATTTTTGCTTGAGTCCGGCACCAAAGATGAACTGATTGATTTTCTTTACGACGAACGAGTCTTGCACGTATTGAAGAAGGGGATCTCTGCGAAAGACGCACCCGGCAAAAGGTTCAACGTCTACGGGATCGACTACGGTTGCTATGTAGATCTGATCAATACCGCTCGGGCTCCCCAAGGGGTTCTTGACTTGGGCGAAGCATCGGAAGATTTTAGTTTTGACGTGCCTCGCACTGACTTCCGCTCAATCCGGCGTTGCGTGTTAGATCTGAGCGATTTCTACGGTCACGCCCCGTAGCACGGCATGCCTGCGAGCACTGCTGACGGCAACCCCCCGCCAGATACTTCCTCACACCACGGGCCTTCGGACGCTGAGCTGACCTATCGCTGCCTTGGGACTATCAGTGATGCAGTGAGCGACTAAAACTCAAACCCCAATTATTCTTCGTGGGCGTCAGAAAGCGTCGCCTTTGCCTCTCGAATTTCTTCTTCTGGCGCAGGCCCAGCGTCGATCAAATCAACCGGGATTAGCTGGACCATCGCCCGAGCTTCCTCCGGCGTGCATGTCAGCCATCTGTCGAAGTCGTGCTTTTCGATCGAAACCACGGAGCGCTTGTCCTGCACTTCGAGCGGTTTCTTTGTCGCCCTATCGATCTCGGGCCTGTGCATGCGAGACATGATCGGGTGCAGATTGGCATTGATCGTGAGCATGGTGTAGCTCTCCCACACCTTCTCCGTCTCCAGATCCCTCCAGGTGCTCCATAGACCGGCCAGGCCCCAGGGGCGCCCGTCCGCGCGCCGGAAGCTCCACCACTGGTTCTTGCCCGACTCCCAGTTCGGCTCGTCGAAGCTCCAGGCCGGGATGATGCAGCGCCTGCTCAGCTTCCATGCGTCCTTGTATGCCGGCTTCTTCTCGATGCCAGCGAAACGGGCGTTGTGCGTAGCCAGCACCTTGCCTTTCGTCTCGCCCTTGCGCGCCGGCGCGGTCGGGACATGGCTGCTCGACCACGCCGGAATCAGCGACCACTGTCCCACCGCAATCTCGCGTTCGTACTCCGTCTTGTCGACAGCACGACGCATGAACGGCCCGGTGTACATCGGCCGCATGCTGCGCAGCCAACGCTCAGCGCTGCGGGCTCCGATGTACCAGGCCGCCTCAATCTCGCGGTCCTCGGGCGATATGTAACGAGTACACATGACTGACATTCTGCGTCGGGAAATCTGTTGACGGTCATAAACCCTGGGAAGATACTGTAAATCCATACAGTACCTTTAGGAGCTAGAAATGCCTGAAATCACCCCGCAGCCGAGCTACGTCGTCTGGGCCTCCCTGTTCGCCTCGGAATGGCTACTACTGGCCGAAGGCCGCGGAGACTACGAGAGCTTGTTCTCCCAGGGTCTCGCATTGCATAGGGTCGTTGGCGGCCACCCTGCGAAAGAGATTGCCGCCGTCCATTTCAAGAACTGCAGCTCCGATAGCGAAGACCTCGTTCGCGACCCTGTGGGAGAGTTCGAGAAGCTGGCGATGCGCGCCGAGATCATCATGAATGGCGACAAGCTGAATCCCGCCCTGCAGGAGTTCGCTTTCAATGTCGTCGAGCTGTGCGCCGCGACGGCCGACGGGTTCGGGCACCCGAAAAAGGGCAACGCTGGCGACCGCATCAGAGCGCTCTATGGACGCCTGCCTTTCTAGCCTTGGCCCAGTGAGTACGTGATGGAAATTGAGGTTGAGCTGGTGGAAATGGCGCGCAGGGTCGGTGAACTCGGCCCGGACGATCCGATGCGCCCCACCCTGCGTGATTTCGCCGATGAGGTCGCCGGGCGCTGTGCGCGCATCGGCGACCTGTATGGCGACTGGGACCGGAATGCCGGTGACCACATCCGCGCTGTGATGCATGAGTTGCCTGGGCTCATGCCCAAGCCCGCGGCGAAGTCCTGAGGCCAGCATGCGAGTGAAGATGCGCCGCCGCTACAGAGGCGGCACCAAGCTCAGCAAGCGTGAGTTTGTAGATCAGGACTGGGCCTGCGGCATGCTGGAGCTGCGAACAGTAGATGACCGCCTGCAGCTCGGGCTCTGGCACGCACGGCCAGGTGACCCGCAGCCTCCGCTAGGAATTCTGTGGCGCCCCGAAATCGTCGCCTGTGCATCCGACACGATCAGCTTCGCCGGCGCGGAGCATGTGTCCGGGCGCTGGTGCTATCAAGTCTGGTTCTGCGAGTGCCACAACCTTCCCCGAGAACTGTCATTGAGCCTTCTGGAGAAGGCTGCTGGAGTTGACCATGAACCAAGCGGAATTTCACTTCCCGATTCCCCCGCAGGCGCCGCCCCAACATCGACCTGAACCCATAGAGGCGCCGGTCGATGATGAGCCGCTCGGTTTATCGAGTGTCGCAGCCACCAGGCAGAGCGCCTACATCGTGCGCTTCATGGACTATCCTCACCCGACGGCAGACATTCCGATGGCCACCCATTCTGGCCAATTCACGAAGGATAGCATTTCGACTCTATGCGGCCGCCTTTTTTTGAATTCTCACGCTGCTGTTTAAGACTTCGGGATGCCGGGGTGCCGACAGTTTTTGTAGCCCCAAACCCTAGTTGACGTTGCGCGATATATGTCACTCTTTGACCATCGATCTCCACGTTGAATCCGAGCAATCCATACGAAAAAGAATAGAGGAATTCGAATTCACGGCCATTTTGATTACTTACCACCTTATATGCGTCGCGACACACCCCAAAAGCGCGCACTACCGTATGGCCTGTAATTTTGAAAACAGCCCCATTTTGATTCCATTCAGAAGGAATGCCGCCTCTTTCACGAGGAAAAGAAAAACTAATCCATTCGCTGTTGAAGCAGGAAAACCCTCCATTGCCGTCACAAAATTCTGCGTTAATTGCCCTATCTCCCGAAATGATCATGGGAGGATCAATTTGAATCGAAATGGTAGGTCGTCCATCGAGAAGGTTGCTGTATTCGAAGGGGCTTGCGGCTGCATTTTGGATGGTCAGACCCATAGTCAATACAGCGGACCAGACTGCCTTCAGCACTCGCACTCTCCTTTCCAAAACTGGGTAGCCCATCTATCGGCGTCGATCTCGGCTGGAACAGTCTCCAGTTTTCTGAAAGCATCCCCAGGGCGCGCCAAATCATGATTTATTTTCATAAGATGCCGAAATTCATGGGCAAACACCAAGCCTTGACTTGGGTTTATGCCAGAACCTAAGTCAAAGAATCCCTTATTGAATTGCGACGACTGATTTTCATAATTTGTAAACGCATAATTATCTCCTTTGGCGCGCCTTAGTGGATCGCCTATATACGGGTCGATCGCAATCCGCCAGCGATCAAACTTTTCTAAGAGTTTCGGGCAATTTTTAGCAATCTTTTCCCTCATCGCCGCATTCGCATCTACCAAGTCTTTATATTTTCTGGCCGAAGCCATTTTTTCCCCAAAGGTACTGCCGGGCAGATCGATTTGCGCCAATCCAAACGGATCAGCTCCGTTCAACGCATCGCTTCCCACGTACGCGAATCGATTCCATCCACCATCCAACCCAATCGGATCTGGTTGGCTATATCGTCCCGTCCTCGCGTCATAGCTGCGGAAGTAGTTGTAATTGAGACCCGACTCCTCATCCGCATACTGCCCCGGGTACCTCAAATTGAACTTCACGTCCGACACGCTGGTCGCGCCCGGGTTTGGGGTCGCATCAAGGTCGGCGAAGCGGTTCTTTGCTGTCGTGGGCTTGTCCTCCCCGAAGGCGCTGTAGCTCCACTGCCAGACAGCTTGGCCATCCGAATTGGTTAGCTTCCTTGGAGTGTTCAAGTGGTCGCTGTGGACGGCATAGGTAGCGTTATTGATGACGGTCGCAATCGGCATCGGCCCATTAGCCGTGGGCAAGTAGATGTACTGCACATGGCCCGCACTGTTCGTGCCGCCGCTGCCCACCTCCGCGATCAAGTTTCCCTGTTCGTTGTAAACGTAGGCATAACCTAGTTGCTCAGCCTGCGATGTGCTTGGGCTCCACAGCTTCGTAAAGAAGGCGATGAGGCTTGCCATGAATCCAGGGTCGGCCTCATCGCCTTGTGTGGGTGGGTACAACGGTTCCGTCTTGAACACCCGCTGGCCGAGCGCGTTGTGCGCATAGCGCGTAGTCGGGCTGACATCGGTCGCACCAGTCGTTGCCGCTGCCAGCCTGCTCTCGGCATCGTAGGTGTAGCTGCGCAGGCCATCGGTCAAGAGGTCGCCGTTGGCGTTGTAGCCGTAGGTGACGCTGGTGCTGCTCGCTCCGTTGATGGTCTGGGCAAAGCCTGTGAGCTGGTTACTAGATGAGCCCACCGTATAGGTGCGGCTGGTGGTCTGGCCGTTCAGCACCCGGGTACTACTGGATCGGTTGCCATTGGCGTCGTAGCTGAAGCCCGCCGCGTTGCCCGTGGCGTCGAAGCTGGTAATACGCCCTACGCTGTTGTAGCCCACGCTCCAAGTCACGTTCGCATTGGCAATGGTGCTGTGGGTCGGATCAGTGTCCCCTGGTTGCCAAAGGTTCTGCGTGAGGCTCGTGATACGGCCTGCAGCGTCATAACCGTAGCTGCTGAACTCGGTGCTCGTGAGCCGGCCCGCGGTATCGTAGCTGCGGCTGGCGGCGAGCTTCGGGCTACTGGCGGTGAAGGCCCAGGTCCAGGCGGTGGGCTGGCCCAGCGGGTTCCAGGCGATGCCGCTGACCAACGGGTTGCCGTTCCAGTTCAGGCCCGTCAGGCGGCCCGTCGCATCGTAGACGTGGCTGAGGGTGCCTCCATTGGGATAGCCGATGCTCGCCAGGGTGCCGTTGGGGTTGTAGGCGTAGCTGACCTGCTGAACGCTGCCGTTGGCGAGGGTCTGCTTCTTGAGCGTCACTCGCCCGAAGGCATCCCGGGTGTACTCGGTGGTGCCGCTGCGGTCGAGGATCTCCGACAGATACCCCTTGCTGTTGGCCGTGAGGTCGTAGCGCAGGGTGGTGGTCTTGCCGTCGGCGAAGACCATCCCGGTGGGACGGCCCAGGGCATCCCGGGTGATGGTCGTGGCTTGGCCAAGGGCGTCGGTGACCTGGCTGGGCAGGCCGAGGTTGTCGTACTGGGTGCTGGAGCCGCCTGTGTCGGTGCTGCTCTCGGTGGTCGCGTTGCCCTGGGCATCGCGGCCATAGGCGGTCACCACGCCGTTGAAGTCCTTGGCCTCGGTTACAGCATCAAGGGCGTTGTACTGCAACTTTGCGAACGCCCAAGTCGAATCGCTAATAGTCTCCACCCGTCTCAAGGCGTCACGCCCGTACCTTAGAACGGTGTGATTCTGACCAGCCGTCAAGACCGTAAGGTCACCGTTTAAGTCGTAATCGAAGCTCTTGGTCTGATTTGGCCCCGCAGAAAAGGTCGAGATGCGATTAATCCTATTAATAACTCTAGCCGCGCTCCAAGCGACGTTGCCGGCGTCGTCCTTGATCTGCTCGGCGATGCGATTGCCCATGCCGTCAAGGGTATAGGTCCCGGATTCGCCTCGGTTATTGCTCCACCCTATCAGACGGTGGGCTGAGTCGTAGGTGTAAGTAACAACCAAGCCCGAAGGGAGAGATACCGACTCAACGGCACCATAGGGCTTATAGGCGATGACAGTGGTTTGCCCGCCGACGGTCTCTGTCAACAACCGATCACGCTGGTCATAGGCGTAGGTTGTGACTAGGCCGTTAGGGGCGGTCGAACTCGCCACGCGGTTGGCGGCATCGTAGGTATAGCTGGCGACATGACCAAGCGCATTGGTTGACGTGAGGACGTTGCCTCGGGAGTCGTATGTGTAGCTGGTCACCGCGCCATTAGGCTCGGTAGCAGTGGCCACGAGTCGCTGAGCGTTGTAACTCCACTGCCATACCTGGGTCCGGCCGGAGGCTGCGTCCGTGACAGTTTTGGACAGCACATTGCCTGCCGAGTCGTGAGAAAACGCGGTGGTACGACCGATTTCAGTGACCAACACAGGCAGCGAGTAGACCGAATGCCACTGCACGTTCATCGTTTGCGCTTCCGACCTGCGAGCACCTCGAACGATCGTAGTCGGCAATCTTCGCCCCACATCCCAAGTAGTGTTTGTCTCAACGTTATTGAAGTCAGTCTCAGAAGTTATGAGTCCATTCACATCTTGCACACGGCTACGAGCGTCAGGCTCATTCAGACCCGTCGTCAAAGAATTGGCAAGCACGACGACAGGGCTTTGGCCAAGGCTATAACTATAGGAGCGCGAGGTGCCAAGAGGATCAGTGACGGTGGCGAAGCTGTCCGATGGATAACTGACCTGATAGCGGTCGATAGAACCCGAAAGTTCAGAGCTGATTGCCCGACCTTGGCTGTCGTAAGCGAAGGTCGCAAAGCGATTCCCAGCCTCGTCGAACATCCCAGTTAGTGCATAAGGGAACGAGGCGCTTTCGTATACAAAGTTGCGAGTCTTGCCGTCGGGATAAGTGACGCCAGCCAGTCGGCCCAACGTGTCATAGCCATAGCTGATGGTGCGGGAGTCTGGCGTGGCGAGCGTGGCCAACCTACCTGCGCTGTCATAGTTGAGCGTGAGCGTGCGCCCAAAGACATTGTTGATGGAAGTGAGCTGCCCAGCGCTGTTGTAGACGAAGGTTGTTATTCGACCAGCGCGATCTGCAGCGGAGCGCAGCTTGCCGTCTGCGGAGAAAACCAGAGTGAAGTCATCTGTAACTCGGCGATAAGTCCAAGTTCCATCGCTGTTCTGAACGAGTGAGTCCGCGTTGTTCACCGCATTCCAAGTGGAAGCGCCAACCGCTTTCAAAAACTGTCGCGCCGATCCATCCGCCTTTACAACCGAAGCGACATCCGGACTTGTAGTCGAAGGGACAACCATACTTTCCGCATAGTTGTGTACCCAGGCTTTTCCCAACGCTCCGGCGGGCCGCGACGCGTCGGAGCCCCACGAGCTACGGTAAATCCGTGAGAACTCCAAAGGCGATGGACCACTATCTGAATAGTCGACTTCAAGCCGATATTTTTCCCCGGAAGCAGGAAGAATGGGATTGGTTGTACTACCTCCGGCCATACACATATTCACCTCGGCCGGAACACAAGCATTTTGCTTAGCGCTTACCTGAAACGCTGTCTTGCAGCCACAATTGCCTGACCATGGATCCACTACGCTGTTAGCGGGGCATCGTCTTTCCGACACCCAAATCCCGAGATTCGTATTTCCTTCTGAGACCCCGTGAAAATACTGTTCAACAATACACCTCCCATCCCCTTCGGAAGGATACGGAGGAAGAGCATCAGACCCTGGCGCGTCTCTAAACTCCCATTTGAGCTCGATCGAACCTGTATTAAATGCGTCCACCACAGCTTCACAAGCCAGTTTTGCGGTACGAAACGTGCCCAAATATCGTCCTCCGTAGTCGATATATGAACTAAATACTGGCTCTCTTTCAACCCAAGCATGCACCTCAACATGAGCGCCAAAGCCCATCAAACATAAAAATATCTGAAGAATATTTTTACGAGGTCCTGCAGTTGCTAGCGACAAAATTTGGCTCAAAATCCGACGCGCGTTAACAGACTTTTTAATCAAACCCCTCATACTGACCCTCCAATTCCAGTCGCAGCATGAACTTCACCGCGACTTTATATTTAGACCTGCAAGCAGTTCCTGCTGCACTATGAATCCTCCAAGATCCCCCACCCAAGGGAAGCAATCTTTTTTATTCATTCCTCTGCATTGGATACAGTTAGTTTCAGATTAGCCGATATCTCAAGGGCAGACAACAAAAATAAAAAACAAAACAACACTCAAAATACAAAAACGAGTATAAAAGTCTTCTTTTGTTGCCACGCGCTGACTTTTTAATTGGCTTCACTTCCGTTTCCCTCTTGCTCTTAAATGCACACACAAGTCCGAACGTGCGTGTCGGCCTCTGGCAACGCGACCAAACTTCGATCCTCCTAGCGCCCTGCCTGAGCTTCAACCTGGATGGTGGCCAGCGATGGCATCCGAGGCTCGCGCTCGCATCACTGTCGTGGCGCAACACTCGCCGCAATTGGTTAGGTGTCGCCGGCAGATCGCTTGCACTGCATCAGTGCGATCAGAAGTTCGCCCTCGTAACCTTCCCGGATTTCTAGCTCAGCGAGTACCGACGCAGCGAATTGGTCAACGTCCACGCCAGGCCTGAGTGCCTCGGTCGGCATTGCCGGCCGAGCAGGTACTTCAACCGAGCATTCGATTGGGACTGGAACCTTCACCAGCTGAAGCGAGGTTGCATGGCACCCGGCAAGCACGGTGCAAAGCCCGATCGCGGTCCAAGAACGCGCGAGAACCATCATCGCCTTTGCCTCCTCAACCATTCGTCAAAACGTAGCTGCGCACTCGCGCAGGCGTCACCGGGCACGGCCGCCGGCGTCGCGAGAATCGTCTGCGCTCGCGCCTCGTGGCCGAGCGCCACAGAACGCGCTGCAGCCTGCGCCTTCTTCGCCTCGGCCGCGCGCTTGTCCGCCAGGTCGCGAAGGTCTTCCGTCGCGTCGCTGCAGGCGGATGCCGCCGCCCGTGCATCGTCGCGCTGCAGCACCGAGGTGGCCGCCTTCTCGCGCGCTTCGATCCACGCCCAGCCGAGCGCAGCATTGCCGGCCACGCTCAGCCCGAGCGCTACCAACAGCGCTTGCACCGGGCTCATTTGCTCAGCACCTTGTAGGCCCGGGCCGTGGCCGTCTTGCGCTCGGCCAGCTTCAGCCGCGCCTTGCCGTTGATACGGCCGGTGATGTCGTAGACATCGCCGCGCTCGGCGGCCGGCAAACAGTCCTTGAAGACAGCGAACACCCAGCAGGCCGAGAGCGCAGCATGCTCCGGCTGCAGCAGCAGGTCGGGATTGCCGCGATAGTCGGCACTGAGCGCCCGCCCTGCAGCGATGTAGGCATCCTCCCAGGTCAACTGGATGAGGCCGCGTCCGTGGAAGCCCTTGTAACGCAGCATGCTCAGCGCACGCGGGTTGCGCACGTAGTCCTCGGCGCGGTAGCCGCCCTGCACGAACAGGCTCGGGAAGATCTCGCGCAGCCGCGCCGGCGTCGTGTAGTAGAGATCTTCTTCAACCTTCGAGAGGTTTTCGGACTCGATGGGGAGCTGCCCGAGAAAGCACGCCATCGCGTTGTCCGAGTGGATGCGGAAGCGGTTCATGCCGTCCGCCAGGTGCACCACGTAGCGCTCGGCGTTGGCGCGCGTGGCGCCGGTGCAGTCGATGAGGGTTTGAGTGTCGATCATGGTTTCTTCATTTCCTTTGCCGCCGTCTTGGCGGCTTGGTTGGCGGTCTGTGCGGCGGTCTGCGCCGTGCTCGCGGCCTCGCCCGCTGTCAGCGCGGCATTCGCCGCGGTGCCGGCTGCTTGGTCCACGCGGACGGCAAGGGCCTTGAGGCTGGTATCGAAGGTGTCGCGCAGGCGCGCGATTTCGGCCAGGTGGTCTTCGCGCTGGCGCAGCGCCTGTGCCTCGGCATTGCGGGCGGACCAGAAGTAGCCGGTGCCGAGGCCGCCGAGGAACAGGCTTCCGACTACGCCCACGGTTTCCAGCAGCCGGCGCCACTGGCGGGGTACGCGCACGCGCGGCTGTTCGTCGAGCGGCGCGCGATCCGAGTCGGTATGCGCGTCGTTGAGGTGCGAGTTATTGAGGTGCATGGATTTGTTCCTTCAACTGGCGAACCTGATCGCGCAGCAGCCCAAGCTCCGTCGTCTGCGCGGCGAGGGTTTCGCTCATCACCTTGAGTTGCCCTTTCATCTCCCATACCTGCTGCAGCGCCTCGTTGCGCTCGGCCGCGAACTTGTCGGCGCGCTCTTCGGCCTTCACGCGCGCGGCGCGCTCGCCTTCGAGGAGCTGCTGCCAGGTCGCGAGCGCGGCAATCTGCCCCTCGCTGTCCGCGCGCTCTTTCGCTTCGGTCGGCTGCTGTGCGCGCCAGACCTTGTATCCACCGGCGGCCGACAGAATCAGAAACGCAAGTTGCGCGATCGGATTGCCGGCGATGTCGCCCACGTCCATGAGGTGCCTCTTCTCTTTCTCTCTTTAGATTTCGACTTGAACGAAGGGCATCGAGGGCGCTTGGCCTTCAATGACGCCATCGCGCACAAAGACCTGATCGCCCACCGCGCCCTCGCCGCGCGCGGTCAGCACACCGCCACCGGGCAGCGCCAGCCGCGCCACGTCGCCATCGATGGCGGTAATCGTTGCGATCTGCAGCGGATAGCTCGGCAACAGGTCGAGGAAGGCGGCGTAGGGATTCGTCGAGGCCATGCTCATGCCTCCATGTGGGTTTCGAGGGTGATCGACTGGCGCAACACCGGGCGCTGCCAGTTCACGGCCACGCTGCGCACGAGGCCGAGGAAGGTCTCTGCGCCCTCTTCGTATTGCACGAGCGAGCCCGGATGGATGACGCCGGTTTCCGGGCGCACCTGAAGGCTCAGCGACACATTTGCCTGCGCGCCGGTGTCGGAGAGGATCGAAAGGCCGCGCTGCATGACGGCATCGCTGTGCGTGATGAGCGGGTGCGTCACCATGTCGGCCACGCTGTCGCCGGCGGTGCCGCTGCGCGTGGCCTGCCCCATGACGCCGTCTTTCGTGGTGCCGGCGACGAACACACGGTTGTAGTCCGGCTTCGTGAGCGGCTGGATGCCCTCGACCTCCACGGCCGCCGCCGGCAGCACGAAGTCGGGCCCGAGGGTGGACCAGTACCACGGCGCGGCCGGATAGCGCGGCAGCACGCGCAGCGTCGCGTCGGTCGCATGCGGCTGCACGATGGCGCCGGCGGCGCTCGCGATGTCAAGCACGGCCCCGATGTGGCTTCCCTTGAAGGCCCACGTTCCACCGGGCACCGCCCAATCGGTCAGGCCGAAGTCGATGCCCCAACCGATGTTCACGCCGTTGAGCGTGAGCGCCAGGTCGAGCAGTTGGGCGGCGCTGCGCGTGCCAGCCGCCGCGTGGTTCAGGATCGGCGCATACGGGGCGTCGAGCGCGGCGGCGCGGCCCTTGCCCTGCACGCTCACCTTGCCATCTGCAAAGCGGCGATCCCTGCTGCAGTCGGTCGCGGCCAGCCGGTACGGCACGCCGTTGACGGTCGCCAGGATGTCCACCGGGGCCACATGGATGCCGCGCCGGATGACGGGCCACGCGGCGGCCGGCAGCGTCGCCGACCAGCGCCACGTCCACGAAGAGGCGTCGAGGCTCATCGAGAAGGCCAAGGCCTCCAACGCCTCGCCGCTGTCGAGGCGCACGAGGCTGATGCTGTTCTGCACGGTGTAGACCTCCAGAATCGGCACGACGACGGTTTCGCCGGTGCCAGGCGGCGGACGGTGCCGCTCGCAAACAAAGATGAGCGTGGTCGCGTGCTGCTGCCGCTCGCGGAAGACGAGGGTTGTCGAGGGCTCGTAGCACGGGGATTCGGTGGGCGGCACGATGACCGAGCGGCCCGGCAGCGGGTACATGGCGGCCTGCCAGCGCGACACGCTGCCGACATCGAGCTGCAGGGCCGGGCCGAAGCGGTCGGCATGGTGGGCCTGCATGCGCTGCGCCTCCTGCCAGCTCGCGCGCACGGCGCGGCGCAGGCGCTCGGCCTCCTGATAGCGCACGCCGACGGGCGCCGGCGCCAGGCGCTGCGCCTCCTGCCAGCGCGCCGCAGCGGCTGTGCGCGCGCGCACCGCCTCCTGATGGCGGATGCCGGTTCCGGCTTCGAGCTGGCGAGCGGCCTGATACCGCGCGGCTGCAGCAGCACGCGCGCGACTTGAGTCCTGCCAGACTGTCGCGGTGCTCGACAATGCCGGCGCTGCGGTCTGCCATACGGACACCCGCCCGACGCGCGCACGCTGCGCGCTCTGATGCTTCGCGACGGCGCCGCCCTCGATCTGCCGCGCGACCTGCCAGCCGCTCGACACCTTGCCCATGAGCGGCCGGCGCGCCGCGCTCGCGTACTTCGCCACGCCGCCCACCATGAACACGGGCAGCGGGATGCGGCCGGCCGCCGTCGCGAGCGGCGGCATGGTCGCCGTGGCGCCACCGGACACGAAGAAGCTCGGCAGCGGGATGCGCCCGAACGCATAGGCCGCACCGCTGCTCGGTTCCTCGGGCTCGCCGAACACGAGAATGTTCGGCGGGCCGTCGAGCGGCGGCTTGCGAAAGATGAGGTCGTCAACCGCCAATTGCGACCTCGCCGACGAAGAAGGTTCCGCCCTGATAGAGCTTCGCCTCGGGATCGCCCTCTGGCGGGTTCTGCACGATGAGCTTGACCTGACCCGAGCCCGAGGGGCCGCTGATGCTGAAGTCGGCCACCCAAGTGCCATCGGCCTTTTCGAGGCGGCCCCATGTGGCGATGCCAGTCGCTACGGCCAGATCGCCGGCGGTATCGGCCTGCACGAGCGAAAGCGCGCCATCGACGACAGCGCCGACAGGCACCGCGAGGACCGCCGCAGCCAGCAGCGTGCCGACAGCACTTCCCTCGGGCGGCTGCACGCCGCCACACACGAGGAAGCGGGCACCCTCGCCGAGGTATGCCACGAGGCCCGGCCCGCCCAACATGGCGTTGATGGCGAGCACGTTCATGGCATCAGCTCCACCTTGCCATTCGCAAGGGTCAGGCCGTCCGTGATGACCGCGCGCTTTCCGTGCGCCAAGTAGTACGCGATGACGGTGTAGCTCTGTAGTTCGTCGACGAACTGGAAGTCGTAGCCTCCATCCACGCCGCTCCATAGCTCCCGAACCACAAGACCATCCGCCTCACGCACGAGCCGCACACGACACGGATAGGGCTTGTTCAGCGGGTTCACGTAGTCGAGCGTGAACCCACGCACGCGGCCGACGCCATTGCCGAGCACTCCCGTGGAGTAGTCATTGCGCCCCTTGGCGAGCTGCGCGAGTTTGGTTTGGCCGTAGGGCAACGCAATGCTGGCTGCGGAGGGCACGACGATCACACTGGATGGCGCAACGCGACCTTGCACACGGTTGACAACGATGCCCCCTCCGAACGGATCTGCGGGCGGGGTGAAGTTGGCCGCGTAGAGGCCGCTTCGCGTGATTCGCACCTCATCGATCTTGCCGCCCCATCCACCATTCACGGCGTCGTAGCCCGACGCGCCAAGCGTGATCGAAGAACCCACCAAATAGTTGTTGGCGTCCGCATAGCCCGCGCCCACCTGCACGCCATCCAGAAACAGGCGCGTCGTGCCAGAGACACGGCTCAGCGCGACGTGCGCCCACGCGTTCAAGGGGAGCGAACCCGAAGCCTGAACGATGACATCCGCGCCGTTCACGTTGAGCACGGCGCGATTGCTGGCGTTGACATACAGCGTCGGGTACGCGCCGTTGACGCCGGCCGGACGGAAGTCGAAGAGGATCGCGAAAGAAAGAGGCGTGATGCTCCGATAGGCCCAGCACTCCAGTGTGAAGTCTTCGTTTCCGAACGCGAGCGTCCCTTCGCTCGCAATCTGCACGGCATCCTGAACGGGACCGGCGCCGTCGCCGCGCCCTGTACCTGCGAGCGACAAGGCACCCGTGCCGAACTTCGGCGAGGTAGTTGAGATCGCCGCGCCCGCGCGAAATGTGATGCTGTGCCTCTTCACGTCGGTTGTCGAGGTCGCACCGTTCGCCCCATCGAAATGCAGCAGAACGCGCGCGGCCTCGGAGTCGAGCGCGCCAGGGTTCGAAGTGGTCTTGACGCGAGGCCCCGGCCAAGTGATGCCAGCCACCACCGCGAGGTCGGTCCAAGCGGAGGCATCGTCGGAGAACTGGATGTGTACCAGCAGGGGAAACTTCGACACATCGGCAGCCGCACCCAGCCGGATGTCTGTGACGGACACGGCGCCACCGGCACCGAAGTCCCAGGACAGCACGAGGCCCCTCACCGCTGCCGCGCTCCATGCTGCGCCAGTGGCCGTGTTGTCATCCTGTAGGCTCGCCACCGTGCCGGAAGTCGGCGCCGTGTTCGCAGTCAGGGCGGCAGGGGCATCGACGCGTGACCCCGCCGACAGCAAGTGGAACTCAGTGAGCTCCAAATCGCCGCCTGCATACGCTTCGATGCTGGTCGCGCGCCAGTAACGATGTGCCGCCATCTCAGCGCCACGGTCCCGTGATGTCGAAGAACGCCGCGCCGGTGCTGTTGGCGGTCGGCACAGCGGTGGTACTGGTGTTCGTCGTGTTCACGACGATGAGATTCCTCCCGGCGAGAGGCCCAGCACCCGGCACCCGGTCATTGAACTTGAAGCTGTCGAACGCCGACGTATGGGGCGTCGAGTAGAGGCCCGGCGCATCCCCACGAGGTGGCGATGCGGTGTTCACCGCGAAGTAGCGCTTCGACAGACGCAATGCCCCATCGATGGGACTCGGGAAGGACCCGAAAAGGCCGTCCATGCCAGAGGTCGAAGAGCTTACCCCGGTGTAGGGTAGACACATGTTGAGCAGGGCCGAGCCCAGTCCCGCAGGAGCGCGCGGAAAGGCGTGTTGCGTAGCGTTGTTGTACTCGGGCTGGCCGTCCGACTGCGAACTCGAATTGTTCGTGCTCGAATAGCCAAGCGCACATGCATAAGCATCACCACCGGGCCTGAAGGGCACGGCATCCCCAAAAAACTTGGTGAATCCATGCGTAAAGGTCGGACTCGATGCGTATCCGGGGCAGACATGAAGATAGAAAGCGCGCGCGTCGCCGATCAACATCCACTGCACTGCCGTGGCGTTCGCCGTGTTGCTCTTGGACCAGTAGCCACCGCCTGCGATCTGCAGCGCCGTAGGAAACAGTCCCGCATACGTATTGATGTCGCTCATCGACTCGCAGCCGACCACACGCGCAATCGTGGTGCCGGTGTCGTCAAGCCGAAGAATCATCTTCGTGCTCTGGGGGTCGGTCGATTGAAATGCGGCGACGTTGGTCCCGCTGAAAATCTCGGCGAAACCCAACGGCGCCATCTTCATCGTGATGGTGCCGGTGTAGGTGCCATCGGGAAGACTGGTCGCGAAGGTCACCGCAGTGGCGCCAGGCTTGCCGGTGATCTTCTGTTCGCCATTCATGCCCACCCAGCCGGTCGGGCCGCCGGCCACGCCTGCGATGAGCACTACAGAATCGATCTGCGCCGAGTGCGAGCCGGTGAATGCGGCCGTCGCAACGCCGCCGGTCACCGTCAACGAACTGAGCGTCTTGAGGTCAAAGCCATCCTTCAGGCACGCGCGGATGACGCCCAGGAGCGAACCGACAGTACCCGATAGCGCCGGCGCACCGGACATCAGGCTCGAAAAGTATTTGACGGTTGTATCGACAACAGAGGCCATGGTTTCTTTCTCTCTTTAGGGACGGTCCACGCCAATCAGGACGAGGATTTCGAAGGAGTCATCGAGCACCGTCTCGGCGCCCATCTGCACAGTGCGAATCGGCACAAAGGGGAAGGTCGCGGCCACCGTGTTGAAGCGGATGAGCTGGCCGGAAGCCCAGCCCGAGCCGAAGCCGGCGGCCGGGATCGTCATGTAGGGCACGCCCGAGGGGCCGAGCGGCGAACAGTCCGCAGTCATGGGTTGACCGGTGACGATCTGCCCGACGTGCTCGCCGATCAGGTTGTAGGTCGTGCCGCCGGCGTTGATCTGGATGCGCCACCGCTCGGTGACGGCGCCCTTGTTCGTGACCGTGATCGGGAAATCGATGTCGTTAAACGTCGGGTCCGCCGGGTTGCCGATGAGCGCGTCAGACCAAACACCGGTCCACGTCTGCTGATCGAAGAGCAGCGACACCCGCGCCTTCACGTCGCCCATGGGCAGCGCGCTGCTCACGCAGCTGTCACCCGAGCTGTAGTCGTGCGTGACGCGGCCGGCGAATGCCAGGCGGCCATCGATGCCGACATCCGAGACTGTCAGCAGGTCTTCGATGCGGTGCTCGACCACGACCGGCTGCACGTAGCTCGACACGTCGGTGAATGTCACGGTGCCGGCGTCGAGGTTGCGCGTGTAGCCCGTCTCGATGGTGGCGCCGTCCGCACCCACGATGCGCACACGCGAGAGGCGCACGCGCCCGACATCGAGGGTCTGCCCGTTGGACACCACGGCCGCCGGCATGCGCTTGGTGTTGTGGATGACGACGAGCTCACCCTTGCGGAAGATCGGCACGCGGCCATCCGAAGGCAGGCGCACCGGGTCGAGGCCGAGCAGGGTCGCATCGACAGGCAACGTCGTGTAGGCCACACCGTTGTATCGAATGGTGCTCGCGAAAACCGGGACCGGCTTCCAAATCTTGCCGTCGCTGCCGACCGCATCGGCCGAGTACCAGATGGCGCCCTCGTTGCCGGCGGCCGTCACCCAGTCGCCGAAACGCACTTTGCCGACGCCCGTCGATGCGTCGAAGGTGCCGTGCACGTTCGTGCCGTTGATGAAGCCCGAGGCGTCGGCCGTGACGTTGATCGTGCCGCCGTTGAGCTTCGTCGCCAGGAGCTGCAGGCTGTTCGGGCTGACAGGCGCCACCGGCGTGCGGAAGACGACGTACTCCACCGGCTGACTGTCCAGCGACGTGAGCAGGCTGTTCACGACGACCGAGGTCGAGGCCGAGGCCGGCCAGGTCGTGAGCGCGGCGGTATTGGTCGCGTAGTCGTAGGTGCCGGCCAGCGAGGCGGCGCCGGTGGCCGGGTCGAGGTCGGTGTAGAGCGAACCGGCCCGGTCGAAGTAGGTCTTGCCGCCGAACGTGAAGTTGATCGCGCCAGGCACACCCTTCTCGCTGGCGTTCGGCAGCAGCTTGATGAAGAGCTTCGGCTGATTGAACGTCTGGCTCTTCGTGGTGCCGGCGCCGGCCACCCGGAAATTCACCGTCACGAGCGCCGTCGAGTCGGTCGGCAGCGAGGCGTTGAGGTTCGCGTGGGTGTAGCCCGTGAGGGTGTTGCGATAGAAGCCCGGCAGGTTCGGCGAGAGCACGGTGCCGAGCACGCCCTGCGGGCTGACGGCCCATTGCGGCACCGGCACGCTCACGACGGCCTCGGGGTAGAGCTTGGCGATGCCGGTCGAATAGACGATGGTGCCGAACTCCACGCCCAGGCCATCCACCAGCTTGCCGGCGCCGTTGTCGGTGACGGTCTTCGTCGCCGCGAAGTTCTGCGGCACCCACTGATCTGCCGGCACGCCGTTGGTGGACTGCAGGATCAGATTCCAGTCGAGGGCAACCGAGCGCGGCGCGATGTTGGTCTTGCCGAGGTTCAGCGTGATGGCGCCGTCGAGATCGCGCGCCGGCGCAGGGAAAATCTTCGTCTCCGGCGCGCCGTGGCTGTAACTGACCGTGAAGGCCACGGCCGAGGCCGGCAGCACGTTCGGCCGCAGCTCGATGGTGCTCGACGCATAGGACACCGGGCCGGTGGCGTCGCCCGTGAGCAGGCCGCTGCCGTTGTCGCTGGCGTGCCGGTCGGCACCGTCGTTCCAGTCCACCGACACGGTGCCGGCCTGCGCCGCCTGATTGTCCAGCGCCAGCATGATCGACACGGCCGCCGTCAGCGTGCCGCTGCGGTCCTTGTAGTTCGCCTTTGCCGCCCAGGTGAAGATCACTTCGCTGCCCACGTCTGGCAGGCTCCCCAGCGTCGGCAGGGCCGTGCCCGTCACGAAATCCACCGTGCCGCTGCCGATGCTGGAATCCGTGCCCGCCAGCCTCCCGCCGCCGTCGTCGGCCAGCTCGTACCAATTGCCGCCGGCGCGGTAGGCCACGCGCAGCGAGCCAGGCGCCGGCGGCGGCAGGATGGTCAACGGGTAGTTGATGCGACGGCTCTCCAGCGTCACCGCGATGGAGGTCGAGTCGGCCAGCTCGATGGGCGCGCCGGCCGGGCGGAAGGTGATCGCCTTGTTTCCGGTGATCGTGGGCGCATCGCTGGCGAGCGTCATCGCGCCGCCGGCGTAGTTGACGCTGCCCACGGTCAGCGCGCCGAGCTTCAGGCGTCCGCCGTCGTCGGTCAGCGTGCCCGCCGAAGTCGCCACCGAAAGCGAGCCCGGGTAGGCAGGATTGCCGAAGGTGATGATCGAATTCGGACCGAACACTACGCCGGTATTCAGCGTCACGGTGCCCGAGCCCGAGGCAACGAGCGAGGTCGAAGAGCCGGCGGCCGACATGTCCACGAGCGGGATTTCGGTCGTGGCGCTCGGCACGAGCTGCGTGCTGATGGTGTTGACCCTGGCGGACAGGTCGCCGGTGCTCACGGGCGCGGCGAGCTTCGCGATGCCGTAGAACTTGGCGGCGTTCGCCACGAGCATCCGGTTGACCGCTGCGGCGGTCGCGGAGCGCTCGAAGAGGCGGCTTGCGGGCGAGCCCGTGTAGTCGTTCTTCAGGCCATCCAGCAGCTCGCAGATGCAGACCTGCGCGGCATAGTCCACGAAGGTGCCGCCGGTGCTGTAGCTGTAGGTGCGCTGTTCCACCGAGACATCGGACACGCGCACGTATTCCGTCTTGCCGCCGCCGCTGATCTGCAGCGTGCCGTTGATGTTCGGCGGCGTGGCGCCGGGGCGCTGGAAGATTTGAAGCGAGCGCTGCCCCTGAACGTGGTTCGACAGCATGTAGCCGTTGAACTCTTCGCCCGGGGCTGTGTACGCCTCGATGCGGTTCTGGATGCTCGCGCGGCGGTCGAAGAAGTCGCCCGTGTAGAAGAGCGCCGGGCTCACGTTCGCATCGAGCGGCGGGCGCGAGATGATGACCAGACCGCCGAGGGCGGTATCGGTGTTCAGGGTCTGCACCGTCGCCGCGATCTTCATAATGGACACGTCGCCGCGCGCGCGGTCCACCGCCGAGATGTCCTTGAAGATGGCGTTGCTGGCGCCATCGACGATGACCTTCGAGGTCGGCGCGCCGCCGCCCTCGGGAACGTCATCCATCACCTGCGTGGCGACGAGTTTCAGATCGGATTCGAGAATGGTCATTGTTCGGACGGTGTGACGGTGATGAGGCGCACGGTGGCGATGTAGGGGTAGTCCTCGGCCGGCAGCTCGGGGCGCGCCAGCGGCTTGCCCTCGACGGCCACGCCGGGCGCGAACTGCACCGTGAAGGCGCGGCCATCGGCCAGCACGAGGGCGTGTTCGCCGACCGGGTTCGCCTCGTTGAGCGCCTTCAGGGCCTTGAGCGCGCCGCGCTGGATCCATCCGGCCTCGACCTCGCCCTGCAGGGTGATCGGCTGGCCGGCCAGGCGCACCGCGGCATCGATGAGCGCAGCGCCGGTGACGGAGTAGCCGAGGCTCTTCTCGACGGCGTTCCACGCGAATTCATCGACCCAGACCATGCCGCGCGGAATCTGCAGCCCGCCGAGGATGTGAAACTTCGGTGCGGCCATGTCAGGCTCCCGGGCGCAGTGACGACGTGCCGCGCGCGGCACCGAGCTGAGCGAGCAGGCTCTCGATGGCGTCGGCGCCGGCGGCGTCGGTGTTCACCCGGCCATAGTCGCGGCCGTTGAGCTGCAACTGCAGGTTGACGGTGCGATTCGATTCGGGCTTCGGGATGCTGGTCGGGGTCTGGCCGTCGCCGAAGAAGGTCACCTTCTCGGCCGCCCTCAGCAGCGCATAGCTCAGCGTGTCGCCGCCGTACTTCTTCTGCCCGGGGTTGTTGAAGAACTGAACATTGCCCTTCTCGTCGGCGAACTCGCGGGCGATGCGACGGGCGGTTTCATCGTCCTTGATGCCTGCGTTCTTGAGGAACGCGGCGATCCCGGTCAGCGTGCCCAGGTCGCTGCCCGCGTTCACGGTCTTGCCGTTCTTGTCGGTCGAGAAGCCGTTCGCGTCGCGGCCAAGGCGTTGGTTCTCGAGTGCGATTTCGCGCTGCTTGAGCTGGATCTCTTTCTCGCGCGCCTCGATGTCGCGCTCGCGTGCGTTGGTGACCTCGCGCAGGGCGCCGGCCAGGCCGAAGGCCGCCTGCGTGGCGTTGGTCTGCGCGTCCTTGAGTTTCAGCGTGGCGCGCCCGGCGCTGTCGAGCACGACCTCGAAACCGCGCATCGCGGCCTGCGCCTGCACCCAGGCGGGCGCCACGCCGTTGCTCGCTGTGATGGCGGCCTCGGCCGCGCGCTTCCATGCCTCGCCGAGGCCGCTGGCGGTCGCCTGCCCGCTGTCGCGGATCAGCTCGTAGTCACGCAGCGCGACCTTCGCCATGGTTTCAAGCTCGGCCTTCGTCTGCACGCCGGCACGCTGGAAGGCCGCCGCGATCTCGGCCGCCGCGTCCGCCTGCGCCTTCTTGTTGGCCCCGGCGGCGTCGGCCGCTGCGTTGTTCGCCTTCTTCAGCTCATCGAGCTTCTGCACCGCCAGCTCGAAATTCTTCGTCTCGATGGCCTGCGCGTATTCGGCGCGCAGGCGCTCGACGGTGGCTCGGGCTTCCTCCGCCTTGACCTTCTGCGCTTCGGCCGCGCTGGCGGCCTTCTGGCCGGCTTCCTGCGCCCCGTCGCCAGCGGCCTTCATCTCGGCCGCCATGTTCGTGAATGCCGCCGCGCCGCTGGCCGCTGCCGCCGTGGTCTTCTCCGCGTAACCGGTCAACCCTGCCCAGCCGGAGCGCGCCTGTTCCGCGCCCTCGGCCGCGCGGTCGAAGGCTTCGCCGGCCTTCTCCCCGAAGGCATCCGCCACCGCGCCGGTCGCCTCGGCCGAGGCGCGCACCTCATCGGCGGCCTGCTTAAACGCCGCCGACAGGTCGCCGAAAGTGATCTTCTCCAGGCCGGAAATGATGGTGGCGATGCCGTCCTGCACCGCGCCGACCACGGCCGTCATGCCCTCGGCGATTTTGAAGATGGCCGCGAGCACGACATTGGCACCGGTGGACATGACGCCCCACACGGTCTGCACGATGTTGCCGGCGTTCTGCGCCTTGCGGCCGAAGTCGTCGAGCAGCGCGCCGGCACGGTCGGCCATGGCCTGCGCCTTCTCGACCAGCGCCGGCACGTCCACGCTCGCGATGAACGCCTGCACCCACTTGATGCCGTTCTGGAAGGCCGTCGCGAGCGCGTTTCCGAAGCGGCCCACGGTGCCATCGGCCACGGCCGCGCGCAGGGCGCCGGACAGCTGCTCGACGCCCTGCTTCAGCACAGGCAGGATGGGCGTGGTCAGCGCGTTGAGCGTGGAATCCCATGCGGTGCGCAGCCCGTTGAGCGCGCCCTTCAGATTGGCCTGCATCACGCCGGCCGTCTCGGCGGCGCTGCCCTTCGCGTTCTGCAGCGACCTGGTGAGTTCGTCGAGCTTGTCCACGCCCTGATTGAGCAGCGCGCGCAGCGCTGGGCCGGCCTCCTGCCCCACCGCCGCAATCGCTCTCTGCCCGCCCGGGCCGGCAGCGGCCAGCTCGTGCAGCATCTTCTCGAAGTTGTTCGTCGTGATGCCGGCCGCTGCCAGCTCCGTGCGGAACTTGCTGGCCGGGTCGGAGAACTGGGCGAGGATGCTGTTCAACGCCGTGCCGGCGCGGCTTGCGTCGATGCCGGCATCAGCGAACTTGCCGATGATCGCCACGGTGGATTCGAGGCTCAGGCCGAGCGTGTTCGCCAGTGGCGCCGCGTAGCTCAGCGCCTGCGCCAGGCCCGACACGCTGGTGTTCGTGGCATTGGCACCCTTGGCGAGCACGTCGGCCACGCGGCCGGAATCAGCGAACGACAGGCCCAGGCCGTTCACGATCTTCGTCAGGTACTCGGCCGAGGTCGCCAGCTCGACATCGCCGGCACGCGCGAGCTGCATGGCCGCCGGCAGCGTGCCGATCGCATCCTTGACGCTGAGACCGGCCTTTGCCAGGTTCTCCAGCGCGCCCGCCGCTTCCAGCTCGGTGAAGCCATAGCGGGCATCTGCGGCGGCTTCCTGCGCGGCCTTGCGCAGCGCGCGCATCTCGGCCGCTGTGGCGCCCGTGGCGGCCTGTACGCGGCTGAGCGCCTGTTCGAGGTCCGCTCCGCCCTTGACCCACCCCACGAACGCCTGAATGCCGAAGTAGCCCAGCACGGCGGCGGCGAAGACGGCGAGACGCGCCTGCAGGCGGTCGAACACCTTGGACGCATCGTCCTTGGCGTTGATGAGGATCTGGATCGGCTTGAAGGCCAACGGGAAACCTTTAGGGAAGTGGGAATAGAAGCGGAAGCCAGTGCGGCGACGTATGGCGCCTCATGCGAAGCGCCAGGCGTCACCGCCGCCGGGAGGCCGGCGACGGCGAGGAAGCGTCAGGCAGCCACGGGGCGACCGTCCACGAAGATCGCCACGCCGTTGGGCGGGGTCAGCACCTCGACATCGAACTCCATCGAGGTGTAGGCGTCGTCGCTGGTGATGAGCGACAGGTCACCGGTGGGCGTGAGCGTAACGAGCGGCATATAGGTGTCGCTCTGCTCGCCGTCTGCGATGTTGGAGATGACGCGCAGCGCACCGCGGCGCAGCGTCTTCTCGCTCGACTTGATGGTCTGCCAGGTCGCGGCCGGCTTCGTGTACGCGACCTTGATCGGGCCCGCAGGGATGTTGCCGCCGGCCAGGATCTGCAGGCGGCCGAGCGCCGCGTCGATGGTGTAGTCCGTGCCCAGCTCGAAAGGATCGCCGCCGGCATCCGGCGTCACGACGACCGCCGAGACATTGCGCGCGCCGGCCGGATTCGCGTCGGTACGGCCGAGCTGATAGAAGCGGCCCGGAATCACCTTCAGCGCCTCTGCCGCGACCGAGCCGGCCTCTTGCGTGGTCGTGGACTTGTCGCCCGAGATGAACATCGCGCGGTTGTCGATGCTCATGTTGTCGCAGGTGATCTTGCCGGTGCGGTCGATGCGTACGACGCGATCCGCATCCTTCACGCCCGGGCCGACCTCGGCGCTGTAGTGCGGCGCCTTCTCGGTCGAAATGCTCAGCGTGACAGTGGGGCAGTTACCGAAATGACGCTCGCCCGTGATCTGGTCGGCGTCGTCGATGGGGTCGAAGAACACGCGGCCGCGCGGGATGACGTATTCACTCTTTTCGAATTTGTTTGCCATGGTGGCTCCGTTGAAAGGGTTCACTCCTGACCGAGAAACCGGCCGGTCGTTGAGAAGAGAAGCTCGATGCCGACATGGCCTTCGAGCGGGTATTGCGGCGGGGCGAAGCGCACCAGCGCCAGGGCGCCCCACCGGCGGCCACCGGCTGCGCCGGGCTCCCAGTTGTGAAGCGATGCGATGACCGCCGAGAAGGCAGCATCGAGCAGCAGCGCGGCGTCGGGCCCGTGCTTGGCGCAAAGCAGCACCTGCCAGCCCGGCTGGAGCGCTACGGCGCCTGCCTTCACGTCCGATACCGCACCGGCAGCGAACATGACGGACGCCAACGCATGCCCGGGCCGTTCGCCCATGTCGGTCGTGTAGCCCTTGACGGTCCACGGGGTGGACAGCGACTCGCGCAGCCGCTCCACGATGACGGATTCGAGTGCAAGCATGGTCAGGCGCTCCCGAGGGTCAGGCGGACGAAGCCAGCGCCGTCAGGGTCGGTGCGCATCACTTCGTACACGGTGCCGCGAACGGTGATCGTGTCGCCCCGCGCCAGGCTGCCCAGGTCCGCCATGGCGCCGGAGCATTCCGGCGCACGCGCATCGACCTGTCCCTCGAAAAGATGGGCCGCGGGTTCGTCGAAGATGACAGGCACGTCACGCCCGGCCACCGTCGCGATAGCGTTGGCGAGATGCCCCAGCACGCCGGCATCCACCATGCGCTCGATCTGGGCGAAGGGAGCTTCCATCAGCATTGCATCCCTCGCTCAGCGCACCTTGGCCGCGAAGGACGCGTTGATGCGGTACGGCACGGGCAGCGGCGCCGACTGCAGCAGCAGGATGCGCACGGCCGGGTCTTTCTCGATCCACGACTTCGAGAAGTACGGCACCGCCTGGAAGCCGGCCTCCTCGTCGCGGATCGCGCCGTACGCACGGGCGCCTTCGAGGTCGGGGCTGGTGATGATGACGGTGTAGTCGGGCAGGTAGGGCACCAGCTCTTCCGTCTCCGGGTCTTCGTACCAGCCGGCATAGACCCAGATGTCGAAGTCGCCGATGTTCCCCATGTAGCGACCGCCCTCGCCCACCACCGTGGGGTTGAGCTTGTCGTTGCCGCGGAAGCGGTCGAGCAGCTTCTGCACCGAGGGCGCAGCGCTGAAGAGCTGCCAGGCTTTGACGTCCATCACGAGGGTGTTGGCCGCCGCACCCGAGTGCTGCGTGACCAGCATCGACCACTCGTTGACATCTTCGAGCGGATCGACGCCGGTTTCGCCCCACCGGTTGCCGGCGGATAGAGCCTTCGTCAGATCGGCGTGGCGGCCGAAGTCCACGACCACGGCCGGGTACTCCTCGCCCACCACCGTGACTTTGCCGGTGCGCAGGGCCTCGACCGCCATGACCTCTTGGCGGCGCGACAGCATCTCGAGTTGGTCCTGCAGGTCACCCGCGAGCAACGCCTGCTGACGCTGCGCCGGCGACAGCTCGCCGCCGATGCGCTCGCCGATGGAGCGCTTGAAGGGTCGCGAGCTGTCGAACACGCGCTTGTCCTTCACATAGGCCGGCTTGAAGGTGCCGGTCTTGAAGCCCTTCGACTGCACGACCTTGCCGGCCACGATGGGCGCGACGAAGGGCGCCAGGCGGCGACGGCCGTTGGCGACATCGAAATGGATGTCCTCGCTCGTCTCCGTCTGCAGGTCGCGGAAGAACGAATTGAGGATGAACGGTGCCGGAGCGGGCAGCTCGGCGATGACGCGCGCGAGCACGCCGGTGGAAAAGATGTCCATGAAAGTTTTCTCCTGTGGGATGAGGGGTGCGGGTGCTGCTGGTGTGGCTGCGGCCTCGTTCAGGCCATGTCGGGCAGCAAGGTGATGCCCTTGGTGCGCAGGCCTTCGGTGAGGCTGTCCACCGTGTGGCCGGCGCCAATCACCAACGCGCTCACGTTGAAGTCGCCCCGGGCGTAGCCCAGCGCCTCGCGGTCGCCGCCGGTGGCATCGACCGTTTCGGCGAGGATCAGATCCGGCTCTTCACTGCCATCGGTGGCCGCGGCGGCGCTCACGGTGTGCTTCTTCGAGGCGGTGATGACGCCGAGCACGGTGCCGGCGGCGTAGACGCGACCGGCCAGCAGCGTGACCTTGCGGCCGACGAGCAGGTGAGCATTGCCCGCGATGAGCACCTTGGATGCCGAGACGCTCTCGGTCTTGAAATCAGCGCGATAGTCCATGTCTGGAACTCCTGAGTTGCGGTCTGGGGATGAGCTGCGAATCAGCGCGAGCCGCGGAAGCTCGACACGATCTGGCTCGCGAGCGCGGCCTCTTCGGAGGCCGGGCCGGTTGCGGCCTCGACGCCCGACACGTCGGGGTTGCCCATCGTGGCCATGGCGGTCGCGAAGGCGTTGGCTCCCGCCGCCGGAGCTGCGGCAGGGGCGGCGGCGAGAACCGCGCCGGCCTGCTCGACCGTGAGGCCGCTGGTGACGCACTGGATGGCGAGCTGCGTGCGGCCCGCTGCGGCCTCGTGCGCGAAGATGCCGCTCACGCGCGTGCGTTCGGCCTTGGCGCCTTCTTCGCGACCCTCCGCGCGCGCGTTGTCGATGTGGGACTGCGTGAATGCGCCCGGGTTGGCCGGCGGGGTGCCGGCGTTGGCTGCTGCGGCTTGTTGACCGCCCGCCTCGTTGGTGGTGGTGCCAGACATTGAAACTCCTTTGTCGTTGGCGTTGGATCGGGCGGTCGGCCCGACAGGAAAGGACCGGCTGCGCTGGGCGGCCAGTTCGGAAATGAGTTGGTCTGTGGTGGCGATGCGGTCTGCCAGACCGGAGGCGACAGCGGCGAAACCCGAGTAGCTGGCCGCCTGCGTCTTGCGCACGGCCGCGGCATCCATGCCGCGATGACGCGCCACCGCATCCACGAACATCGTGTAGAGACCATCGATCTCGGTCTGCCAGGCGCTGCGCACGTCCTCGGGCAACGGCTCGTACGGATTGCCGTCCACCTTGTGCGCACCCGCGAAGATGTGCGTCACCGTGATGCCGTCCTGATCGAGCGCGCGCGAGAAATCGACGTGGCGCGAGACGACACCGACAGAGCCTGCATACCCCGTGGTTGTCACGGCCACTTCATCCGCCGCGCTGGCGCCGAGGTAGGCGGCCGACAGGGCCATGCCGTCCGCAATGGCATGCATGGGCTTACGCCCGCGCAGATCGAAGATGCGCTGCGCGTACTCGAAGGCACCCTGCGCCTCGCCGCCGGGGCTGTCGTAGACCTGCAGCACGGCATGCACGTCCGGATGGCTCATGGCGTCTTCGAGGTCGGCCGCCAAGTCGTTGTAGCCGACGAGGTAGATGCTCTCGGCCATGTCGAGCCTGCTGCGATGCAGGAGCGCACCGCTGACGTTGAGAACGGCGACGCCTTCGACCACGCGATAGCCACGGTCGCTCGCCTCGCCACGGCGCGTCGAGAACAGTTCCGGCGCGAGCAGGCGGGAACCTTCTGCCGCAGCGACAGCCAGCGGCGCGGCACCGAGCAGGCGTTCGCTCAGGCCGGCAATGATGGCGTCGAGCTTCTGCGGGTGGATCAGCAGCGGCGTGTTGAAGATGCGCGCGGCGATGTGGGGATATCTCATGCGGTGGTTTCCTCGGTCTGGTCGCTGCCGTCGCCCTTGCCGCCGCCGGATGCGTCGGGCTGGTCGTCATCGCTCGTGGTCTGGCCGCTGGCGGCGAGTGCCACGGCAATGGGCTGCGCGGTAGTCAGGCCGCGCTCGGCGGCCATGCGCAGTTCGATGGCGCGCTGGTCCATGACCTCTTCGAAGTCGTCGCCCTGCTCCGCGCATTCCTTCTCAAGCGTCGAAATGCCCGTCTCGATACGCAGCGCAGCGGCCTGCGCTTCCTTGACTGGATCGACCCAACCGCGACCGCCGAAGATGAAGCGCGCACGCAGGTAGGCGTAGCGGTTCTCGTAGAAGCCAGGGGCCTCGATCTCGCCGGCGTTGATCGCCTCTTCGAGCCACAGCTCATAGATGGCACGCAGCCAATAGTCCGACAGCCACCGGCGGCGGCCGTGGAAATAGCGCCAGGCTTCGAGCAGCGCGGCGCGTGCGCTGCTGTAGTTCGACTTGCTGAAGTCCTTCAGCAGCAGCTCATAGGGCAGGTTCATGCCCGCCGCGATGTGCCGCAGCGAGGCCAGCATGAACGCCTCGAAGGCTTGATTCGGACGGCCCGGCGTGAAGCTGGAGAGGCGCGCACCGGCGGGCAGCGGAATGACCGCGGCGCCCTTGAGCTGGCGGATGTTGCGGGTCTGCGCGACCGAGGCATTCCACGCATCGCGCGGGTTCTCGCCGAACAGCTCGGCAGCGGAAGCCGGGTCGAGGTCCGATTCGAGGAACGCAGCAACCAGCGAATTCGCAAGGCTCGCCTGCAGTTCGTTCGCCGCGTACTTGCCGGCCATATGGAATTCGCGCATGACGGCTGATACGACCGGCTTGCCGCGCGACTGCCCGGTGCGTTCCTTGTCGTGCAGATGGATGACGCGACGACGGCCCCAGGGAGTGAAAGCGGGCACGCGGTCCCACTCCATGAACTGCGCCTCTCGCGTCATGCCGTAGAAGCCGAAGGCGAAGGCGTCACCCGGATGGCGCTTGAGGATGTGGTACGCGACGGGAGCGCCCCACTTGTCGAACTCGATGCCCTTGCGGATGTCCTCGCGGTGCTCCATGCCGACCGGTGTCGCCAGTCGGTCGGACTCCACCATCATGAGCCGCGTGTTCCAGCGCGAGCCAGGACGTGGCAGCCACAGCGGCAATGCCAGAGCATCGCCGTTGAGCATCGCGCCGCCGAGGGCCTGCAGGGTCATGCCAAGGAGGTTCTGCGTGCGCGCGGCATCGCACTCGGGCGTCTCGGCCCAAGAGCGGAATTTGGCTTCGGTGACGTTGCCCCACTCGCGAGCGCGCTCGCGCGTCCAGCCGAGCAGGCGGTAATCCGGCGTAGCACTCAGGCGCAGCACCGAGCCCACGATGTTGTCGCGCAGGGTCTGCATGCCGCCGGCCATGAGGCCGTTGTTGCGGCCGAGGTCACGCGAGCGCGCGGTCAGCGTGTCGAGGTCTGGCAGCAGGTCGGCATCGGCACTGCTAGCTACCGGGTTCCAGTCGCGCATCGCCAGGTCGGTGCCCGAGGCGGCATCGTGTGCGGCCATCGCCGCGCCAGGGCGTGCAGACACGCTGGCGCTTGCGGACGGATGGCGGTGACGGGTGCGGCGCGCCATCTCAGACCATGTAGATGGGGCCACGCGAGCTGCCGCCCGAGCGGCGGTCAAGCTCTTCGCTCACGGCGGCGATTTCCTTGCGGATCTCGGCGACGTTCTGCTGGTACTGGACAGACCGCCCGTTGTGGGCGGCGCTAGTGGGAGCGGTTAGCCGGTCCTGCAGCGACGCCATGAGGCGCGTGCGGGCGGCTTGAAGTTCAGAAACTGAGAGGTGGCGGTAAATGCCCATGCATGCGATGACAACAGTTCATCGCGGACATTTCCGCTGGACCAAAGTCACAAACTGCAGTCCGACTCGGACAGAATGCAGAGTTGCATGCAACGTCAAAACTAACCTCTGCGCATTACCTGCTTGCGGTCACCAAGCGCCGGCATCAGCCTCAAAAAGAACTATGCAATCAACGTTTTATGGCTACTACCCTCCAACAGACCTTCAATATGGGTTGCTATGGAAGGAGGCAACAATTGTCTTGGACACCAACGTTCTACTGAATCTCTATCGCCTACCAACGACCGCGCGGGATGAATTCATTTCAGCACTGGAAAACCTGAAGTCTCGACTGTGGATTCCACATCAGGTAGCTCTAGAGTTTCAACGCCGACGGCTAACCGTGATTGCAAGCGAGCGAAAAAATACCGAAGAGGCAGTGAACGCGGCCAAAAAATTGGCAGGAGAGCTAAAGGCGAAGATCGAAGCGCTTCAAATCGACAAAAGGGACATTGGCATAGATGTCAAACCATTAATCGAGGGCTTTGAAAACGCCAACTCAAAACTCGTTGATGCATTGGACGTTGCGCACGCAAGACAGTTTGAGATATCAGCCTCCGACGCCCTTAGAGACTCGCTTGACAAGCTTTTTGAAGGAAAAGTCGGCGATGGCCCTAAAGATCAAAATGAACTTGACTCTCTTTCATCGAATGGCGACGAGAGGTATGCAAACAAGATACCGCCCGGCTTCGCGGATATAGACAAAGAAAAGAACCCAACGGAAGCGTACTTCTTTCACGATCACCTCAAGTATGAAAGAAAGTTCGGCGACTTGATACTTTGGCGCCAAATTCTGTCACATGCAAAGATAAACTCGATTAAATATCTGATTTTTGTAACGGCTGATAGAAAGGATGATTGGTGGTGGCGCGAACAAGGGCGGACAATCGGAGCTCATCCCGAATTACTTAGAGAGATGAAGCGCGAAGGTGAGGTAGAGCTCTTCTGGATGTACTCTCCGGCGCAGTTTCTCGAGCATGCCAATAAGTTTACGACCATTGAAGTTTCATCCCAGTCGGTTGACGAGGTAAAACAAGTCGCAGCAGACGATCTGAAAATTATTCAGTCTAATGAATTGAAAGTTAGCCCCAGCTTGCTTGATCGCGCAGCCTCACATCGCGAGCGAGCGATACAGGCATCGAAACGTCGACGTCTACGGGTCATGAGCTATGTCGAAATGATTGAGGACGGTGCACAGGACGCTGTCTTCAATTGGCTAATCGGAGAATACCAGGACCTAGAAATTAAGCCTCAAGGCAACTCAGATTTTGTCGCTGAGACCAGGCGCGGCGGTCTTCACGGGTTTCGATTCGATGTTTATGCAAGCATCGATGCGTTAGTAACCTTGAGCACAGGGGAATACATAGCCGATGCAATTTTGGATGCAGATATCAAGGGATATTCATTTTTTACCTATATCGCAGTCCTAACTGAACGAGAATTTTTAAATATCACAGGCGTGACCCTGCAAAAACTCACCAAGCATTTTCAAAATATAGTTCCCGACTATCCGAGCCACAACATGGTTATCGGCTTTTCGACCGGCTCCGAATTTTCGCCAATCCTGAAAATTGACCCACTAACAAGCTAGGCAATATTTTCCAGCACTCAGGCCCTTCAATACCTCTCCCGTGAACCCTCAACGATAGAGGACTGCAGGAAATCGATTAAAACATTATTTCTTTGCAAGAATTCTCCGCACATGGCGCGGCGTTATGCCATAAGCCTGCGCAAGCTCGAAGAGATTTTTTCCATTGAATCTTTCAGCGATTTCATTGTGAACTCGGTTTTTGTCGCGGGAAGTTCGCTTCGGCAAATAAATATGCGTTCCTCCCAAACGCAGAATAATGCGCTCGACAAGACTCGCTGCGGCCGCCTCAGGCATCGGGACACCGAAGCATTGGGCTACAGCGCGTGCCTCCTCTTCAATGATGGCCAGCGGCTCATCGGGATACGCTGGTGAAACATTGCCGTTCATTTCTAATTCAGTTCGATCGGGGAAAAAATTTCGATATCGGTTCTGGTCGGCTGAGAAACTCGAATGGATGCGACTGGCTGCTTGGCCATCTCAGGCGGCGTAGCTGGATGTTTGATGGGCGGAAGCGGCTGCGCCGAAAACAGATCGCGTGGAGGCTGCACAGCCATCTCCACATCTGCCCACCGTTTGTCGGTGTAGTTGTGCAAACCGATCCCGAAGGCCGCGTGCAACGCATAGTTCCTGTTGTCGAGCACCTCGTTGCGCGGTCGACGCTTCACCCAACGGAAGACCTCCTTGCCGTTGACCTTCACGAGGATGCGCTGCTCGGCAGTGAGCTGCTCAAACCACTCGCGCGGCAGCTCCGAGCTGAAGTGAATGAAGCCCGGGCCAGGCTGCTCGATGGCGAGCTGCCCCAGCAGCAAATCTTTCGCCGTATCAACGCCGACATTCCACAGCTTGATGCCGTTGGGAATCTTCTTCCCGTTGAACCTCACCTCCTGCGGGCTGCTCGGCCCGAGCACGGGTACGTTCTCTTCACCACGACCCTTCACCGCTCGTAGCTTGGGCAACATGTGCTGCGTCTTGCGCACCCAGTTGTAGACCGCTTGCGTCTGGTCGCTCGAATCGATGGAGATAGCGCTCAAGCCCAGCGAGCCGCCGTGCCAGGCTTGCACGTAGCGGCCCGAGAGGTAGGCCGTCACTGGAGCCCAGTCATCCTCAGACGCGGGGTTGCCGTAGATGACATGGTGCTCGACGTGCCATGACTCGAGTCCACGGCCCCACGCCCATACGTCGATCTCCCAGCGGTCACGCTGCACGTCCACGCCGGCCGTGAGCACTAGGCCGCCGGCGGGCACGGTTCTGAGCGCATAGGGCTCGGCACGCAACTGCAGGGCGTGCTCATCGGTGCGCTCGCCGACGATCTCCCATGTCTCACCGAGCGTCTCATTGACGAAGAGCTGCATGGGGCCGGCATCGCCGCGTGCGAGGGCATCGCATGCTTCCTCGAATTCTTTGACGATGCTTTCCCAGGTGCGCTGGGGGCTGTACGCCGCCCATACGTGCAGGCCGAGGCTCTGCGGTGGGCGCGTCGGCATGCCGGCCGCATCGCGCCAGATGCGATCAGGCCCGAAGGTCTTGCCGGTCTTCTCGCACATCCAGCGGCCGGGCATTGGCAAGCCGCCTTGCAGAAAGTCGCTTTGCCGAATCGACTTGCGGCAGTGCGGGCAGACATGGCGCACGCTGGCCGGGTTACCGCGTTCCCACTTGAAGCCGTGGAGCTTTTCCTTGCCGCCCCACGAGAGCGGGTGCTCAACGCCGCAGTGCTTGCAGTCGATGTAGAAGCGAACGAAACCGGCCGCATTCAACGCGGCGCGCTCGACATGGCACAGGCCCTTCACGCCAGGCGTGGAGCCTCCGACGAACTTCGGATACGGCGCGCCCTCAAGACGGCCTTTCGCCAAGCCGCCGGGATCGCCGGACTTCTCGATGGTCTGGTCGAAGGCCGACCACTCGTCGAGAATCGAGATGGCCACGGTGATGCGGCGATAGGCACGCTTCGCTTTGCCGCCCAGCAGATGAAGCACGCTGTCGCGAAACTTCTTCATCTTGATGGTGTCGTCGTTGCCGCCACCCTTGCGGCGCGCGGCCTGAACAGACGGCACGCCGTCGCGCGCATCGAGGATGGGGTCAATCTCGCTCTTGACGTAGCTGTCGCGGTCGTCGTCTGTCGGCTGCCAGAGCGCCTGCTTGCGGCGACGGTGCGCGATGTTGTAGGCCACGAAGGCGGTAATCATCTTCGTGTAGCCAACGCGCTTCGACTTCATCACATCGAGTTCTTCGATGCGGTCGTCACTCATGAAGTCGAGGATGCCGACTTGAAACGACCACGCGATCCAGCCGCCCTTCTGGTGCGAGCTTTCGCCGGCGAGCTTGAAGTGATCGGCGGCCCATTCGCTGAGCGTCTGGAAGACCTCGGCGCGCAGACTGCCAAGGCCCAAGGTGACAGCGTGAAGCACTGCCGTGAATGTTTCACGCGAAACGTGTGCGGCCATCAGTTCGTCGCCTCCGTGTGGTCTTCGAGTGCGGCACCGTCTGCGCTCTCGCCTTCGTCCGCCTCGCGGCTCATCCTTTCCAACTCCGATGCGACGAGCTTCTCTGTAGACCGAATCCATTCGTTGCGTGCGTTGGCGATCACCTGCTGCAGCGTCGCCTTCGCTTCGTCTGGCAGATCCGGGCACGCCTTGCGCAGCGCGCCCTCCAGTTGCTCGAAGCGATCAACGACTGCGCTTGACGCCATGCCGAGCACGTCGGCGAGCAGGCCGATCGGCGCGAACTCGCCGCGGGCCACAGCGTTCTTGATCTCCTGCGCCTCGCGCTGACTGCGAGCGAGTGCGGCGCGCTCCTGCACGAGGTCGAGTCCGCCCAGCTCACCTGAGGCGCGTCCGGCAGCGACCTCGCGCAGCCTCTCGCAGTAGGCGAGCAGCCACGCATGCGCCGACTGGCCGCGCTCGATCAAGCCTTCGGCGACCAGCTGGCTGACCTTCGCTTCGCTCACGCCTATGACGGCCGCGAACTCGGCCTGCGTGATGCCAACCCCCATAGCCTCAATGACCTTCACTTAACCCCCTTAGCAAGCTCGGTGAACAGCCCGAGCACGCGGTTCGAATTACCCGTATCGGGCGCCTCGCGGAAGGACCCGCCCGACGCTCCGGGGCGCCCCACGATGGTGCGGGGGCGACGTGGCGCGCGATGGGGTGACATGACGTGCCCTCTCCTCATTCGCCCACCATCTGCCGGATGCGGAATCGGATGCGCCGCTCGATGTACGGCTGCACGTCGGCCCGGTCGGCCACGCGCTCTCTGCTGATGCGTGCTTCGTACGTCGCATTGCGCACGAACATGAGCACAGGCCGCACGATGCCGCCTTGCGTGCCCGTCGCTGCCCATATGCCAGGCGCAAGATGTTGCGTGGGACCACCGCGAAGACGACCGTACGCAACGAAGAAGCGCACGCCCTCGCGGCCCTTGCTGCCCCTGTGCAGACGGGCCTTGCTCCTGTCCGTCATGTTGGCCCGATAGCCCTGCTCGCCCAGCGCCTGGAAGTACGACAGCAGCCGCACGAGGAAGCTGCCGCGTACGTTGCCTCGCCCGTCATCACTGCCGGGAAAGGGCGTCGCGGGAACGGCCGTCTGATACCCGGCCGGGAGGATGCCGATGCGGCGCAGTGCCATCTCGCTGCGCTTGTCGCGCCGTGGTCCGCCGAACTCCTGCGCCTGCAGAATCTTTTGCGGGTCCACGCCCTTGCCGCCGAAGTACGTCGGCTCGATCTCCGCGCTGAGCCGCTCGGGCGTGGCCTTGCGCACGTACACGCTCTTGAGGATGTAGGCGGTAGGCCGGTCGAACTGATCACCCATCTCGCGCTGCCACTCGCGCCGCACGCGAAAGCCAGCATCATTCAAGCCCTCGGCGTATGCCTGCTTGGCCTGCTGGCCCGACAGCTTGGCGAGCTGACGCTGCACGCTGGCGAGGCCGCTGTCGAAGTTCATCGTCAGGCGCATGCGGCCTCCCTTGCTTCTGCTGCGCGTCGCACGCGCTCGGTGAATGCGGGGTAGCTCGGCCCCCTGCCCAGCGAGAACGCGGCCTCATCCCATGCGGGGATGCCCAGCTCGCGGGCCTTCGCATCGATGCCTGCGCGTGTCTCGTCCCATCCTCGGCCCGTCGCCCCGGCGGCGGCGGATTCATCGCGCCAACGCTCATTGCGCAGCCAGGTCGCGAACTCGGGCACGAACTCGCCTCCGTCCTTCGTCCATCTCTTGCCGAGCCTTTGTGCCTCGATGGCCGAGCGCATGGCCTGCTGCAGCGCGGTGCTCGGCGCGAGCCGGCGGTATCGCCGCTCTGCCTTCGCCCGGTTGTCGTGGTTCGGGTAGATCGACCAGAGGGCATCGAACCCGTCCGCCCCCCCATCGGGGGGTAGGGGGGTATGGTTCTTGATGGTTCCTGAAGATTCGGGTGACATAGCTGTGTCACCCCTCGCGTCACCGGTGACACCCCTCGCGTCACGGGTGACACCCCTCTCCCCTTCCCGAACGGGTGTCACTTTGTCACCCGTGTGGACAACTTCAGCCGCCGCGAGGGGTGTCAATGTGTCACCCGTCGCCGGTTCAGGCGAATCTTCGACGGGTGTCACTTTGACACCCGTCTTAGGAAGCTCTGCGCCGGCAACCCATGCCGGACAAACGCGGTATTCGTTCGTCGCGCCGGGGCGGCCCGTGGCCGTACGAACCTGCTCCAGCCAGCCTGAGGCCAGCATCTTCGCGATCTGCCGCTGCACCGTGCGCCGGCTCTGCCGCGTCTTGCGCGCCAGCTCATCGAGCGACGGCCAGATGCGCGCGCCGTCGTCGTTGGCATGGTCAGCCATCGCGAGCGCGAGCAGCATCTCGCTACCGCCCTCGGGGTAGCGCTCGAAAATCATCGACATCAGCCGGATGCTCATGGGGCCGCGCACCCTCCCCGTCTGGCGAACCCATGTCTCACGTCGTAGGTGCCTTCCGCACGCGCGAGCGCAGCATCGCGAGGGTGTGCCCCACCGACGCGACGGCCTCTTGCCCGTGGTAGTCCGCACGCCGCATCTCGTTGCCCGTCACGAACCGCGTGCCGTCGCCCACGGCGTCTGAAACGGCGCGCGTGAAGTCCGCGAACTCGCAATGCATGCGCATGATCGTCTCGACCGGATTGCCTTCGGCCTGCGCCGGCGTGGCGAGCGTGGCCGTGTGGCCCAGTTCATCCGCCATCGCATGCAGCAGCGCGAAGTTGCCCGTCGCGCGCTGCAGGTCGATGGCCTCGCGCAGCGACAGGTGATGCGTCTTGTTCTTCAGATTGACCTTGTGCGCCAGCGTGTTCGCGCTCATGTTCATGCGCTTTGCGAGCACCTCGATGCCATGCTTGAAGCCATACACCGTGTTGTAGGCAACCTCGGCAACGCTTTGCCCCTGCACTCTGGCGGGCAAGGTTTCGTCTGCGCCATAGGCAACGCCATCGGGAATTGAGACAGTCACCTTCATGCAAACCTCCGATGAGAAGGACCACCGCACCTCAGACGCGGCGACCGGGGCACCCACGCTCGACGAACGCATGGGTGCTGTTGAAAGCTTCCTGCAGCAGCTTGTGGTGCTGCTGGAGGTCGAGCCAGAACTGACGCGCGGCAACATCGCGGCGTGGATCGAGCTGACCAACAGATGCGCCAGCGCTCATGGCTTGCAGTCGCTGCGAGAGCGTGCCGCGATGGAACAGCTCTGTTCTCGAGTCCTGAACATCCCGCTCGACATCGCGCAAGCAACGCTGCCAACGTGAATGCAGCCAAGACCTCGGAGGCCGGCTTCGGGAGATGGACCTCGACCGATGCGCCAGGACCACCCGCGGAAGGTCGCGGAATGACCGTCACGCATGCCCCGGCGGCATCGGGCGGCGGATCGCGACGGTTGGCCCCAAATCCTGCGGCGCTAAGCAAGAGACGGGAAACCCGACCTATCGCGACGGCGCCGTGGATGCGGTCGAACATGTTGATGTCCGGGAAAAGGTCGGCACTATCTTTCATGCAGACCCTCCACGCCACGTTTCGCAAGCCCGTCCCGCAGGAAATAAGAGGCGTATACAGGGTCCTCGTGAATGCGGTCATGCTCAGCGAGCAAATCGCCGTTGGGGTGGAAAACCTGAAGCACCACGCGGCGGAGATCACCTTCCCCACGCTGACACTCAACGAGGACAACTTCCGCGACCCGCACCGACAGTGGCGGCATCGCACACGGCAGCTCTGGTCGGGCACCGTCACGCATGGGTATGCCCCGTCTCCGCATCGAACTTTGGCAACGGCGCATCCCCGTAGATGTGGTCGTAGCCAATCCGAAGCCCACGAGAGGCCGCGAATGCGATCACCTTCGCAGCAACCTCTGGCAGCAGCGTTTGACCGCGCTCGTAGTGACCGACGTTGCCCTGCGTGCAGCCGATGTTTTCGGCGAGCACCTGCTGCGTCACGCATAGCCGTTCACGAATGGATTTCAGGTTGTGCATGGCAATTAGTAGCTTTGCTGCTATGTTACTTCAATAGCAATGCTGTTTGTCAAGAGTAATAGCGTCGCTACAGTTTTCGAGGTGACAAACGACGACACCAACAAGCTGGAAAGCTGGCAGCGCGAAGACGCGGCTCGGCTACTCGCGCTGTACAAGGCGTATCGGGCGGCGGGCGGCCTCAAGCAGGACGATTTCGCGGCCAAGTACGGGTTGCGCTCGCAAGCCAACCTAGGCCACTACCTGCACGGTCGTCGGCCGCTCAACATCGAGCAGGCAACCAACTTCGCGCGCGGCCTCAACGTGCCAATCGGCCAGTTCAGCCCGACCATTGCTGCACAGATCGCCGGCGCTGCTCAGGCTATTGAAAGCCATCCGTCCTCGGGAGACGACTCGGAATTTGTCCCGGTTCAGCGGCTTACTGTGCGGCTCTCTGCAGGATCAGGCGCCGCCGCTGTTGTCGAGGAAGTCGAGGGCGCACTGCAGTTTCGAAGAGGCTTTCTGTCCTCATGCGGAGCCACCCAGGAGTCGGCACGGATCGTCCATGTCACCGGCACCAGCATGGAGCCGACCATCGTGGACGGCGCGGTATTGCTCGTTAACACCCGTAATCGTGAGCCTCGAAACGGGTCAGTGTTTGCATTGGCTTATGGCGATGACCTCATCGTTAAGCGGCTCATTCAGACTGCGGATGGTTGGGTCGCTCGCTCTGACAATCCCGACGGCAACCCGGACATTGCGATGAACGACGGACAGCACATTGAGATCATCGGCCGTGCTGTTTGGATGGGGGCAAAACTCTAGGCCTCGCACTCTGGGCCACATGGTAGAAAGCGGCATCACAAACAAAGGGCACTACTGGAGGAACCCTTGAAACTGCTCGCAATCCTGCCTCTTGTCGCCGCCATGGCTTCAGCGTCGGCACAGGTCTACAAATGCCCAGATGCCACTGGCAAGCTCCAATTTCAGCAGACGCCATGCGCGGGAGCCAACGGTTCGAAACTGGATGTCCGCCCCGCGTCAGGTAGCGCACCAGCCTCTTCGCCAAGCAGCCAAGGTCAAGGGGCCTCTGTTGCCTCTTCTGAAAAGAAGTCCTTTACCGACACGTTGGCTGATGAGCGCATGCAGCGAGAGCGATGGGTCAAGCTCAACGACGCGAAGCTCGACGCTGATCGCACCCGCAACAGCTGCGAGCAAGAACAGCGCGCTATTCAGGCGCGCCAAGCGTCGTCAAAAAACAATCTCGCAGGGGCGACCCGCGACCAGGCTATCGCATCAGAAATGCAAGCAGCCGCGACCACCTGCCAAAACCGCGTCACCGCCGCCGACCGCGTTGTAGATCGCCTCCAAAGCGAATGCGACAAGCTTGGCTGTCGAGCACCCGGCACCTAAAAGCAGCCCCGCTATTTTATTTTGCAACTGAAGCAGCATTGCTATTGACCCATAAAAGCAGCATAGCTACTATTCGTCCGTCTTCCACTCGGAGCCGGACATGGCAACTCGCCGCTATCGCTGCTACTACACCCCTCGGGATGCCCACGGGCACCTGAACCCCTCGGACACCGGCGCCGCGCCGTTCGTCCAATTCCACGCCACCAGCGCCACGCAGGCCGCCGACATCGCGCACCGCATCACCGGGTGCCCGGTGCTCGATACCGTGCGCATCGAGGGCTGACGCCGTGGCCCGCGCACAAACCAACCACGCGACCGCCGGCCGCCCGTCGCCGTTCGTCGCTACCCGCGCCGCGCGCGTCGAAATCTGGATGCGCACCACGGGCCGCCGGCGCCAGGCGTTCTATCGCTGCAAGCTCGCCGGCGTCACGACGTGGCAGGCCATGGGCGTGCCGCTCGCGCTGAAAGCCCTCAAGGCCGGAAGCATCGACCTCCCCGGCCTCGCTGATGCGGCCGTCGAGAGCTACGAGGAAGACGAAGCGCCGGCACATCCGATGGCCGCGGAATTTGCCGAGCGTGCTCGCGCGCTCAACAGCGACATCGACGCACTGAATCTCTGCGCGCGGGGTGATGCATGAACGCCCCGCGAAAGGTCAACGTCGAGAGCGTTGCCGAACTGAAGGCGCAGCTTGCAGCAGCCCTCGCAGCGAAGGCCATCGCGGAGGCGATCGCCAGCTATCAGGAAGCCGGCTATGGCTCGCTCGTGACCGACCCGCTTCATGACGCGCTGGCGAACGTCAACTTCTCGCTGCGGCAGGTGAAGTCGTGAGCACTGCCGAGAGCGTTTCGGCGATTGTCTGTGGCGCGAGATGCGCCACTGAAGGCTGCGCGTTACTGCACGGTGGAACTCAGACCGCCCCCGGTAGCCAACTGGGCAGCGATGAAGCTCGCATAGCGGCTTCGGCCGTTGGAGTCGAGCTTCAGCCCTTGGGTTTTGCACCACTTGGGGAACTGCTCAGGGTCAAGGTTCACACGGAAGACCTTGCATCCTTTTGCCTCGAAAGATTTGCAGCCGGTTTCGGCTGCGTGCAGCCACTCATCGTAGGTCCGATGGAGTTTGTTGCCGTCCTCGCACATGGCGCGAAGGACGGGGAATGTCTCGCGCGTGAACCAAGGGAATCCCACGATCTGCACTTGCATGAAACGGCTCCAGTAGCTGTAGACGGAACTCTATCGCACCGAGCCCAACACGCGGGGAAGGACGCCGAATGACGTTCCTCTTCCGCTGCCCCGAGTGCCGCACGCGGCGCCGCAGCTATGGCCTGTTCACGCAGCACCTGCGCGAAACCGGCCATCGCCTGTGCCGGTGCGGCGGATACCACTACGAGCACCGCCCGGGTTCGCCGTACTGCGAGCGCAACCCGATGAGCGCGGCCCTGCTCGCGAGCCGGCACGGCGCCTCCGACGAAGAGGTGTTCGAAATCGCGCTCGAGATCGCCCTCACCACCCCGGGCCGCGCCCTCGCGGCCTGCCCCTTCTGAAAGGCCGGCCATGCGCACGACCTCTCTCCACGAAACCGGCAATGGCCTCATGAGGACATCGCCCGTCGCGCCCGTTCCGGGCTTCCTCGCGACCGCCGCAGCGCTGGCGGTCTTCATCGTCCTGCCCATCGTGCTCGCCGCGATGTGCGTCTACGGCTGGAGCACTCCATGATCGTGATCACCTCCCCTCGCCCGCGCCGGCCCAAGCAGCCGCAGCGCACCGGCCCGGTCGGCGGCCTCGCCGATGACCGCTTCCAGTACACGCCGGCCGTCGCCACCGACATCCGCAAGACCTTCAAGCGCATCCGCGCCGAGATGCAGCGAGGTGCGCAGCAATGACGACCACCACCACGGGCCTCTTCTTTGTTGGCAAGGACCACCACACGCGGCCCGCCGTCAGCGAGCACAGGAACGACGCCGGCGCCTTCGTCCTGAAGATGCGCGTCGTCGACAACCAAGGCCCTCGCGCGGTCGAGGTCTACGTCGTGCGCTGGGTCGGCCCCGAGGCCGAGGCGTGGCGCGCACAGCACCGCAGCCTAAAGGCGGGCGACGCCCTGCGCCTGGTGCTCGCGAACCCGCGCTCGATGCCAGGCGCGCACGCCCCCGAAATCCACGCCGCCATCACCTCGTGCGAGCTGCTGCCCGCACGTGCCTCCGCGCTGGCGCACGCCGCCGCTTAGCCACTCATTCAACGGAGACTCCATGGACTTTCCCATCGTGTCGCTCGACAAGATCGAGCGCGAAGCGAAGGAGGCGGCCGAGGCCGGCCACTCGCTCAACTTCGCCTGCCGCTACCCCTTCGACGAGCGCTCGGGGCAACACTTCAAGAAGGTGTTCAACGACCACCGCGCCGCCCTGGGCGCCCGCAGCCTGCAACAGCAGCCGGAGGGCGCGCAATGACGTGGATGCTCACCGCCAGCGGCGCCGAATACCACCTCGCCGGCCCGACCGCCTACGGCGCATGCGGCCGCCCGGTGGACATCAACGACGTGGCGCACCACCTCGCCATCGTCGCCCAGTTCAACGGCGCCACGTCGCGCCCCTACAGCGTGGCCGAGCACAGCCTCCTGTGCTGCGACATCGCCCGGCGCGCCGGCGCCTCCGTGTTCGTGCAGATGGCAGCGCTGCTACACGACGCGCACGAGGCATACACCAACGACCTCATCAGCCCCGCCAAACAGGCCGTGAACAACTACAGCATGGCTTTCGGCGTCGGCGCGTGGGGCGCCTTCGAAGCCGAGCATGCCAAGGGCGTTCGCGAGCACTTCAAGCTTCTGTCAGTGTTCGCCGGGCATCGCGAGTTTCTGCGCTCCATCGACCTGCAGGCGCTCGCCACTGCGCGCCGCGATCTGACGCCCTATGACCCGTCGCGGCACATGCCGTGGCCCGTGCTCGGGGACAACACGCTGCAGCCGGTCGCGCCTGCCAACTGGGTTCGTCTCGACACGCCGAAGCGCGAGGCCGCGACGTGGAAGGACTGGCGCGAACAGTTCCTAGGCCGCTTCCTTGAACTCCAGGCAGCGCGCGGCAACGCAGGACGCTCACTTGCAGGAGGAGACATTGAATGAGCTGGAGCTTTTCGCCGGCGCTGGTGGCGGCATTCTCGGAAGCATGCTGCTTGGACACAGAACCATCTGTGCAGTCGAGAACAACGCCTATGCCCGATCAGTTCTATTGGCCAGACAAGCCGACCGAACATTCCCGCATTTCCCGATTTGGGATGACGTGCGCACCTTTGATGGGCGACCGTGGAGAGGCTTTGTTGACGTGGTTTCGGGAGGGTTCCCGTGCCAGGATGTCAGTGCCGCTGGTGGAGGAGATGGCATCGACGGCGAACGTAGCGGACTCTGGTCGGAAATGGCTCGGATCGTTCGCGAAATACGACCCCGATTCGTGCGCGTGGAGAACTCCCCAATGCTCACTTCTAGAGGACTCGGAAGAGTACTCGGAGACTTGGCCACGATGGGGTTCGATGCGGAATGGGGAGTGCTGTCTGCGGCCGACACCGGCGCTCCCCATCTGCGCGAACGAATCTGGGTGGTCGCGCATCTGGCCGACACCAGTCGCGAGCATGCACAAAAGCAGTTCCCTGCGCGCGCTCACCAGGAAGGACGGTCGCAGCAGGGTGAACGACAGACTAGATCACGCGGTATTTGCCGAACACCGTGGCCGTCTGAATCCGGAATGGACCGAATTGCTGATGGGGTGGCCCATCGGGCTCACAGACTTAAGGCCATTGGGAATGGGCAAGTTTCTAGAGTGGCTGCGGCAGCATGGCACGTACTTGCAGAAAGCTATGAGTGACGGCCAGCCAGCGGGCACAAACACCAATGTGGAGAGCGCAACGTGAACGAAAAACTTCTAGTGCCGGCAGCGGAGGCTGCGGACATGCTCTCAATGGGTCGCTCGACCTTCTGGAACAAGGTCAGACTGAAGCAGCTTCCTCCGCCAATCAAAATCGCCGGTCTTACCCGTTGGCGCGTTGCGGATCTCCGCGCTTTCGTCGCAACGAGCAAAGTCGATGATGAGTTAGCTCAAACCTCAAGTTTTGCATGACGGCCAATACAGGCTGGCTTGAGCAGACTCATCCGCATTTCATTTGGAAAAGAATCGATCGCGCAGGTGCGGACGCCTAGCTATGTATCGCTCCAACTCCAAAACCGACCAAGTCTCAGTTTCAATTTTCCTGTGCTCTGCAATTCCGTCCAACCGGTCGTAAAGAGTCGAGTCTATAAAGCAGCTACACATGAGTCCGTACCCCTGAGCCCCGTATTGATCAATGACGTCAGAAATAGAGGAAACGTTTGAAGTATTTGCAGACCCGTCTCGTTTGTAGAACTTGCACTGAAAGATGTACTTTTTGCTTTCCTCACCTGGCCTTGCTTTTGTCTGCACCACGATATCTCGACCGCCGTCTCTTGATCTCGATTTACCCATTTTCCTAATCGTGGAGCGATCAAATTTTGAATTGTGATACACGACGTCATAACACAGCTGCTCGAAGAGTTCATCATTCAATTCTTCCCATGGGAGAGATATTTTTGAATCGGAAAGAACCCCATCACCGATCAATGCCCCAAGATTCCCCAATGACCCGGCCAAATTTGGCAGGTCATTCCCCTTCAGGACACGAACGGCAAAAATGACGCTCTTTGCAAGACCCGAGTCCAAGATCATGAAATCATGATATTCAGACACATAGCACTTGAGGTTGCCACGCCAGAGACCAAATTTGAAATCGAACCCCCCTTCCTTCCTATAGAAAATCTCTTCCGCACACGAAAGTGTTCTCAAAACTGCATGCAGCGAAGTTTCGAGCACCACCCCTTCCGACACCGCAAGGATTTTTCCTTCCGTCAAGATCAAGGATGCGTTCAGAAGTGAAATCCGTGCCCCGTGTGCGAATTTCTCAAAAACATCTTCCGCGCTTAATTCCTCTGGGATTATCCAAGCGTCTGTTGATACATACACTTTATGAGGCGCTCCGTTGTAGTAGGCAGACGCCCAAAATCCAAAAGTGCGCTCTGGAAAATCTTTGATCGCGGCCTCAGAAAATTCCTCCTCCATTTGAAAGTATGCGCCTGCAATTAGATTGGCGAAATACTGTTCAATTATTTCAGGAAATTTAAGAGGCGTTTCAATCAACGCCTCTTCATACTCCTCAATCGCACCGAGAACTGCCTGATAATCTTCCTCGTACTCATATGCCTCCGGAGCCTGAAAAGCCCAAATCACCTGAGAAACCAGCTCAGGCATTTTTTGCCGCGGCGGATTGATCAGCGTCAGATGCAAACAAGGAAAAAACTCAGTTTCCCAAACAAACTTTAACGAGCACTCGGCGCAATTTTTTGAAAGCAGCTCTACCCCATAGGAAGCGTACAGATAATCGTACGCAATATCGATGTTTTGATTAGCGCGATTTATTGATGGAAGAGGAACTCGGAAAGTTACCGAACTCCAATCTGTTATCCGCAGTTCCAGCTCCTCCCCTGGCATTCCCTGAAGGGACTCGTCTCCAAGGTCAATAGAAACTGGCGTCTGTTCTTGCGTCAAGGATGCCCTCCTATGCCCCCCGGCGGGAGGCCACTACATGGCTCGTATCGAGCCAGTCTGACCACCATTGCATTAGCTGTCTACGCTGCTCCAAATACTCAGCACGGTTGTAGGCCGCACGCACTGCATTGGTTTCCTTATGGGCCAGCTGACGTTCAATGACATCCTGCGGAAAGCCCGAGCACTCATTGAGCACAGTCGAGGCTAGGGCACGGAAACCGTGGGCTGTCATCCGGCCACGGTAGCCCAGCCGATACAGCGCGAATAGGAACGTGTTCTCTGAAAGCGGGTGACCCGGATGAATCGGCGAATCGAGCACGAGCGCACCATCGCCACTCATCTCGCGCAGCGTCGCAAGGATGGCCTGTGCCTGCCGCGACAGAGGCACCACATGCGGAATGCGCATCTTCATGCGTGCCTCGGGAACGACCCACACCGCTCCGCGTTCCTTCAGTTCCCCCCATAGCATTCCACGCAACTCACCCACCCGAACGAAGGTATGCGCGAGCAGTTGCAGGCCGAGCCGGGTTACCGAGTCGTCATAGCCGTCGATGGCACGCATCAGCTCTCCGGCCTCTTCCGGCGGAATGCTTGCCATCGGCTTCTTTGTTTTGCGCGCGACGAGTACGCGTGTGAGTCCGGCCGCACCATGCTGCTCTATCAGTCCGGTGTCCTGCGCGTAGTCGAAAACCGCCGAAATACGGCTCGCGACGCGATGCCCCGTCTCGATCTTTCCGCCCTCCTGGGCAGCGCGGACCACCTTCACCAACTCTGACCTCGGAATCGCGTCGATAGGCAGCTTGCCGAGAAACGGCAGCGCATAGCGCTCTAGGGTGTTTGCAACCTGAATCTGATGCTTGCCGTTGGAAAGAGTCGGTAGCTTCGCCTTCAGCCAATCGCGCATGACCGTCTCGAACGTCGGCGCCAGCTTTGGCGCAGGAGCCTCTTCACGCACCGCGGAATGGGCCTTTCGCGCCTCGGCCAGGCTCACCCCAGGGTAGAGGCCGTACGTCCTCGTCTTCTGCTTTCCGGCTTCCGTGTAGTTGGCTCGCCAGCTCTTCGCACCCTTGGGCGAAACATAGAGATAGAGGCCATGGGCATCCGCCAACTTGTAGGCCTTCTCGCGCGGCTTGGCCGCGTCAACAGCTTTAACGGTGAGTGTCATGGTATCCACAGGAAAATACCATGACTGATGCCATGTAGGGAGCCGGGCTGGAGAGGATTCGCGCCGGACCCTTCGAGACTCAAAAGGACCAATCCTCCAATGAAAAAGTCCCGTCGCAGAGGCTGCGCGGGACTTTCAAAAACTGCCAGGGATTGATTCTGGCGGAGAGTGTGAGATTCGAACTCACGGACGCTTTCACGTCGGCAGTTTTCAAGACTGCTGGTTTAAACCACTCACCCAACTCTCCGGAGCCGGCGATTTTATGCCGACCGTGGCGCCCTACTCCTCGTCGGGCAGGAACATGGCCTGCAGGTCGCTCAGGAAGTCGAGGCCGCGCTCGGTCGGCCATACGCGGAACAGGTCTCGGGCAATGAGGCCCTTGCGCTCGGCCTCTTCGAGGCCGCGCTGGATCGACGTCATCGCCAGCCCGGTGCGTTCGCTGAACTGCGGCAGCGTGAAGCCCTGCTTCAGCCGCAGCGCATTCAGCATGAATTCGAACGGCAGGTCTGCCAGCGCCACTTCGCCGCTCTGCGACACGGCGGCGCCGGCGCGTGCGTTATCCATATACAGGCGCGGTTCGCGAAAACGCACCTGCCGCACGATGCGGTGCGCGAAGCTCAGCTTGCTGTGCGCGCCGGCGCCGATGCCGAGATAGTCGCCGAACTGCCAGTAGTTGAGGTTGTGCGCGCACTGGTGCCCCTCGCGCGCATAGGCCGAGATCTCGTAGCGCGACATGCCGCTGGCACTGGTGCGCTCGGTGATGCGGTCGAGCATGGCGTAGGCGATGTCGTCCTCGGGCAGGGCCGGCGGGAACTTGGCGAACCAGGTGTTGGGCTCGATGGTCAGGTGGTAGACCGAGATGTGCGGCGGAGCGAGCGCCAGCGCCTGCGAGAGGTCGGCCTCGAGGCCCTCCAGGGTCTGGCCTGGCAGGGCGTACATCAGGTCGAGGTTGAAGGTGTCGAAGGTGCTCGCTGCCTCTTCGAGGGCGGCAATGGCCTGCGCGCGGTCGTGCACACGGCCCAGCGCCTTCAGGTGCTCGTCGTTGAAGCTCTGCACGCCCACCGACAGGCGCGTGACGCCGGCCGAGCGGTACGCGCGGAAGCGGTTGCGCTCGAAGGTGCCGGGGTTGGCTTCGAGCGTGATCTCGCAATCGGGCGTGAGCTTCAGGCGTGCGCGCACGTCGCTCAGCAGGCGGTCGATGGCCTGCGGCGAGAACAGGCTGGGCGTGCCGCCGCCGATGAAGATGGTGTGGACGCTGCGGCCCCAGATGAGCGGCAAGGCGGCATCGAGGTCCGCCACCAGCGCGTCGATGTAGGCGGCTTCGGGAATGCCGTCGATGTCGGCCTCGCTGGCGGCGCGCCATTCGTGCGAATTGAAGTCGCAGTACGGGCACTTGCGCAGGCACCACGGCAGGTGGATGTACAGCGACAGCGGCGGCAGCGCGCTGAGCTGCAGCGGGCCGGGGCGCATCCAGTGCAGGACGTCGTTGGCGTGCTGCGCGCCGGCGGGCTGCGCCGGCTGAATCGGGAAGGTGGTAGCCATGTATCGACCGCCGGTCAGAACCAGCGCTCGCGCATCAGCACCAGCATGGCCTGTGCCGCGCGGCCGCGGTGGCTGTTGGCGTTCTTCACCTCGGGCGTCAGCTGCGCGAAGGTCTTGCCGAAGGACGGCAGGTACATGACGGGGTCGAAGCCGAAGCCGTTGTCGCCGATGGGCGCGGGCGCGATCTCGCCGACCACGCGGCCCACGGCGATGAGCGGCTCGGGGTCGTCGTGGCTGCGCAGCGCGACCAGCGTGCTGACGAGCGCGGCGCGGCGGTTGGCGACGCCGTCGAGCTGCTCGAGCAGGGCCTTCACGTTGTTGGCGTCGCCCTTGGCGTAGCCGAACTGCGTGGCGTAGTAGGCGGTGTCGACGCCCGGCAGGCCGCCGAAGGCATCGACGCACAGGCCGGCGTCGTCGGCGATGGCCGGCAGGCCGGTGGCGGCGCTGGCATGGCGCGCCTTGGTCAGCGCGTTCTCGACGAAGGTACGGAAGGGTTCTTCAGCCTCGCTCACCCCCAGCGCCGACTGCGGCACGAGGGTGACGGCGAGCTCCGCGAACAGTTGCTGGAGTTCGGCGAGCTTGCCCGCGTTGTTGGAAGCCAGAACCAGTTTCATGAATTCGCCAGTGGATGCGTCAGTTGGAAAGCAGTGCCTGCTTCTGCAGTTCCACGAGTTCGCCGATGCCCTTCTCGGCCAGGCCGAGCAGGATGTTCATTTCTTCGCGCGTGAAGGCCACGCCTTCGGCCGTGCCCTGCACTTCGACGAAATGGCCGGCGCCCGTCATGACGACGTTCATGTCGGTGTCGCAGGCCGAGTCTTCGGTGTATTCCAGGTCGAGCAGCGGCGTACCGCCGACGATGCCGACCGAGATGGCCGCCACGTGCCCCTTGATGGGCGATGCGGCAATGGCGCCCGAGGCGAGCAGCTTGTTGACGGCGTCCTGTGCGGCGACGAAGGCGCCGGTGATGGCCGCGGTGCGCGTGCCGCCGTCGGCCTGCAGCACGTCGCAGTCGAGGTGGATGGTGCGTTCGCCGAGCGCGGCGAGATCGAACACGGCGCGCATCGAGCGGCCGATGAGGCGCTGGATTTCCTGCGTGCGGCCGGTCTGCTTGCCCTTGGCGGCCTCGCGGTTGCTGCGGGTGTGGGTGGCGCGCGGCAGCATGCCGTATTCGGCCGTGACCCAGCCTTCGCCGCTGCCCTTCTTGTGCGGCGGCACTTTTTCCTCGACGGAGGCGGTGCACAGCACGCGGGTCTGGCCGAACTCGATGAGCACGGAGCCTTCGGCGTGGATGGTGAAACCGCGGGTGATGCGCACCGGGCGCAGTTGGTCGGCGGCGCGGCCGCCGCTTCGTGTGAAAGCAGTCATTGTTCGGGAACCGGAAAAGAAAAAAGAAAGAAGGCCGCGCTCAGGTCTTGCGCGCCGCCGATCTGCGGATGGCTTCGTTGATCTCGGCGATGGAGCGCTCGATGGCGTCCTCGTCGAGGTCGTCGATCTCGTTGTCCGAGGGCATGCCGGCCTGGATGGTCGAGGCGAAGACGCCGTCCTCGATGGTCTCGGTGGAAACTCCGCTGCGGTCGTCCGCGCTGTCGGGCATTTCCCATTCGAGCGCGATGAGCGTGACGTTGTCGCTGTGGGAGCCGCCCTTGCGCAGGGCCATCTCGGCGAGGTCGGGGGCAGCGTCGGACACGGGCTTGCCGGAGGAAAGCGTGTGCACGATGAGTTCGTCGTCGAGCACGCCCCAGACGCCGTCCGAGCACAGCATGATGCGGTCGCCGCGCTGTAGCTGCAGCGGCGCCGAAACGTCGAAGAGCGGCGTGGTCGGCGAGCCCAGGCAGGTCAGCAGCAGGTTGCGGTTGACGGGCATATCGGAGCCGTGCGGCTTCGGGCGTTCGGCGTGCGAATGGTCGCGCGTGCGCACCAGCAGACGGCCGTCGCGCACGACGTACAGGCGCGAATCGCCGCAGTGCATCCAGGTGGCGGCGTTGTTCTGGAGCACGGCCGCCACGACGGTGGTGCGCGGCGTGTCGAGCATGGCCTTGTGGCTCGCGTAGCGCATGATCTGCTGATGCGCGGCCATGGCCGATTCGGCGAGGAAGGATTTCACGTCCTTCACCATCGGGCGCGCCTCGCGCTGGTAGAGCGCGGCAATGGTCTGCAGCGCGAGCTGCGCCGCCACTTCGCCTTCCGGGTGGCCTCCCATGCCGTCGGCCAGCACGAACAACCCCGATTCCCGCGTGTAGCAATAGCCCATGCGGTCTTCGTTCTTTAGACGCCCGCCCTTGCGGCTGACCTGGAAGACGGAGAATTTCATGATGTCATGCAGGGCGCGTGGTCGGCGCGGCAGCCTTGGGCAGGGCCTTCTTGTCGAAGGAGCGGATGTTGTCGATCGACAGGCGCACTTTCTCGCCCACCGTGAGCTTGGTGTAGCGGCGCTCGCCCTCGCGGCTGAGCTCCTTCTGCAGCGCGAAGACCGACTGCGGGCGCGACAGCGGGTCGAGCGACATGCACCACTCGACCACCTCGATCAGGTTGTCGGAGTAGACGCCGCGCAGCCGCGAGAGCGACAGGCTGAGGCGGTCTTTTTCGATGCGCCGCGGCGCGTCGTTGGGCGGATAGCCTTGCATGCAGGCGTAGATGCAGGCGCCGATGGCGTAGATGTCGGTCCAGGGGCCCATGGACGAATCGCGCCGGTACATCTCGGGGGCGGCGAAGCCTGGGGTGTACATCGGGCGGATGAAGATGCCTTCCTTGCTGAGCACTTCGCGCGCGGCGCCGAAGTCGATGAGCACGGCGCGGTCGTCGTCGGTGACGAAGATGTTGGCCGGCTTGATGTCCAGGTGCAGCATCTTGTACTGGTGGACGATGCGCAGGCCGCGCAGGATCTCGTCGAAGAGCGAACGGATGGTCGACTCGCGGAACACCTTCTGCTTCTTCAGGTCGCGCGCCGTGACCACGAAATCCTGCAGGGTCGCGCCCTCCAGGTAATTCATGACCATGTAGACGGTCTCGTTCTCGCGGAAGAAATTGAGCACGCTGACCACCGACGCGTGCGAGATCTGCGCCAGCGAGCGCCCTTCCTCGAAGAAACTCTTCAGGCCCAGCCGGTACAGCGACAGTTTCTCCGGCGGCACCTGTGGCGCAAGCTCGCCCGGACCCCGCGTGGCCAGCGACGACGGCAGATATTCCTTGATGGCCACCTGCTGGCCGCTGGAATCGATGGCGAGGTAGACGACCCCGAAACCGCCCGCGGAAAGCCGGCGTACAACGCGGTAACCACCAATGACCGTATCGGGCGGCAGGGGCGTAGGCTTGACCTTTGACATAATCCGGGAGTTTCGCCCGAAGGCGATGGTGCGGCAAGCGAACGCCGTGCCGGCGCCTCGGAGCATGCAAGCAAAACCACAGTGAGGCGCAATGCCAGTTTACAGCATGACCGGCTACGCCAGCGGCCAGAACGGGCCCGCAGGCAGCCACTCCGAAGCCGAAGCACGGCCTTCCGCCGCGGGCCGGCTCGGGGTTGAAATCCGCTCGGTCAACAGCCGCTTCCTCGATCTCACCTTCAAGCTGCCGGAAGAACTCCGCCAGCACGAAACCGCCCTGCGCGAACTGCTCACGGCCAAGCTCAAGCGCGGCAAGGTCGAAGTGCGCGCCGCCATCGAAAGCACCTCTTCCTCGGGCGTGGTCGAACCCTCGGTCAAGCTGCTGCAGCGGCTCAATGGCGTGCAGGACAGCATCAAGGCATGGCTGCCGGGCGCACGCGAACTCAGCGTGGCCGACGTGCTGCGCCTGGCCGGCGGCGACAGCGCCACGCGCGGCGATTGGGGCCCCGACCTGCTCGACGTGACAGGCAAGGCGCTCGAAGGCCTGATCTCGGCCCGCCAGCGCGAAGGCGCCCGGCTGGCCAAGATGCTCGAAGCCCACCTCGCGCAACTGCGCACCCTGGTGCAGCAGGCCGGACCGCTGGTTCCGCAGTTGGTCGAACAGCAACGCACCCGGTTCCTGGAGCGCTGGCAGGAAGCCATGGGCCTGAGCGCCGGAACGGGCGGCACGCCGCCCGAGGCTGCTCAAGACCGTGCACTGACCGAAGCGACCGCGTTCGCCATCCGCATCGACGTGGCGGAAGAGCTCACCCGGCTGAACTCGCATCTCGACGAGATCGAGCGCCTGCTCAAGAAGGGCGGCGAGATCGGCAAACGCCTCGACTTCCTGATCCAGGAGCTGCACCGCGAGGCCAACACCCTGGGCTCGAAGTCTGCGGCGCTGGAACTCACGCGCATCGGCGTGGACATGAAGGTTCTGATCGAGCAGATGCGCGAGCAGGTCCAGAACATCGAATGACGACGAAGACGAGCGAGAGAATGGACTACCCCGGCAATATCTTCGTGGTGGCGGCGCCCAGTGGCGCGGGCAAGTCGAGCCTGGTGAAGGCGCTGATGGAGCTCGATTCGGCGGTGCAGCCTTCGGTGTCGCACACGACCCGGTCGCCGCGCGGACAGGAAAAGCACGGCCGCGAATACTTTTTTGCCTCGCCGACGGAGTTCGACGCCATGATCGCGGCCGACGGCTTCGTGGAGTGGGCCCATGTGCACGGCCACCGCTACGGCACCTCGAAGAAGGCCGTCGAGGACCGCATCGCCCAGGGGGCCGACGTGATCCTGGAAATCGACTTCCAGGGCGCGTTGCAGATCCGCAAGACCTTCGCCAATGCGGTCATGATCTTCATCCTGCCGCCCAGCTGGGAAGAACTGCGCTCCCGGCTCGAACGGCGCGGGGAAGACAGCGCCTCGGTCATCGAATTGCGCCTGAAGAACGCCGCCGAAGAGATGGCCCAGGCCGGGCAATTCGACTTCGTTATAATCAACGAGTTATTTGAGCGGGCACTTTTCGATCTCAAGGCGATCGTCCACGCTCAGCGGCTTCGGTATTCCGCACAACGCCGAGCGCGTGCCGACACCTTCGCCGCACTGAACATCCCCTGATTTCCGAGCCCGCCGCTCACCAGACCGACCGAAAGATCCTCATCATGGCCCGCATCACCGTCGAAGATTGTCTCGTCAACATTCCGAACCGCTTCCAGCTCGTCCTGGCCGCCACCTACCGTGCGCGCATGCTGAGCCAGGGCCACGCACCCAAGATCGAGAGCAAGAACAAGCCGGCAGTGACCGCCCTGCGCGAGATCGCCGAAGGCAAGATCGGCCTCGAAATGCTCAAGAAGGTGCCGGGCTGATCTGACGCAGCCCTGCAACGAAAAGGCACCGCAAAGCGGTGCTTTTTTTATGTCCGGACGCGTGCACACATCGGTCACGCTAAAGTGGTAGGCATGAGCGCGGTCGCCAAATCTCAGTCCCATGCCCCCAAAGGCACGCCGAAGCCGAGCCCGGCGGCGCTGAATGCGGCCGCAGCGAGCTTCGCCGCGCTCACCGCTCGCCTGGACTACCTGAGCCCCGAAGACACCGAACTGGTTCGCCGCGCCTACCGCTTCGCGGACGAGGCGCACCTGGGGCAGCTGCGCAACAGCGGCGAGCCGTACATCACCCACCCGATCGCCGTGGCGGCGCAGTGCGCCGAATGGAAGCTCGACGCCCAGGCACTGATGGCCGCCCTGCTGCACGACGCCATCGAAGACTGCGGCGTCACCAAGCCCGAGCTCATCGAGCGCTTCGGCGCCCCGGTCGCCGAACTGGTCGACGGGCTCACCAAGCTCGACAAGCTGCAGTTCAACACCCGCGAGGAAAACCAGGCCGAGTCCTTCCGCAAGATGCTTCTGGCCATGGCGCGCGACGTGCGCGTCATCCTGGTCAAGCTGGCGGACCGCACGCACAACATGCGCACGCTGGCCGATGCGCCGCGTGAGAAGTGGGGCCGGATCTCGCGCGAAACGCTCGACATCTACGCGCCCATCGCGCACCGACTGGGGCTGAACCAGACCTACCGCGAGCTGCAGGAGCTGTCGTTCCGGCATCTGAAACCGTGGCGTTATGCGACGCTGTCCAAGGCCGTAGCCAAGGCCCGCGGGCGCCGGCGAGACCTGATCCAGAAAGTGCAGAAGGAGGTCGAGGCCGCCTTTTCCGCCGCCGGGATGACGCTGCGGATCGCCGGCCGCGAGAAAACGCTCTACTCCATCTACCGCAAGATGGAAGAAAAGCACCTGAGCTTCGCCCAGGTGACCGACATCTACGGCTTCCGCCTGATCGTGCCGAACGTGATCGCCTGCTACACCGGGCTCGGCATCCTGCACCAGATGTACAAGCCCCTGCCGGGCAAGTTCAAGGACCACATCGCGATCGCCAAGCTCAACGGCTACCAGTCGCTGCACACCACGCTCGTGGGGCCGGCCGGCGTGAGCGTCGAGTTCCAGCTGCGCACCGAGGCCATGCACGTGGTGGCCGAATCGGGCGTGGCCGCCCACTGGCTCTACAAGGCGGCCGAGCCGAATGCGGCCAGCAACGACCGGCTGGGCACCAAGTGGCTGCAGTCGCTGCTCGACATCCAGGACGAGACGCGCGACGCGGCCGAGTTCTGGGACCATGTCAAGGTCGACCTGTTTCCCGACGCGGTCTACGTCTTCACGCCCAAGAGCCAGATCATGGCGCTGCCGCGCGGGGCGACGGTGGTCGACTTCGCCTACGCCATCCACAGCAACATCGGCGACCACACCTCGGCCGCGCGCATCAACGGCGACCAGGTGCCCCTGCGCACCGAGCTCAAGAACGGCGACGTGGTCGAAGTGATCACCGCGCCGGTTTCCACGCCCAATCCGGCCTGGCTGGGCTTCGTGCGCACCGGCCGCGCGCGCTCGAAGATCCGCCACTACCTGAAGACGCTGGCGCATGCCGAGTCCGAAGGGCTGGGTGAAAAGCTGCTCGCTCAGGCGCTGCGCGCCGAGGGGCTGAGCAAGCTGCCCGAGGAAGACGAAGAGCACCAGGCGCTGTGGGAGAAGCTGCTGCGCTTCACCGGCAACCGCACGCGCTCCGAGTTGCTGACCGATATCGGCCTGGGCAAGCGCATCGCAAGCATCGTCGCCAAGCGGCTGGTAGCGATGCTGACCGAACTGGGCGAGCGGCCCGACGCGCTGCTGCTGAGCCGCGAGCGCTTCATCTCGCACGAAACGGTGTCGCAGGGCGCGGTCACGCTGGACGGCAGCGAGAACTCGTCGGTGCGCTTTGCGCTGTGCTGCAGGCCGATTCCCGGCGACTCGATCGTCGGGTATCTCGGCCATGGCGAAGGCCTGGTGGTGCACACGGAAGAATGCGGCGTCGGCCAGCGGCTGCGCCACAAGGACAGCGAACGCTTCTTCGCCGTCGAGTGGGCGGACGAGCCCACGCGTGCGTTCGAGACCGGGGTTGTCATCACCGTGCGCAACGACAAGGGCGTGCTGGCGCGCGTCGCGGCGACGCTGGCCGATGCGGAAGCGGACATCACGCACGTGGAAATGGCCGACGAGACTCCACAGGATTCGACGGATCTGCGCTTCGTGATCGCGGTGCGCGACCGTGCGCATCTGGATGCGGTGCTGCGGGCGGCGCGGCGCACGGCATCGGTGCTGACCGCATCCAGGACGATTCCCGCGCCCTGACCCAATGGCCCTGCCGGGCCGGGCTACGAAGCTCCGGCCGGGCGCGGCGCCGGGTAGCTCACGGACAGGATCTCGACATCGTGCGCCCCGCCGGGCGTCACCAGCTTCACGACATCGCCTTCGCGCGACTTCAGCAGGGCCCGGGCGATCGGCGAGATCCAGCTGACCTGCGACTTCGCGCTTTCCGCTTCGTCGATGCCGAGGATCGTCACGCTGCGTTCATCACCGGTCTCGTCGGCATAGAGGACGGTGGCGCCGAAGAAGACCTGATCGCGGCCATGGTGCACCGACGGATCGGTGACCTCCGCGATTTCGAGCCGCTTGGTGAGGAAGCGGATGCGCCGGTCGATCTCGCGCAGGCGCTTCTTGCCGTAGAGGTAGTCGCCGTTCTCCGAGCGGTCGCCGTTCTTGGCGGCCCAATGGACGGTCTCGACGATCTTCGGGCGCTCCTCGTCCATCAGCTGCAGCAGCTCGTCGCGCAGGCGCGCGTAGCCTTCGGGGGTGATGTAGTTCTTGCCGCCCGCAGGAAGCGGAGGCGAGGCACCGTCGGCGCCGTCGTCGTCTGCGTCGGAATCCGTTTCCTTGGTGAATGCCTTGTTCACGCCAAACCTCCAAAAGAAAAAAGCCCGCAACTCGCGTTGCGGGCTTTCTTTATAGTGGTGCGGCTGGCAGGAATCGAACCCACGACCCCTTGGTTCGTAGCCAAGTACTCTATCCAGCTGAGCTACAGCCGCACAGCTTGCGATTATAGCCCGCTTTAACGGCCCTTCCCGAACTATTCGGGTTAATTGGAGCGAAAGACTGAAAAAGAAAAATGCCCGGAAGACGAATCTTCCGGGCATTTTCAAGATGGTGCGGCTGGCAGGAATCGAACCCACGACCCCTTGGTTCGTAGCCAAGTACTCTATCCAGCTGAGCTACAGCCGCGAAGCTTTCGATTATAGCCTGATTTTTGGCTGCTCCCCGAAAGCATGGCAAGACGTTGCAATATCGAATCGCCGAAGGGAGGGTGGTAGGCCGTGCTGGGCTTGAACCAGCGACCAACGGATTATGAGTCCGCTGCTCTAACCAACTGAGCTAACGGCCCACGCGGCACGATTCTATTCGCGCAACCGGGCCTACTTGCGATGGCTCAGCGCATTGGTCACCAGGCGCGACGTGATGTCGACGATCTGGATCATGCGCTCATACGGCATGCGAGTCGGTCCGATCACGCCGAGCGTACCCACGACTTCCCCGTCGACCTCGTAGTTGGCGCTGACGATGGAGAGCTCCTCGAACGGCACCACCTGGCTCTCGCCGCCGATGAAGATGCGCACGCCCTCGGCCTTGCTGGATACGTCGAGCAGCCGCATCAACTGGGCCTTCTGCTCGAAGAGTTCGAAGGCGCGGCGCAGTTGCCCCATGTCGCTGGAGAAATCGCTCACCGCCAGCAGGTTGCGCTCACCGGAAATGACGACGTCGTCCTCCTGCGCCTCGGTCAGCACTTCCGAGCTGACCTGCACTGCCGCCTGCATCAGGGTGGCGATCTCGCCGCGCAGCTTTTCTATCTCGGACTGCAGCCGGTCGCGCACCTGCTCGATGGTCAGCCCCGCATAGTTCGCGTTGATGTAGTTCGAGGCCTCGACCAGCTGCGACTGCGAGTAGTCGGCCTCCGGAAAGATCACCCTGTTCTGCACGTCGCCATCGGGCGAGACGATGATCACCAGCAAGCGCCGCTCCGACAGCCGCAGGAACTCGATCTGCTTGAACACCGACGCGCGCCGCGGCGCCATCACCACGCCCACGAACTGCGACATGTTCGACAGCAGGTGCGCCGCATTGGCGATCACCTTCTGCGGCTGGTCGGGCGCGAGGCTGGGCGCGGTCATCTGCTCGCGCTGTGCCGTCAGCATGGTGTCGACGAAGAGGCGATAGCCGCGGTGCGTGGGAATGCGCCCGGCCGAGGTGTGCGGGCTGGCGATCAGCCCCAGCGCCTCCAGGTCGGACATGACGTTGCGGATGGTCGCCGGCGACAGATCGAGCCCCGAGGAGCGCGACAACGTACGCGACCCGACGGGCTGCCCATCGGCTATGTAGCGCTCGACGAGCGTCTTGAGCAGCAACTTGGCACGGTCGTCCAGCATTGCAAGATTTTAGTGTTGTAATTTGTGAGATATGACCTCACGCTTTCGTCACGTCGCCCTGATCGGCAAATACCAGGCTTCCGGCGCCCGGGCGCAGGCGGATGCGCGCGACAGCGTCATGGAAGGCATCGGAGCCTTTCTGGAATCGCAGGGTTGCACGGTCTATGTCGAGCGGCCGACGTGCGAGGAAGCCGATGCCGGCGCCCCCGCCCATCCGCGCTACGCCGCCCTCACCGTCGAGGAAATCGGCCAGCGCTGCGACCTCGGCCTGGTGGTCGGCGGCGACGGCACCATGCTGGGCATCGGCCGGCAGCTCGCGAGCTACGGCATTCCGCTGATCGGCATCAACCGCGGCCGGCTGGGCTTCATCACCGACATCCCGCTCGACAACTACCAGGCCACGCTGATTCCGATGCTGGCCGGCGAGTACGAGGAAGACCACCGTAGCCTGATGCAGGCCAAGGTCGTGCGCGACGGCGCCTCGGTGTTCGATGCCTTCGCCATGAACGACGTGGTCGTCAACCGCGGCGCCACCTCCGGAATGGTCGAGCTGCGCGTGTCGGTGGGCCGCCATTTCGTGGCCAACCAGCGCGCCGACGGCCTGATCATCGCCACGCCGACGGGCTCGACCGCCTACGCGCTATCGGCCGGCGGCCCGCTGCTGCACCCCGCGGTGCCGGGCTGGGTGCTGGTACCGATCGCGCCGCACACGCTTTCCAACCGGCCCGTGCTGCTGCCCGATGCCGACGAGATCGTCATCGAGCTGGTCGGCGGGCGCGACGCCAGCGCCAATTTCGATATGCAGTCGCTCGCCTCGCTCGCCATCGGCGACCGCGTGGTGGTGCGCCGCTCCGATTTCCGCGTGCGCTTCCTGCACCCGCGCGGCTGGAGCTATTTCGACACGCTGCGCAAGAAACTTCATTGGAACGAGGGAGGCTCCTGAATGAAGCACACCCCCAGGCTGCGCGCACTTCGTGTCGCTTCGCCAACCCTCTTGCAGGGGGCAACACCGGCGGCCCGGCAAAGCCGGTTCCGCGGTGTTTCACAGCTCGAACCCTACAAATTCGCACAACGCCCCCTGCCCGGAACCTGGAGGAACAACTGAGATGGCATTGCGACGCATCGCACTGCGCGACTTCGTGATCGTGCGATCACTCGAACTCGACCTGTCCGGCGGCTTCACCGTGCTGACCGGTGAAACAGGCGCGGGCAAATCCATCCTGATCGACGCGCTGCAACTGGCGCTGGGCAACCGGGCCGATGCCGGCGCGGTGCGCGAAGGCGCCGAGCGCCTGGACGTGAGCGCCGAATTCGACGCCGATCCGGCCCTGGACAGCTGGCTCGACGAAGGCGGCTTCGAGCGCGGTGACGCACTGCTGCTGCGCCGCACCGTCGACCTGCAGGGCCGCAGCCGAGGCTGGATCAACGGCAGCCCCGCCACCGCCACGCAACTGCGCGAACTGGGTGATCGCCTGCTCGACATCCACGGCCAGCACGCCTGGCAGAGCCTGACACGGCCCGAGGCGGTGCGCGGCCTGCTCGACGCCTACGCGGGCGCGCGCACCGACGCGCTGGACGCCGCATGGCAAGCCTGGCGGCAGGCGCTCTCTACGCTCGAACACGCCCGCTCGGCGCAGGACTCGCTGCAGCGCGAACGCGAGCGGCTGCAATGGCAGATTTCCGAAGTCGCCAAGCTCGCGCCGGGTGCCGACGAGTGGGAAGAGCTCTCCACCAATCACTCGCGCATCTCCAACGCGCAGGCGCTGATCGACGCGGCCCAGGGCGCCAGCCAGGCGCTGGAAGACGACGACAACGGCGCCCTCTCCGCGCTGCAGCGCGCGGCCACGCTGCTGCAGAACTGCGAGCACATCGAGCCCGAGTTCCGCGCGCTGGGCGAAGTGCTCGCCTCGTGCGTGGCCCAGGCCTCCGACGCCGCTCACACGCTGCACGGCTACCTGCGCGATGCCGACACCGATCCGCAGAGCCTCGCCGAGCTCGACGAGCGCATGGGCCTGTGGATGTCGCTCGCGCGCCGCTACAAGCGCCCGCCGGCCGAACTGCCGGCGCTGCTGGCCGGCTGGCAGGCCGAGCTGCAGGCGCTCGACGCCCAAAGCGATCTCGAAGGCCTGGAGCGTGCCGAAGAGGCCGCGCAGCAGGCCTACATGAAGGAAGCCAAGGCGCTGGGCAAGATCCGCAAGCAGGCGGCGCCCCGTCTCTCGCAGGCCGTCACCGACGCGATGCAGGGCCTGGGCATGCAGGGCGGGCGCTTCGAGGTCGAGCTGCAGCCGCTCGCGCAGCCGGGCCGCGCCGGCCTCGAAGAGGTGGCCTTCCTCGTGGCGGGCCACACCGGCAGCACGCCGCGCGCCATCGGCAAGGTGGCTTCGGGCGGCGAGCTTTCGCGCATCGCGCTGGCCATTGCGGTCACCACCAGCCAGCTCGGTGCGGCGCAGACGCTGATCTTCGACGAGGTCGATTCCGGCGTGGGCGGCGCGGTCGCCGAGACCGTCGGCCGACTGATGAAGCAACTCGGCCGCGACCGCCAGGTGCTCGCCGTGACCCACCTGCCGCAGGTGGCAGCCTGCGCCGACCATCACCTGGTGGTGGCCAAGCGCCAGACAGCGGCCACCGGCGGCGACGGTCCGCGCACCGAGAGCGGCGTGTCTCGCCTCGACGACGACAACCGCGCCAGGGAAATCGCCCGCATGCTGGGCGGCGAGAAGGTCTCGCAGACCTCGCTGGCGCACGCGCGCGAGATGCTCGGCCACAAGACCTCGGCGACGATGCAATGAGCCTCGACCTCGTGCTCATCACGGGCATGTCGGGCTCCGGCAAGTCGGTCGCCCTGCATGCGCTGGAAGACGCGGGCTACTACTGCGTCGACAACCTGCCGCCCGAGCTGCTGACCTCGTTCATCGCGCTGCAGCACGAGCAGCAGGCCACGCGGGTGGCGATTGCCATGGACGTGCGCAGCGGCGTCTCGCTGCCCATCGTTCCACAGCAGCTCGAGGCGCTGCGCCGCGACGGCGGAATATCGCTGCGCTCGCTGTTCCTCGACGCAACCACCGACGCGCTGCTGCGCCGCTATTCGGAAACCCGCCGCCGCCATCCGCTCTCGCGCCAGGAAGGCCGCACCGACGTGCCCGAGCAGCACCGGGTGTTAACCCAGGCCATCGAGCTCGAACGCGAACTGCTGGCCGACCTGCGCGACGGCGCCGACGTGATCGACACCAGCCTGATCCGTCCGGCGCAGCTGCAGAGCTACATCAAGTCGCTGATCTCCGCGCCGCAGACGCCGCTCACGCTGGTGTTCGAATCCTTCGCCTTCAAGCGCGGCGTGCCGCTGGATGCCGACTACGTGTTCGACGTGCGCATGCTGCCCAACCCGCACTACGTGCCCGCGCTGCGCCCGCTCACCGGCCGCGACGAGCCGGTGATCGAATGGCTGCGCGAGCACGACGACGTGGCGCGCATGTACGACGACATCGAGCAGTTCCTGGCGCACTGGCTCGACGCGCTGGCGCGCGACCATCGCAGCTATGTGACGGTGGCCATCGGGTGCACCGGCGGGCAGCACCGCTCGGTGTTCCTGGTCGAGCAACTGGCGCGTTCGTTCGGCGCGCGCTGGGGTGCGCTGAAGCGGCACCGCGAACTCGACGCGGGCTGACCAGCCAGTGGCGTGTTGGCTGGCCGGCTAAGCCTCGCCGCCTTCCAGCAGCTTGCGCATCGGAGCCGGCAGGCCCAGCCGGCTCCATTCATCCGCTTCGAACCAGCGCGCGGCCTCGCCCTGTGGCTGGCCGCCGTCGATCCGCACCGGGTGCAGGTGCAGGTCCTTGTGGGTCAGCACGTGCACGAAGGCCGGCAAGTCATGCACTCCGCGCCTTGCGGCCGGCAAGGCAGCAAGAAGTTCTTCGCGGCTGTCGAACACCGGCAGGCAGTAGAGCCCAGCCCAGATGCCCTTCGCCGGCCGCTTCTCCAGCCACACGCGCCCTTGCTCATCGCGCGCCAGCAGCACCCACAGCGACTGCGCGCTGCGCTTGAGCTTGCGCGTCTTGACCGGGTAGCGCTCGGGCGCGCCTTCACGAAGGGCGACGCAGTTCTGCTGCACCGGGCAGATCATGCAGCTTGGCTTGCGCGGCAGGCAGACCGTGGCGCCCATGTCCATCACGCCCTGCGTGTAGGACGCGATGGCTTCCCTGTCATTCGCAGGCGGGAGCAGTTGCGTCGCCAGATCCCACAGCGCGCGCTCCTGCGCCGCCGAGGACATGTCGCCCGCGAAGCCGAGCATGCGCGTGAGCACGCGCTTGACGTTGCCGTCGAGGATCGCCACGCGCTCGCCGAAGCAGAACGCCGCGATGGCCGCCGAGGTCGATCGGCCGATGCCCGGCAGCGTGACGAGTTCTGCAGCGGTGCGCGGAAACTCCCCGCCGAATCGCGCGACGACTTCCTGCGCGCAGCGGTGCATGTTGCGCGCGCGGCTGTAGTAGCCCAGTCCGCTCCACAGGCCGAAAACCTCGTCCTCGGTGCCCGCGGCGAGAGCCTTCACGTCGGGAAAGCGTTCGAGAAAGCGCGCGAAATAACCGAGCACCGTCGACACCTGCGTCTGCTGCAGCATCACTTCCGACAGCCACACGCGATACGGGTCGCGCGTGTTCTGCCACGGCAGCTGGCTGCGCCCGTGGCTGCGCTGCCAGTTCACGATCTGCGCGGCGAAATCCGGAGGCAATGGCTGGGTCGCGGTCGCCGCCGTGGAGGCGGTTTTCTCAGGCCGCACGCAGCTCGCCGATGGTGGCCGCGGGCTGCGGCTTTCCGTGCTGCGCGATCAGCGAAGTGAACTCGCGCAGCTGCACATGGAGTTCGGTGAGGTTGCTCTCCTGCGCGGCCAGCTCGACCAGCCGCTCGTCGAGGCTGCCCGCCGCGCTCTGGATGCGCTCGATCGCCTCGATGCGCTTGCTGAAGTTGCGGCGGCGCTCCTTGAGCTGCGCATCGATCTGCGCGCTCGCGCCCTTGCTCCAGCGCTCGACCTCGGTCATGGCCGCCTCGTTCACCAGCCGCAGCCGGCTGGCGAGCGCGCGCACCAGCTTGTCGCAGAAATCGGCCTGCGCGAGCTTCAGCAGGTTGCCCACGCCCAGGTAGTGGATGTGGCTGCGCTCGATCTGCGCGAGCTCCTGCTCGAAGCCGGTGAGGTCGGGCTCGGCCGGCGCCTGCAGGGTGAAGCCCTGCTCGGCGTTGAGCTGGCGGAAGGTGGCGTGCAGCATCGACTGGATCTCGGCCGTGGTCGCCTGCACCTCGCGCAGGTTGTTGCGCAGCGAGTCGAAGGTCTCGGCGTACACCTTGCGCACGTTGAACTTGACGCCGGGGCGCTTGAGCGCGGCCGACAGCTTCACCATGTCGGCCTTCAGCGCGGTGCGCCCGAGCACGGCATACACCTCGCGCAGCAGCTTGCCCTGCACCGAGCGCAGCGCCAGGATGCGCGTGTTGCTGCCCTCGAACTCGGCATGCTCCTGGTCGATGCGCGCGCGCATGTGGCGGATCACCGAAACGTTCTTGCCGCGCAGGCCCTGCAGTTCGAGCGCCTGCTCCGCCAGGTCGCGCTGGCGCACCTTCAGGATGCGCTCGGCCTCGGCGCGCAGCGCGGTCATGCCCGCATCGACCGCGAGCCGCAGCATGGTTTCGCGCTTGCCCAGCACGCCTTCGGCCAGCAGCGTTTCGAGCGCCGGCAGGCGGCTGGCCTGCAGCAGCTGGCCGTCGTGCTGGATCTTGGCCTGCAGGCCCTTCTGCGCCGACACGGGCAGCACCTGCGCCAGCGGCACCTCGAGCAGTCGGGCCGCGCCTTCGCGCTGGCGCTCGATCTGCTGCTCGATCTGCGCGGGCGTGCTGAGCGTGTCCCACATGGTGTCGATCTTGTTGAGCACCACGAAGCGCGTGTCGTTGCTTTCGTCCTCGGTGATCAGGTGCTCGCGCCAGATGGAAAGGTCGGAGCGGGTCACGCCGGTTTCGGCGCCGAGGATGAAGACCACCGCGTGCGCCTGCGGGATCAGGCTCACTGTCAGTTCGGGTTCGGCGCCGATCGCGTTCAGGCCCGGCGTGTCCAGAATTACCAGCCCCTGCTCCAGCAGCGGATGCGGCATGTTCAACACCGCATGGCGCCAGCGCGGAATCTCGACGCGGCCTTCGGCGTCCTGCACCGGGTTGTCGTCGGGCGTCTCGTCGTTCCAGAAGCCCAGCGTGCGGGCTTCGTCCTTGCTTACCCAGCGCACCTCGGCCACCTTGCCCATGGCCTGCGCCAGGTGCTCGGCGTTGCCCACGTCGATGGCGATCTCGGTCCAGCGCGTGGGCTTGTCGCGCCAGTGGGCCAGCGAATGGGGCTCCAGCCGGGTCTCGATGGGCAGCAGCCGCAGCTTGGGCGCGATCGCGGCGTCGTAGCCCAGCTCGGTCGGGCACATCGTGGTGCGGCCGGCGCTGGCGGGCATGATGCGCCGCCCGTAGCCGGCGAAGAAGATGGCGTTGATCAGCTCCGACTTGCCGCGCGAGAACTCGGCCACGAAGGCGACCATGACCTTGCTGGTGCGGATCTGCGTTTCCAGCCCGCGCAGGCGCTCCGCCACCGCCTGGTCGAGCAGCTCGTTCTCGGTCAGCCAGCGGGACAGCCACTGCAGCCGGTGGGCGAAGTTGCTCCGCCATGCACCGTGCTGATCGAGTTGTTGATTGAAGGAGCGGCTCAAGGGGAATGTGTAAGAAACAATTTACAAATATACATCGGCGGACATGCCACCGTCGTTTCTGGATTGTTTCTATTTTTCTGTTCCATCGCGCGAGCCCGCGCCTACTTCTGGCAATTGGGGCAGTAATAGGTGGAGCGCTGCCCCTGCCGCAGCAGCCGAATCGGCGTTGCACAAACCCGACAGGGCTCGCCCGCGCGGCCATAGACGGTCGCCTCGAGCTGGAAGTAGCCGTTCTGCCCGTCGATGTTGGAGAAATCTCGCAGCGTGCTGCCCCCCTTCTCCACCGCCCGCGCCAGGATCTCGCGCACCGCCGCGTGCAGCCTTGCCGCCCGCGGGCGGCTGATGCGAGCCGCCGACAGCGTCGGCCGGATGCCCGCCTGGAACAGCGCCTCCGACGCGTAGATGTTGCCGACGCCCACGACCACGTCGCCCGCCAGCAGCACCTGCTTGACCGCCGTCTTCCGCTTTTTCAGGCCGGCATGGAAGGCGTCGAGGTCGAAGCCTTCGTCGAGCGGCTCCATGCCCAGTCCACCCAACAGCTTGATGGCCCATGGAGCGGATTCGTCTTCCACGTAAACAACTGCACCGAAGCGGCGCGGGTCGTTGAGCCTCAGCGTGCCCCGGTCGGTAACAAGATCGAAGTGATCGTGCGGTCCGGGCGGCGGCAGCGCGGCATCGAAGCGCAGGCTGCCCGACATGCCCAGATGCAACAGCAGGATGCCGCGATCGAGATCGATCAGCAGGTACTTGCCGCGCCGGCGCACCTGGCGCACCTGCCGGCCGACCAGCGCCTCGGGCAGCACCATCAGCGCCCATCGCAGCGGCTTGCCGATGCGCACCGACTCGATGCGGCCGCCCGCGATACGGTCCGCAAACCCTCGGCGGGTGACTTCGACTTCGGGTAGCTCGGGCATGAAAGGTAAATCTTCGGCAAACGCCCGCGGCGGCGAAGCCCCACGGCGATGCTCGTACAAAAGGCTGGATTATTATGGTTGCATGAACCTTTCGCCCCGCCGACACCGCCTTGCGGCGGCCGCGTCTCTCGCCTTGATGGCTTGCGCCGTCAATGCGCAATCTTCCGATCCCGCAGCCCCTTTCAGCCCCACACCTGTCATCGAACGGCCGGCGCAGACGAGGCCCATAGTCAGGCCGCGACCGGCCGCAGCCAAGGAAGCAGCCGAACCCGCGCCGCTGCAGTCCGCGCTGACGGCCGACCTGTTCTACGAGATCCTGATGGGCGAGATGACCGCCCGTTCCGGCGACCCCGGCTCCGGCTATGCGCTCGTGCTCGATGCGGCCCGCCGGCTGCGCGACGGCAAGCTGTTCCAGCGTGCGGTCGAGATCGCGCTGCAGTCGCGCTCCGGCGACGCGGCGCTCGCCGCGGCACGTGCCTGGCAGGAAACCCTGCCGAATTCGCGCGACGCGCGCCGCATCGAGTTGCAGATCCTGATCGCGCTGAACCGCATCAGCGAAACCGTCGAGCCGCTGCGCGCCGAGGTGGCGGCCACCTCGCAGATCGAGCGCCCGCTGCTGATGGCCGTGATCGCGCGCAACTACTCGCGCGCATCGGACAAGAAGCTGGCCGCCTCGGTGGTCGAGCAGGCGCTGGTCGACGAGCTGAAGAGCCCCACCACCGGCGGGCTTGCCTGGGCCACGGTCGGCCGACTGCGCCTGAACGCGGGCGATGCCTCGGGCGCGCTGGAAGCCGCGCGCAAGGGCCAGGAGATCGACCCAGCCTCCGAAGCCCCCGCCGCGCTGGCGCTCGAGATGATCGACCCGGGCCAGCCACTGGCCGAGCCGATCGTCACGCGCTTCCTGAACAGCAACCCGAAGGCCTCGGCCGAGCTGCGCGTGGCCTACGCCCGCGTGCTGGTCGAGAACCGCCGCTACAGCGACGCCTCCGCGCAGCTGCAGACGCTGACCACCTCGCGCCCCGAACTCGCCGAGCCCTGGCTGCTGCTGGGCAGCCTGCAGATGCAGGCGCGGCAGGACGCCGCGGCCGAAGCCTCGATCAAGCGCTTTATCGAGCTGTCGGGCAATCCGAAGAGCGGCGCCGGCAACAAGGATGCCGACGACGCCACCGACCGCAAGCGCGGCATCTCGCAGGCCTACTTCGCGCTGTCGCAGCTGGCCGAGCGGCGCAAGGACTATGCGGCCGCCGAACGCTGGCTCTCGCGCATCGACGGCGCCGACGAGCTGGTGGCCGCGCAGACCCGCCGCGCGACGCTGCTGGCGCGCCAGGGCAAGCTGCCGCAGGCACGCGAGATCATCCGGGGCCTGCCCGAGCGCACGGCCGACGACAAGAAGCAGAAGTTCCTCGCCGAAGTGCAGCTGCTGCGCGACGCGAAGCAGTACCAGGCGGCCTACGACATGCTCGCCCAGGCTTCGGCGGCATCGCCGGACGACGGCGACCTCGTCTACGACCAGGCCATGGTCGCCGAGAAGCTCAACCGTCTTGACGACATGGAGCGCCTGCTGCGCCGCCTCATCGAGCTCAAGCCCGAGAACCAGAACGCATACAACGCGCTGGGCTACTCGCTGGCCGATCGCAAGATCAGGCTCGAGGAGGCACGCACGCTGATCCAGAAGGCGGTGCAGCTGGCGCCGGAAGACCCGTTCATCGCCGACAGCCTGGGCTGGGTCGAATTCCGGCTCGGCAACACGGCGGAGGCCATCCGCATCCTCGAGGCGGCCTACAAGACGCGGCCCGACCCCGAGATCGGCGCGCACTTCGGCGAAGTCCTGTGGACCTCCGGCCAGAAGGACCGCGCGGTCACGATCTGGAAGGAAGCCCTGCTGAGCGACGCCGAGAACGAAACGCTGCAGGAAACGCTCAAGCGCCTGCGAGTGAAGCCCTGACATGGCGCAGGCAGAGGCATTCGCGCCGGTGCAGGGCGGCCGTCGCGCTTTTCTGGCGGTAGGCGGGGCTGCAGCCTTGCTGGCAACCGGGTGCGCGCAGCTGTCCGGCGGTTCGTCGGCACCGAGGCCGACGGACAGCTGGAGCGGACGCATGTCGCTGCGCATCGAGAGCGAGCCGGTGCAGACCTTCGCGGCACTGTTCGAACTTCGCGGCTCGGCCGAGGCGGGCGACCTGACGCTCACGACACCCATCGGCAGCACCCTGGCCCAGTTGCATTGGGCGCCGGGCGAAGCGCTGCTGAAGGACGGCAACCGGACACGCCGGTTCGACTCGGTCGATGAGCTCATCGAGGCGGCTACCGGCGCGGCCATTCCGGTCGGAGCTCTTTTCGGCTGGCTGGCGGGCCGCAACGAACCCGTGCCCGGCTGGAAGCCCGATCTCGCGCAGCTCGGCAGCGGACGGCTGCAGGCGGTGCGCGAGTCGCCGAGTCCGAGGGCCGATCTGCGCATCGTGTTCGAGCGGTCATGAAGGCGATCTACGACCTCCCCGCGCCGGCCAAGCTCAATCTCTTTCTCCACATCACCGGCAGGCGCGACGACGGGTATCACCTGCTGCAGTCGGTGTTCATGCTGATCGACTGGTGCGACACGCTGCACGTCGAACTGCGGCGCGATGGCCAGCTCAGCCGGGAGGATCTGACGACGGAGCTGCCGGCGGACGACCTGATCCTGCGTGCCGCGCGTGCGCTGCAGCCCTTCGCCGCGCCAGGCCAGGGTGCGCACATCGGCGTCGCCAAGCATGTGCCGGCGCAGGCGGGGATGGGTGGTGGCTCGTCGGACGCCGCCACCTGCCTGCTCGCGCTGAACCGCCTGTGGGGCCTGAACCTGCCGTTGTCGCGGCTGGCCCACATCGGCCTGAAGCTGGGCGCCGACGTGCCTTTCTTCCTCGGCGGGCGCAACGCGTGGGTGGAAGGCATCGGGGAGGAAATCACACCGGTTACACTCCCTTCCGCACGCTTCGTGGTGGTCAAACCACCCGAAGGACTCGATACCCGATTAATTTTTTCGGATTCGAACCTTCAACGTGCCACGCCTGTTGCTATAATCTCAGGCTTTGCTGCAGACAGCGAATCGTCGGAAGCGACAAACTTGGGAAACCGGGTTTTCGAGTTCGGCCACAACGACCTGCAGCCGGTTGCCCAGCGACTTTGTCCCGCGGTCACCGACGCCATCGAATGGCTCGGTACCCAAGGATTGAAGGCACGGATGACCGGCTCCGGAAGTTCGGTGTTCGCGAAGCTGCCGCAATCGCCGCAGGAAGCGGAACTGCTCGAGGCCCCCGAAGGCTGGCAGGTTCGTCAATGCAGCAATCTGGAAGTTCATCCACTCTGGGGATGGGCAACCTGAAGATAATCGGATCGTTCGTTCGGTTCGATGCGACATATATCGGTTGATGGCGAAAGCCGTCGACCCGTGTAGGGGAGTCGCCAAGCTGGTTAAGGCACTGGATTTTGATTCCAGCATGCAAAGGTTCGAATCCTTTCTC